>Ga0194061_1000997_pt1 | contig 17061 bp, 17 predicted proteins | sample SepL2221m_MetaG_FD_163423 | JGI IMG/M metagenome (GOLD analysis project Ga0194061, IMG submission 163423) | Anoxic zone freshwater microbial communities from boreal shield lake in IISD Experimental Lakes Area, Ontario, Canada - Sep2016-L224-21m | ecosystem: Environmental > Aquatic > Freshwater >... | reverse complement strand
TTTTGGCATTCTAATTATCCAAACGAAATCGTCCCGGCCATGTTTTTTCGCCGCTGAAAATCATCCGCGACATCGTACTGAATCCGTTGATTCTGGGCATCGTGGCCGCGACGCTGGTGTCCATGATTCCGGGTGGAGCCGCGTGGTTCGAGAAAAACGGCGTCCCCGGCAAGACACTGGATTCTGTCGCGAATGCAGCGCTGCCGCTGGCGTTGTTTTCCATCGGAGCCATCCTCGACGCTCGGCGCGCGTTCGCCGGATTGAGCGACACGCTGCCCGTCGCGTTCATCAAATTAATTCTGATGCCCGCGCTGGGACTGGCGCTGTTTTACGCGCTCGGAGTTCGCGGCGCACCGATGGCCGTTGGCGTGATTTTACTCGCCTGCCCCGACGCCGCCGGAGGCCACGCCATGGCTGCTGAATACGGCGGCGACGAAGAATTGGCCGGCGAACTCGTCGCGATCACAACGCTGCTCTGTCCGCTGACAATCGTGGGATGGTTAAGTGTGCTGGCGGCGTTTGAATGATGGATTTTAAAATAGAACATTTTCGATCCCACTGAATTTGGTGTAGTCGAAAATGAGTAAATTAGATACCTTATGAGTTGAATTTCGGACTGAGATAGACGTTGTGCGAACTGAATGACGCTTTTCTCCTCTGGAGCTCACAGTGACCGACGACAACTCAAACCTTCAGAACACAACCGCTTCGTCACGATTTGCAGAAGCGACACGTCTGCGGGCTGCAGAGAAGCCCAGCGATCCCCTTGCTCAATCGGTGGTACTTCATGAGCCATTGTCCTCTAACGCCACATCGGGAATGCTGCGCGAAGCAAACCAAAAACTGAAACTGCATTTTGAGCGGACGCCCATGGCCGTGATTGAATGGGACCGCGATTTTCGGGTATCGCGTTGGAATCCGGCAGCACACAAAATGTTTGGATTCAGCCAGGCAGAAGCCATCGGGCAACATGCCTGCTTTATTGTTCCTGAGAAATATCGCCATCACGTCAATGACATTTGGGAATCACTCATCACACGAAACGGCGGTGAAAGAAGCACCAACGAAAATGTCTGTCAGAACGGAACGACAATCCTGTGTGAATGGTACAACACGCCCCTCATTGACGATGACGGGATCTGCACGGGCGTGGCATCCCTCGTTCAGGACATCACCGAGCAACGAAAATCCCAGGAACTTTTGGCATGGGAAAAGAAAGCGCTGGAACTGAGCTGCACGTCCGCCTCGCTCAAAGACGTGTTGAATGAGTTCATGCTCGGCCTGGAGAAGCAATTGCCGGGAGCGCTCTGTTCTGTTCTCTTGCTGGACAATGACGGCATCCATCTGAGTCACGGCGCTGCACCCAGTCTGCCTGAGTCGTACAACCGCGCCATTCACGGTCTCGCCATCGGCCCCACAGTCGGCTCGTGTGGTACGGCGGCCTATTCAAAAAATCAAGTCATCGTAGCGGACATCAGCTGCGATCCGCTCTGGGCGCCTTTCGCCGACCTGGCGATTGGACATGACTTGCGCGCGTGCTGGTCCACGCCAATTAATGGCAACGAAGGAAAAGTACTCGGCACATTCGCCATCTACTACCGTCAACCGCGCCACCCGGTGACGATCGAATTGGAGTTGGTTTCGCGCGCCGTCCACATCACGCGTATCGCCATCGAACGCAAATACTCCGAGCAAGCGATTGTGACCGCACGCGATCAAGCCGAAAAAGCCAACTTGCTGAAAGACGAATTTATCGCCACCGTTTCACATGAACTGAGGACGCCCCTGACCTCGATTTTGGGGTGGTCGAAAATGCTGCAAGACGGCGGATTGGACACTGGCGCGATTGAGCGCGGATTGCTTTCCATTCACCGCAATGCGTTGGCGCAGTCGCGTCTGGTCGAGGACTTGCTCGACTTCTCCCGCATCACAGCTGGACGGATGCAAGTTAATTTGGAGTTGATCAATCTGGCGGACGTGGTGGCTGAGGCGATCGATGGCTTTCGCCCCGCAGCGCAAGCGAAGCAAATTAAATTAGTGCTGTCACTCTCGCCTGCGCTGATCAACGGTGATGCCGAACGCATCAATCAAGTCGCGTTCAATATCATTTCGAACGCAGTCAAGTTTTCAGAACAAGGCCAGAACATTGAAATCACGGTCACGGCTGCCGACAGTGTCGCACGGTTCATTGTAAGGGATCACGGTATCGGTATCGCTATGGAGTTTTTACCCCACATGTTCATGCTGTTTTCTCAAGCTGATTCCGGCTCAACGCGGCGTTTCGGTGGAATGGGAATCGGTCTGACAATCGTCCGAAAACTCGTTGAATTACACGGCGGAACGGTCCGGGCTGAAAGTGAAGGTGAGGACAAAGGCACGACCATCATTGTCGAATTGCCGCTGCACCGAATAGGCGACACGGATATTTTCAAACGTCTCGCACACCCCGCGTAATTCAATCGAATGTCTGACTTCTTCAAGACTCAGGTCGCTCATCGTGGCGTCAGTATTTAAACAAATGGTTGTTAGCCGTTTGCCCCAAAGGGGCAGCATGATATAGCCCAGGGCGAAGCCCTGGGAATCGATGCGAGAATCGTTTAAGCCCTGAAAGGGCGACATAAAGAGTCGAACGATCCACTGGGGCTGAAAACAAAAACTAGATACTTACCATTTGTGTTATACCGATGACATCGGGGTATCCCTTATCATCACCCAATCCCGTCTTTAAGGAGAGTTGCTTTGTCCAGAAAATACTGCTTCAGTTTGTGGGTCTGTGCAATCGGCGTCGTCATGTCGTCGATCCTGCATGCCGCCGAAAAAAAGCCCAACGTGCTGTTCCTACTCTGCGATGACATCCGCTGGAATGCGCTGAGTTGCGCCGGGCATCCGAATATCAAAACGCCCCACATCGACCGCATCGCCAACGAAGGCGTGCGCTTCGCCAATATGTTCTGCACAACATCGCTGTGCTCACCCAGCCGCGCGTCGATCCTCACCGGCCTCTACGCCCACACGCACGGCGTCACGAATAATTTCACCGAATTGCCCGCATCGCGAACACATTGGGCGCAGCGCCTTCACGACGAAGGCTACGCCACCGCGTACATGGGCAAGTGGCACATGGGCGAAGACAACGACGCCCCGCGCCCCGGCTTCGATTACTTCGCGACGCACAAAGGCCAGGGCAAATACTTCGACACCGAATGGAACGTCAACGGCACCCGCGCCGGCGTCATCAAAGGCTACTACACAACCATCGTCACCGACATGGCACTCGATTGGTTGAAGCAGGATCACGGCGGCAAACCATGGGCTTGTTGCATCGGCCACAAAGCGCCGCACAGCTTCTATTTCCCGGAAGAAAAATACGCACACACGTTCGACAGCGTCCCCGTGACGTATCCGGAATCAGCGTTTCAACTCGCCGACAAACCCGCGTGGATCAAAGAGCGCCTCTACACCTGGCACGGCATCTACGGCCCGCTGTTCGATTGGCGCAAGAAATTCCCGGACGACCGCCCCGAAGCCGTCAAGGATTTCGAGAACATGGTCCACGCGTACATGGGCACGATCCTCAGCGTCGACGACAGCGTCGCCCGCATGTTCAAATTCCTCGAAGACACGAAGCAGCTCGACAACACCATCATCGTCTTCATGGGCGACAACGGCCTGCTCGAAGGCGAGCACGGCATGATCGACAAACGCACCGCGCACGAACCCAGTCTGCGCGTCCCGTTGCTCGTCCGTTATCCAGGTTTGGCGAAAGGTAAAGTCATCGAGCAACAAGCGCTCACGCTCGACATCGCGCCCAGCATCCTTGACTTGTGCGGCGCAAAACCGCTCGACACCATCCACGGCAAATCGTGGGTCAAGCTCGTCCAGAACGGCGATCCCGCGTGGCGCAAAGCGTGGTTCTACGAATACAATTACGAGAAGCAATTCCCCTACACGCCCAACGTCCGCGCCATTCGCAACGACGACTTGAAGTACATCCACTACCCGCCCGGCGACGGCACACCCGACAAACACATGGCCGAACTCTACGACCTGAAAAACGACCCCACCGAGCGGCACAACGTAATCAGCGACCCCAAATACGCCGACAAATTGTCAGGCCTCAAAAGCGACCTGCTGCGCCTGATGGCCGAAACCGGCCTCACCCCCGATACCGACAAAATGCCGCTGGACGAAGGCATCAAAAAAGAACTCCCCGACCAGAAAATCCGGTAGATTGCTTAAAGTAGAGCCGAATTCCGATTCGGCTTATCCAGCGCCAGATCTCACAAAGCCGAATCAAAATTAGGCTTTACGATGAATCAATAGAATTTAAAACGAGCGCCGAGAGGAGAAATCCAACCGGCGCTTTTTTGTAACCCAACCCTCGCAATCCACCCCCGTTCCACAACAATCACATCGTGCGCCCAACTCAAGAGCCGCGCGCGCCAGCAAGCGGCCCCTCCCGCGCCGCGCACTCCATCAACCTCATTCCCAAACATGCACATCCTGCATTCCATCCCGTCATCCAGCCTCAACGAGGCGGCATAATGTAGCCTGGGCCGTAAGGCCCAGGTCGAAATCCCACCCAAATCCCAAGCCCTACAGGGGCGAAATAAATCCCCCGACCCCACCATTCATGACCACTCCCAAACAATCACATCGTGCACCAACTTCGGCCATCCAGGCAATAAAAGATATAATATGTCATTCATAACCAGCCACACCCTATTTTATATATACAACGAAAATCACCCCTCCATTTTCAAGTAAATTCCAAAAATTCGCACCCAAAGAACCTGCGGTATTTCAAGCATCAACGGATCGTGCTAGACCGCATTCTGTTCACTAAATAATAGCTCAAATTCCGAGCCTAATCACAAAATTAAGCCTACTAAAATGCAAAGAAATGCGGTAATCTAATAGCCATGCTAGACCGCACGGATGCGGTTGAATACCATTTTAGGCCACTTCGCACGTCATGCCACAAACCAACACACATGACTGGTTCGAGCGAGTTTGGGCACATCGTGAAGAGGTGCTTTACCCGTTACTGTTTGGTCACAGCAGTCGTGGCATTTTTCCGATTCAGGCCGAGATGCTGACCGGGATTTTCAAACAGGAGTCGTTCGACCCGCGATGGCTACATTACGGCGTTTTCGAATTTGCTCCGACTGCGACTCGTGATTCGTGGCTCTATGTTACTTCGGGTATGTCCAACGAGTGGGAGGCTGACCAGCCAGATCCGACGACACCATCCGGCCTCGGTTGCGAGTTTGTTTTTGAGACGACGCAGCAGTCGGAGTGGGCGATTGTTCGTTTGTTGCACGTCATGATTTTCCAGGTTTTGCTTTGTCACGGACGTTATCCGGGGAGCGAGCCTTTGGGTGATTTCCACCGTATGCCGTTGGGCGGCCCGATTCGAGAGGGGCAGTCAGTTATTACTCGCATCATGGTCGCACCGCCATCACGGTTTCCCCGCGAGGCTCATCTTGAGTCTGGCTCTTTTGATTTCTACCAGATTGTAGGCATCAGCGAGGGAGAGACAGCTTTCGCACGCACCCATGGCGGTCCTGCGCTACTCGACCTGATGGTCGCGCACGGTGGTTTTCCCGTCACAGACCCAGACAGGAAGGAGGTCACAAATGGCGTGGCATAACCATGCTCTGCAGCGAACCCGTCCATCGCATCACTGTTGCAATCCACGCCTCCCGTGCACCAGGTCGCTGAGTTAAAGACGCTAAGCAGAGGGATTCCGATCCATGTACATTCCAACGACTCTTTCCGGATGCAGTCTTCGGTCGTGGCGACACAGCGACAAGGCTGACCTGATTCTGAACGCGAACAATCGGAAGGTCTGGCGCAACCTCACCGACATGTTTCCCCATCCATACACGGAAGCGGACGCAGATAATTGGATTGGCATTGCTAACGCGGAAGGCCGAAGTATCCACTTAGCCATCGAGTTCAAGGGTGCAGCAGTTGGCGGCATCGGGGCTATAGCCGGGGAAGGCATTGCAATAGCAACGGTCGACTTTGGCTATTGGCTCGGCGAGCCCTATTGGGGTCAAGGCATCGCGACGGCAGCCGCGTCAGCCATGGTCGCACACCTGATAGAGGAACGACACGTCGCCCGGCTTGAGGCTCGCGTCTTCGCCTGGAACCCAGCGTCGATGCGTGTCCTGGAAAAGGTTGGCTTCGTAAGAGAAGGCGTGCTTCGCAACAGCGTTTCCAAGGACGGCGCTCTCATTGATAGCGTCATGTATGCCTACACCGCTGGGTAGTTTAGGCCGGCTTGCTGACAACTATAACCCACAACGCCCCGTTGCATATCAAACCGCTCGTTCATCTCACCAATCACGAGAAGTCCGCTCGAATTCACCAAGGTCGTAAAGTGATTCAATTCGTCTACCACCGCTCTTTAATCTCAAAATTAAACCTACAAATCAGTCACGAAATACGCTAATCTATTATCCATGTTAAACCGCACGGATGCGGTTGAATACCATGTTAGGCGTCGCTAGCCGCATTCAACAAACATAACTTTTCATTTATGAAATTCATTCTGCTGTCGCTCGTCGTAAATGTGCTCGTCGCAGGCTACATGGGGTTAGCAATCGGGTTTCGCCTCAAACGAATGCTTCCCGGATTGGACGAGGTTTTTGGCCCAGACACCACCTCGCGCCAGATTCTTGCCTGTTTGTATTTGGCGATTGCTGTCTGCAGCATCGTCGCGCTTGCCGATTCCAACATAAGACTTCACATTATTGTGGTGCTTTTCCCACTGCAAATCTTCTATAAGGTTCTGAGCGCATTTCTCGTTACCGAGCGCAGCAACCCCGTTCCCAAAGCCAACGTGGCAATTAGCATTTTGCATTGCGTCTCACTCTACTTCGCCTTTACAAAACTATGAGACCTTCAACGTCTAACCATGCGCTGCAGCGAAGCCGGCCATCGCGTCCAGGTTGCAATCCAACGCCCTCGTGGGCCGGGTCGCTGAGCGTAGGGCGTTAGGAGGCATTTCCGCATGAGCACGAAGTCGGGCTTCTCAATTCTCAAGACGGTCTTGATCTGCGTCGCAGCCGTTGTGATCTTCTTTGTCGGCAGCCTTCTGTTTGTCCTCGCGCCAAAGCTCTACTACATGAAGAGCGAATATGTGACGGCAGACGTGATTCGTGCCACCGATCGCTTCGTTTCATCGCATCCAGGCGAGTGGCCTCATTCTTGGCACGACATCGGCGAAGAAGACCTCAGTAGCTACACCGATATGAGATTCGACCTCACAACCCAAGAGATCATGAGCAACAAGTTATTGATCTACACGGCGATTCAGCCTAAGTGTCACCGATACCGCACGTACCCACACGCACGCGCGCAGCTAGACAACCTTTATGACAAAATAGCTACGGGTCGGAGCCAACAATGAATCCACGCATCCCCACCGAATCCGACTTCCCGCCGGGCACTCAATTCATGATCCTGGAATTCGACGTCCCGCTCGCCCGAATTCCTCAAGGCGGCCACTCCAATTGGTTCAATTGGTACGGCGGCGTACCCCAACCCTATGACGTCAATCGGCTCCGCGTGGATAACAATTGGCCCGCAGATTCCTTCGAGGAATGGGCAACCTTAATCGCGAATTCTCTTCCATCGTAATAACGAGTTGCTGTTACCCCACGATCCCGACATGTTCGCGCCAGCGACAAAACGCTCTCCTACCAACTCGCCGCCTTATAATCCTTCAAGAACTTCCCCCACACATGCTCGCCCGTAATCAACCCCGCAAAGAACGGATCGCAAACGCGCGCAGCTCCATCCACAATATCCAACGGCGGCTGAAAATCGTGCTGCTCGCGTTTGCGCGCGGCGTGAGCCGCCGGGTCTTCGTCAGTCACCCAACCCGTGTCCACAGCGTTCATGAAAATCCCATCCGCAGCATAGTCCGGCGCACTCGTCAACGTCATCATGTTCAACGCCGCTTTGGCCATGTTCGTGTGCGGATGTTTGTCGGTCTTCGTGCCGCGTGAAAAAATACCTTCCATCGCCGAGACGTTGACAATGTGCCGCTGCCCGGTCGGATGTTTCAGCATCAGCGGCTTCAATTTGCTGCACAAAATAAACGGAGCGACCGCATTGACGAGTTGTACTTCCAGCATCTCCGGCGTCGGTACGTCAGCCAGCGCCATGCGCCAACTGTTCTGCGTCCGCAGATCGACTTGCTGTAAATCAGCGTCAGTCTTTCCTTCCGGAAAAACATCGCGCCCACTTTGAGCGTCGTCGTACGTGTAGCGCACTTGCGACAGCGCCGCCGACGCGCGGATTCCCATCCCCGCGCCTTTCGATTCGCCCAACGTCGCCAACCCGGTGCTGTCCGTTCCGCGCACGTCCAATTGCAATCCATCGCTCGACGCGAGCGCCGATTTACACTCCTCGTGCGACTGCAACAGCGGACGGATTTCGGCAGGCAGTTCGCTCCAGCGCAGGTTTTCGTATTCCATCAAATGCGTGTAAAACCCGACAGGACGACGCACCGTTTGAGCCGCGTTGTTGATCAGAATATCGAGCGAATCGAAACGCGCGTTCATGTAACGCGCAAAGATTTCGACGCTCGGCGAATGCCTCAAATCCAAACCATGCACATGAATCCGGTCGCGCCATTCCTCAAAATCCGGCTCGCGCGCGTAACGCTGAGCCGAATCATGCGGAAAGCGCGTTGTCGCAACCACGCTCGCCCCGGCGCGAAGCATCTTCAACGCGGCGTGGTACCCGATCTTCAATCGCGATCCGGTGATCACCGCCGTGCAGCCGTCCAAGCGAGCGCTCTGAAATCGCTTCGCGTAATTGAACTCCGCACACGCTGGACACATCGCATCATAGAAAAAATGCAGCTTCAAAAAGTCTTGTTTGCAGACGTAACAGTTCTTCGGCTTCTTCAAGTCGCGGTACTGCGTTTCCGGATTCGCATCGGAATAAGTGAGTTGCGCAGGCGCGGCAAAAACAGCGGTCTCGCGCGCGGAACGAATACCCGTCTCCGCTTTGGCCAATCGGTCCGCCGTGCGCTCCTCACTCTTCTGGACTTTCGTAAACGTGCGGCGCAAGCGGCGCTCTTCGTCGCGCGTTGGACGCGAAACCCGTCCCGCCGAGCTGACCAGCTTCAATCGCTCTTCTTTCGTCAACTGCACCAACAATCCGCGATCTTCAACAATCGCAGCCAACACATCCGCGCATCGTCGCATCTCATCCGCGCTGATCGTCGGAGTCGTCCCCGTCTCATTCGTCTTCATTTCCGGCACGTCGTCAGACACAAGCAGTCCTCAAAATGTAGAGCCGAATTTTATTCGGCTCATGCGCATTGATTCAAACTGAGCCGAAAATATTTCGGCTCTACCGTTCAAAATTCCGCATAGCAGACGCGTGTTTTTATCACAAACGCTCACTTGTTTCGCGCGCATCTTGCAATTCATCGCCGGGACGGTAGCGTCATTGATGCAAAACACCGCTACGCCACCGTTGCCCTGGGAGCTTGCCATGTCCACTCCAATCCGCGTCACCGTCTGGAACGAATTTCGGCACGAAAAATCGCATCCGCTCGTCATGCCGATTTATCCGCACGGCATTCACGAAGCAATCGCATCGCATCTCCGAACTCAGCGCGACATGGCGGTTCACTGCGCGACGCTCGACGAACCGTTTCACGGCCTGACCGACGAGGTCCTCGCGAACACCGACGTCTTAATATGGTGGGGACACATGGCCCACAAAGAAGTCAGCGACGACATCGCGCGAAAAGTCCGCGACCGCGTGCTCGCCGGGATGGGCCTGATCGCGCTGCATTCCGCGCACATGTCAAAGCCTTTTTTAATGCTGATGGGCACGAGCGGCGCATTGAAATATCGTGAGGACGGCAAGAAGGAAATCCTGTGGGTCTGCAAACCCGGCCACCCGATCACACGCGGAATTACCGATCATTTTGTATTAAAAGAAGAGGAGATGTACGGCGAACATTTCGATATCCCCGAACCCGACGAACTCATTTTCATCAGCTGGTTCGAGGGCGGGGAAGTGTTCCGCAGCGGCTGTACGTGGCAACGCGGCGCGGGTAAAATATTCTACTTCCGCCCCGGCCACGAAACGTTCCCAACATATCATGATCCAAATGTTCAAACTGTGATTTCAAACGCGGTGCGCTGGGCCGCGCCGAGCGGTGCGAATGGTGTAACGTACTGGAAGCATGAGAGCATTTTGTACGCTATTAAAAATTGACGAGAAGATCGAGTTGCTCGTGTGCATTAATAAAAATAAATTTTCAATTTTCGATTGAAGAGTCGTCTGCATGTATCGTCACGTTCTCATTAATCCCTCGCTAATGACTTGCCAAAATGAAGCGCATCCCTTAGTATCGAGCATGAAGGCATTTTTGGGGACGCCTTCTTCCGCCCTTCGCATTCAAAAAAATGCCGGGAATCACGCGGCTTGGAACATCCGATTTAACTCGGTGTAATCCTCATTACGTGAGCGGATACGTGTTGAATAGGGACAAATACGCCCAGGATGAGTTGGCTCTCCTTTTTGCTGGGATTGCGCCTGTGGCTTCATAGTGAGTTTAGGAAAAAGTAAAAATGGATGGCACGGAACTGTTACGCTTTATCGATTCGATTCACCGCGAAAAAGGCATCTCCAAGGAACTCTTGTTTGAGTCGATTGAGCAGGCGCTCCTGACCGCGTCGCGCAAACGCTTCGGTCCGCATGGCGAATTGAATGTCAAAATCAACCGTTTCAGCGGCGACATCGAAGCCTACGAAGACGGCAAGCGCATGGACCCGAACACGTTCGGTCGCATCCCCGCACAAACCGCCAAGCAGATCATGATCCAGAAGATCCGCGAAGCCGAACGCGACGTCATTTACACCGATTACGAAGCCAAGATCGACACGCTCGTCAATGGCACCGTCCAACGATTTGACAAAGGTTCCATCGTCGTCAACCTCGGCCGCACCGAAGGCCTCGTGCCGCGCCAGGAACAAGTCTACAGCGAACAGTACCGCCCCGGTGACCGCATCCGCGCCTACGTCGTTCGCGTTCAAAAGAAGGGACAGAAGGTCATGATCACCTTGTCCCGCACGCATCCGAATTTGGTCAAAGAACTCTTCACCGTCGAAGTGCCCGAAATTAGCGACCGCATCGTCGAAATCAAAGGCATCGTCCGCGAACCCGGCCACCGCACCAAGATCGCCGTGTACTCGTCCGACCTCAAGGTCGATCCCATCGGCGCGTGCGTCGGCGTGCGCGGCTCGCGTATCCGCAACATCGTCGAAGAACTCAACGGCGAAAAGATCGACATCGTCCGCTGGCACGACGCGCAGGATTTGTTCATCCGCAACGCGCTATCGCCCGCTGAAATTTCGTCCGTCGATATTGACAAAGAAACGCAGCGCGCTCGCGTCATCGTTCCCGAAGATCAGCTCTCGCTGGCCATCGGTAAGAAGGGCCAGAACGTCCGCCTGACCGCCAAGCTGACCCACTGGCACATCGACATCATGACCGAAGAGCAGGCCAAGAAGGTGCGCGACATTGAACGCGCGGAAATCTACAAGATTCCGAATGTGCCTCAGGGCATTGCCGAACGCTTCTTGCTCGCCGGCTTGACCAATTTGAAATCGCTCATCTATAAGGGTGCTGATTTCATTCACACCATGTATGGTTTGTCCGAGCCCGAAGCGGTTGCGATGATCGATTATTGCAAACAGCGCGAATACGAGATGGCGACTGAAAAAACAAAATCTGAACCGGTTGCCGCAAGTGCGGCTCCCGACGTCACATCGACCGACGCCGCTGCAGCTGACGTGACCGCTGCGGAGGATGCGGGCGCACCGGCTCCTGAAGCGGTGGCCGAGCAACTTGCCGTGCTGGAAGACGAGGCGGCAGCTCCGGCGGGTGGCGATGAAGCGAAAGGTGGTTCGAAGTGAGCGGCAAGATCTGTGCTTAGTGTGTAGCCTTCCGGCCCCATGCGCCGGCGGGCTTTCCGCGGCGTAATAAGGTCTGGGCGTCCAGTTTGTTAAAATGGATCGTCCAGTCTTTTCAACGGTTAAGGCGCGCTTCCGATGGCGGAAGCCCGTGCCGGTGAAATGCGGTGTGATTGGTAGTTTTGCAACTGGCAAAACATCTGATCTGCCGCATAAAAAGGGGAAAGGCGATTTTTCGCCTGGAAGGATTTGATGAGCAGCAGCAAGACCGAGAAGGTTCCGGTTCCCACGGGCATCCGCATTCACGATTTGGCCAAGCAGCTTGGTGTCCCGAGCAAAGACGTGCTCGAAAAAGCCCAGTTGTTGTACACAAAAGATAAAATCAGGAGCCACGCCAGCATCCTGACGCCGGGACAGGCCGACCGCATCAAAGCGAAACTCGGTTTGCTCAAGCACGAGCACGAAAACCGCGAAAATCAGACGCGCCTTAACGAAGAGGCCGAAGCAGCGCAGAATGCCCACGCTGCCGCTCCCGTCGCCGACGAGTCGCAAGACGCGCCGATCTTCGAGGAAGCGCCCCCCGCCCAAGAACAACAGACCGACGAACGAGAACCGGTTGAGGTGCAAGTTGAAGTTGCCCCAGAGGAACAACTCGCTCCCGAACCTGTTTCGACGCCAGCTCACACAGCTCACGACCATCAGCTCGCAGGCCACGAAGCCATGCCAGCACCCGCGCATGAAAAGCCTGCGCAAACTGTCGTCGCAACCGGCGAAACATCTGGCGCTCAGGCGATGTCCGGTGAAGGCCAGACGGCTCAATCTCCTGCCGCAGTCATCAACACACCGACTCCGCATACATCGCCCGAAGTCAAGTCCGTTGCAACACCGCCGGTCGTTGTAAAGCGAGACGAGCGCCCATCGCGCTTTGGAGTCGTCACCCCAGCTGCTCCAGTTGTTCATCAGCCCCAAACGGGACAACGCCAAGGCCAGGCCACTACCGCTGGAACCGGTTCGAAATCCGGTCCACCTCAGCAACAAAAAGGCCGCGACGGCCGCCGCGATGCTCCGCGCACCGGCTCAGCCCCCGCAGCCAAAGCCACTACCTCACCGCCGGTCGCGAAAGTTATTCCCCCGCCACCAGTGGCGCGACCGAATGTGTCGAGCATGCTGGCGCCGTTGCAAGGTCCGCCCAAACGCATTCTCTCTGGCCCTGTCGTCGCGCCGCCCGTTCAGCGCGATTCTGCGCGCGACAATCGCTTTGGCGTCGTGGTTTCTGCGACCGAAGCCGAAAAATTGCACGGCCCGACCCAACAAAAGAACAGCGGCGGCAACCGCAAAGGACAGAAAGATTCATCAGTCGAATCCAAATCCTTGGACGAATTCAAGCCGCAGGTGTCCTACCCGTCCTTGCCTGAATCGTTCTCCGATGACGACGAAAAAGGTAAGGCGGCAGGCAGTGGCAGTGGCGGCAGTGGTGGCGGAATGCGCCGCACCGCGGTTAAAGCCGCTCCCGGACTCAAAGGTTTCAGCACCGGCCCGCGCCGGGGTGCCGCCCTTATGCGCGGCGACGACGACCGTTACCGTGGTGCACGCAAACAGAAACGCGGACCTGTCATTAAACGCCCGACCGTGTTGCGCGTCGGACCAGCCGAAGTCACGTCGCCTGTTTCCATCAAAGCACTCTGCGAAGCCCTCGGCATCAAGTCCACGTCGTTGATCAAAAAGTTCTTCGATCAAGGCAAGATCGTCAACATCAACATGATCATTTCGGACGCCGACGCCGAAATCTACGCGCTCGAATTCGATCCGTTGAAGCACGGTATTTCGGTTAAAAAAGCGCGCGACGTCGAAGAAGAAATGCTCAAGAAGGCCGATGTCGCCGACTTGCCGGAAGACCTCAAGCCACGCGCCCCCGTCGTCACCATCATGGGTCACGTCGATCACGGCAAAACGTCGCTCCTCGATTACATCCGCCAAACCAAAGTCGCGTCCGGCGAAGCCGGCGGCATCACGCAGCACATCGGTGCCTACAAAGTCTCCCATAAGAAGGGTGAAGTCGCCTTCATCGATACGCCCGGACACAAAGCGTTCACTGAAATGCGCGCGCGCGGAGCCAACGTCACGGACGTCGTCGTCCTCGTCGTCGCCGCTAACGATGGCGTCATGCCGCAAACGGAAGAAGCGTTGAGCCACGCCAAAACCGCCGGCAAAAAGATCGTCGTCGCACTCAATAAAATCGATATGCCCGAAGCCAACCCGGACAAAGTCAAAGGCCAGTTGGCCGCGAAAGAACTCTTCGTCGAAGGTTACGGCGGCGATGTCGGCTGCGTCGAAGTCTCCGCGAAAACCGGCCAGGGTATCGACGAACTCCTCGACCGTATATTGCTCGAAGCCGAAGTGCTCGAACTCAAGGCCAACCCTAATAAGGGTGCAGTCGGCCACGTTGTCGAAGCGCACAAAGATCAGGGCCGAGGCATCGTCTGCACGCTCCTCGTTCAAGAAGGCACACTGAAGCAAGGCGACGTAATCGTCTGCGGACACGCCTACGGCAGCGTCCGCCAGATCTTCGCTGACACCGGCAAGTCTTTGAAAACAGCCGGACCTGCAACGCCCGTTTTGGTCACCGGACTCAGCGATGTTCCGTTGAGCGGTGAACGCTTCCACGTACTCGACTCGATCAAGGAAGCCGCCGAAATCGCCGACCAGCGCGCGATGCGTATGCGCCAAGAAGGCCTCGTCAAGCGCACACACGTCACGCTCGAAACGCTGAGCGACATGTTGGCGCAAGGCGCAGTGGCGTCCCTGAAGCTCGTCCTGAAAGTGGACGTGCAAGGCTCGCTCACTCCGCTGCGTGACGAAGTCAGCCGTCTCTCGACCGGCGACGCCCGCATCGACATCCTCCATGACGGTGTCGGCGCGATCAACGAAACCGACGTGTTGCTGGCCGACGCCTCAGACGCGATTGTCATCGGCTTCAACGTCAACGCCGATCCCGGCGCGCGACGTTTGGCCGAAGAACGTGGCGTCGATATGCGCAGCTACACGATCATCTACGAAGTCGTCGATGAGATGCGCAAATCGCTCGAAGGTATCCTCAAGCCCATCGAAAAGGAAGTCATTCAAGGGCATGTGGCGATCCGACAGTGCTTCAAAATCTCCAAAGTGGGGACGATTGCAGGTTGCTTCGTGACCGACGGCTTGATCACACGCGCCAGCAACGTCCGCGTGATCCGCGACGGCAAGACGGTCTGGACCGGCAAATTGGCCAGCCTCAAGCGCGTCAAAGACGACGCGAAGGAAGTCCGCTCCGGTTTCGAGTGCGGTATCAAACTCGAAAACTACGACGACCTCAAGCAAGGCGATTTGATGGAAGCGTTTACGACAGAACAGGTTAAACGTACTCTTGACGCCAAATAACGTTCCAAATCATGCCGACTTCGCGTCGGCATGATTTGGATTTCCTATGTAGAACGGGCTTATAGCCCGTTCATATCGCGCCAGATTCTCGACCCGTTCAGTTCGTAGTTCCGCCTTCAGGCGGTCTCTCGGAACCGTCGGTATGGGAACGTCCGAAATCCAGAAATATTGAAATAATTTTTTAAAAGTACCGAGAAAGAGGTAGGAAACGCTGTGAGACTTCGCATTGAACGCTTGAGAGAGATTATCCGCGAAACGGCCGCCGAGGTCATTTTGCATGAACTGACCGATCCGCGCATTGGCTTCTGCACGGTCACCCGAGTCGCTTTGTCCGACGACTTGTCGCACTGCGACATTTTTGTTTCTGTGCTGGGTGAGGACAATATTAAGTCCAGAACGCTGCATGGTTTAGTAAATGCGCGCGGCGTTATTCAAAAACGCATCGCGGCGCAATTAAAGACCCGGACGACACCGCACGTCAACATCGAACTTGACGAGTCCATCGAAAAATCGTTCGCCGTCATGAACAAAATTAAAGAGGCCCGAGCCACGGACTCCGACGGCGGTGTTGCTCCTACAGTGGACCCGGACGAGGCTTCAAAAAAAGATCCAAAAAATACCGATAATCTTGAATCAGGTTTTGACGATGATGATTTATGAGTTATAATGTTTGCCGGAAGGTTGAAGGTTCCCGCGAACCGCCTTCAAAGTAGTTCAGTACAGTTTCATTTTGGAAGGAATGTTTTAATGCGCAAGATTCTCGCCGTCGTTGCCGTCGTCGTCTGCATGGGTGTTTTGAGCGGTTGCTGTAACAAGTGCAACAGCTGCAACAAGTGCTCCACCTGCGAATCCAAGCCGGCTTGCAGCACCTGCAAGTAGTTCTTTGAGCCTTTCGAGGCTCCAAATTTTCGATGCCGATGTGGATTCGTCCCTTCGGTTGATGAAGTAGTATCTTGACAAAGGTAGAAATGGTTCGTTCGAACCACCTTTAAAAGATAGAAACAAAAAGTTCGGAGGGGATGTCAAAATGCGTAAGATTCTCGCTGTCGTTGCCGTCGTCGTTTGCATGGGTGTTTTGAGCGGTTGCTGTAACAAGTGCAACAGCTGCAACAAGTGCGAAAGCAAGTGCAGCACGTGCAGCACCTGCAAGTAGTTTTTAACCCTTCGGGGTTTGAACTCTGATTTGTAGAACCGGCAAAGACCGAACGTTCCTTTGCCGGTTCTACAATCTTTTTTTATACGCGTATCGACATGCGTCTCGCCCGGGGGGATTTTGAGACATGACCCATCCAGTTCGTCGCTGTACATCCAACCTTTTCTGCTCACTCTTCGTGCGCCCACTCTTCGCCTTCATGTTGGTTTTTTGCGTAGCCCTATCCGGTTGCGCCAAACCTCAGATTCCATCAATAACCGGTGCGGGTGCATTCCACGACATTGGCCAATGCCGTAAAGGTATGTCAGCAAACGAAGTCCGTGGTATCATGGGCGGTGGCCATAAAAATGTCATGGAAGAGGGCATTCGCGGTATGGACGGCGGAAACTACACCTGGGTTTATCCCGAAGGTAAAGTCCATTTTAACTACGATGGCGTCACAAGCGTCGAGCCGATCAACTAGACAGCACGTTGACAGATTCAGCACAAAACGCGATGCACATGCCATCGCGTTTTTTTGTTTCACCTCATCAG
>Ga0194061_1000996_pt1 | contig 17070 bp, 12 predicted proteins | sample SepL2221m_MetaG_FD_163423 | JGI IMG/M metagenome (GOLD analysis project Ga0194061, IMG submission 163423) | Anoxic zone freshwater microbial communities from boreal shield lake in IISD Experimental Lakes Area, Ontario, Canada - Sep2016-L224-21m | ecosystem: Environmental > Aquatic > Freshwater >... | reverse complement strand
TAACTTTAAATATGGCCTTGGCGCACAGTTCATCACCACTCTAAAAACAATTCATATGCTTGGAATGGACCGCAAAGAAAGCGTTGAGGTTCAGGGCGTCATGGTTTCACCACGTGATCTTTTAGCGGCCTCACTTCCCGATCCCGCAACATTGGGCGAGCGAATGCACGGAAAAACCTGCGCTGGCGACCTAGTAAAGGGTCTGGATAAAAAGGGAGAGCCTTATGCCTGTTATATCTACAACGTCATAGACAACGCCTGGTCAATGAAGGAATACGGTGATCAGGCGGTTGTGTGGCAAACGGCGGTCAATCCAGTCATCGCTATGGAATTAATTCATCGGGGTATATGGCAACCCGAAGGCGTCAATGGTCCCGAGTGGTTTGATTCCGTGCCATTTCTCGATCTTCTTGAAAGTTACGGAACCAGTTGGACGATTCGTGACGAAGACGCAACCGGGATAGAGAAGTAGATCGTGCGCGCCAAAGTTGAATTCGATGTCGTCATTATCGGTTCAGGATTTGGTGGCTCGGTCTCAGCACTCCGACTCGTAGAAAAAGGCTACAAAGTCGCTGTACTAGAGGCTGGTCGCCGATTTTCCGACGAGGAGCTACCAAAGACTTCGTGGCGGCTTCGAAAATTCCTTTTTGCCCCACAGTTGGGACTCTTTGGGATTCAAAGAATTCACATGCTCCCCGATGTAATCGTTCTGGCAGGAGCGGGAGTCGGTGGTGGCTCGTTGGTTTATGCCAACACTTTGTATCAACCCGATGACAAGTATTTCCAAGATCCACAGTGGGCTCACATCGCAGATTGGAAAAGTGAACTTGAACCTTGCTACGACCTAGCGCGCAGAATGCTCGGAGTAAAGATAAACCCGTTCTTCTCACCTAGCGATGAAGCGATGAAGAGCGCGGCCGAAGCCATGGGTGTAGGCGAGACTTTCAGAATGGCACCAGTGGGTATTCACTTTGGAGCATTTCCCGGAGAAAAAGTAAAGGACCCATTCTTCGGTGGAGTAGGTCCAGATAGAGAAGGATGCATGCAGTGCGGCGGTTGCATGACTGGGTGCCGACACAATGCAAAGAACACCTTACCCAAGAATTATCTTGGACTAGCCGAAAAATTTGGCGTAGAAGTTTTCCCAATGACGACTGTGACGAGAATTCGTCAGGTGAGTGAAGGTTGGGAAATTACAACTACAAAGACGGGTTCGGTTTTCGAATCGGATAGAAAATTCTTTTCCAAGGAAGTGATTGTCTCGGCGGGAACTTTCAATACGCAAAAACTTCTCCATCAGATGAAGGACTCAAAAGTATTGCCCAAACTTTCTGAAAAGCTTGGTGACCTATCTCGAACCAACAGCGAATCCCTCGTGGGTGCCATCATGCCGAACACGGATATAGATTTCAGCACAGGATCTGCAATTACCTCTTCCTTCTTCCCGGATGAGCGGACCCATATTGAGCCAGTTCGCTATGGCAAAGGAAGTAATTTCATGGGACTACTTCAAACGCTGATGACTGATGGTCAATCTCCCAAACTAAGAAGAAAACAGTGGAGGAAGTTACTGTTGGCAAAGCCTTCGATCTTCTTCCGAATACTCGATGTGAGAAAGTGGAGCGAGCGCACAGTGATAGCGCTAGTGATGCAAAACGTTGACAGCTGGATAAGAGTCAAAGGAAAACGCGGACTTTTCGGCTGGAGGCTCACGTCTAAGAACAGTGAAGATCATCCCAACGCCATTTGGATCCCAGCTGCCAACGAAGCCGTGCGCCATATCGCTGATAAATATGGCGGAATTGCAGGCGGAAATGTCGGCGAACTAATCGGCGCACCATTTACCGCACATTTCGTAGGGGGTTGTGTCATAGGAGATTCCCCCGACGCTGGAGTTATTGATGCGTATCATCGAGTGTGGAATTACCCGACCCTTCACATCATCGATGGCTCAACCATCACTGCAAATCTTGGAGTGAATCCTTCGCTGACAATTACCGCGCAAGCCGAAAGGGCTCTTTCAATGTGGCCTAATTTTGGCGAGAAAGATGTTCGACCAAGTCAGGGAAGTGAATACCGTCGAATCTCACCAATAGCTCCGCACAAACCGGTTGTGCCAGCAGGGGCACCAGCGGAATTACGCTTCTCGCCACCAACGAAGTAGCGGCAATTTATCTTGCGGCATCATTGTGGTAATTGCGGCGGCTCCATCTAAGTGATCACCTTTGTTTGCCACGAGACGGGCATGAGGAAGTAGCGCGACAACGTGGCGACGAATCGATTCTTCATATCCTCGGTTGCGGGCAACTCCGCCAAGCAAAGATACTGAGAGACCTTCGTTTCGCAATCCACCAGTTAGAGTCCAAGCAGCGGCGATACTTTTTGCCAAATGCTCTGCTCCTCTGTCCCTGATGAGAAGTGCACTTGCAATACTTCGATCAGCCGCTTCCAAAACCATTCTTGCGGAAGTTATACAGAGCGATTGTGCCTCAGCGCCAACATTGCTTGGCAACTTATCAAACTGAGCAACTTCATCTTCCATAAACTTTAAAAGGATCGAATCACTCTCTCGTCCTTGACGCGTTGCGAGCGCACGCTCTAAGCCTTGCTTACCAAGCCAATAACCTCCACCAAGGTCGCCAAAGATGTGACCCAACCCGTCCGAGTGCGCGAAAACTCCGCGCCGACCAGCCACCGCAACAACGCCACTACCAATAGAAATCACGACGCCATCGTCTGCCCGAAGAGCTCCCACATAGCCAGCAAGGCCATCATCAGCGATTGCGACATTTTTCGCACCAAAAAATTCTTGAGCAAGTTCTCCGTAAGGCTTCGGATCTGGCGCGGTGCCATTGATCGCCGTGAGACTCATAGCAACCGTGTCCTCGCGAATTTCCTTTGATGTGTGCTTAGCCACCTCTTCGAAAATCTCACGAACTGCGGTCAGAACCGTTTCGTCCGCTCGCTTCGCGCGCTTGGATTCGTACTCCCCTCCGCTCCAGCGAAGACGAGCACCAGATTGTCCTAAATCGAGAGCGAGCACCATAATTTCAGTTTAGGGTAAGCAAAGAATTCGCGAAAGAAATTTTGGGAGAATAAATGGCAAAAACCGCCCTCATCACCGGCGCTAGCGCAGGCATTGGTGCCGCATTCGCTCGACTCCTCGCCAAAGAAGGCTTCGACCTCGTACTGGTTGCCAGAGATGAGTCTCGTCTCGACTCCTCTGCAAAATCTCTAGCATCCGAATTCGGGGTTCATTGCGAAGTTCTGGTCTCAGACCTCTCCACCGAGGATGGCGTCATGCGAGTAGAGAAAAGAATTCACGACGCCGGTAAAGAGATCGACGTCTTGATCAATAACGCTGGTTTCGGACTTCGAAGTAGCTTTCTCTCTACGGAACTAAACGACGAATTGGCCCTCATCGATGTTCTAGCTCGAACGCCGATGCGCTTGATGCACGCGATTCTGCCTGGGATGAAAGAGCGAAATCGAGGAACGATTATTAATGTCTCATCGGTGGCAGGGTGGACTGCCGGTGGAACCTATAGCGCAGCTAAGTCGTACCTAACAGTTCTTAGTGAGTCGCTCCACACTGAACTTGCCGATACTAATGTTCAGGTCCTTGCCCTTGCTCCCGGTTTTACCCACACAGAATTTCATGCTCGGGGCAAAATGCGAATGGACAAGTTACCCGAATTTATGTGGCTCAATGTGGACTCGGTTGTTACGCAAGCGTGGGCGGACGCTGCTGAAAAGAAGGCGGTTTCAATACCTGGAAGGCAATACAAGGTCCTGGCCGCCTTGGCACGATTTGGACCACGTCCTCTCGTTCGCAAACTAGGGATGAAGGTTCGCGTAAGACAGCGCCCTAAATAACGCGATTGTCTGTGTATTCTCGGTGAATTCCAAGGTAAGTCGCCTGCACATCCGCAGGCAAACTGCACACCTTCGCTAAGATGAGCCACCATCTAATGGAGGTTATTATGTTTCGCAAAGTTGTCACTTCTTCCGTCCTCGGGCTTTTGCTTGCTGGAACTCTGGTATCGGTAGCCCCTGCTGGTGCCGCAACCGCTGCGAAAGTCGTGGCAAAGAATGGAGTGCTCTGCGCGAAAGCGGGAACGAAAACCAAAGTCGGCACCAACGTTTATACATGCGGAAATAACCCCATCCTCAACAAGACCAAGCTGACATGGGTCTGGTCTGGGTGCGTAGAAGCACAGGCCGCCTACCTCAAGTCACAAACTACTTATTCCGCCCTTGCCGCAAGCTACACAAAGAATTCAACTGATACTAAGGCGGCCGCAGATGCGCTCGCTCTCATCATGATCGATTCCATCAACAAGATGATTGCGTACAAAGGAAATAAGGACTATCTCCGCGGAGATACCGTTTGGGTAAAAGACCTCGGATACTTCACCGCAAACGCGGCCACCATCGCGATTGACAGAACTGGCGCGAGTTCTCCAAAGGCTTCAAATACGGGGGCCGTTGGCTCTGCATCACTCTGGACTGCCTTTGTACCAACCGGACCTTCAACCCTTAACTCAAAATTCGACTTGATTCCGAGTCCAGAATTAGCAATCGCGGAAAGAAAAGCGGACATCGCACATTGGGCAGATGCCATCAAAGCGCTCAATGCCGATGCCCAAAAGCTTAAGGCTGCTAAGACGCTTACTGCATCCCAATTGAGCACGTTGAATGCCATCCCTGCCTATATCAATTCATTGTCGACCGGCAGCACGGCGGCGAGCAATACCGTAACCAGTATGGAATCGAACATTTCTCGTCTGAAGCGTCTCAATTCATCTCAAACGACTCTGGCATTAGCTGAGGCGCAGTTGACTGGTGCAAAAATGGATATCTCAACAAATCTTTCGATGAGAAATCAGGCTTGCGCCAAGAATCTCTAACTCTCTGGGCAACCCTATATGTGAAGTGAGGATCCCTCTCTTTACTTAGTAATTATGCGGGGCTTTTCACTTAGATATGCCCCTGTTCTCTTTTTGGTCATCCATGCTGCTGCGAGGATCTGGTTTCCCAACCCCCAGGTGTTTCTCGATCTGATTCTATTTAATGGAATTGCTATCGCACTTGTGATCGGATTGGTGCGTAACCGAATCTTCACCGATTTCGTTGGCATGGTTTCCCTATCCCTCGCTATCGCACTGTGGACGCTGGGATCGATCATTTCGACTTACAGCGAGTTCTTTCCACACCATTCAATCAACTCCAATTACGCAAATGCTTGTTACACAGCGATGTACCCTCTGGCTTTCATTGGATTGCACCGCGCTACACAGGCTGGCAAACAAATTCGCTCCGTTGAAATTCTCGACGGGGCAATTCTTGGAATTGGACTCAGCGCCGTCGGGTCAGCCTTTTTTATCGCCCCAATACTTCCCCACTTTCATGGCAATGCGCTTGAAACATTCTTTGCAATACTTTTCCCATTCGCAGATTTGGTGCTGGTTGCCCTCGTACTCGCGTTGTCGCTCTTATCTCCCTATTCCCTTAGAACTCTTCTACTTTGCGTTGGGGTAGTAATTTTTGCGATAGCAGATTTTGTATTTCTCACGATGAGAATCCAAGGAACTTACACCTTGGGAGGGTTAAGCGATGATCTATGGTTGCTGGGATTGGTCATCATCGTAGAGTCGCTCCATCATCGCGGTCCGAAAAGAGCGAAGGCAGATTTTCTTCATCCGCTTTATGTCGTTTTGACTGTGATGATGTCCGCAACGCTTCTAGCAGTAACTTCGCTGCGACCTAACTACCTGCCACATTTTGTCGTAATTCCTGCCATCGCAACTTTGCTCCTAGCTTTCGTGCGAATGACTATCGCTCTGAAAGAAGCTAGCACTATCGGGGAAGAGAGATTGCTCGCTCGAACTGATGACCTCACCGGACTACCCAACAGACGAAAATTTCTCGCTGATCTAGCCGCTCTCAAGGAAGAGTCGACATCCGGATCGGCCTTGCTCCTCATGGATCTGGATGGGTTCAAACCAATCAACGATCATTATGGCCACGAGATCGGAGACAAACTTTTACGGGAGGTTTCCAAACGTTTTTCCCGTGCGATCCCGCAAGGATCAATCCTGGCAAGACTTGGCGGAGATGAGTTCGGCGCAATCATTCGCGGCGAGCAAGAGAGCACTTTTGAGGTCGCACTCGCCCTTCGAGCGACTCTTTCTTATCCATTCATAATTGTCGACCGCGAAATCTCGATTGATGTGAGCATTGGGCACGTCATGAATGACGGAGGAGCTAACCTACTGCGTCGGGCAGATCTTGCGATGTACCAAGCAAAAAGAAATGGAAGTGGGGTTTGGGCAGAGCAACCTTAAGTCGCCTGCAAACCCTTAATTTCTGCTAGCCGGGCAAGGCTTTCCAGTCGTTCTGCGGAATGATCCACAATCCGCATCGGGTAGCCGAATTTGTAGCCATCGGAATCCAGCCAAGGCTCGTGAATTTGCTTTGCCGATAAGTGATGAAGTTCTGGAACATACTCCTTTATGTAGTCGCCCGAAGAGTCAAATTTTTTTCCCTGCTCGATTGGATTGAAAATCCGGTAGTAGGGGGATGCATCTGTGCCGCATCCTGCAGTCCATTGCCACCCGTGAGCATTAGATGCAACGTCATTGTCAACAAGATACTTCATAAAAAAATTGGCACCATGTTGCCATTCAAGATGTAGATCTTTTACGAGAAAAGATGCAACAACCATCCGTGCTCGATTGTGCATCCAACCTGTTTGCACCAACTGTCGCATCGCGGCGTCCACGAACGGGTAACCCGTCTTGCCTTCACACCATGCTCGAAACTTTTCTTCAGGCTTGTCGTATCGCATCTTGGCGAATCGCGAAACGTAATAGTCACGCGAAGTGTGCGGATTATGATGAAGAACATCCGCGTAAAATTCCCTCCACGCGATTTCCTTTCTAAAGACTTCGTGCGCGGGTGAATTGTCAAGATCTGCTAAGAGAGTTCTCGGATGAATTTCGCCCCAACGTAAATGCGCAGACAATCGACTTGTTCCATCCACTCCTGGTAGATCTCGAGAAGTGTCATAGTTTTTTAGGCCAGATTCTTGAAATAATTTCCAACGCTCTAGGGCTGCGACTTCTCCGACATCGTGGAATATTGTGCCATTCGACAAAGACCAGTTAGGGATCGCCTGATCCCCTATTCCTGGTGATATGAGATTGAATGTTGTAGGTGCCGAAACGGGGGGACGCCATCCGTGTGTTGTCCACGCACGGAAGAAAGGCGTATAAACACGATACGGGGTGTCATCGCTTTTACGAACGCGTCCAGGAGCGATGGCATATGGACTTCCCGTTTTAATCAGCAACAGCCCAGATGCCTCCACGTTCTTATCTCGATGCACTCCGTAGGGCGCGAAATCGGCCGATACATGAATAGAGGAAATCTGGTGGCGCCCAACTAGCTCTTGAAGGACGGAGACAGGGTCCCCCGAAATCACGTGCAAATTCCCTTGCAGAGATGCGTTTAGGGCCTTCAGAGAGCCTGCTAGGTAGGCACGCCGATGCTCTCCCGCTCGAGTCGCAATGTTCTCATCGACAATGAAAAGTGGAAGTACTTCATCTGCCTCGGCGATGGCGGCAAGAAGGGCGGGGTTATCCGCCAATCGAAGATCTCGCCGAAACCAAAAAATGCTACGCCGCTTCATGGCATGATTCAATCACAATGGAGATAGAGAAGCGTTATCAAATATCTGGGGCTCCGGGCCATGTATATCGGGCAAAGTTCCAGGGAAGAACCGTCGACTATTGGTCCCCCGATGAAAAGACGTCCCATCTGCTTATCGCCAATGATGGACAGAATGTTTTTGATCATCGAACAGCCACTCGTCACCGAACATGGAAAATGGCGCAGTCCGCGATAAATGTCAGCGCCCTACTCGGGCTGGTGCCTCCCGTAATTATCGGCGTATTTCATGGGAACTCAAAGGAAAACCCTTGGGGTCGAGTAAAGGATTTGGCTCCACAGGATCCTTTCCAACAAGGAGTGGTTCCTAAAACAGGAAGTGCGGCGCAAGTATCACCAAACGAACTTATGGGCAACGAGTACTTGAGGCAGATAGTGGAAGATATTGCACCGGCAATCACCGCCGAATGTGGACTCGAATTAGAAAGACTCAACAGGGCCGTCATTGGATCCAGCATGGGCGGACTTGCATCTCTTTACGCATTGGGCAAGCGTCCAGATTTTTTTTCGACCGCCTTGTCGCTATCCCCCCATTGGATTGCTGGAGGAGATGACCTCGTCGATGCTCTCGTTAAGCTCTTTCCGGAGCCAGGTCAACACAAGATATGGATGAGTCACGGCACCCGCGGCCATGATGCAAAATATGGACCGTTTCAGCACCGGGCAGATGAGTTGATGAAAATGGCGGGATGGACTCTCAGCAAGGATTACAGATCACACGTGTACAAGAAATCCGGACACAATGAACGATCGTGGGCGCGTTACCTGGATCAACCGATGAGTTTTTGGCTCACTTCAAACGCCAAATCCCGCTAGTGGCGCCCTTGGTTGAGATTGTCACCAAATCGGATTTTGCGATAGGTCCAAAAAGAGTCTCTTTTACCGAATAACCATAGGGTTTTAAGTTGATTTGATAGCGGCCGGCACTTCGAGCAACAAAAACCAAAACGGTCTCCTTGGCGGATTCTCGCAAATATGCAACGGAATTTGGCCCCGTCTGAATCCATCGAATTCCCCCGTTGCACAGAGCATCGGAATTCTTTCTAATTGCAATAAGTTGCTTGTACTGACTGAATAATTCGTGATTCCATTTCTTTGGATGATCCCAATCGATAGTTCTCCTAGAGTCCTCGCCCCATTCGCCTTCAAGGCCAATTTCATCACCTGCGAATATTGAAGGGACTCCGGGATAAGTAAGTAGCAGAGTTGCCCCAGCAACGTGCCGTGGCGTGTCTTTACCAACAACAGTGCGAAAACGAGCGGTGTCGTGTGAATCTAAGAGCAACATACTTGCGACAAATGAGCGCCATGGAATTCCTGCGCTAAACGATCGCATCATCTCGACCATGGCTTTTCCGTCGAAAGATGGAATCGGAACTGGCAGCTGCATAAAATTATCTATCTTCTTATTTGGCTTATTAAGCCATGCCCAAACAGGACGGGCAAATCCAATGTAATTCATACTTCCATGCCATCCGAAGCCATCGAGGTCGGATGGGGAGTGGTCAGCATTTTCGGCAACCAGCCAGGCCTGCGGATTGGCTTCATCCATTGCGGTACGAATTCCACGTGCAACTTCTTGGTTGATATCTTGCTCCAAATATCGCCCAGTCATGTTTCCCACATCGATGCGCCAGCCGTCGGCCTCAAACGGAGCCTTTAACCACTTTTTCACAACTGAATTAGGACCGGAATACATTTTTTCTCGAAGAAGTTGAGAATCGTAATTCAACTTTGGAAGTGAGGCGTGGCCCCACCATCCCACATAACCATGACGTATCGATTTGTCCCAGTAAAAAAAATCTCTCTCTTTTGCATCGGGATTCTTCAGAGCGATTTGAATCCAGTCATGTCCCACCCCACAATGGTTTGTCGTGAGATCTCCCATGATCTTAAATCCAAGTTTTCTCGCAGCTACCGAGAAATCCAAAAAGGCTTCATCTCCACCAAGCAATGGATCGGCAAACTCAAAACTGGTTGCGTCGTAGCGGTGATTACTACGGGATGGGAAGAAAGGCGTGAAATATATAGCGTTTACACCTAATTCCTGCAGATGGCCTAAGTGTTCTTTTATGCCTGCGAAATCACCACCGTAAAACTCGGCACCTACTTTTGGTCCGCGACCGCTAGGAAGCGAATTCCACGAGGTTGGAATGGCCCAATCTGGAAGCTCTTTCTTTGCACCGGAAGTGGCGAAACGGTCGGGAAAGATCTGATAAAAAACCGCGCTCTTGGTCCACGATGGATACTCTGGTTTAGCAATAATTTGGAAATCTTCACGATCCACGACTTCTCGCCCAAAAATTCCTTCGCCATTGAGCCATCGGTAGGCGCCTTTATCGGCCAAAAGAAATCTATAGTGAGTAACAGGATTTAGAATCTCAATGCCAATACTCCACCACGTTTCCGCGGCGCGAGGACGACCCTTCTTCAAGGGGAATGTACGCGGTTCACCATCGTGAAAAAGTCGCACAAAAATCTGGAGAGTCTTATCCCCTTTAGGCACACGTACTCGAAGTTCAACTTTCTCTCCGATTTTGGGAGCTGAATTGCTTACGTAGAGCTCACTGCCATCATGATGCGGGAATAGTAAATTTTGTACTTGGGAGCGCAAAAGTCTTTCCTTTCGAATTGGTGGCGATCGCCTTTATCTCGAGGTACGAATCGTTAAAGTCTTTTGGATTAGCAAACACACTGTAGGGGGCGGAGCTATCAATCCCAAGGGATGACCAGGTTGAACTCTTTGAATTCTTGTAGAAAAACTCTACGGAAAGGAGGTCGTTCGAGGTCAGATCGGCGGAGGCTTGGAAATAGCCTGTCATGTCATCCAGCGCCACGGAAATCTTTCCTAGTTTCACATCTACTGTATTTATCAAATTATTGGCTCTAAACACGACAGTTGACAGTGCTGGAACCGTGAACTTCAGCGTCGAGCCGCTCGTTCGGTACTGAACGGTTCCCAGAAGACTCCGCCAGCCGCCAACCGAAGTCGCAGTTCCAATTTCAATACTCTGAGGTTTCAAGCCATTATTAAAGGCGACTACATATTCTCGATTTTCCGCGGGGTCCTTCTTCGAAACGGCATATACCGATCCTTTCGCGAAACGAGTGCGCATATTTCCGTTGGCGAGCGCAGGGTTCTGGGCACGAAGACTCGCCAGCATCGTTAGATATTTTGGGAGAGGATTGCCTCCGCTGAGGGCGTAAGAATTTCCATTTCCTACAGGCTTTCCACCTATGCGAAGTTCTGTTTTCCAATCAGGAATCTTGGTTGGAAACATGTCCTGGCGTGCCATTTGGTCGCCTCCGCCGTTAGTGCCGGTCATGCCCACTTCGTCGCCGTAATAGACGGTCGGAATCCCGCGCGAAAAATACATTAGTGCGTGTGCCAGTTTGTCGCGAGCCAATAGCTCGGAAGGCGTTTGAATCTTTTTTGTATTTAGGATAAATCCGACTCGACCCATGTCGTGATTACCTAAAAATGTAACGAGATTACTCGCTGATGAAATCGGGCTGGTGTAATAGTCATCGTACAGAAAGAATGAACTCAGATCGGTGGGCGTGCTAATCCCAGAAGCAAAATCTGTTGCGTTGGTTTGAAAAGGAAAATCAAGCACTGTCTGAATTTTATTTTCTCGAACGTAGGTCATGAGATTGAATGCGGTTGGTTCGGAAACTTCGCCGAAGATGGTGAAGTTGGAAATACCCGCGCTCTTTGACTTTTGTAAGATCAAAGGTTGCCAGTGTTTGAAGAATTCCGTATCTACATGTTTTGCGGTATCGACTCGAAAGCCTGAGAAGCCGTACTTCTCGATCCACTGGCCGTAAACATCTGCCCAGCCCTTGTATACAACTGGCTTCTCAGTGGCCAAATCGTCAAGCCCGTAAAAATCGCCAAAAGTTGTGCAATCTCCAGGACTTCGGCAGCCCTTCATGTCCCCTGCATTGTGATAATTGGAAAGATCATTTAGCCAACTTGGATTCTTAAGTTTCGCCCAGTCGATGGGAATGTAGGCTTCGGTCCCGTTGTATTGGATTATGTCGGCAGTATGGTTTGTGACGATATCCAAGATCAATTTCAATTTGAGTTTTTTGGCACATGCCGAAAAAGCCACGAGGTCAGCATTTGTACCCAGATGAGGATCAACGTTAAGAAAATCAACTCCCCAGTAGCCGTGATAGCCCGAAGATATGGCCGTAGATTGTGCCTGGGTCACCAAGGGTGTCACCCACACTGCGGTAAATCCCATCGCTTTTATCCGAGCTAAACCATCATCACCAGGGGAGCAAGTGCCCGTCAGCCCCTTGAGATCGCCTCCATGCCAAAAAGCTGTGCTCGTTGGGTCAAACCCATCTAGTTTGTCGTTCGAAGTATTACCGTCCTTATAGCGATCCGGCATGACAAAATAAATTAGGTCTGACGAAAGTCCTACACGGGTGCTTGTTTTGACGCTAGGTGCGGCAGATGAGAATGACGTAGCGCTGAGAAAGAGAAGGATCAGGAAAGCCAGAGCAGACTTTCTCTTGATCATCCTTTGACAGATCCAGCCGTTAGGCCGTTAACAATGAATCGCTGTAGCGATAAGAAAATAATGACAATGGGAATCGACGCCAGAATAGATCCGGCTGCAAATGGCCCCCAGTTGGACGCATACTGACCGCCAATAAATTGCTGAAGTCCTACTGCAATTGTTCGACCATTCATCTCCACGAGGAAGAGACGAGCCAAAATAAACTCGTTGAATGTGCCGATGAAGCTTAGAAGACACACCACCGCCAACACTGGTGTCGCGAGTGGAATAAAAATCAGCCAGTAAGTCTGCACGGCACTTGCGCCATCGATTTTCGCAGCCTCATCAAGTTCAACGGGAATTGAGTCAACGAAGCCTTTGAGCAACCAGATGTTAACGCCCATTGATCCACCAAGATAAACGAGTATCAGGCCGCCCTGACTTCCAAGACCGATCTTGGGAGCAAAGGTGTAGACCCTCTCCATGATGACGTACACGGCGGATAGAGCCAGCACAGCGGGGAACATCTGTACCAAAAGCAAGAGGCGAATGCCTAGTTTCTTTCCTCTAAATTTTAAGCGGCTGAAGGCGAAAGCGGACGCCGCGCCAATAACGACAGAACTGATTGCCACGGTAGATGCAATAACCAGCGAATTCCTGAACCACAGAACGTACGGTGTTTTTGGAGAGTGGAACAAATAACGGTAGTTATCTAATGAAATTTCATGTGGAATAAACGACCCCACCTGCAAACTGCCGCTGGTTTTGAGTGAAGAAAGAATCACCAAATACAAGGGAAAAAGCGAAAAGAGACACATGCCGATTGCGACGCCGTGCCGCCAAAGATTTTCTCTTACCCATTTGCTCATTCGAAAGTCTCCATAACCTTGGAGCGTCTCAAACCATACATAGAGATTGACGCGATCATGAGGAAAATAATCACGGAAATGGCGCTAGCCAATCCGAAGTCTTGAAAAGTTTTACTTCCGAATGCGACCTTGTAGGTATAACTGATCAAAATATCGGTAGAACCGGCAATCTCTCCATTGAGCGTTTGAGTCGGACCGCCACCCGTTAACAGGTAAATCAAATTGAAGTTGTTGAAGTTGAATGCAAAGGAAGCGATAAGCAGCGGGGAAAGAATCTGCAGGAGAAGTGGAAGTGTGATCTTCCTAAAGACTTGTCGTGGATTGGCACCATCAATGGCCGCTGCTTCCAACAGCTCCGAGGGAATTGCCTGCAAGGATCCTGAACAAATGAGGTAGAAATACGGAAAGCCAAGCCACAAATTAACCAACAAAACCACTGCTCGAGCAAGACTTGGATTCTGGAACCAATGAATATTGGTATGCAAAATGCTGTTGACTGCTCCAAAGTCCGAATCGAACATGCCGGCCCAAATCAGGATACTCATGATGCTAGGCATGGCGTAAGGAAGAATCAAGACGGAGCGATAAATGCGCCGACCACGCATGGCTCGATTGAGCGCTATAGCGAGAAGTAATCCCACGCCAAAGGTGCTTAACACTGAAAAGAAGGCGAAGAAAAAAGTCCAGATGAATACTCTGATTAGAGGTGTTCGTACCTGATGGTCCGTGATGAGCCTGCTGTAGTTTTCAAACCAAATGGGTGCACGCCACCCCGGACTTAGAATTTCGGTAGGGGCGCCTACTTTGGCGAAATTTCCTTTGTGATTATCAACGTAAGTAGCACCCGTTACAGAATTGGTCAAAATGCCCGTCTTGGCAGAATACGTCAAGGCTTGCCTAAATACTCCACCAGCGTTCTGACCCTCGATGGCGATGTAGTACTTGCCTTGATACAGATAATGAATTCTTGAGTAGGCATCGTTCGCCGCGAGAGCAACAGCGGTCATGGAGGTGAAATTCGGCGCAGCTATAGCGACTCCGTTGACGTCAAATTTCGCAGACGCCTTTGGAACATCAATTCTCTTATCTTTGGTTGAAATAAAATATTTGTCATTCGCAATATCGGAAACAAGAATCGCGTATTCATTCGATGATGTTCTTCCGACCGTAATATCAAAGGTCGTGCCCTGGGCGTCAGGCTCTGCTCCTAAATTTAGGACTTGCTCTAGCGCAGCAGATTTAGAAAGATAATTTCCAGTTTGATACTTGTAACCTGACATTTGAACAGTGAAAAAAATCGGGGCTATAACAAAGGCAAAAAAGAAAAGAATTCCAGGTAAGAAAAACTTAAAGGGAATCGATACGTTGGTGAGATAGACAATGTTTAGAGCAAAAATTGCAACTAAAATGAATGATCCGATTATGTACTGCTTCTGGGCAAATGCGCTTTCAGTTAATAAAGCCAAAATCGCGGTGGTGATACCGAGGAAAATGATCTTAGTGATAAGGGCGAATTTGCCCCGCATTAATCCACTCACTCGCGATTACCGCACTTTCTCAAATAAATCATTGGAGTATGAAATAGGTGACGTGGGCGAGAAATTGACCCCACCCACGTCACCTATTCTTCACAAACTAGTACCGATTGGCGACCCCTCTAGAAACTAGATGAGTGCCTTTGCGGCAGTTACATTTGCTTTCCAAATCTTGGACAGCTTTCGCGCCTCGATTAGTGGATCTTTTCCATTGATAAGCGTCTGAGTCCAGTAGTCACCGCTTGAATCCCAATAGTTTGAGCCGCCAGCCTTGCTATCCAAGATGGCTCCAATCTGAGGAATTCCGGAAAGTGCTGCTGCTGCTCCGAAGCCCTTTTGGGCATCGCTTACGCCAGCATCTGATTGAGCACCCTTATTGGCAGGTGGTCGACCTTCTACCTTCTCGTAGGCAACTTGACCTGGAGTTGAACCGAAGAAGTTCACAAGAAGTGACTTCGCTCCAACTGCTACGCCGTGCTTGTCTGCATAAGAAGTAAGGAACGCTCCGCTTACGCTACCAAACATGTGACCGTAGCCACCGTCTACTGATGGAACAGGCATGAGGTTCATTGCAAATCCCTTTGCAACGTAGTTTGCCCATTCCCAGTTACCGATGACAGAGTATGGAACTTTTCCAGCATAGTAATCATCGTTGCAAGTGGTGTTTGACGAAGCCAAGAAACCATTGCTCTTGCCGGTGGCTGGATCGATCAAATACTTCTTGAGGTTAGTACCGAAGGTTGTTGGGTTGAATCCTTGAACTGTGTTGACTTTGCCTTTAGCAGTCATCAAGTAAGGATCGGCTCCGAGTGCAGAGAAGAATGAAAGTCCTCCCCATGACATTCCTCCACCAGTTACGCAAAGGCCATTCTTAAGACCTAACTTGGTCTTGTTTGCCTTGAAGAAATCAACCATGTCGCCGAAAGTCTTAGGAGCAGACGATACGAGCTTGGTGTTGTAAATCATTGCGACGTTGTTGATGTCTAGTGGAACTCCGTAGAGCTTTCCACCATAGGTAAGGTCATATAGCTGGCTCGATGTGAACTGAGCCTTCTGTGAAGCGGTCAATGTAACTGGAGCAAGCTTTCCGCTCTTGGCAGAAGCTACTACCCAGTCATTTCCACCTACGAAAATGTCTGGACCAGATGTGCCAGTTGCCTTGTCTAGGGCGTCACCCAAAGCTGAGTAGCTTGAGAATGTGACAACCTTGATGGTGTAACCAGGAACCCAGTCACCCTTAGCAGCAAAAACTGAAGTTAGATGGGGTCCGCGTGTTTCGTCCGCCCATACGACGATCTCGTTTGCAGCATGGGCACTTGGCACCAATGCTACGGATAGTGCTAGGACGGCTGTGGTGAAAACACCAAGCACGCCCTGACGCTTACGATTCATTATTTTCTCCTTGATAGTCAGTTGAAAACTGATTGGTCTTGCGATTGAGGCAATCTTCGCCATCTGGAGAAAGCAGGTCAAGCCAAAAACCCCAAAGCGGGATTTCTTTACCCGATTGTTATAGAGGGCTTTTATTACTGAAATTGCTGCAACAAAGCCCCCGCCAATACATCAATTCCTGTGAATCAGGGCCTTATTTGTGGAGGTGGAAAAGGGTCTCATCCCAGCCTTTGACTGACTCGGCCGGGCGAGAACCTTGACCAATATAGCGAGCAGATGGACGCACCAATCGGCCCGTTCTCTTCTGCTCCAAAATGTGTGCAGACCATCCAGCTGATCGAGCCGCAGTGAACATCGATGTGAAAAGGTGACCCTCGATCTTTGCGAAATCTAGAACAATCGCAGCCCAGAACTCAACGTTTGTTTCGAGCACTCTTTCTGGATGGCGCTCATGCAACTCTGAAAGCGCGGCCTTTTCCAGGGCGAGCGCAACTTCGTAACGAGGAGCATTAAGTTCCTTGGCGGTCCGACGAAGTGTGCGAGCACGAGGATCTTCTGCGCGATACACGCGGTGTCCGAATCCCATCAATCGCTCACCGCGATCCATAATTCCACGAACATAAGCAAGAGCATCACCTGTCTGCTCTACCTCTTCAATCATGTGAAGAACACGAGAAGGTGCTCCGCCATGTAGTGGGCCCGACATTGCGCCAATGCCACCTGATAAAGCTGCAGCAACATCAGCACCGGTGGATGCAATAACACGAGATGTAAATGTTGATGCATTCATTCCGTGCTCTGCGGCGGAAACAAAATACGCGTCTACTGCTCTTACATGAAGTGGATCTGGTTCCCCGCGCCACTGAATCATCATTCGCTCAGTAGCTGTGCTGGCCTTATCAATTTCAGATTGAGGAACAGGAAGCAATGACGTTCCTCGTGCAGATTGCGCAACGTAAGAAAGCAACATGACTGAGGCTCTTGCAAGATTGTCGCGCGCCTCTTCATCAGAAATATCGAGAAGTGGTTTGA
>Ga0194061_1000993_pt1 | contig 17079 bp, 13 predicted proteins | sample SepL2221m_MetaG_FD_163423 | JGI IMG/M metagenome (GOLD analysis project Ga0194061, IMG submission 163423) | Anoxic zone freshwater microbial communities from boreal shield lake in IISD Experimental Lakes Area, Ontario, Canada - Sep2016-L224-21m | ecosystem: Environmental > Aquatic > Freshwater >... | reverse complement strand
ACAGCTACAACCGCATCCATGGTGGCGTGATCAGTGCCGGGCTCGACGCCATGGGTGGCCTGGCCGTCATGGCCGCCATCGGCGCGCGCCACATGGACGAGCCACCCCTACAGCGCCTGCACCGCTTCAGCAAGCTGGGCACCATTGACTTGCGGATCGACTACCTGCGCCCGGGCATCAGCGAGCGCTTTGAACTGCGCGCCGAAGTCATGCGCCTGGGCTCACGTGTAGCCTCTACGCGAATGGAGTTTCTGGGAGCGGACGGCAAGCTGATGTCAACCGGCGCTGGCGCTTACATCGTTTCCTGACTCGCTGCATATTTAATAGCTGCATAGGCTTATTCGATGGGGCATAGAGAGCTATTCGAGTGACATATTTCTTGCTGGCCGCCAACGTATTCGGTCTGAAATGCAAAAGCCCCACATACGAGCGGGGCTTTTTAGGTTGCTGTATTTCTACAGCTTTTGACGTTACGGGGCGGTAACGTAATCCGGGCTCTAAAAGACCGGTTGTTGGGTGAAGTTGTTGTACATATTCTCTATACAGACCGCCTTTCACAAGGGTTTCTTTGTGAGCTTCTTGAGCCTCCAAAGACTTCCCTCATGAACCAACTATAGGACGTAGTTTGGAGATTACAAGGCAAATTTCAACAATCGACTAAGATTTGAGAATCCCAGGCTTCAACGCCATGGGTGACCTGCCTTCGAGGCATTGGAGTTTGACTCCTCGTATGCGCCGACAGGTTTTCTACTATTTAACGGAGTCCCTTTATGAACACCGCACGTCGCACCCTGATCAAGGGCGCGGCAGTTTTGGGCGCGCTTTCTGCCGCGTCCACAGCTGTCATTGCCCAGCCTTTTCTTTTTTCCCCCTCGACAGAACTGATGCCCAAGGGCAAGAAGCGCCGCGTGGTTGTCCTCGGTGGTGGATGGGGAGGCCTGACAACTGCCCGACATCTGCGCGAAACGGCACCCGAACTTGAGGTGGTGTTGCTGGAAAAAAACCCGATTTTCTGGTCTTGCCCGTTAAGCAACAAGTGGCTGGTTGATGTGGTGGACACGTCGTTTCTGGTGCACTCTTACACAGAAGCGGCCCGGCGCTTTGGCTACACCTACGTCCAGACCGAAATTACCGACATCGACCGGGACAAAAAACGTGTCCACACGGCACAAGGGTTTGTTGACTACGACTGGCTGGTGGTCTCGGCCGGCATTCGTGTGTCGTATGAACCCTGGTTTGGCAACGACCGCCAAGCCATTGCCTACACCCACACCCACTATTCCAGCGCCTACGTTCCCAGTGCCGAGCATTTGGCGCTGAAGCAAAAGATCAAGTCATTCAAAGGTGGCACCATCGTCATGACGTTGCCGCCGCCACCGCACCGCTGCCCGCCGTCGCCGTATGAGCGGGCCTGTTTGATGGCCAACTACTTTCAGCGCAACAAGATACCCGCCAAGATTGTGATCCTGGACCCCAAGCCCCGCATTGCACCGATCGGAGGGGGTTACCGTTTGGCTTTTGACGATTTGTACGATGACATCATCAAGCATGTGCCGAACGCGGCTGTGAAAGAGCTGGACCCCTTCAATAAGGTGGTTAAAACTGCGGCGGGCGACTTCAAATTTGATGATGCGATTTTCATGGGGCACCACCAGGCTGCGGATCTGGTCTGGAAAATGGGCGCCATCGGCAAAACCGCTGACGGCAAGCCGACGATGTGGGCTGATGTACACCCCGAGTTCTACAACATGAAAAATGACCCGCAGGTGTTCGTGATCGGCGACAGTGTGGGCTCTGTGTCACCACAGTTTGGCCATTACCCCAAGAGTGGCCATGTGGCCAACCGCATGGGCCGCAGCGTGGCCCAGTACATTGCGCAACAGTCAAAAGGGCAGCCAATGAAGCCCGAGATCATCGACAACCTGTGCTACATGCTGGTGAACACCGAGCCGCTGGAGGCGATCAGCGTGAAGTTCGACTACAAGATGGGGCCAGAAGGGCATCTGCTTCAAACCATAACCGATGACAACGACCGACGCCAGGCGCTATGGCAAGAGGACCTGCGCTGGTACGGATCCAAGATTCAGGACCTGGTTGGAAGTTGAAAAAATAGCCACCCGAAAGCCCAATAGGCATGAAGGCTTCAAGAGGTTTTGATGTGTTCCTTTAACAAAATTGGTCATAAAAGACACGGCTTTGCAATGCTGGAAGCAACTGTTTTCAGACAGCGCTTAGAGTCATTCAGAGCACGCCCTATTGAAGGCATTTCCAAAGCTGATTGGCAGCGGGAAGAATAATTGCGATTTTGGTCTTCGATGACTCATAAGGGCTGATTGCAGTTCGTCGGCACGTCGAATTGAGCACCTTAAACCGGAAATTCAGACGACGGCCCAGGACCTCCAAGATAGTCGAGTGCCGTGGCGCGTCACGAGGGCGGCTGGATGGCCGACGCCCGGCCTGGAATTGGGGTAAATGCCCCACCCGATGTGGGGTATTTACCCCAATTCATGGGAGCGGAATCGACTAAAGCGCGGTAAATGCTTGATTTCATTGGGAAACCATCACTGGCACAGTTTGTGCGTTGAGTAGACAGTCGAAGCCCTTTCCGGCGCGATATTTAACCACCCATGTTCAAGGAGAACCTCATGCGCCAATCCATCACCACCCGCGTTCTGCTCGCCACCGCTTTCGTCACTGCACTGGCCGCGCTGGCCCCCACCGCTGCCATGGCGCGTAACAGCGCCAGTGGTGTCGGCAATGGCATGAAGTGCTACACCGCCGCAGTTCCGCAAGCGGACGGAACCGTCCAATATCAACGCATTTGCTACAAGGGCGCCTGATACGCACCGGTCCCTGGCTGGCCTGCAAGGCCTTGAGTCACCTCAAGGCCTTGCTACATTTACTGGGCCAACAGCGTAGTAAAACCCCCGGTGAGTGCTACTTCTTCGCGGGCGTTTTTGCTGGTGCTGCTTTTGCAGCCACCGATGCGCTGCTGATGTATTCGGACACTACTTTCCACTTACCGTCCTGGATTTGCGATAGGCGTGACGCATCACTACCCAGACGTTTGGTGGCCGTATAGGACGAAGGCGCAGCACCAAACAACGGATCGGTAAAGCTCATGGAGTCCATGGTTTTGACGAAGGTGTCGGTGGTCAGGTTCGGGCCGGTTTTCTCGGCAGCAGCAATGAACGAGTCCATGACCAGATAACCGTAGGCCGAGAACACGGCCGGGTCTTCGTTGTACTTGGTTTTGTACTTGGCGGCCCAGAAACGAATCGCCGGTGACGCATCGTCCAGGTAGGGGTTGGCTACGGTCATGGTGGCGTACAGTCCGTCCATCGCCTTGCCACCGAGTTTGTGAATCAGGTCGGTATAGGCGGCGCTGGAGCCCAGAAAGATGGGGCTGAAGCCGGTCTTGCGGGACTCGCCAATGGTGCCGATGGTTTCACGGATGATGGTACCCAGCACCACGAGTTCACAGCCAGCTGCCTTCATCTTGGCGACCTGCGAGGAAAAGTCGGTGGCACCACGCTTGAAACTGGTCTTCTCCGTTAGCTCGATGCCAACGGTTTTCAGGGCAGCTTCCGCACCGCGTTGCACTTCAAGGCCAAAGTCATCGTCCTGGTAAATGGTGCAGATCTTCTTGACGTTCTTGTCCTTCATCATCTTGGGCAGGGTGATGCGGATCTGGTCGTAGTAGGGGGCAGCAAATGAGTACTTCAGGCGGTGCAGCGGCTCATACATTTCCCGTGCCGCAGTGAGGGGAAAGAAGTTCACAACCCCTTTCTCAAACTGCACCGGCATAGCGGCCAGATTTTGTGCCGTTCCCACATGCCCGGCCATGATAAATACCTTGTCCTGGTTCACCAGTTTTTGCGCAGCAAGCACCGACTTTTTAGGGTCGTAGCCGTCGTCTTCCACGACCAGGCGGATTTTGCGGCCGTGGATGCCACCCTGCTCGTTGAGCTCGTCGGCCCGCAGTTGCAAGCCATTGCGCAACTGTTTGCCATAGCCCGCCAAGGGGCCGGAAAGGTCCTGAATGCTACCGACCAGAATTTCGGCCTTGGTGACACCCTGCTGTTCCGCTGCTATTGAAATAGTAGCTGTTAGCGCAAGTACTGCGAGGGCTAGAGTGTTTTTTTGCTTCATCTTCAAGTCTCCTGGTGGTGGGAAATAGTTATGAGGTAACGGGTGGGCTAGCGGTACATGGCTTCAATTTGCGCAGCATATTTGGCCTCGACCAGTTTACGCTTGAGCTTCATGGTGGGGGTGAGTTCTTCGTCCTCGGCGGTCAGCTGGGTCTCGAGCAGGAAGAATTTCTTGAGCTGTTCCACCCGGGCAAACTTCTTGTTGACCCGGTCCAGTTCGCCCTGGATCAACGCTTGAACCTCGGCAGAGCGGGTCAGCGATGCGTAGTTGCTGAACGGTACGTCTGCGTCCTGTGCAAATTTCTCGACATTCTCCTGGTCAATCATGACGATGACCACCAGGTAAGGGCGCTTGTCGCCGATAACCACCGCGTCGGTGATGTAGGGCGAGAATTTGAGGTCGTTCTCCAGTTCGCTGGGGGTCACGTTCTTGCCTCCCGCCGTGATGATGATGTCCTTCATGCGGTCGGTGATGCGGTAGTAGCCGTCGGCGTCGACCACGCCTACGTCACCCGTGTGCAGCCAGCCATCCTTGTCAATGGTCTCCGCGGTTTTCTCGGGAAGGTTCAGGTAACCGGCAAACACGTTCTTGCCGCGCACCAGAATTTCGCCTGTGGCGGGGTCCAACTTGACCTCGTTGTAGGCCGCTGCCGGGCCGATCGAGCCGGGTTTCATTTTGTCGGCCGGTACCCCGGTGGAGGCGCCGCATGTTTCGGTCATGCCCCACACTTCGAGCATGGGTAGACCCAGGGCCATGTACCAACGCACCAGGTCTGGTGAGATGGGGGCAGCTCCTGTCACCAGAAAGCGCGCGCGGTGGATGCCGATCAGTTTGCGCACGTTGTTCAAGACCAGCCATTGCGCCAGTGTGAATTGCATCTTTAGCCAGCTGCTAACACTTTGCCCTGCCAGCACCCGCTCAGCAATGGTGGTGCCTACTCCGATGCCCCATGCGTAAGCCGCTTGCTGGATGAAGCCTGCTTCCTTGAGCGAAATCATCACCCCGGAGTAAAACTTTTCCCACACGCGGGGCACGGCGGTGAAGACCGTGGGCGCAATCTCGCGCACGTTCTCGGGGATGGTCTCTGGGTTTTCGACAAAGTTGAGCTTGGCACCTGTGTACAGCGCAAAGTATTCGCCGCCCATGCGCTCGGCAATGTGGCACAGCGGTAGAAAGCACATGCGCTCGTCGTGCTCGTCCTGCGCCACCAGCGTGTTGTAGCCACGCACCGTAAACACCAGGCCCTGGTGCAAGTGCATGGCGCCTTTGGGCTTGCCGGTGGTGCCCGAGGTGTAGACCAGGATGGCCAGGTCTTCGGGTCTGCAGGCCTGTACCCGTTGCTCGATCACGCCGGGATGTTGCTTCAGGTGGTCTCGTCCCATCGCGCGCAGTCCGTCCAGGCTGATAACGTCAGGGTCGTTCAGCTCGCGCAGGCCGTCCATGTCAATGACGACAATTTTGCGCAGCAGGGGTAGTTGCGCACGCACTTCCAGCGCCTTGTCCAACTGCTCATCATCTTCCACGAACAGCGTTGTGGTGCGTGAGTCCTCACATAAAAACTGCAACTGCGAGGCCGCGTCGGTGGGGTACACACCATTGGATACGCCACCGCAGGACAACACGGCCAAATCGGCCCAGACCCACTCCACCACAGTGTTGGACAGGATGGAGGCGCAGTCGCCCTTGGCAAAGCCCAGGCTCATCAGGCCAGCGGCAATCTCACGCACGGCGCCAGCGGTCTGGTTCCAGGTCCAACTGCGCCATAAGCCCAAATGCTTTTGCCGCATCCATACGTTGGGGCCGCGTTTGGCAACCGCGTTCCAGAACATGGCGGGTATGGTTTCTCCCTCCATGACGATGTCAAGGCAGGGCTTTATTGAAGAGGTGTCCCAGAGTCTGCTCATCTTTGTTATCTCCAGGTCTTCTTCTTCTTCCAGCGCCGCTCGCCGCGCACGCCGTCTTCTTTCAGCCCCAGGTAGAACTCCTGGATGTCGTCCTTCTCGCGCAGTTGGGCGCAGGTGTCTTCCATGACGATGCGGCCGCTTTCCAGCACGTACCCGTAATCTGACGCGTTGAGCGCCATGTTCGCGTTTTGTTCTACCAGCAAAATGGTGGTGCCGTGCTCGCGGTTGATGCGCACCACGATCTCGAAAATCTCCTTGGTCAGCTTGGGTGAAAGGCCCAGGCTGGGCTCGTCCAGCAAAATCAGGTCGGGGTTGGCCATCAGTGCACGCGATATGGCCAACATTTGCTGCTGCCCCCCCGAGAGCAAGCCAGCAGCCTGGTCGGCACGCTCTTTCAAAATCGGAAAGTAGCCAAACACCGTCTCCATGTCGCGCGCTACACCGTCCCGGTCGTGGCGGGTGTAAGCGCCCATCAACAGGTTGTCGTGCACGCTGAGCAGGGGAAACACTTCGCGCCCCTCGGGTACGTGGCTCAAACCCTGCTGTACGATGAAGGCCGGGTCTTTGGCGGTGATGTCTTCGCCTTTGAACTCGATTGAGCCCTTGCGTGGGTCGATGATGCCCGAGATGGTTTTCAGAATGGTGGTTTTGCCCGCACCGTTGGAGCCCAGCACCGTGGCAATCTCGCTGCGGCGCACCTGCAGGCTAACCCCGCGGATCGCCTTGATGGGTCCATAGGCGCTTTCGACATTCAGAAGCTTTAGAACCGGCAAATCGCTGATAGGGGGTGGCGAAATGCTCATGGGGCCCCCACAGCGTTGGATTGACCGCTTGCTGTACGGCGCAGGGATGACACATCGTCAATCGACCCCAGATAGGCTTCAATCACGCCCCGATCGTTCTGCACTTCGCGCGGCGTGCCCATGGCCAGCATTTCCCCCTGGTTCATGGCCAGCACGCGGTCCGATACCTTGGATACCAGTGACATGTCGTGTTCCACCATTAGCACGGTGATGCCCAGTTCGTGCTTGATGTCCTGAATCCAGAATGCCATGTCATCCGTTTCCTCCACGTTCAGCCCGGAAGAAGGTTCGTCCAGCAGCAACAGCTTGGGCTCGGTGCACAGGGCCCGCGCCAGTTCCACCACCTTGCGAACACCATAGGGAAGTCCGGCTACAAAGGTGTCGCGGTAGTGCTGCAAGCTCAGGAATTCGATGACCTCTTCGGCCTTCTCGCGTGCCTTGAGTTCTGCGTCACGCGCCTTCGACGTAAAGAAAAAGTCTTGCCACAGCGCAGTAGCACGATGGGTGTGGCGACCAATCAGCAGGTTGTGCAACACGGATGCGTGTTCGAACAATTCGATGTTCTGAAACGTGCGCGCAATGCCCAGCGAGGCCACGTTTTGCGGTGGCTGCGTGGTGAGTTTGAGCATGCCATTGGGTCCCGCAAAGTCAATCTCGCCGATGGTGGGGGTGTAGATGCGGCTGATCAGGTTGAACACCGTTGTCTTGCCGGCACCATTGGGCCCAATCAGCGTGAAAACTTCGCCCTGCTTGACGTCAAAACTCACGTTGTTTACTGCTAGCACGCCGCCAAAGCGCACACTCAGGTTCTTGGCAGAAAGGAGGATTTCGTTCATTTCAACCGGTCCGATTTTTGGAAGGACTTTTGACGCTTGAACATGCCCTTGCGATAGAACGGGAACATCTGCAAATAGGTGCGAATTTTGAGCCAGCGCCCGTAAAGGCCCATGGGTTCAAACAGCACAAAGGCGATCAGCACCAGCCCGTACACCAGACCCTGTAATCCTGGCGCCTGGCCAATGGTGGCTGGCAAGTAGTCCTTGATGATGGCAATGGCTTGCGGCATGGTGATGAGAAAAATGGCACCCAAAAATGCGCCATGTACAGAGCCCGCGCCACCGATCACAATCATCAGCAGCAGGTCAATGGATTGCAAAATATTGAACTGGTCAGGCGAGATGAACTGCAGGTTGTGTGCATACAGTGCGCCGGCCACGCCCGCAAACGCAGCCGAGATGGCAAATGACAGGGTCTTGTAATAGGCGAGGTGAATGCCCATACTTTGTGCCGAAATTTCGGAGTCGCGGATCGCCACAAAGGCGCGCCCGGTGGGCGAGCGCAGCAGATTCAATATACCCAGCGTGGCAAAAACCGTGATGACCAGGCACAGAAAATAAAACTCCTCAACGCTGCTGAGTACCCAGCCAAAAATATCGGGTTTCTTGATGTGGATGCCTGCGTTGCCACCGGTAACCGATTCCCATCGCGCCAGCACCTCTTCCACAATGAAGCCGAATGACAGCGTAGCAATGCCCAGGTAGATGCCCTTGACCCGCAGGGCTGGCAGACCTACCACCAGTCCCACGGCAGCCGACAGACCCGCGGCGCAGGCCAGAGCGACTGGGAACGGCACCCCCATATTGGTCAGCACCGCATGCGTGTATGCGCCCACACCCAGAAAAGCCGCGTGCCCCATCGAGAACAGTCCCGTAAAACCAGCCAACAGCATCAGGCCCAGGCCTGCGATGGAATAGATGAGCACCAGCGTCAGTTGCGCCAGCCAATACTCTGCAAACACCCAGGGCGCCGCCACCAGCAATAGCATCAGCGCGCTGTACCAGAAAACGTGCCCGCCATGCTTGGCCAGGTTGACGTCCTGCGCGTAGTCAGTCTTAAAGATAAAGCGCATCAGACCTTCTTCCTAAGCTTCTCGCCGAAGAGGCCATTGGGTTTGACCATCAGCATGACAAGCACCACCACATAGGCGGCCGTGTCCTTAAAACCATCAGGCAAGTAGAAGCCCGACAGTGACTCGACAATGCCAATGACCAGTCCACCCACAATGGCTCCAGGCAGGCTGCCAAACCCGCCCACCACCGCGGCTGGAAAAGCCTTCAGGCCGATAAATCCCATATTGGCGTGCACAAATGTAATGGGCGCCAGCAGCAGTCCCGCAACCGCAGCAACCGCAGCAGCCAGCCCCCATGCGATGCCGTTGAGGCGCTGCACCGGAATACCCATGTAATACGCCGCCAACTGGTTTTGTGATGCGGCCTGCATGGCAATACCGAGCTTGCTGTAACGAAACAGGGCAAACAGCAGCACGCACAGGACGGCTGTGGCACCAATCACGACCATGTGCTCCACGTTGAGCACCAACCCTGCGACGTTCCAGATCTCGTCTTTGTAGGGCACTGGCAGCGCCTGCGTGTCGGTGCCAAGGCCTGGCAACATGGTGATCAGGCCACGCGCCACGTAGCCGATGCCGATGGTCAACATGACGACGGAAAATGCGGGCTGGCCCAGAATGGGGCGAATCACCGCACGCTCCAGCGCCACGCCAAACACGGCCATCGAAGCGACCGCGCTGATGATGGACAGCCAATAGGGAAAGCCCAGCATGGTCATGCCCACCAGGCCGCCAAAGGCGCCCAGCATCATCAGTTCGCCCTGCGCGAAGCTGACTGTCTCGGTCGCCTTGTAGATCAGCACGAAGCCCAGCGCAATCAGCCCGTAGATGCACCCCTGTGCAATCCCGCTGATCACCAGTTGAAGAAACAGCACGTCGTCTCCTGTTATTGATTCTTTGTATTTCCTTTTTGGTTATAGCCTGAGGACTCCAAATCGCCGATAGGGTTGTCACTGATGCTTTGTCGCTGCTGAGACTATTTAATGGGCCTCATGAACGACTCCGTAGAAACCCGCGCACAGGGCGCCGTCACCGTGGTTACCCTAAGCCGCGCCGATGTGCGCAATGCGGTAGACGCTGACACTGCACGCAAGCTCTATGACGCTTTCGTTGCCTTTGATGCAGACCCGCAAGCCCGCGTGGCGGTGTTTCATGGCGCGCACGGGCACTTTTGCGCCGGGTGGGATTTGCAGGCTGGCGCACGGATGGCGCAGCAACTGGAGTCTGCAACGGTGAACCCGTTTGATGCGCTGGAGTTTTCGCCCGACAACTATGGTGCTGAGGCAAAGGTGTCGGCCGGGCCGGCAGGTCCCATGGGGCCTTCGCGATTGATGTTGTCCAAGCCTGTCATCGCTGCCATTGGCGGCGCGGCTGTGGCCGGAGGTATGGAACTGGCGCTGTGGTGCGACATGCGGGTGATGGAGGCCGACGCCTACTTCGGCGTGTTTTGCCGTCGTTTTGGTGTTCCGTTGATTGACGGTGGCACGGTGCGCTTACCGCGACTGATCGGCATGGGTCACGCCATGGACCTGATTTTAACGGGTCGTAAGGTGGAGGCCGCGGAAGCTTTGCATATGGGCTTGTGCAACCGTGTGGTTCCGCCGGGAGAAGCGCTTTCAGCCGCCATCGCCTTGGCAGAACAGCTGGCGGGCTTTCCCCAGCAAACCATGCTCGCTGATCGTGCCAGCGCCTACGCGCAGTGGGATCTGGATATGCCCACCGCGCTGCACCAGGAGTGGCAGCGGGGCAAGACCTGCATTGGCCAAGGGCTGGAGGGGGCGGTTCGCTTTGCCTCTGGTCGCGGTCGGCATGGAGCGTTTTAGTCAGAATAGGTAGCTAGCCCCCGTCTATGGAGTGTCAAAAGCTACCAAATTAGTAGCACTATAAGTTGCGGTTTTTCTAGCTGCCGATAGCCATTCTGATGGCAGAATGACCCAAGCAGATCATCATGAAATTCAGTAATCTCTCTATCCGCCTCAAACTCGTGGTTCTGCTTGGCGCCAGCGCTGCCATTGCCCTGGTTATATCGGCGGTCATGTCACTGGTTCTCACGTTTGTGTCGGTGCGCGACGAGTCGCTGCGCCATTTGCAGCAGACCGCCGACATTGCCAGGGACAATCTCACGGCAACTTTGGCGTTCCGCGATAACGCGAGTGCTGCGCGTATGCTGGACTCACTGAGCACTAACCCGCGCATTCTTGCAGCGTTCATTGACGACGAAGATTCGCAGCGTTTCAGCGAGTTTGTGTCGCCAGCCTCTCCGGCGGCCCAAACGATGGCCTATTTGGCGCAGGTGTCCGCGTTGGCAAAGAACCAGCACACTCCGTTGTTCCAACGGCGCGAAGGTATCGCCTCGATGACCTGGAGCTACATGTTTACCGTCAACCCCATTGTGTTTGATGGAAAAACGATAGGCACACTGACCATCCTATCGGACAACGTTGATTTGAAAGAGCGGCTCAGTACCTACATTGTGATGCAGCTGCTGATCTCAGTGTTGACGTTGGTCATCGTCGTATTCATCGCTTTTCGCCTGCAAGGCACCTTCACCGCGCCCATCTTTCAACTCATCGAAGCGATTCGGGAAATATCGCAAACCAAGAATTACGCGGTGAGCGTCGATACGCTTCAGAAAGATGAGTTCAGGACTCTATATACCCACTTTAATGACATGATTGCCGAAATCCGGGATCGCGATGCCATGCTGAGTCGATTGGCCACCACCGATCCGTTGACCGGATTGGCCAACCGTCGGCACGCCATGGAGGTTATGCAGTTCATGGTCTCTCGGGCGCGGCGCAAGCAAGAGTCGTTTGGGTTGGTGATGTTTGATATCGACCACTTTAAAAGTATCAATGACCGGTATGGGCATCCCGTGGGCGATGTCGTTCTGAAGACTGTTGCAGGCATTTTGACGCACACGGCCCGCGAGATCGATTTGGTGGCGCGCATTGGGGGTGAGGAGTTTCTGGTGTTATGCGACAAAAGTGATCTGCAGGCGACACACCTGATCGCCGAGCGCATCCGTTTAGCCATCGAACTAGCCGCTATTCCCTACGGGGAGGGCAATTCCCTGCAGGTGACCACCAGTGGCGGAGTCTATGCGTCAGTGCCAGACACAGAAGTTCTGGACGTGTATCTGTCAAGGGTCGATGGAGCGCTTTATCAAGCCAAGGAAACTGGAAGAAATAAGATAGTGAATTGGGAGAAAGCATGACACACAAATGGTTTGCGCTGGCGGTAGTGCTGGTTGCGCAACTCGTGGCGAGCCCTGCTCAAGCCAGCCAGGAAGAAAATCGGCTCATGGCGGTGTTTTTGGGTCGGTTTGCCAGTTACATCGAGTTGCCAGATCGTGCCTCTAAGCATTTTGTCATCACGCTGATCGACGAGAACCCGTTCGGAAGTTTGCTTGACGACCTTTATGCGGGCAAGGTTATCGGCGGCAAGCCCGTTGTTATCCGCTATGCCACAAAGGTCGAAGACGTTGGTCAAAGCGACATGCTGTTCATCACGCTGGTCAACCCCCGATCCCGCCAGGAGGCTATCGACTATGGTGCCAGGAATTCGATTCTCACCATCAGCACCGCCACAGGATTTGCGGAGCGAGGGGGCATCATTCAACTTGATTTTGTTCAGCAACATACCCGCATCAAGATCAACCATGCGGCAGCCGTGAAATCGAATATCCGCATTGGAGCACCCTTGCTTTCGCTGGCTAGCGTGATTCGGGGAGACGCACAATGAAGACGATAGCCTTTGCATTCACCAGCATGTTGCTTGCCACCTCGGGGGTCGCGCAGGAAAAGTCACTACAGCAAGCCAACGATTACTACCAAAAACCGCTGGATGAACTGTTCAGCATCGAAACACCCGTGAAGGCCCAAGTGGGTTCGCGAACGGGCGCGCGCGAGGCGCTGGACTCTGAGGTGCCCATCGACGTGATTACCGCGGCGCAGCTCGAAAGCAGTGGTTTTACCGAGCTCAGCAAAGCGCTGATGAAGCTCATTCCGGGGTTCAATTCCCCCAGGCCTACGGGCCATGATGGCACGGACCACGTCCCACCGTTCACGTTGCGCGGGCTCAATCCCGACCAAGTGCTGGTACTGGTTAATGGCAAAAGACTGCACCAGAGTTCGCTGCTCAATGTCAATATTTCGGTTGGGCGCGGCACCTCGGGTGTGGACATCAACACCATCCCCCTGCGTTCGATCGAACGCATTGAAGTGCTGCGCGATGGGGCTGCTGCGCAATATGGTTCGGACGCTATTGCTGGCATCATCAACATCATCCTCAAGGGCTATGGCCATGACAGTCTGGCCTCGGTTAGTTATGGCCGCACAACGCAGGGCGATGGCGCGGTGCGCCAGGCAGATGTGTTTTATTCTCTGCCGCTAAAAAATGATGGCTTCATCAATCTAACGGCCGAGGGGCGGGATCGTGGACGGACCAACCGTGCAGGACCTGATTCGCGGTTAGCAAATGCCATCAATCATCTGATCGGCGAGACCGATGCGCAAGATGGGCAGTTTGCCGTTAATGCGGAAGTCCCGGTCGATGCCCTGATCTTTTATGCGCATGGTTTGCTGGACCGTCGCGCCAGCAGTGCCGGCGCGCTGTACCGCTTGCCCACCGATGTCCGCAACAACCCGGTGCTGTATCCGAATGGCTTTCTGCCCATGATTGAGCCAAAAATCACGGACTATTCGCTTGGCGCGGGTGTGCGTGGGGTGAGTGCAGACAATGTGCGCTGGGACTTGAGCCTGACCCACGGCAGCAACGACTACCACTTCTATGTGTCCAATACCCACAACGACTCGCTTGGAAACAGCTCACCCACGTCGTTTGACAGCGGCGCGACCGCGTACACGCAGAGCATCCTGAATCTCGACCTGGTGAAAAAGATCGGGGACCTTAACCTGGCCGGCGGAGCGGAAATTCGCCATGAGAACTACCAGATCAGCCGTGGCGAGCTTGCATCCTATGTACTGGGTTCTGCCAGCACCATTGCGGGCGCACAGGGTTTTCCGGGCTTCATGCCGGAGAACGAAGTCGACGCATCGCGTGGCAACAAGGCGATGTATGTGGATGCCCGATATGACGTATCGCGAGCATTGTCTGTCGAAGGTGCAGCACGCTATGAGAACTACAGCGACTTTGGTTCCACAGTGGATAAAAAAATGGCATTGGCGTATCGGCCTCATGACGATGTGCTGCTACGCGCCAGTGCCAGCACGGGGTTTCGGGCACCCTCGCTGTCCCAGGCTTACTACACCTCGACCGTTTCCACGTTGAATAGTACCGACGCCACATTCAGACAGGCGGGAACTTTTGCCGTCAATCATCCGGTGTCCGTTGCGCTGGGCTCGCAGGCGTTGCGCCCCGAAAAATCGAAGCATCAGACGGTGGGCGTGGTGTATCAGCCAACCAGCGATTTCTCTGTCAGCGTGGATTACTTTTCCGCTGACATTGCCGACCGCATCATGCTGACCGGCAATATTATTGACACGGTGTCACCCCAGGTCAAAGCGATTCTCAAGCAATATGGCGTGCAAAGTGCCCGCTATTTCACCAACGCCATTGCCACGGAAACGCAGGGCCTCGATATTCGCCTGAACTATAAACACAGCTTTGAAAATCACAGCAGGGTCAAGGTAGTCGCCTCCTACCACCGTGACAACACGGCCATCAGCGCTGTTTATCCGCTGGCCTCGATTCTCGGCAACCAGACCGCCACGGCGGTCTTGAACGATACAACGCAGTCATTTATCGAAACGGCGCAACCCGCGGACGGCTACAAACTGTGGACGCAGTTTGAGGCCGGCGCCTGGCGCAGTACGCTCAATTTGAATCGTGTTGGCAGCTATTACTACTTCAACGGTAGCAGCTTCGGCGCGAAACTGACAACCGATCTGGATGTTGCACTGCAGTTGAGCAAGACTGTGGAAGTCGCCTTGGGTGGGAACAATATTTTCAATGTGCTGCCCGATAAATTTCCTGATTCCGCCAACCTGTTCGTCAGTGGTAGCGGCATCATCCAGTACCCTCCCATCAGCCCGTTTGGATACAACGGTGCCTTTTATTATGTGCGCCTCAAAGTAGCCTTGTAGCCAAACGCTGGTCAGGACTTGGGTATTTTCCGAGGTTGCCCGTTGTCATCAATTGCCACATAGGTCACCGACGCTTCCGTTACTTTGATGTATTGGCCCTGCGTGCGGTAGCGCTCGGCGTAGACCTCCACTTTGACTGTGATCGACGTGCGCCCAATGCGGCTGACCTTGGAGAAGAAAGACAAGATGTCTCCCACCCGCACCGGATGTTTGAAGATAAATTCGTTCACCGCCACCGTGGCCATGCGGCCTTGGGTATACCGTGCCGGTATGACCGAGCCCGCCAGGTCGACCTGCGCCATGACCCAGCCGCCAAAGATGTCGCCGTTGGCGTTGCAGTCGGCCGGCATGGGAATGACCTTGAGAACCAGTTCCTCGTCCTTGGGTAATTGGATGCCGGGGGGGCTTGTATTTGTAGACATGGGCACAATCCTATCCTGAAACCTTGCGGGAAAGACCGCAGCGTAGCGAGGCCCTGCCCTCAACTGATCAAGAATACCCAATATGCGCTCCCACGGCCACCACTCACCACCGGCACCTGCTCCAGACTCCGGCGTCGACACCACACCGCCCAAGTCTGACTGGGATACGCTAAAACGGCTGTTTCCCTACCTTTGGACGTACAAGTGGCGCGTGATCATCGCGCTGACCTTCATGGTGGGCGCCAAGCTGACCAATGTTGGCGTGCCGCTGTTGCTCAAGAATCTGGTGGACAGCATGAGCTTCAAGCCGGGCGACCCGTCAGCACTATTGGTTGTGCCGGTGGCTCTGCTGTTCGCCTATGGCGCGTTGCGCCTGTCCACAACCTTGCTGACCGAGTTGCGCGAGCTGGTGTTTGCCAAGGCCACGCAGGGCGCGGCGCGCAGCATTGCACTGCAAACTTTTGAGCATCTGCACGCCTTGAGTCTGCGCTTTCACCTGGAGCGCCAGACCGGCGGGATGACGCGCGACATTGAGCGCGGGGTGCGGGGCATTGAGTCGCTGATTTCGTTCTCGCTTTTCAGCATCGTGCCCACTTTGCTGGAAGTGGCTCTGGTGCTGAGCATTCTGGCGGTCAAGTTCGACGTTTGGTTCGCGTGGATCACACTCGCAGCGCTGGTGCTGTACATCACTTTCACCATACTCGTGACCGAGTGGCGCACCAAGTTCCGCCGCGAGGCCAATGAGTTTGACTCGGCCGCACATTCCAAGGCGGTTGATTCGCTGCTGAACTACGAGACTGTCAAATACTTCAACAATGAAGGCTTTGAGGCCAGGCGCTACGACGAAAGTCTGGAGCGCCTGCGACGCGCGCGCCTGAAAAGCCAGACCACGCTGTCCATTCTCAACACCGGTCAGCAACTGATCATTGCTGTGGGCCTGGTCGCCATGCTGTGGCGCGCCACGCAGGGTGTGGTGGATGGTCGCATGACGCTGGGCGATCTGGTCATGGTCAATGCCTTCATGATCCAGCTCTACATTCCGCTGAACTTCCTGGGCGTGATTTATCGCGAGATCAAGCAAAGCCTGACCGATCTGGAAAAGATGTTCACGCTGATGGAGCGCGAGCGCGAGATCGCCGATGTGGCGGGTGCGCAGGCGCTGCAGTTGTCCGGGGACACGCCTCTGGCTTTTGAGAACGTGAGTTTTGCCTACGACCCCGGTGCACCCGGCAAACCGGGCACTGGGCGGGCCATTCTGCACAACATAAGCTTTGAAGTACCCGCAGGCAAAACCGTGGCCGTGGTCGGGCCGTCGGGGGCGGGTAAGTCCACGCTGGCGCGCCTGTTGTTTCGTTTTTACGACGTCAGCAATCCGCTGGAAGGCGGGCGCATTCTGATTGCCGGGCAGGATATCAAACAGGTCACCCAGGCCAGCGTGCGCCAGGCCATTGGTATCGTGCCGCAAGACACCGTGTTGTTCAATGACACGGTGGAATACAACATTGCCTACGGCAAGCCCGGCGCTACCCGCGAGCAGGTGGAAGAGGCAGCGGCATCGGCCCATATTCACACCTTCATCAACGCCACGCCCAAGGGCTACGCCACCATGGTGGGCGAGCGCGGGCTCAAACTCTCAGGCGGCGAGAAGCAGCGCGTGGCCATTGCTCGCACCCTGCTCAAGAACCCACCCATTCTGATCTTTGACGAAGCTACGTCGGCGCTGGACTCGGCCAATGAGCGCGCCATCCAGGCCGAACTGCAAAGCGTGGCCCGCAACAAAAC
>Ga0194061_1000991_pt1 | contig 17087 bp, 16 predicted proteins | sample SepL2221m_MetaG_FD_163423 | JGI IMG/M metagenome (GOLD analysis project Ga0194061, IMG submission 163423) | Anoxic zone freshwater microbial communities from boreal shield lake in IISD Experimental Lakes Area, Ontario, Canada - Sep2016-L224-21m | ecosystem: Environmental > Aquatic > Freshwater >... | reverse complement strand
GGACAGAACGCGATATATAGTGCCACACGTCGACATGAGGCGCGGCTTCGATTTTTTGCTGCTTTTGGATGTTTCATAAATACGGGCGGTTAGCTCAGCTGGATAGAGTACAGGCCTCCGAAGCCTGGGGTCGTGCGTTCGAATCGCATACCGCCCGCCAATAAAAACAAGGAGTTACGCTGCATGGCGTAGTTCCTTGTTTTCTTTTTGTGCTAATTTTGTGCTAATCGACATGGAAGTATTTAGTACCTTGATTGCTTCTGTAAGGTGGGCTGGCGCAAGGTGGGAATAGCGAAGGGTCATAGCAAGGCTCTTGTGTCCCATGAGTCTTGAAACTGTTGTGAGGTCTATAGGCTTCCGCATTACCGTTGCGGCAGTGACTACAAGAAAAGTTGCATCGGGCGATCCTTGATTGTAATAGGTTTTAATGGAGGGAGAACCGGCACAGACATGCACCACTCCGCACAATGGGTAAATGGGTATTGCTCCAAACGATCATTTATGATACCTTTTCACTCGGAGGTAATAATCATGCTGCTACATACAGATGCCAGACGCCGAATCACACTCCCACCGATAGTCGGAATCAATCCAGGGGACGCGATTGATCTTGAGATACTTGCTGATGGCCGAATCATGCTGATTCCCATCGAACCGGTTCCCAAACATCAATTATGGGCCTGGACTGCCGATGCAAAACAAACAATAAGTGCATCACTGTCAGATCCCCGTCCATCAACCGTGGTTGAATCTGTCGAAGATGCTGCTAAACTTGCCGCGAGGTGGTCTGGTGAAAATTGAGATCCGCCCCGCATTCGATGAAGCTGTCATGGCGGCAGAATTGCCTGTACGAAAAGCTGCCGCCAAGATAGTGCAACTACTTCAGTCTCTTGATCTCGTTCAATTATGGGGTCATCAAGGACTCAACTTTGAAAAACTGCACGGGATGATTGAGCCGTCTTCAGGACAACAACTTTTCTCGCTACGCATCACCGGCAGTGCCCGTGCGATTACTTGCCTTCTCAACGGACCAACCATCGTGCTTGTCAGTCTACACGTTCAGCATGACAAGGCGTATAGGAAGTAAGAACCCTATTACGCCCGCCTCACCAGCGTCGGTGCTACTTTCAGTTTCGTCTCGCCGGGACCTAATTGGATTTGTGCGAAGAGAAAATCCGAGTCGCTGGCCCGAAGATAGTTGCGGCTTGTAAGCGCCGAGATTATGGCAAGAGCAACAAGGACTGTGACGACAGAGTCAGCATAGTGTATTTACCGGAACCTCATAGTGAACGGCACCATGTGTCATGGAAGGTAATCTTCCTGCACGGGAGAGAATACTTCGACGGAAACCGAACTTGCATTGTACCTCGCCTATAATATCTGAAAAGTCAGTAAACGTTACGAAAAAGAATCATTAGAATAGTTTACATAGTGTTTTAAAAAATTTAGTGTGAATGAGTTGAGGTTTATCTATTTTGGTTCATAGATATCATAGGCGGTCATATACTCCGTTTCGACATAAGGGACTTTGGCAAGTCCAGTGCGAAACCTGGCGACGGACCCGTTGACGGCACATCGGGCCAGGTAGGCTTCTGTGGTAGGCGGAATTTTTTCAGCTACGGCTGAGGAGATGAAAAGCTAGATGTGATACGGCATGTTATTTCTGTAGTAGTGATTCAAGAGACTCTGCGACGGTCTGAATTATCATGCCGCCACATAGATCGGGCTTATTCATAAGCGGTCCGAAGTGTCTGGTATCTCCAGTCAGTAGATGAGAGGCACGACAGTGAACGGCGGCGGAAAAAATCGGCACGTCTTTGGCTGGAAGCATTTCGGGGCAATCTACAGCGAGGCTGGTTACCGGAACCACTGTAATACCCTTAAGCAGTTGATTGAAGGCATCCACACACGCAGGGTATTTGGCATTGATGTTACGTTCTGCTTCTTCACGGGCGTAGGAACTGGTAAAGAGTTTAAATGCACCGGCACCTGCAAGTTCAAACAGAAAAGCCGCTTTTCCACGAGGATTGTGGGCAGCGGTGAAGAGTACATTGGCGTCCAGGAATACACGCTTCATTTGGATCAGGAGAGGCGTTTGAGGATTGCTGAACGCTGGCTGTCATCCAGTCGGTCATCTGTATCCCATTGAGCGATCTGGCTGTCGGCGTACATCTCGATTTCAAGAACGGCAGCAGGTTTAATAACAAGCTCGTTGTTATGTTCTTCCAGAATAACTGCTCCACCGCGCTGCAGGCCAAAGCGTTTGCGCAGACCGGCAGGCAGGGTAAGTTGACCACGATTTGAGACAAGAACCGTTTGTTGCATGGCGCACCTCCAGATTGCAGAATAACGGAAATACGGAATTACGTCAATACTGCATTGTAAATGAACCACCCATAGGGATAAACTGATATGAAATCAAATATGAAGAGGATTGGGCACATTCTGGCGACAGCGCTGCTGATGTTGTTCGGAACGTTAAATGCCGCGCTGGCCTGGACGCTTTCCGGAACGGTCTACGGTGGCAGCAATCCTCTTGCCAGTTTCACGGTTACACTCCACATTGGTTGTGCTACCTTGGGTTGCTCATCCGTTTCGACCTCATTTTTTTCCTTGGCTTTTTGCAAAGAAAAACAAACCCCTTGTTAGCTTTAATGCCTGTCTTGGAGTCAGTGGTCTTGAGAGGCCCGAATCAGCTGCAATGCTGTATCGGTCAGATAACTGGATCTGGATCTGTTATCGCTCTCGTCAGAGCAAGCGGGTAATTTGCCAGGATAGGTATATTCGGGATCACGTCCCTGATGACAGGGAGATTCGAAAAGAGACTTGTTATTTCGAAACACTACCAAAAATATTTTCCTGACCGAAACAGATATGCCGACGAAAGCTATCTGGTCGCCTGAAAGGGGCCGTTTCAGGAAGTTCAATATGCGTACTGAACTGATAATTTGGATTTTTCGGTAGCATTCTGCTGACGTTCAGCCTGGATTTCAATTCGGTACATGTAGGGATAATGAGGCACCGTAACTCCTGAACCATCCGTGGTTGAACCGCTTTCAAGGGCTGACGTACTCGTGTCTGAATTGCCGGCAACCCTGACTGTCTTCGATCTTTTAGCCCATCCACCCGTGCTGCTGTATGCTTCCAGTACGGTAAACTTCCGCTCCATCGTGTCCACAATCTTCGAATACACCGCCAGAGGAGTACCGGAAGCTGCGTTCAGATTGAACGTCACATCCGGTGACTCTTTTGCATTCAGGGTCACATTGGAGCAGGCGGCGGCCCATTGGCTCTTGGGCTGAGTCAGTTTTGCTCTCAAGCAACTTGAAACAGTCGGGCTATTCAAGTTTCTCATGTATCCATTTGTAGAACCTGTCATATACGAGTTGAACGATGTTCCGGGATTCATTATCGAGTAGTTATGAAACGCAAAACCGGCCGTCATGAGATCCTTTACCACGATATCCGCTCCGCCATATGCCGCCTCAGTGACGGTCCGGTAACGCTTGACCGCGCCGGAAGTGCGCGTTCCCGCATCGACCATATACAGTAATGTCATGGTGATTACGAGCGACAGCACCGTAAACATCAATGCAGTTATCAGCGCGATGCCATTTTCGTTTCGCAATGCTCTCATTGTAAGCTCCGAACGTACTTCATCGCTGGTTACTGAGGAGATTCTTCGGGCGAACGACGATCCTGTACAGTTTCCAACGGTACTGCAACTGGTCTGATGAAAGCGCATAATCCGCCTTGGTCCTGAAGCCGTCCGCAACAACGTCCCCCACTGTGATATTTGTGATGGGCGCAGTGTAATTGCGGTCACGCTTGCCTTCCTGGGCCAGGATGTAAATCTTGACAACTTTGAGATGCTCTCTCAATCCTTGCGCATTGGTAAGCCAGCCCTGAATCGATGCGGCTGCGGTACTTGGCGATGCAGTTACCGTCCCCCCTGTCAACTGGGGAAGTGATGAGTATGTATCCAATGTCCCTGCTTTTCCGGCGTCAGATGTATCCCAACCGAGAACCACCTGCATATCTGCCACGCAATCAAGAATAGGCTGATAATCGTAGCCTCCGCCATTGTGACTGACGGTGGCCTTATAAAGTACGCCTGTCAGTGGTGCACAAAACGGAGGAACGACACCGGTTGCATTGTTGATAAAATAATCGGCCCTGTTAAACGGCATGCGGAGGGTGTTTTCGTCTACGCCGAATACCATATAGGTGTTCTCGTCATCGGTAGGCAGAAAGTTGCTGCTGATACCGTTTGAAAGCGCACTGAAACTGGTGGAAAATGAGGCCGGCGTGTTTGGAGCCACAATCAGTCGATGGTCCTTGTTTGTGGAGTCATTTGCGTTTGAATTGATGAACACCACCTTGTCACCGGCCTGCGGATTGTTTGATGCATATGTGTAAGGGCGCGATTCCTTTATCGCAGCACTGAAATTGTGAAAGGGGATGTACGTCCAGCGCTGTGAAGCCTTGGAACGGCCTAAATTGGTCGCCTTCAGGGCAATAAAGTCAGACGATAAACTCCCCGCCCCTGCATAGCCGACAAAAGCCCGCGGCACTCCTCCCGTTGCGTCGTTTGCAGCTGCAGCGAGCGTGAGAGCTGCAGACGCCTCCTGGTAAGATATCGTACTGTCTATCAAATCGGTCGGAGGTGATGCGTTACCCTGACTGAATCCCCACGGAAGCCCGAACCCCATCTGCGCCAGATCGTGCCGCATCGTTTCAAGACCGATGACCCCCTCGATATTGCTCTCCTCCATTTTTGAATACTGGGTGGCCTTGGTTACGATCAGATTGAATGCATTGCTCGCAATAACCAGAACAACGATGAAAAGCGACATCGCAATGAGCAGTTCGACGATGGTAAATCCCTTTTCGGCAGAGGCCCTATGGTCATGGATACGTCTCACAAGACACCTCACGGGGCTACGTTAGACACAAACGACGATATTGAATGCGTGACTCTTCTGTTTCTGTATTTCCAGGCAACGTTCACAATTATTTCCTTTGAGTTGGGAGTGCTCAGATTAACAATCTCCTGCACGGAATAATTTTTGAAGATTCCGCGGAAGTATCTGCTCGTCTCCTGCTGAGGCACGTTGACGGTAACCGTGGAAATTGCCGTGAACGTTTTTGACCGTTTCTTCATAATCCGCTCATCAGCCAGAATCACCGCCTCATTGCGGATAGAAGACTCCACGCTTTTATCCATCGCCACGTTGACGCCATTGAGCATTCCCAACAGACCGAACATCAGGATGAACATGGCTATCACGAATTCCAGTAGTGTAAATCCGCCCGAATCATTGATCATCACAGGTCCCCGAGGCGCTTTGCAAGCCTGCATTCACCCGCACAGGAGTGATTGTAAGGCAATTGACAGAGCCATAATTTCCACCACCATCTTTTAGAAAAATTGCGGTCACCGGAACTACGTTACCCCCCACCACCGGAAATATCGTACAGTCGGCGGATACAACCAGCGCTCCCCGTTCGTCCACTTCGCAGACTTCGCCGCCGTACCGTTGATTGCTGCCAACGGCCTTGGCCAAAGCATAGCGCACCGTATGGGTGCCTCCGGTGATTACCGTCCCTTTGGCCGCAAGCTCGGCCGCCGTGGAATAGGACTCGGAACTGTATGACTTGAACACGTAGCTGTATTCATTCAGCGTGATACTGTGTCGTTGCTTCCTTGTCAGTGCCCGTACACGCACTTCGCTGATGTCCGTGGCCATCTGTCTAATCTGATTCTCCACCATGCCTTTGTATTGCCACTGCTTGAATGCAAATGTGGCCGCACCCGAAAGAATCCCTATCAGGCCGATAACGATAATCAGCTCAATCAGTGAAAAACCGTCTCTGTTTGCCACCGGTATGTGTCGGTAAGTGCTCATGTCACTCTCCACCTGCCACACTGCTTCATCGCTCCTGAATATTGAGGATCTGCTTTACGGCCCGCGGCTGCAGCAACGGGGGAAACTTGCCCTTGGGAGCCATACCCAACGGTGAAAATGAGGAATTCAATTTGCGCCCTGAACTCCCCGGAGCGGTGAATGAAGTAGCCAGGTCGATCAGTTTCACGCCACCGCTTGAAGTCTGGACGGGAGCTTTTCCAACGAGCGTATCGGCCGGCGGTGTACCACCCGTATCGTACTTGACCGCCCACATGGAGGTGCTTCCGCCCGGCTGGCAGACATCGGTCAGGTTGGGGATGAACGTCGTATAGAAGATCGTACCGTTGAAGGTGGCAGCCACGTCGCTGACAACCCGCTCTGCCCCGATGTTACCCGATGCGGCGGCCATGGTGACATACCACCCTTTCTTACCGCTGGTCAGCGTTGCAGACGGCGTGTCCTGCTGCTGCACGTCACCCAGGGCTATCTCGGGACATGTGGTGGCGGAGGTGCCCAGCGCATAGTTGGAATAACTGTCGCCGGTATACTGGCTATAAGAACTTGATGAACCCAGGTACTGGTTGTAACACGGGTCGGCGACGCCGAAAAACCGCCGCTGGGTGCTCATCTCGTCACCCGGGAAAAAATAGCGTCCCTCACCGAAATAGACCCATAACTTCTTGTTATTACGGTCCTGCATTCTGCCGACTGAGGTCGTTATCGGACCGATATCATTCTGGGAGCCTATCAGGGAACTGAGGAACCAGGTGGCAGGGTCGGGGTTATGGTTAGTTACAAGCCTGACAATTCCCCCTTTGTTCCAGGCGGTGTTCGACGCCGGGAAATCGCCCGAAGGGTTGGAGGCATTCGTTACCAGAGACGCCTTCGTGTAGGTGATGTAGACGACTGAATCACTGTAGTTGCCGTCGTTGTTCGAATTCCAGCGATCAAGGTCAATCGCCGCCCCACTCAAAGAGTTGGCGAAGGCAAACGGTATCCCGGTGTCCTTGACCCAGTAGTTACAGCCTGTTGCTCCGGCTGAGGTGCATTTCGTAAATGTGGATCCTCCGTTCAGGTCGACGATGTAAATCTTGAGATTCTGGTCGGAGTGACCGCTGAATGATTTGTCGCTGCTGTTGATGCCGCCGGTCGGACCTGATGCAAAAACGGCAAACCAGCGTCCGTTCCTCTTCTTATCAGGCTTGCCGCCGGAATTGGCAGCGTTGACACGAATGATCGCCGGCCCGGGAGTCGTAAAACCGAGTCCTTTATCGGCTGCTGTCGCAATTTTGCTGTCGGAGAATTCCCACATGAATTTCGGCGTGATAGGATCAGTAACATCCAGAGCAAAATAGGATGACAGGCCGACGCCGGTGACCGGAGACTTGACGCAATCAGTATTGTTGGCTGCATTGGTATCAGGACTGTAGGTTTCATTGCAGGTGTCGGCGGCATCCCGGCTTGCCCCACCCAGCCCCATGCTGCTGACCACAACCGTTTTCCAACTGGCCAGCTTCCGCTCGCAATCCCAGTAACTGCTGGCCGAGGTCGTCCCGTCAGGCATCTTGCAGTTGGTGTACTTGTTGATGGAGGCGTCAACGACAATCGGCGCGCCGTCTACCAGGTTCTGGTGGCAGTAATTTGTCCCCGCCTGGTTCTGAAGGTACGGCAGCGCGTTATTCGGAATGAAAGCCCACTCTTCGCTGCCGATATTCGGGCTCGGAGAACGGGTATCGCTGTTTGTCATCTGGGCAATCAGGAACGGCTTGGTTGCGTCGCTCTGCTTGGTAACGGTCCCCAGCTTGAAGGCGTGGAACAGTCCGTCATTCGAGCCGGTATAGACCACATTTCTGCTTTTGTAAGCTGCAGTGCTGATGAATTCGGTATACGTCGTATCATTGTAGGCGTTCTGGTAGGCGTTGAGAGCCACGGATGACTGGACCTGCGGCGTTGAGTTGATGATGTCTCCAAGTTTCCAAACGCCGGTGGTGGTGGTCGTGGAGGTGGCCGTGCCACTCGGGTACGACGGGTCGATAAACGTTACCGACCTTGAACGATAGAGGCTGTTGTCATCGCCGCGTACGTAATTAAGCAGTACACCAGCCTGATCATCTGTCATCGCGCTGATGTTCATGAGCGATTTCAGTGCCGGCGATGAGGAAGTAAGGTTTCCCGTGGTGAAGGTATTCGTGCTCGATGTCAGGCTGGAGCCACTGTCCAAGAGCGTGTATATCTTACGGTCGGCTGAATTGGTGATGTGAAGCTGTTTACCCGCCCTCCAGAGCGATCTGGTGGCAAAGGGGTCGCCCGGCGGCAGATTGTCAACGGCAAGGTCGAGCTTTTTGTCTGCATTGCTGTCCTCATAAATACCGCTGAAATTGATGATCGGATCGAGGTAGTACCAGAGCGCCTGCACTTCACCCAGCCATTTAATCTGCGGATCGCTCGGCCACTGCGGATAGAACAGCGCCTGAATCATATTGGCGCCGCGCTCGCCGCTTTTATTATTGGCCACCGCCGCTGCGGTGCCTGATGCTGTCGAAGAAATCATGTTGCCAAGGGCGGTCGATATATTGTCCTCGAGAACAGAACCGTCATCGGCCATGAAGAAATTATTGTAAGTTGTCCCGCCATCCGGAGACCATTCGGAAGCGATATCCGGTTTGGCATTGTGAGTGGTCGCTGACTCGATAAAAGAACCGAATTTTGCGGCCTGCTGCAGGGTGGTTATACCGTTGGCCGCACTGTCGAAAGTAAACACCGTGTAGATATTCAGATTGTTGATTCTGCTGATGTCGGTCGGGTTCGTCGCAAGGCTGAGCATATCGTGGGTATGGGCGAAGTAGGAGACCCGCCCCATCAGGTTGCTGCTGGAGAGCCCCAGTGTAGCGGCATTGGCGCTGTTGTTCGTCCACCAGGTGCTGAAATTGGTGTCGGTGATGTTGGTGCTGCTGCCGTTTGACGGCACATTGCCGTCGTTGGTCGGCTCGCCGTCGGTGATGACCAATACGAAATGCTTCTGGCAGCTGGCCTGGATGGCATGGCGGGTGAAAGGCGACGCTACCGGGAAATTGGTCGTGTTGCCGTAGTCAACTCCGCTGTTGTAGGCGCTGGTAGCCCCCTGGAAGTACCGCATCGCCTCATAGATAGATTCGGCCAGCGGAGTCCATCCGCCCGGGTCGGTGTTGCTGCTCTCGATATAGGATAAGAGCGTCGCCAGATCTGTTCCGAGCGGTGCCACAATCCTGCCGCCGTCGTCACTCCCCTTGTCGCCGTTGTTATCGTTGAACACCATCAGCCCGAAGCGCACCTTGTCGAAGACCGTCTGGACAATACCGGTCGGGTCGCTGGTGCCGAACTCGACCCGCTTGCCGTTTTCAGCAACCAGGTACCGCGTGTTACTTCCACCTGTGGCAGATCCCCGGGCCGAATAGCCGCTGGCGGACTCTACCTGCCCTCCGATCAGGATCTTCCTGATGATGTCAACCTTGCGCATGTTAGCGTAGTTCAGGTAATTACCTGACAATCCTTTGCCGATGCCGGTGCCGTTTTTTGATGACAGATTGAGGGTCGTTGCCGCTGTATCAATCTGATAGTCGGTTGAACTTCCGCTTTTAAGTTTGTACATTCTCCCCGGCTCGAAATAGCCGTAGAAATTGGCGCAGGCTGTGAGCGTGCTTTTTGCGCCGGTCTCGGTACAGTCGTAGGTTTTGCCGGAATAGGGATTCTCCCCCATACTTCCCGAGGTGTCGAACAGAATCAGGACATTCGGTTTGAGCGACGACTGCCCGGACATGAACGCCGGCACCTGGCAGTATGTCTGCCCCGGTGATGTGGCGGTGGTTACGAATTTAACCTTAATCGTGCGGTTAGCCTGGATATTGCTGAACGTGTAGGTATTGGATGCAGCGGTGACTGAGCTGGTCACGTTCGTCGTTCCGTCCACTATGACGCTCTCAATGGCGCAGCCGAAGTTTTTAACAATGGTGAACATCTGGTTTGTACCGGCGGCGTAGGACTGTGTTGCGGGTGAGATGGAGCCGCACCCTGCTGCGCCGGTCGCATCGATAGAGGAAGCAATCGAATAACTGCTGCCGCGGTACCGAATCTGGAAGCTGACGTTTTTAGTAATATCGGGGGTTGTATAGACGTTGCCGACCAGGCCGGCGGTCGACCAGCCGGAGTTGTCAAAATTTATCGAATCAACCTGACAGGCGCTGTTGGAATTGGTAATGGTGAACGACGGGTTAGAGTTGACGGCCACACTCTGGGGCGAAGCGCGGTCAACCACCTTGGTGGTGTTACAGTTGGTGCCGGCAGGATTGTCGGCCGCAATGGTGTAGGAAACATTGTAGTTTATCGATACCGGCTCGAAAAGTACCGCTATCTTGAATGCTCTTCCTTTCTTTATTTTCTTCTCGAACGTACTCGAAGTGGGTGAATTGACATCCTCATCACTCCATGATTGTCCACCTCTCCAACTCTTGATCCAGACGATCTGATACCCTGATGCTGCAGTTACAACGACGTTCTCGTTATCCTGATCATGAGTTGTTGACCAACCCGGCGTGGTGCCGTTCCACAATGTGATGCCATGATATGTAACCGTTCCGCCGGTTCCGTTTCCGCTGGCAGTAGCCGTATTCTTATCATTGGATATTGTGGTAGTCGTATCGGTCCCAAAGTAGGCGCTGATCGAACCGCCCTCAGCATCATCAGCCAGAGCCCTCGCTGATGGAAATAACACTCCGGATACCAGCATGAGAGTAAGTACTGCATACCAGGTGAATTTTCTCCATTTCATGGCGCTACCTCCAAAAAAACGAAACGGTTGTCATAGATAAATGATACGTTTTTTACTGTCCAAAATTTTTCTTCCCGCATCTGAACCGACAATTCTGTTGCCAAGCTGACAGACCACAGCGTAACTACACGGGAGCACGGTCAATCCTTGGCAACCACTCGTACGTTTTTGCAGTTGGGAAAGTCCTTCTTCAAATTCCAGACAATTTTTTTTCTCGTACCCGGCACTTCGCATATTCCAACATCACCTTTAAGAGTCAGCTGGTCCTGTTGATATTCCCTGCCGTCAACATCGACTTTGAAACAAACCTTGGTACCCATAGGCGTATCAGGGGTCAAGTCATATTCGATAACGACAAATCCTTCTGACATACTGGTACAAATGTTTGTAATATCTGCGCAAACGGGTGCAGCGCACAATACCCAACCAGTAATCCAGCCGATAAGTAAAAGTTTCGATTTCATAACGGCCTCCCCCATACCCCGATAACTGCGGACTTCTACCAACAAATCACCACGCAACTATTTACGTTGATTGAAGTGTACAATATGAAATCGGTTTGTCAAATAGGTGTTATGCACAAAAAGATAGCTAAAACATTTATTAACCAAGTTGGTAGACAATGGTGGGAATTACGTGGAAGCTTACTTAAAACGTGGCCAACCCCTCGCGAATCGCAAATTTAGTCAGCTCGGCAACACTGTACAAATCAAGTTTCATCATGATGTTGTGCCGGTGCACTTCAACCGTTTTTATACTGATATCAAATGCATAAGCGATTTCCTTGGCGTTTTTGCCATCGGCAATTAATTGGAGCATTTCACGTTCTCGAGGTGTGAGTAGATCATGATTCAGTGGGAGGCAGGAAGGGGCCTTCATGAGGTAATCCCGAACGATAACCTGCGATATCTTCGGGTTAAAATATGTGTCACCGGTGAAAACAGTCCTGATAGCGTCCGAGAGCTCTGAAAAAGTGGAGTCCTTTGGAATATATCCCGAAACCCCGGCATCAATGGCATCAATTATATGGTGGCGGTCTACCTCAACCGAAAGTATCAGTATTTTGATAGTGTCGTCGATCCGCTTGATCAACCTGGACGCCTCAATACCATTCATGCCGGGCATTAAGATGTCCATGATTATTACGTTGGGACGCAGTGCCTCGGCACACCGGACCGCCTCAATACCGCTGGAGGCTTCGCCGATCACTTCAATATCGCTTTCCCTGGCAAGGAGAGCCTTGACCCCTTCCCGAAAAATAATGTGGTCATCTACAACGAGTACGGAGATTTTCAAAGGCTTACTCCAATCTGACTATTCAAGATCCGACTAACGGTACGCAATCTTTTAAACCTCATTGCGACAAGACGTGTTGATGTGGAAAAAAGTTACAATAAAAATCGTCCCTCGACGGATGTCCCAGGCATCACAGCCTGATCAGGTCCTCATGTTCCTCGTCATGGGGATTGATGTGAATCATGACGTCCCCTACCGCCGGATAGCGTTCAAAGATAACCCTCTTGACCTCGGTCGCCACCGCATGTGATTCCTTGACGGTCATCGACGGATCCATCTCCAGCTTCAGATCGACGATCATGTACTGACCCGAACGGCGCGCGCGGATTTCGTGAACATGTTCGACTCGCCCTACCCCTTCTGCCAGTTCATGCAGCGCCTCGATGAAATCTGACGGGGCGCTGCCATCCATCAGATCATGAGCTGCTTCACGGAAGGTCTGGTAGCCGATATGCAGAATAAAGAACGACGTCACTCCGGCAGCAAGCGGGTCCATGATTCCCCAACCGAAAAATGCTCCGATGACGCCGGCCAGAGTGGAGACCGACGTGACGGCATCCTTGCGATGGTCTTTCGCAATCGCCAGCAGCGCGGGACTTTCGAGCTCCCTCCCGGTCTTCACCGAAAAGCGGTAGAGCCACTCTTTGATAATGATGGTGGCAAATGCCGCAACGACTGCAATCCATCCCGGTGTCTTGAAATCACCCTGCATGATGGCAATGACCGATTCCGTCAGTATCCATGCACCGGTAGAAAATATCACCAGTGATACCAGCAGGGCGGCCAGGCTTTCGGCCCTGCCGTGACCGTAGGGGTGATTGGCGTCAAAGGGCTGACGACCCAGCTTGAGTGCCATCATCGTGGCAAAAATGGCAACGAAATCGCAGGCGCTTTCAATACCGTCGGCAAAGACCGCGCCCGAATGCCCCCAGTAACCGGCGGACAACTTGAATATCATCAGGATCGCATTTACCCAGAAGCCGACTTTGATTATCCGGTCTGCCCGGTTGAATCTCTGGTCCCGTTGCATTATTCCTCCGCCTGTCGAATATCCTTGATACGCAGCTGCAGTGATGTGCGACCATTCCAGACGTTCAATTCCGGGAAAAATGCCACATCCAGCACCCCCTCCGTCGCAAGGTCGGACTGCCTGAACGCGATCGCATCAAAGCGGAATGCACCAACTGCCAGTTTCAATTTGAGATGGCTGCCACCCACCACGCGGCGATCGACCGCAGTAACTCTCCTCAGCAGGAGTGTCGGTTCCGGGTTGCCAGCTCCGAACGGCTCCAGACGTTTCAGGTCGTTAACCAGTTCAATCGTTAGTTCCTCCGCCAGCACTTCGGTATCCACTGTCAACACCGGCACCGGATTGACACTTCCCAACTGTCTGACTGCGGCAGTTTCAAACGCAGCGGTGAAGTCGGCGAAACGCTCCCGGGGCAGGCCGATGCCGGCAGCGTAGCGATGCCCACCGAAACGGGTCAGGTAGCCGGAACACTCCGACACAGCATCAAGCAGATGGAAACCGGGAATGCTGCGCCCCGATCCCTTGCCGTTCCCCTCTTCATCGAAGGCAAGCAACAACGTCGGCCGATGATAGCGCTCCACTATCCGTGAAGCCACAATTCCGACCACACCCTGATGCCAGTCGGGCGATCCAAGCACGATGCTGCGGCACGCGGGGTACCTTCCCGACTTTTCCAGCTGCGAGACCGCATCTTCAAAAATGGAACGTTCGACCGACTGGCGCTCCGCATTGGCGGCATCAAGCTCAGCTGCAATTCTCCCACATTCCTGCGGGTCCGAAGAGAGCAGCAGCTCAACCCCCGGCACGGCACTCTCCATGCGCCCGGCGGCATTCAGGCGTGGTGCCAGCCGGAAACCGACCTGACCGCAGCTGACGTCGCCGGAGATCCCGGCAGCCTTCTTCAGCGCGGCAATACCTGTCCCGACACCCGAGTTCAACTGTTTCAACCCCTGGCAGACGTATATCCGGTTCTGTCCGGTCAGCGAAACGACGTCGGCTATCGTGCCCAATGCAACCAGATAAAGCCATTCGCGCAGATCAGGCTCCGTCGTCTGGTCAAAAACACCCTCCGACCGGAGGCGGCTCCGCAGCGCCACAAGAAGATTGAATGCCACTCCAACACCGGACAGGGATTTAAAGGGATAGGGGCAATCCGGCTGCAGCGGGTTCACCACGGCAGCAGCGTCGGGAAGAATATTTTTGGGAAGATGGTGATCCAGAATGATCAGATCAACTCCCGTACCGCGGCAGAAAGCAGCTTCATCAACCGAGGTGATACCGCAGTCAACCGACATGATCAACGTGGATCCGTCTGAAATAATCCGGGCAAGGGAGTCTTGATTGAGTCCGTAGCCATCATCAAAACGGTTGGGGATGAAATACTCGCAGGAAAACCCGACCCGGCGAAGAAAAGAGACCAGCAGAGAGGTGCCGGTGATCCCATCCACATCGTAATCACCGTAGATACAGACCGGTTCTTCGTTGCGTAGTGCGATAACAAGCCGTGACACAGCCGCATCGACACCCTTCAGCAGCAGGGGGTCGAGCATACCTGTCAGAGATGGATTGAGAAATTCCTTGATGTCAGATTCAGAAGTGAGGCCGCGGCCGGTGAGCAGGCGCGCAACCGGAAGGGTAAGATTGAATCGTGAAGCTGTCGTGACGGCACACGCTGTATCTGCTGCCGTCACGCTCCATTGCTTGTACATGAGGGTCGTGGCAGTTACTTCTTTGCCGGCGGAGCGCCCTTGCCAAACTCCGCAATCATGCCTTTGATCTGATTGGCAGTCGGGCTGCTGGAATCCAGTTTGAGGTAGCGCTCCCAGTAGGGAATTGCCTTTTCCGGCTGCTTCAAATCAACGGCATACACGATACCGGAATTGAAGAGGCTCTGCAGGTGATTCTGCTCAATCTTGTTGGCTTTTTCAAAGTTGGCCAGCGCCTTGTCATACCAGCCCACTTTCCTGAACATGACCCCCTGGTCGGTCAGCACGTTTGGGTTGTTAGGCTGAATTTCAAGCGCCTTGTTGTAGGCATTGATCGATTTTTGCGCCTGTTCGGTATCAAAATAATCATTGCCGAGCGAAATCCAGGCGGTGAGATTTTTGGGGTCCTGAGCCACGATCTTTTCCGCCTGGGCAATACGCTGGGTGTAGTCAGTCGGCGATCCGCTGCCGGCCTGGATCGGCATGCTGTTATCTTTGCTCTTGCCGGCATTGCTGATGCTGAACACCAGATAACCACCCAACAGGCCGACGATCAAAGCGACTGCGGCAATAAGTGCGGATTCTTTTTTCAAGGGAGCACCTTCCTGTGTAAAAGTTATGGCCCGTTTCAGGCAGCAGCGGCAGCCTTTGCCGCAGCCCGGTTTTCAAGGAGAACAACGATCGGACTGGCGACAAAAACTGACGAGTAGGTGCCGACCAGCACACCCACCAGCAGGGCAAATGAAAAATCGTGGATCACTTCACCGCCGAAGAAGAACAGCGAGGCGGCAGCCAGGAACACCGTCATCGATGTAACGATCGTACGGGAAAGCACTTCGTTGATGCTGTCGTTGAAAATTGTGTGCAGAGCACCTTTCAGATTCTTGTGCAGATTCTCGCGAATCCGGTCGAACACAACCACCGTGTCGGTCAGAGAATACCCGGCTATCGTAAGCACCGCCGTGATGAACAGCAGGTTGATCTCCTTGTTCATCAGGTAGAATGCTGCAAACATGGCCAGGCAGTCATGCATGGTTGCAAGCGTCGCGCCGACACCGAACTTGAAGTCGAAGCGCCAGGCGATGTAGAGAATTATGCCGAGCATGGAAAGCAGAGCAGCCACCAATGTATCCTTGCGCAGCTTGTCGCCAATTGAGGGGCCGATCTCGGTTGAGCTTTCAACTGTGAACGGATTGTCGGCAAACTCTTTCTTAAAGGCGGTCTGCACCATCTCCGAAGGTTTGCCGACGGCGGCCCCAGCCATCTTGACCAGCAGCTTGTTGCCATCTTTTATTTCCTGCAGGTCGGCCTTGGCAACACCATGCTTGTGCAGCGCAGTCCTGGCATCGGCTATGGCTACCGGTTTGCTGAATTTAAGCTGCATGGAGGTGCCGCCGGAAAAGTCGATCCCCATGTTGGCCGCTCCGCGGCCCACCTGGATGACTCCGATGATGCCGATAATCGAAATGATCGCCGAGATGACAAACGAAATGTTGCGCCTGCCGATGAAGTCAATATTTGTCTTGCCCAGAAGTTCCATAAAGGATGTTCCTCCTCAAATACTCATTTTTCTGACTGTCCCCTTGTGGAGGAACAGGTCAAAGGTCACCTTGGTGCCGATCAGCGAGGTGAACAGGTTGATCAGAACCCCCAGGCTCAGGGAGACGGCAAATCCTTTGACCGGACCGGTGCCGAACTGGAACAGAACCGCTGCGGTAATCAGGGTGGTGACATGGGAGTCCATGATCGTCAGAAACGCTTTATCGTACCCGGCATCCAGGGCGGCTTTCGGAGTCTTGCCCAGCTTGAGTTCCTCCCGGATACGCTCGAAAATAATTACGTTGGAATCAACCGACATACCGATCAAAAGAACGATAGCGGCAATTCCGGGGAGCGTCAGTGTGGCGCCGAGTGCTGCCAGGGCCCCCATCAGATAGACGACGTTGAGGATCATGCCGAGGTTGGCAACCATGCCGGAAAGTTTGTAATAGACCGACATGAATACAACCACCAGCAGGACGCCGATCAGACCGGCGTAGAGACCCTTGTTGATCGAATCCTGACCCAGGGAAGGGCCGACCGTCACATTCTGGATGATTTTTACCGGAGCCGGCAATGCACCCGCCCGCAGTACGATGGCCAGGTCGGCGGCAGTTTTCTCGGTGAAGCTTCCTGATATCTGGGCGCTGCCACCGGAAATGCGCTCGCGGATCACCGGTGCCGAGTGGATGTTGCTGTCCAGCACGATGGCAAAGCGCTTACCGACGTTGGCGGCTGTCACCTGGTCGAACAGCTTGGCTCCCAGCGAGTTGAACTCGATGGCCACGTAGGGCTGATTGAAC
>Ga0194061_1000990_pt1 | contig 17087 bp, 17 predicted proteins | sample SepL2221m_MetaG_FD_163423 | JGI IMG/M metagenome (GOLD analysis project Ga0194061, IMG submission 163423) | Anoxic zone freshwater microbial communities from boreal shield lake in IISD Experimental Lakes Area, Ontario, Canada - Sep2016-L224-21m | ecosystem: Environmental > Aquatic > Freshwater >... | reverse complement strand
TTGTCCTCGAATGCCTTAATCGGGGAGCGGGAATCCACCTTGACCTAAAGCGTGGATTCATTGAGTCAAAATGGATTCCCGCTTTCGCGGGAATGACGATTTATGGACTTAATCAGAGCTTCCCTAAACCTATCTCGGGGGGGTGAGGTACCCGTGGAGGTCGGGCTGGCAGGTTTTGGCTTGGGGGGTAACCAGTATGCGGACGCTTGGCACGCGACCGTCACATACGGGCTTGCAGCCCTTCCTGCGTACTTCTGCCTGCCAACCGGTATGCCGCTGTGTAATTGATGCCATGTTTGCCTTCGACACTCGGAAACCGTCTAGAGAGAGCCACAATGATTATTTAATGTATTTAAATACATCAAATTATATGTTGAAGTACTTTAATACATCATATTTTTGATGTATTGTAATACATCAAAATATGTTTTGATGTATTATAATACATCATGACTAGTTCAACACTAATTGCTTCACACCTAAAGAAGCGCAGAGAGGCGCTAGGGCTGACGCAACGCGAAGCTGCAAAGCGTGGCGGCATACAACAGCGCCAAGTGTCTGCGCTTGAGCGGGGCAAAGACATCACACTGTCAACGCTACTAAAACTCGCAACCGCCTTGGATGTCGAAATCATTCCCGTTCCGAATGAAACATCATCACAAATCATAGCAAGTATTGAAAAGCCCTTTCTTCGTCTTACGCAGCCCAGGGGACCCAGGACTCTTCTAACAACCTATGGCGTATCCGACAGCGAAGAAGAGGAAGAGGAATAGGCGCGAATGAATAAAGCTCGCGTTCTCAAGATAAGACTGAACACTGTCGATGTTGGCTACATAACCTACTTCATAGACGGGAAAAGTTTCTTCACGTTCGATGAAAGCTACATCGAGCGCGGCGCAGCTCGGCCAATGCTCAGCCTGGCCTTTACTGACCCTAAAAACGAAGAAAACACCGAGAACGCGTTACGAGAAATTTACAGCAGCATGATGAGGCTTCCGCCCTACTTCAGTAACCTGTTGCCAGAGGGGGCGCTCCGCAAATACCTCGTCAAGAAAATGAAGATACATCACGACCATGAATTCTTCATGCTCGAAGCCTTAGGTGACAATCTTTCCGGCGCGGTCATCGCCGAACCTGTCGACACAATTCCTGACACTGTGATTCAAAGTCAGGTTAGGAATGGCGCTAATCTCTCAGGGCCATCGGCTAAACCGCTCCCATTCGCACTCGCTGGAGCACAACTGAAATTCTCAATGATTGAGAATGGCGGTCGATTCTCATTCGGAAACGGCGATGGCGAATGGATTGTAAAGCCACCTCACCCAACCTTCGCGGCAGTTCCAGCCAACGAATTCACAATGATGAAACTCGCCGAGGCTGCAGGAGTAGAGATTCCTGACGTGCGATTAGTTCCAATTAAAGACTTGGACTTGGGCAATTTAGAAGAACTAAACATTCCACGTGGCGAAGAATATGCCTATGCAATTCGACGATACGACCGAAACGCAAGCGGAAGAGTTCACGCTGAGGATTTTGCTCAAGTCTTCAACGTTTACGGCGACAAGGAATACACCGCCACCAACTACGACTCGATGGGAAAACTCATATTTGCTGTATTTCCAAATCGTCACGCTCAGATAGAGCAGTTTATCCGCAGACTGGTGGTAAACATTCTAGTAGGCAACGCTGATGCCCACCTCAAGAATTCATCCATCATTTATAAAGATGGCACTACACCTTCTCTTTCTCCTGCATACGACATTGTGTCGACAATTGAATACACAAAAGACTACCAAACCGCGTTAAATCTTGGTAAAGAAAAATCGTTTTATGCTTTCAAAAAAGAACACTTTGAACGTTTCGCTCGCCGTATTGGACTACCCGAGAAGGTAGCCATCGAAATAGTTCAATCGACAATGAAAGACGTTAACGCCAAATGGAAAGAAACGCTCTCTTCGATATCTATCTCAAACAGACTCCGCGACACATTAAAAACTCATTGGGAACAGCTAGACCCGTTCATACGGCCCCAGATTCCAATGAGAGGCGTAACCGTCTTACTCTAAGGACAACAAGTTACTTTAACGAAATGGATTCTGGCAGAAGTAAATCTAAATAGCTCCAAATGGGGCCGTAACTCATTGAGAAGACTGGCGCGCCCAGCAGGAGTCGAACCTGCGACCTTTGGTTTCGGAAACCAACACTCTATCCAACTGAGCTATGGGCGCGAGAGGCGCAGTTTACGTCTTTTCGGCCCCGCGTGCCCAACTCGCGTGCCCGCGGCCGCGTTTTCCAAGCTATTGTTTAACGGTATAATTCGCCCTTTTCCAGCGGCCGGATCGGCCCCTTTAAGGGATATGCCATGAGTGAAGACATGCAGGCGCACGAGACCCCGATCAAAACACCGGGTCAGTTGATCACCGTGATCGTGCTGTCCTTCCTCGTGCCCATCATCATCATTGTCATACTGACGCAACTGGTTACCACCGGCCCCAATGCCGATCCGGCCGCGCTTGACGCCGATGCCATCGCGCAGCGCATCAAGCCGGTGGCCAATGTGACACTGATCGACGCCAGTGCGCCCAAAGTATCGCGCACCGGCGAAGCGGTCGCGCAGGCGGCCTGTGTCGCCTGCCATGCCACCGGCGCGGCCGGTGCGCCAAAAATCGGCGACAAGGCCGCATGGGCGCCGCGCCTCGGCCAAGGCCTCGACGGCCTGACCAAATCGGCAATCAAGGGCAAAAATGCCATGCCGGCGCGTGGCGGCAATCCGGATATCGACGACCTTGAAATCGCCCGCTCGATTGTCTGGATGGCCAACCAGTCCGGCGCCAGCTTCAAGGAACCGGCCGCACCCGCCGCCGCCAAAGACGCAAAGGCGGCACCGGCGAAGAAGTAATGCGCAACAGGCCTTTATCCGGAAACGGGGCAGCTTGCTGCCCCGTTTTTTTGCCTGTCGCATTACGGTACGGCAGCGCAGTAAAACACGGCGCGCAGGCAATCGGCGGCAAAATCGCCGCCGGGGCAGTTGTTCCATGGTCGTCATTGACAGCGAAAAACGAACTATGCAATGCTGGACGCACCCGCTTACCGGCTGATTCCTAAAAAAACCGGGGCGGGCCAAATGCAAGCTGCGGTATCGCCGCAGCCCATACCCAAGGAGGAGCACATGCAACGCAGATCCGTATTGCGGCTGACCGCCGCACTCGCCGCCACGCTCGCATTTGGCACTGCCCAGGCCGCCTGGCCGGAGCGACCCATCACCCTGATCGTGCCCTGGGGCGCCGGGGGCGGCACCGACGCCACCGCGCGCATTATCGGCACACTGCTGGAAAAAGAGCTCGGCCAGCCGGTCAACGTCGTCAACCGCACCGGTGGCTCGGGCGTGGTGGGGCATTCGGCCATTGCCCAGGCCGCGCCCGACGGCTACACCATCGGCCTGATCACCGTCGAGATCGGCATGATGCACTGGCAGGGACTGACCACCCTCAACGGCGATTCCTACACACCGCTCGGACTGGTCAATGCCGACCCGGCCGGCGTGCAGGTGCGTTCCGACTCGCCTTACAAAACCGTCAACGACCTGGTCGCGGCGATCAAGGCCAACCCGGGCAAGTTCAAGGCCTCGGGTACCGGCCAGGGCGGCATATGGCACCTCGCCATTGCCGGCATGTTGAAAGACCTCAAGGTCGATCCGGCGGCACTGCCCTGGGTGCCTTCCAACGGCGCCGCACCCGGCCTGCAGGACATGGCCGCCGGAGGCGTCGAAGTGGTGCCCTGCTCGCTGCCGGAGGCGCGCGCGCTGATCGACGCCGGCAAGGTGAAAAGCCTTGCCGTGATGGATGCGCGTCCGGCCGGGCTCTACCCGAACATACCGACGCTCAAACAGGCAACCGGCAGCGACTGGACCATGGCCGCATGGCGCGGCATGGCGGCGCCCAAGGGCATTCCGGCCGAAGCACGCGACCGCCTTGCAACCGCCATCAAGAAGGTCTATGACAGCAAGGAGTACAAGGACTTCATGAATGCCCGCGGCTTTGGCGTCATCTACCTGCCGCCGGACGAGTTTGCAAAATTCATGACCAAGTCGAGCAACGACCTTGGCGCCACGATGAAGGCTGTGGGCATCGTCAAATGACCATGCGCATTGTGCGCAGCTTCCCGTCAAGGATGACCGGGCGCCGATGAAATTCAACGACGCCCTCATCGGCGCAGCCCTCTTCATTCTGGCCGTCGCCATCGGCGTTCACATCCGGGGCTTTCCCGAGATGCCGGGCCAGAAATTCGGCGCGGCGCTGTTTCCCGGACTGATCGCGGCAGGCTTACTGGTGTGCGGCACCATGTTGTTTGTACGCGGTGTGCGTTCTGGTGACCGGCTGGTCGTACTGGTGCCCTGGATGCGCATGCCGCAGCAGGTGGCCAACTTCGTGCTCGTTTGCGCCTTGTTGCTGTTTTATATCTTCGCGTCCGATGCCCTTGGCTTCATTCCCTCGGGCTTCATCATCCTGATGGCGCTGTTCCTCAAGCTCGCGGTGCCGCCGCTGCGCGCCACCGTCGTCGCGATTATTGCCACACTGGTCATCCACGCACTGTTCTACAAGCTGCTCCGGGTGCCGCTGCCCTGGGGCGTGCTGCAAGGGGTGGCCTGGTAATGGCTGACGTGATGACCGCCTTCGGGCTGGTGTTCCAGCCCTATGTGTTGCTTGTGATCATGGCGTCGGCGGCCTTCGGCCTGTTCGTCGGCGCGGTACCCGGCCTCACTGCCACCATGGCGACGGCGCTGCTGGTGCCGGTGACCTTTTTCATGCCGCCGGTGCCGGCCATCGCGTCCATCGTCACCGCCACAGCGATGGCGATTTTTTCCGGCGACATTCCCGGCGCGCTGATGCGCATACCCGGCACCCCGGCCTCGGCCGCCTACACCGACGAGTCGTATGCCATGACGCGCAAGGGGCAGGCCGAAACCGTGCTTGGCGCCGACCTGGTGTTCTCGGTAATTGGCGGCATCTTCGGCACCATCGTGCTGGTGGCGGCGGCGCCCTCTCTGGCCGAGGTGGCGCTCAAATTCAGTTCTTTCGAGTACTTCTGGCTGGTGCTGCTCGGGCTCTCCAGTGCGGTGTTCATCACCACCGGCGACCCGGTCAAGGGCATCGTGTCCCTGCTCATGGGCCTCTTGATCGCTTCGATCGGCCTCGACAACCCGGCCGGCTATCCGCGCTTCACCTTCGGCTCGATTGAACTGCTCGGCTCCATCGGCCTCATTCCGATGATGATAGGCATGTTCGCGGTGTCCGAGATCCTGCGCTTTGTCGCCGAACCGCAGGACAAGGCCGAGATGTTCCAGACGCAGATCGGCAACGTCTTCAAAGGCATGTGGGGCCTGTTTAAAAAGTACCCGGTGCAGACCCTGCGCGGCAGCGTGCTCGGCACCGCCATCGGCGCGCTGCCCGGCGCCGGCGCCGACATCGCCGCCTGGATGTCTTATGCCATGAGCAAGAAGTTTTCCAAGGAACCGGAGAAATTCGGCACCGGCCACGTCGAGGGCATTGTCGAGGCGGGCGCCGCCAACAACAGCGCCCTCGCCGGCGCGTGGATTCCGGCGCTGGTGTTCGGCATTCCCGGCGACTCGATCACCGCCATCGTCATCGGCGTGCTCTATATCAAGGGCATGAACCCGGGCCCGATGATCTTCATCAACAACCCGGAAAACATCTACGCCATTTTCATCGTCTTTTTTCTCGCCAACGTGTTGATGATTCCCCTGGGCTGGATGGCGATCAAGGCGGCCAAGCGCATCCTCGACGTGCCGCGCAACATCCTGATGCCGGTGATCCTGCTGTTTTGCATCGTCGGCGCCTTTGCCATCAACAACGACTTGTTCGCCATCACCGTAATGCTGGTGTTCGGGGTCGTCGCCTACTTCATGGAGGAGAACGGCTACCCGGTGGCGCCGGCCATCCTCGGGGTCATCCTCGGCCAGATGCTGGAGGAGAATTTCATCAGCTCGATGATCAAGGCCGACGGCAACCTGCTGGGCTTTTTCAGCCGCCCCATCGCCGCGGGCCTCGGCGCACTCACCGTCACCATCTGGCTGTGGCCGCTGCTCTCGAGGTTGATGCGGGGCCGTCCGGCGTCTCCGGCTTGAGTCGTCCCGGCGCGAAATCCCGCTTTTTTACCGACACCATCGGCTGGAAAGCCACGGCTGGCGCGGCTTTCCAGCCGATTGGCCGTTTTGACAGCCGCGCTGTGGCACAATGAGCCTCCCTCACATTCGTACGCGCCACCGTGACCCCGGAAGAACAAGCGCGCCTAGACATTGATCGCCAGCTTGCCGCCTGCGGCTGGACGGTTCAGGACCACAAGTCCATGAACCTGTCTGCGGGGTCTGGGATCGCCGTGCGTGAGTTTCCGCTTGAGACCGGGCCGGTCGATTACCTGCTCTATGCCGGCGGCAAAGCCATCGGTGTGGTCGAAGCCAAGCCGGTGGGGCACACGCTGACCGGCGTGGAAATCCAGAGCCGGCGCTACACCCTGGGCCGGCCGGCGCAACTGCCGGCCTGGCGTCGGCCGCCGCCCTTTGCCTACGAATCCACCGGTGCCGTCACGCAATTCACCAACGGCCTTGAGCCGGATGCGCGCAGCCGCGAGGTATTTACCTTCCATCGCCCCGAAGAGCTGGTGCGCCTGGCCAAACGCGACACGCAGTTGCGCGGCGCCCTGCGTGCCATGCCGGCGCTAAATGAAAAAGGCCTGTGGAAAGTGCAGGTCGAGGCCATCGGCAACCTCGGCAAACAGACCGAGGGCGAGTTCCAGAACTTCCAGAGCCCGTAGCCCTGAAACCTGAAAAGCCAGGCCTGGCATGTGTTTTCAGCCAGTATTGCCGGCAAACGCCCGTCCAGTAAGGCTTTCCGGGTGATGCTGCCCGAAAATGCCCGTCTGGCAAGGGTTTGCAGCCTGATTACCGCAGTATAGATGTCCGCCGGCACGCGACTTATGTAGATATTAGGAAAGTTATCTTTTTTTGATAACTTTGCTAACCTTGGTATAAACTCCAGTCATGGATCCGATCGAGAACCCCTATTCGCCTGGCGCCGGCACGCCGCCACCCGAGCTGGCCGGCCGCGAAGATATCCGCGAAACGGTGCGTATCTGCATCGAGCGCCTGCGGCGCGGCAATCCGGCCAAGAGTGTGCTCATGGTCGGTTTGCGCGGGGTCGGCAAGACGGTGCTGCTCGACCAGATGCGCAACGACGCCGAGGCTTCCGGTGTGCATACCGTGCGCATCGAGGCGCCGGAGGGGCGTTCGCTGCCGTCCATTCTGGCGCCGCAACTGCGGCAGGCCTTGCTGCGCCTGAGTCGCATCGAAAAAGCCAAGGCCGCGGCGCAACGCGCCTTGCGCGGGCTGGCGGGTTTTGCCAAATCGCTCAAGGTCAAGTTCAGCGATATCGAAGTCGGGTTTGATTTTGAGCCCGAACCCGGCCTCGCCGACAACGGCGACCTCGAACTGGATTTGTCGGCGCTGCTCGAAGCAGTTGGGCGCGCAGCCAAGCTGGCTGATACGGCGCTGGTGCTGTTCATCGACGAATTGCAGTATGTGGCCGAGCCCGAGTTCGCGGCATTCATCAGCGCGCTGCACCGATGCACCCAGCAAAAACTCCCGGTGTGCATTGTGGGTGCCGGACTGCCGCAATTGCGCGGTCGCGCCGGCAATGCAAAGTCGTATGCCGAAAGGCTGTTCGACTACCCCGAAATCGGACCGCTGCCGCAACCGGCGGCTTTTCAGGCGCTGACCAAGCCGGCGCAGGACAAGGGCGTTGAGTTTGCCGCCGACGCGGTAGGAAAAATCATCACGCACACCAAGGGCTATCCCTATTTTTTGCAGGAGTGGGGCAAGCACGCCTGGGACGTGGCCAAATCCAGCCCGATCAATGTAGCCGACGTCGATACGGCGGCATCCGATGCTGTGGTTGCGCTGGACGAAAGTTTCTTTCGCGTGCGCTTTGACCGGCTGACACCGATGCAAAAGCGCTACCTGCGGGCAATGGCCGAACTCGGACCGGGGCCACATCGGTCGGGGGACATCGCCGAAATGCTCAATCGCAAGGTGCAAGCCCTTGCGCCGTTGCGAAACGAACTGATCAGCAAGGGGATGATCTGGAGCCCCAACCACGGCGACACGGCATTCACGGTCCCGCTGTTTGATGAGTTCATGAAACGCATCATGCCGGGCGACGATTGGCTTACGCACTAGATCTGCGCAGGGATTTCGAATCCTCGCAGGGGAGTGCGGGATGAGCGCAGGGTTTACACAGTTTGTCGGTATCGACTATTCAGGCGCGCAGTCACCGACCTCGCGCTTGAAGGGCTTGCAGGTCTGTGTCGCGCAGCCGGGTACAACGCCAATGCAAGTGGTCACACCCGCTGCGGCGGCGGCAAGCGCGCGGGGTGAGTCGCACTCGGCGCCGCGCCACTGGACACGCAGCGAGATTGCGCTCTGGATCATTGACCTGATTAAGCGGGGCGAGCCGGCGCTGATTGGCATTGACCATGGGTTTTCGTTTCCGGAGACTTACTTCAGGCGTTATAGCCTCGATAATTGGGACGCCTTTCTCGCCGATTTTTGTCGCAACTGGCCGACCGACCGCGACCATGTCTATGTCGATTTCGTGCGCGAGCGCATCGACCGCGACTGGCTTGCCTGTACCGAGCTCCGTGTGGGCAAGGCGTCCGAGCTGCGCCTGTGCGAGCGCTGGACGTCGTCGGCAAAAAGCGTGTTTCAGTTTGACGTGCAGGGCCAGGTGGCCAAGTCTACGCACGCCGGCATTCCCTGGCTGGCGCGCATCCGCGACGCCTGTGGCGACACGCTGCACTTCTGGCCCTTTGACGGCTGGACGCCGCCCGAGGGCAAGAGCGTTATCGCAGAGGTCTACCCGTCTATTTTTCGAAATCGCTACGAGCGAGAAGGCCGCTCACCGGACGAGCAGGACGCCTATGCGGTGGCGCGCTGGCTGGCCGATACCGGCACGGCGGGGCGTCTGGATCGGTATTTTGAGCCGCCAATGAACGACCGGGAACGCCAGACCGCTGCGCTGGAAGGCTGGATTCTCGGCATAAGCTAAAGGCATTTAAACTGGAAATGCCCGCCAGGCTTGGCTTTCCAGCCGATTGCTGACGGAAATCCCGATGTTTTGTTATACCTAAAGTCTGGATACTTTAGGTATAATGCCGCTGATGATCCGTCAAGCCGCCGAAACCCAGACGCTATACGCCGAGCTCGCAGAGCGCCTGCGCGCGCTCGAGGCGGCGCGCTCGTTCGCCAGCCTTGCCGGCAGCTTTGCAAAAAAGCAGGTTCGCGATGGCGACTACTGGTACTTCAAGACCAGCGAAGGTGCGGCCGGGCAAAAAGAATATTTCATCGGCCCGGACGACCGCGAGACCAAGGCGGTGATGAAGGCCTACGCCGCAGGGCGCCCGGAGGCCGAAGCGTCGCTCGCGCAGATCGACCGCCTGTGCGCCATGCTGCGCCAGGGCGGCGCAATGCTGACCGACACGCCTTCGGCACGCGTGATCGCCGGCCTCGCCAGCGCCGGCGTGTTTCGCGTCGGCGCCGTGCTGGTCGGCACCCACGCCTATATTGCGCTGGGCAACCTGCTCGGGGTGCGCTGGGAATCGGCGCTGCGCACCCAGGACATTGACCTTGCAGCGACGAGTGTGCTGCAAGTGGCAGTGCCGCAGACCGAAGCCGACCTGCCCAAGGCGCTGGACGCACTCAACATGGGCTTTTTGCCGGTGCCGGGACTCAACCCGAAAGAACCCGAAACAGCGTTCAAGGTACGCGGACAGGCGCTGCGCGTGGACTTGCTAACGCCGGCCAAAGGTGCCCGTAGCGGCAAACCGATAGCCATCCCCCGCCTCAAGGGGGCGGCCCAACCGCTGGAAATGCTCGACTACCTGCTCGAAGCGCCGGTGCCCGTGCCGCTGATCAACGGCGGCGCGACCCTGGTCAATGTGCCGGACCCGGCGCGCTTTGCGCTGCACAAGCTGATCATCAGCGGCCGCAGGCAGGTATTCGAGCAGGCCAAGGCGGGAAAGGACAGGCAACAGGCAGGCGAGATTATCGCCGCGCTGTACGAAGACCGCCGCGGCGACCTCGGCCTCGCGGTCGAGGCCCTGAACAACCGGGCAGCGGCGTGGCGCACTCGGCTGCGGCGCGAGCTCGTCAAATTACCGCATGATTTGAATGCCGCGCGCGCACTTATCCTTCGCGGTCTTGATGCTTAACCGGGCCGTGGAACAGAACCCAATGTTGTTCGACAACTCAGTCCGAGCCTGACCCACTCCGACGCATCAGCTACAATCTCATTCCACGTAAGAGAGTACGCACCCCGGTTTCCCGCGCATGAAAATCCTGTTCATCGTCGATCCGCTCGACAGCCTGAAGATTTACAAGGACTCCACCTACGCCATGATGGCCGAGGCGGCCGCGCGCGGGCACGCGCTCTATGTGATGGAACAGCAGGACTTGCTGTGGAAGCGTGGCAAGGTCATCGGCCTCACCTGCCAGATCACGCTGCGCAACCATTCGACGCCCTGGTACCGGCTCGACCCGGTGCTGGAAATGCCGCTGGCCGGCTTTGACGCCGTGCTGGTGCGCAAGGACCCGCCCTTTGACATGGAGTACGTCACCTCGACCTGGCTGCTCGAGCAGGCGCAGCGCGAGGGCGCAAAGGTGTTCAACGACCCGCGCGCGGTGCGCGACCACAACGAAAAATTCGCCATCGCGCAGTTCGCGCAATTCACCGTGCCGACCATCGTCACGCGCTCGGCCAACCAGTTGCACGCCTTCATCGACGAGCACCGGGACGTCATCCTCAAGCCGCTCGACGGCATGGGCGGCAGCCAGATTTTCCGCGTGCGCTTTGACGACGCCAACCGCAACGTGATCATCGAAACGCTTTCGCAGGAGGGCGCACGCAACGTCATGGCGCAGCGTTACATCCCGGCGATCGTCGATGGCGACAAGCGCGTGCTGCTGATTGCCGGCGTGCCGGTGCCCTATTGCCTCGCGCGCATTCCCAAGGAAGGCGAGACGCGCGGCAACCTCGCCGCCGGCGGCCGCGGTGAGGCGCGCGAACTCACCGCGCATGACCGCAAGATTGCCGAGGCGCTCGGGCCAGAACTCATGCGCCGCGGACTGTTGCTGGTGGGCCTGGATGTCATCGGCGAGCACCTCACCGAGATCAACGTCACCAGCCCGACCTGCTTTCGCGAAATCATGGACCAGACCGGCTGCAATGTCGCCGGGCTGATGCTCGATGCGCTTGAGCGCGCGTGCGGGGCAAAAAAATGATTGCGGCCCCGCACAGCGCGACACGCCTTGCCGCCGGCAGCCTGTTCGCCGCGGCCCTGGCATTGGCCGGTCCGGCAATGGCCCAGGCGCCGACCCAGGCGGAAGTGGATGCCGGGCTGGAGCTCTACACCGCGCGCCTCAGTTACGCCATCGCGCGGTTTCGCACCAACCCGCCCGAGGGCATCGGCCGCTACACCGAGGGTATCGTCCAGCTACGCATCAACATCAATGCCGACGGCCAACTCGAAGGCCAGGCCTTGCTGAAGAGTTCGGGCAACCCCCTGCTCGACCAGCATGCGCGCAACATCCTGCAAAGCGCGGTGCCGCAGACCGGCATTCCCAGCGGGCTGCACAAGCGCGCTTTTTACATCGATGTCACGATAGATTTCAGTTCATGAGCCGCTCCTGCGCGAGGCCATAGGATGGTCGGCATACTGATCATTTCCCACGGTGCCTTTGGCGAGGCGCTGATCCATTGCGCCAGCCATGTGCTGGGCAAACGGCCGTTGCGTGTACGCCAGGTCGGCGTGACCATGCACGATGATCCGGACTCGATGCTGCCGGTGGCGCAAAGCCTGGTGAAGGAGCTCGACCAGGGCAAGGGCGTGCTGGTGCTCTCGGACATGCTCGGCGCGACACCGTCCAACCTGGCCACGCGCCTGCTCGAACCGGGCCGTGTGGAAGGCGTGTCGGGCGTGAACCTGCCCATGCTCATTCGCGCCCTCACTTATCGCGACCAGCCGCTGGCGGTGGTGGTCGAAAAAGCCATCAGCGGCGGCACCGCCGGCGTGGTGCACCTCAATACGGACCAATGCAATGCCACTGGCCGAAGCTGAGATCGTCAACAAGCTGGGCTTGCACGCCCGCGCATCGGCCAAGCTCACGCAGGTGGCCAGCGCCTTTGCCAGCGAAGTCTGGCTGTCGCGCAACGGACGGCGCGTCAACGCCAAGAGCATCATGGGCGTGATGATGCTCGCAGCCGGAAAAGGCAGCTCCATCCAGGTCGAGACCACGGGCGAGGACGAAGACGCGGCCATGCAAGCCGTGCTCGCATTGATCGCCGACCGTTTCGGGGAGGGCGAGTGAACAGCCCCGACCTGTCGGCCGCCTCGGGTGCGCAGGGCGCACAAACGGCCTGCTTCACCCTGCACGGCAGCGGCGTGTCGGGGGGCATCGCCATCGGCCATGCCCACCTTATCTCGACGGCGCGGCTTGAAGTCGCCCACTACGAGGTCAAGGCCGAAGACATCGACGCCGAAATCGCGCGCTTTGACAATGCCGTGGCGCAGGTTCGCGGCGAGCTCGCCGGCCTGAAGGCGGGCATTCCCTCGAGCGCGCCCACCGAAATGGGCGCCTTCCTCAACCTGCACCAGATGATCCTCGACGACGCGTCGTTGTCCAAGGTGCCGCGCGAACTGGTGCGCACGCGCCACTGCAACGCCGAGTGGGCGCTGGTGCAGCAGATGGACATGCTGGTCGGGCAGTTCGAGGAGATCGAGGACCAGTACCTGCGCGAACGCAAGAACGACGTGATGCAGGTGGTCGAGCGCGTGCTGATGGCCTTGATCGGCCATCCGGGCCACGCCCCGGCGGTTCGCAGCGACGAAGAAGAACTCATCGTCGTGGCGCACGACCTGTCGCCAGCGGACATGATCCTGTTCAAACAGCACCAGTTCGCCGGTTTTGTCACCGACCTTGGCGGCGTCACCTCGCACACGGCGATCCTGGCGCGCAGCCTCAACATCCCGGCCATCGTCGGCCTGCACCACGCACGCCAGCTGATCCGCGAAAACGAGCTGCTTGTCGTCGACGGCGTCGAGGGCGTGCTGATCGTCAATCCGGACCGGCAGGTCCTTGCCGAATACCAGCTCAAAAAACGCCAGATCGACCTTGAGCGGCAAAAGCTCAAGCGCCTGCGCACCACGCCGGCCGCCACCCTCGACGGCGCGGCGGTCGAGTTGCACGCCAACATCGAGCTGCCGCAGGACATTGAAAAGGTGCTCGAGTCAGGCGCCACCGGCATCGGCCTGTTTCGCAGCGAGTTCCTCTTCCTCAACCGCAGCGACCTGCCGGACGAGGATGAGCAGTTCGAGGCTTATCGCGAAGTGGCGGTGGCGATGCGCGGCCAGCCGGTGACCATACGCACGCTTGACCTGGGCGCCGACAAGACGGCGCACGGCGTCGGAATGAGCGGTCCCAATCCGGCGCTGGGACTGCGCGCCATACGGCTGTGCCTGGCCGAACCGCAGATGTTCCTGGCGCAATTGCGCGCCATCCTGCGCGCGTCGCACTTTGGCAAAATAAAACTGCTCGTGCCCATGCTCGCGCATGCGCACGAGATAGACCAGTCCCTGAAGATGATCGCGCAGGCCAAGGCGGAACTGGATGAGCAGGGCATTGCCTACGACAAGACCATCGCCGTGGGCGGCATGATAGAAGTGCCGGCGGCGGCGCTGGCGATCGGCATGTTCGTCAAGCGCCTGGACTTCCTGTCCATCGGCACCAACGACCTCATCCAGTACACGCTTGCCATCGACCGCACCGACGATACCGTGTCGCACCTCTACGATCCGCTGCACCCGGCGGTATTGCATCTGGTCGCCCACACCATTCGCAGCGCCGACAAGGCCGGCGTGCCGGTGGCCGTCTGCGGCGAGATGGCCGGTGATGTGCAACTGACACGGTTGCTGCTGGGTTTCGGCTTGCGGCAGTTTTCCATGCACCCGGCCCAGCTGCCGGCGATCAAGCAGCAGATTTTGCTCAGCAGCATTCCCAATATCATGGTCGCTGCGGCGCGGATTCTCAAAGCCGAGGACCCGGCCAAGGCGCGCGCGCTGCTGGCCAAGCTCAACGCCTGACCAGGGAGGCCCGGCCTCGGGCCCGGAGGGACGCCGGTCGCTTCACTTGGTGTAAGATAGGCTCTGCGCCGATTTGATCTCATCAGCTTGCGGGCGCTGGAGGGCTTTTTTACCGCTTTCCTAAACCGGCTAAAGCGGGGCGTGTCCGTAACCCGTTGGCCTGTCGCAGGCGCAACGGGTTTTTTTATGGGCCGATGTATTACCAGTGCCATTAGTCATGTCAAAAATCAGTCCGGGTTCAGTCGGGGCGGTCAGCCCGCAAACCATGCACTTCAGCGAGCCGCTGGAATTTCGCAGCGGCGCGCGCCTTGACGCCTACGACCTGGTTTACGAGACCTACGGCACGCTCAACGCCGCGCACTCCAACGCGGTGCTGGTCTGCCACGCGCTGAACGCCGCGCACCATGTCGCCGGCTGGTACGCCGACGAACCGGACAACATCGGCTGGTGGGACAACATGATCGGCCCGGGCAAGCCCCTCGATACCAACCGTTTTTTTGTCATCGGCGTGAACAACCTGGGCGGCTGCTTTGGCAGCACCGGGCCAAAAAGCATCAACCCCAAAACCGGCCAGCCCTACGGCTCGGACTTTCCGGTAGTCACGGTCGAGGACTGGGTCGAGGCGCAGGCGCGCCTCGCAGACCGCCTGGGCATCGCGCGCTTTGCCGCGGTGATGGGCGGCTCGCTTGGCGCCATGCAGGCGCTGCAGTGGCCGCTGTCCTACCCGGAGCGGGTCGGGCACGCGCTGGTCATCGCCTGCGCGCCGCGTCTGTCGGCGCAAAATATCGCCTTCAACGAAGTGGCGCGCCAGGCCATCGTCACCGATCCGGATTTCCACGGCGGGCACTATTACCGCCACGGCGTGGTGCCGCGGCGCGGCCTGCGCCTGGCGCGCATGATCGGCCACATCACCTATCTGTCGGACGATGTGATGGCGGAAAAATTCGGCCGCGAACTGCGCGACGGCCACATCAAGTTCGGCTATGACGTCGATTTCCAGATCGAGTCCTACCTGCGCCACCAGGGTGACAAGTTCTCCGATTACTTTGACGCCAACACCTATTTGCTGATCACCCGCGCCCTCGATTATTTCGACCCGGCGGCCGATCATGGCGACAGCCTGGCCAAGGCGCTGGCACGCGCGCGCGCCTCCTTCCTGGTGGTGTCATTCACCACCGACTGGCGGTTTTCACCGGCGCGCTCGCGCGAGATCGTGCGCGCGTTGCTCGACAACCGCGCCGATGTTTCCTATGCCGAAATCGACGCCCCGCACGGCCATGATGAGTTCCTGCTCGAGGACGCGCGTTATCACGCGCTGGTGCGCGCCTACTACGAACGCGTGGCCAGCTCGATTGGGGCAGGGACATGAGTTCGCTTCGCGCCGACTTCGCCCTGATAGAGAGCTGGATAGCCCCCGGCTCACGCGTGCTTGACCTCGGTTGCGGCGACGGCACCCTGCTCTCACGCCTGAAGCGCGAGCGCGGGGTCAGCGGTTACGGCGTCGATATTGCCGACACCAACGTGCTCGCCGCACTCACCAACGGCATCAATGTCATCCAGAGCGACCTGGAGGCCGGGCTCAACACCTTCACCGACCGCTCGTTCGACACGGTCATTTTGTCGCACACCCTGCAGGCGATGCGCAACACCAAGCGCATCATGGAGGAAATGGTGCGCGTCGGATTGGAGGGCGTGGTCAGCTTCCCCAATTTCGGCTACGTGAAAAACCGCGATCAGGTGGCCGCCGGGCGCATGCCGGTCTCCGAAGAAATGCCCTACCAGTGGCATGACACACCCAATGTGCACTTGTGCACCATGGCCGACTTTGACCGGTTTTGCAGCGACCTCGGGATAACCGTCATCGACCGCCGCGCCTTCACCGACGATCGTGAAATTCTCAGCGGCGACCCCAACCTGCTCGGCGCGCTGGCGGTGTACCGCTTCAGGAAACGTTAGGGCTGTCGCGCCGGGTCGCTATCAAGCGCCCTTATCGTTGCGCGCCGCCACCATAACAGCGCGACGCCGGGCAGGGCGATGACAAAGGTGGCGAAAAAAAACGGTGCCCAGCCGAAGGCCGCGACCATCTGTCCGGATACCGGCCCGACGTAGACGCGGCCGATCGCCGCCAGCGCCGAGAGCAGCGCAAACTGCGTCGCCGAATAGCGCACGTTGCACAGCGCCATCAATAGCGCCACAAACGCCGTGGTGCCCATGCCGCCACAAAGGTTTTCTATCACCACCGCCAACGCCATCAGCAGGTAACTCTTTGGCAACAGTGCGAGCGCGAGGAACACCAGGTTGGACACGGCCTGCAGGATGCCGAACACAAACAACGAACGGAACAAACCCAGTTTTGCCATCAAGGCGCCGCCGGCAAGCGCGCCGACGATGGTGGCGAACAGGCCCAGCACCTTGTTGATGGCGCCCACTTCGGCCGCCGAAAACCCCACGCCACGAATCAGGAAGGCGGTGGTGAGGCTGCCGGCGAAGGCGTCACCGAGTTTGTAAAGCACTATCAGCGCGAGCATCACCCAGGCGCCGTCGCGCATGAAAAAGTCCTTCAACGGCCCCAGCACCGCCTCGTCCAGCGTCCGCGGCGCGATCGCCGGCACCTCGGGTTCGGGACTGGCGAGCAGCACCGCCGTGCCGATGAGCATCAGCGCCGCCATCAGCCAGTAGGTCGCCTGCCAGCCGAGCAGCGTATCGGCAAGAAACAGGGCGAGGCCGCCCGAAACCAGCATGCCAAGGCGATAGCCGAGCACCGATACGGCGGCGCCGGCGCCGCGCTCCTCGCTGCGCAACACGTCGGCGCGATAGGCGTCAAAGGCGATGTCCTGCGAGGCCGAGGCAAACGCGGTCATCACCGCCAGCATCGCCAG
>Ga0194061_1000989_pt1 | contig 17104 bp, 41 predicted proteins | sample SepL2221m_MetaG_FD_163423 | JGI IMG/M metagenome (GOLD analysis project Ga0194061, IMG submission 163423) | Anoxic zone freshwater microbial communities from boreal shield lake in IISD Experimental Lakes Area, Ontario, Canada - Sep2016-L224-21m | ecosystem: Environmental > Aquatic > Freshwater >... | reverse complement strand
CCTATGTATGAGCATAAATGTTTTTATGATGAGGATGTTTATAAGGTTGAGTATGAGGATGGGGAAATAGATTGGGTAAATGTGAGAGAGATTTATAGGAAGATTTGATGTACCCTAATTGTGTTGCGTCGATATTTCTAGGGTTTGGTGCATTTTTTCACAAGTGCTGGAGAATGTTAGATGTTTAAGATGCCAGAGTATTTAAGGACAATTCTTTCTGAGGATAATTGGGATATTTTGTGTAAGCAGATTGATAAGAAAATAAAAGAAAACGGTAAGGTAATGGGAAGGGATTTGATTCAAGAGGAATATGGTTTGGGAGAGAATGTATTGAGTGAATCGGAGAATACTCCTAAGAAGCAGTATGTTGGATTTGTGCTTTCCACTTTGATTTCTTTAAATTATTTGAGAATTGTTTTTAGATTAGATGGTAAAGTGGTGTTTCCAGAGGAGTTAGGAGATTTGACTCGTGGATATTTTGAAAATAGTTGTCCACAAGAGAATTTAGATAAGATGGGTAGGATTGTTTGGGGATTTGAGTATATTTGATGTACCCTGATTTGTTTTTGGAAAGGAGGAAGAAAATGTTGATTGATGGCAGGAAGTATTGGAGGGAGAAGGACGGATGGTATGTCAACTTTGTGGGTGACGTGCTACCAATGCGATATGAGTGGCGTATGTGGGGGATGCGATATTGGCATCGTGGATATTTAGGTGGAATGCTTATTACTAAGGAGACACGTAAGTTGCATGAGTATCGTGTATCCTGTGAAGCACCAGAGTTTCGGGAGGAAGCATGAGTTTATTTTCAGATTGGGGAGTTGAGGAAGTCACAAAAGTCAAGGATATGACTAAACTAATGAAAGCAGGTCGTCAGGTTCGTCGTTTGAAGCAGGCGATTTCTTTAATTAAAAATTGTCAGAAGGAGACTGGCGTCAATTCTTTAGATAAGATTTTAAAATCTTTAGATAAAGAATTGATTAAATTTAAGGAAGAGGAGGACAAGTTACGATGAGTAGGAAAAGAGTTAGACCTAATTTTAAATTACCTTGGAAGAGGACTAATTTTCCTAATAGTATTCAGGATGGGAAGTATGAGTATTGGAGATTAGAGGTAAGGTCTTTAATTTTTGAGATGGCTACTGAAGTTGAGAGTCAGAAAGTATTTTATTTTATGGGTGGGCTGTCTGTTAACATTGATACGATTGAGGAAGCTGAGGGATTAGTTGTAAATTCAATTAGGGAAGAGATTTCTAAATTAAAAGTAGATTTAGTTATTTATGAGAAGTTCATTGGTGAATAGTTTTGTGAATGGAGAGAGTTATGAATTTGGTCAGTGTGAGTAAGTATATGTCGAAGTATCTTCGTCATAATCCATCTGATTTGGGTTTAAAGTTATCTGAGGGTGGATGGGTGGATGTTGAGGATTTCATTTCAGCTTCTTTGAAAAGAAATTATCAAATTGATTTAAATACAGTAAGGGTCGTTATTCGTATGATGAGGTGGGGAAAAGACTTAGAGCAAATCAGGGTCATAGTTGTGTAGTTGATATGAAATTTGAGGAGAAGAAACCGCCTCATGTGTTGTATCATGGGACTAGTGATAGATTTTTGCAGGATATTTATATGGAGGGGCTGAAGCCTATGAGTAGGCAATATGTTCATTTATCTGAGGATAGTGATGTAGCGGTTGATGTAGGTCGTCGTCATGGTGGGAGGTTGATTGTTTTGAAGATTGATTCTGAACGGATGTACAATAGTGGAATTAAATTTTATCAGAGTGAGAATGGGGTTTGGTTGGTAGATTTTGTTCCTCCAGATTGTTTTTTGGTTTGATGTACCCTGATTTGAGGACGCAGGTTGCGACTTCAAAGAATTCTTTTTGAGGAGATGAGGATGAGTCGAGAATTGAAGGTTAGTTCTGGGTATGAGGATTGTGATGTTGAGTGGCAGAACGAGCCTAATGAGGTTCATGATCTTCCACGATCAACATCTACTGGCAAGACTGTATTGAATGCAGTTTCACAGGGGGACAACATTTGTGTGAATTTGGATGATGGGGATCATCGGGCGACTATTGCGTATTTGGATGCAATGGCTAAGGAGTATAATTTAATTTATGTTAAGGAGGATCATCGAATTTTGATTGGTCCAGAGCCTGAAATTCATTGTGATGCGGTTTTTGCAGGATATTTATATGGAGGGGCTGAAGTGTAGACATGAAATTATTTAAGTTTCATGGGAAGTTTAGGGAGTGTATTCCTGCTGGGTATACATTCTCTAAACTTTATGCACGGAATTACAGGTGTTATTGGAAGAATGTCAAGTATGGGGATCATATTTGGATATGGCAACAGCTTGGCGGATATTGTGAGATAAATGATTTTTATTCTCACAGTGGATTAATTTTTGAAAAGATTCTTCGGGGAGAGTGGACTGAGGATTATTATGCTTTGGATAAGTTAAATAATGTTTTGGTTCCATTTGTGCGTGAAGAACATGACACGATGACTATGCATCTTCGGAAAACTTTAGGTTTTGGAGATGACTATGATGCTCATTGTGAGAGGTGGAGACGAGTTGCTTTTGAAGATGAGACTATAGCTGAGATTCGTTTAATGGGTGAGCGTGGTTGGATCAAGATAGGAGATTCAAATGTTAAGTGATGGTCGTGTGACACGATTTGATTGGTGGTTTTTGGTATTTGCTGTGTTGAGTTGCATGGCAATTTCTGTATTTTGTGTGAGTCAATTTGGTTGGGGTTTGTTTGCTGCTTATGCCATCGGTGCATTTTGTTTATTGTGTGTGCTTCCACGGTGGGGGTATAGGATGGGGGAGGATTCATCGGATAAGATGTTTTTCTCTGGGTTATGTTTTTTCTTTTGTTTTGCGTATCCTTTTTTAATTTTAATGGGGTTTGCTGTTTTGGTGGTCATAGGTCTTATACATGGGATTCAGTGGTTGTTGATTCCTGAATATAGGAATTCATGTAAGTCACTGAAGGCGGAATTTGATAACAATGTACCCTAAGTAGCGTCACTTTTAGGAGGGTGTGTTATGTTGAGTTCAGATTTGAGTCAATTCACTGGAACAGAGCAATACATTAAGTGGAGTGCATTGTTTCGGAAGCATTTTCTGACGGATGGTGTGTATCATCTGGTGGATTCGGTTAGTGCGTATTGGTTGGTTGATGCGATTGCTTCTTATCATTCGGCTGTGATGCTGAATTCTGATACTCGGCTTCATACGATGCAGATTTGGTTTTTGAAGAAGAAGAAAACTGGTGTTGAGTTGAGTTGTTGGGCTGACACTGGCGAGGGTGAGAAGGCGGTGATTCGTCAGAAGATTGAGTATTCTGATTTTTTTGACAAATATATGGAGGATGAAATTAAATTTTATGTTTGTCCTTCTGAGTTTGGTTGGGTGATTATGTTGCCTTCGGAGTATTGAAATGAAAACTCGTGTTGAAAATTTGGTTGAATCACTAAAATTTGTGGAAAATCCTTCAATTCGTCAAATTCAAACAGCAGCCTTGGCTGATCTTTGTATGGAGATGATTGAAGATATTGAAGAAATGAATAGAAAAATTTCTCCACATTTCTTTGAGGAAGAATGATGTACCCTGATTGCTGTGTCTGGTCTATCGCTTGAATTGAGAGGGAAATGTGAACATTTCTAAAGAAGTCGATTCCATCATGCGATTTTGTTTGTTTAAAAGCGAAGAGATCATTGATGGTCAAGCTCCTGCGGATGCTGTTTTTGTGGATGGAATTTCAGCTAAATTGGGATTTCATTCAGGGAGACTTGCTGAGAAGCGGGAAGAGATTCGGGGATTGTTGAATGAAATGAGTCCTGAGTTCCATACTAAAGGTGGAGGGGGGATGACATTTTTGAATTTGTGTAATGACAAGAATGGGGACCAATGGACAGGTTTTCATCGAAGCATGCAACTAAACATTCCCCTTGGTATGGGTGTTGGGATGGCACGATATTGTCTTCCTAGAGAATTGTGGACAGCGTTGCCAGGTAGTATGCCATATGTGGTGTTTGACACTGAAAAGTAATGTACCCTGATTTGCGTCACTTGTAAGGAGATTCTGATGGATGCGAATGCTGCTGCGGATTGGCTGGAAATTTCTGAGAAATTGCATGCTGCTACAAAGTTGGTGTGTGAAGCACAGACAATTCTTTCTCAGAAGTTTCCATTGTCTCGTCCTCGTGCCGATGCCAAGTTAGCTTCGATTTTGAATGAATTGGCTGGCTCTGGTTATTTATTTGCTCCTCAGTTAGTTGAAGAGCATGGGTTGGCTTTACCTGTGATTGCAAGGTGAACAAGGAGAAAAACATGAAGACATTTGGCGATGTTGTGGATAAGTTAACCAATGGGATGGATTGCATTGTTTTCACTGGCACGGAGGATGTTTTGGCAAAATTGCATATTTTGTCAGATCGGATCGTGATTGCATGGGGGAAGAGGCGGATTGAGAAGTTTTTGAGTCAGGAAATTTTTGTAGACAAAAATGGTGAAATTGATTTGAAGGATGAGGATATGACAATTATTCCTGTTCGTTCTGTGTTGGCTCGTGATTGATGTACCCTGATTGGCGGAGGTGGTCAATTGCAAAACGAATTTGTGTTTTTTGGTGAGCGTCACATCAATTGTTTACCAGAGCCTACGGATTTGGAGAAAGAATTGCGAATTGATCGCAATTCTAAATTTTCTCCATTTTCTAAGTTTGTTGGGAATGATCGTGCTGTTCGCAAGATGCAGACTGCTGCTTACACTGCATTGGGTCGAGACAATCACATGATGCGAGAGATGGCATTTGCTGTCTTTGGTCCTTCATCGGCTGGCAAGACGACTTTGGTTCGTTTGTATGCCGAGTGTGTTCAATTGCCTTTCATTGAAATTTCTCCTAAATCCTTGAAGACTACTGACGATTTGTTTAAGATTGTTCGTAAGTCTTTGTCTGAGAGTGGTTTAGATTTAATTGAGATTTCTCCTAAGAAATTTTCATTACCACCTTGTGTGATTTTCATTGATGAAGTTCATGCGTTGTCGTCTGGGGTTGTCGATGGTTTGTTGAAAGCGACTGAGTTTGATGATTGTGTGTTGATGACAGAGAGTGGTGTAGTGTGTGACACGTACAATGTAACGTGGACGATAGCTACAACTGATGAGGGGAAGTTGTTTGAGGCATTTCGTACACGATTCAGTCCGATTGTGTTGGAATTGTTGAACAAAAAGGACATTGCGAAGATTGTAAAGTTATCTAATCCTGACTGGTCATTGGACTTATGTGAAATTGTTTCGCATTACAATAGTCGGATTCCACGTAAGGCGTTGGAGTTTGCACGATATATGCGGATGGTGAAGACAATGAAGTGTGAATTGAGTTGGGAGGAGATTGCACGTTCTGTGGCGATGGATGAGGGGATTGATGAATTCGGTATGCATGAAATGCATTTGAGAATTCTTCGTGCTTTGGAGAGTGGACCGATTGCTAAGACTAGGATTAGTTTAGTGGCTGGTCGTAAGGATGAAGAGGTGGAGAAGTATATTTTGCCGTGGTTGTTGACTGAGACTGACGATCAGCCCGCTTTAATTTGTGTAACATCAAAGGGCTACACGATTACTGAGGATGGATTGGTTGAATTGAGTAAGAGGAAGTAAAAATGACTGAGAGAAGGAAGCAGACTTACATTGTTTCAGTTAGGTTTGTTCGTAAAAAGACTAAATCTAAATTAACAGTGAATTTTGATCCACCGATAGAGTATGATCCTATGTCCTACTTGTACCCTGATTGGCGGGTGCGAGGTGTGTTATTTGAAGAAGATGGTGCATATTTTGATGAAAATGGGAAGATTGTTCGAAGTAAGGAGCAGTCACCCTGAACATGGAAAACTTAGAGTCTCTTGGATGGAGAAAGAGTCAATCTTTTTATTGTGGAAAACAATATTGGTACAAAAAAGACGTTTATATTCATGATAATTCTCATGGAACGATTCAGGTAGGAATCGTTATTGATAGAGGACTCTACAATTCAATGATTCCTTGTACGTTTATTGATTATCAGGATCAAAAAGATGTACCCTTGACTTTTGAGTTAGCAGCTCAGATTTTTGATGAATTAATTGAATCTGGGTTCATTGATGGAAAGGGTGTTATGTATCACAAAATCATAGAGGTTCGTGCTGACATCTCTAACTGTTTGTGAGTGGTTTTCACGAATTGTAGTTTAAAAATTGATGTTGTGTTTGTACAATGAAGTTCCCTTGGTTCTGTTTTTGGAGAGAAGAATGAACGTCGAACAGTTGGAATACAATCGCATTGTGGATTTGACTCACAGCTTTGTTAATCCGAATCAAGTTTTGAGTGAAGAGATTGTTGCTCTTCGGAACAAGTTGACCCCATTGCCGCCCTCTGGGGATTGGCGTTGGTTGGGTTCTTTTCCTGAGTTTGTTTTGACTCCTGAGCGAGCGAAGCAGATGCAGACCGATTATAATTTATTTTTAGGGCAGAGAAATGCTACTAAAAAGCGTAAGGAAATGATTGCCACTGCTGGACTTACGGATAACTGGCATGGAAATAAGTTTGTGTTGGCTATTTTGGGCGAGGAGTATGAAGCTGTAGATGGTCGTAATGTAAATGCTTTGTTGTTAAATGGTGGGAATTCCATTGCGGCTTCTATAGAGTATGGTTTGACATTGAAGCATAATTTGCTGCAAGTCATTTACTGTCCTACGATTAAGTCTGCTGCCAATGTTTATCATAACATGGACAGGAAGGAATCAACTCGAACTGCTAGTGAGCAATCGAAGGCAGTTTTAGCTGGTGAGGAGAATAGATCAGATTGGAGTAGTCAATCAGGGATAATGCGACCTGGGGTGTTTAAGGATTGTTTTACAGCGGCTTGTGTAGTTGAATATGGTCCAAATTATCGTAGCAAGGGCATGTCTACTATTGAGAAGGTAGCGATGGCACAGGACCGTTATTCTGAAGAGATGGATTGGCTGCGAGGTTTTGTTTTTGATCGTACTATAGGTTCTCCCGCTCGTTCTGTGGCAAAGCAGTATAAGTCTGTTGTGGGTGTTTTGGCTCCTATGATGTATACGCATATAGTCTGGGGGAATATTGCCGAGGAGTTTTGGGACGATGTAATTAAGGGTTATAGAAACACTCCTAACAATCGATTGTCTGGTGTTGCTATACGTCGAACTCCTCAAGATGCTTTGCTTAATTATTTAAATAATTGCAAAGACACGGAAGTCCTTAAATATGAGAAGGTTATGGCTGCTGCAAATGCATGGGCATCTGGTCATACGACATTTTCTTACAAGGGTCGTGCTAATTTTGATAGAGAGCCTATTCCTATGGAAAAGTTTAGACCTCATCCTAGTTGCAGACCAACTGCTGAGGAATGGGAAGATAAGTAATGAATCCTAATAAGCCTGTTCATCATCACTAGATGGACAGGCTTATTTTTTTTGATGTACCCTGTTTGATATGGTTTTTCAATGTCCCTTGGGATAAGTCATGAATATGCATGAAATTTTAAAGATTGTTGAGACTGGTCGATGGATTGGGGGAGATTCTCCGATTGTTGGTCAATTCCGTTACAACGGGTAGGACAGCAAGGATTTTTGTTTAATAAAGATAATGGGAGATGGGGATGGCTAGTAATCTTCAGGTAGAGAAGATTTGTGGAACTTGTGGTAAAACTAAAGAAAATCATTATACGGGTGGTTTTTGTTATCACAATACTAGCGAACAATTTACAGAAAATCCTACTAATGAAAATTTTTGTGCATGGTTTGAAGAAAAGTTCCCAAAATTGTTTGCAAAATTAAAACAAGAGTGGAAAGAGGAACATGGTCACTAACGAATGTACCCTGAAGGGTTTTCAAGGAGATTGGGATGACTTTGGATGAGATCAAAGATGCTTGGAAGAATGCATGGAGAGAAGAGGACACTCCAGGTGTATTCTTTGGTTGTGCATCTAGTTTTGGGCAATGGGTTCAAAAGACATGGAATACTAAAGGTAGAAACAATTATTTAATTTGGAGAAATCATCTTTATGATTTGTATGGTAATCCAGTTAATAGAAATTGTTCATATGGTTATTTGTATTGTGAACATACTGGCAATTTCTTGAGAGAGGCTAAGAAAGAGGAATTTGATGCAGTTGAATCTTTACTTAAGATAAATGGTTTGTTCATCACTGATACATTTTTTGACATTAACACTGAAATTGAGAAAGAATTTGCTGTAAATTTTGGTAGTAGAAGGCGTTGTTTCATTTGTGATCGATTTGCTCCGAGAATGTTAACTAATATTAGACAGGTTGGGGTTGAGAATGATGCAGTTTGGTGGAGAACAATTTCTGTTTTAACTCCTAAACAGAGGATCAACGAGTTATATAATCAAATTAAAAAAATTGATTCCGAGATGATTTTAATGAATTCATACCTTGAAACATCAAAAAATTTAATGGTTTATTGGAACTTGGGCAAAAATCATCATGAATTGACCGCCCAAGATGCCGACACCGTGACCAGATATCATATTATGGGTGTGAAAATGACCCGATATTATCAAACTGTTTTTGATTTAATGATGTCGGGATTTTAAAATCCTTTGTGATTGCAGTACAATCGACGCCTAGTGCTTTTTTGCGAAAATAACCAGACAATTTTGTGAGGAAAATCAAAAAATGAGTGAGAATCATTATAAAATTCAATGGAATATCAAGTCTACTCTCGGAGAAGAGGACATTCTTGAAAATTTAGTTGAATGGTGGGACAGAGATGTTGCTCCCACTAAGGAAATGGATGTTGCAGGTCAGTTTGTTCGATTCTCAGCAAATGATTTGAGCAAAGAAGAGTGTGAACTAAGTCTTTGTTGGGCTTCTAGTTACGAAAATGTGGATAAAGCCAAAGAATTTTGGGAAAACTGGATGAAGACTTCATCCGTGAAGGATTCCCCAGAGTTTTTCGGAAAGATTGGGGAATTTGATCGCAACAAGTTTGTTGTGACCGCTGTCACTTCGCAAGAAGTTTACGATTTAATCTGAGGAAAATTAAAAAATGGACCAAAAAACTGACAACCCAACGATTGCGATTTCAGACAAGGATCATAAGAGACTTCGAATTCTCACTATGCAAGAGAAAGACTATGTAAAACTTAGATTTCTCATGTTTGTGATGTTGATTATCTCTGCCCTTCATGTCGTTGTAGATGTAACCAATCTCATCGACAAGTACAGTAAAGAAGCTGCTGAACCAACGTACACCGTAGAAAAATGATGTACCCTGATTGGCATCGAAACCTTTTCCTCAATGGAGAAATGAGATGCCAGGGGTTGTATTCTACGAAGGAAAGTCTGAAATCGATGGTTCTCCTATTGTGGGAATTGCCACATGGGGAAGTGAGAATGAAAAAACTGGACCATTGATTCAGACTTGGATTATGCGATCAGACATGCATCCTGTGGTCGCAATCAATGAAGGAGCGGACGCATCAATTTGTGGAAGTTGTCCTTTGCGTGGGTTGATTCGTCCGATTGCGGAAAAGACGCATAAGGGTGGATATGCTGGAGAGACTGTAAACAAGTCAAGAGCTTGCTATGTTTTAGTTTACAATGCTCCTGCTCAGGTTTACAAGAAATACAAATCGGGTGGATATCCTGAATTAACTAAAGAATTTGCCAAGAAATTCTTTGGAATGGGATTACGATATGGTTCGTATGGTGATCCTGTCGCTATTCCAATGAAAAATTGGAAATTGTTGGAAAGTTTGTGTTCTGACACCGCCCCAGGATATACGCATCAATGGAAAAACAAAAAGTTTAGTAATTGGAAAACTAAACTAATGGCTTCGACTCATTCGTTGAAAGAAAATGAGGATGCATCGTCAGCGGGATGGAGAACATTCCGAACGGTGAATGATGTTTCTGAGATTGATTCCAGTGAGATTGTTTGCCCTGCCAGCCCTGAAGCTGGGATGAAAAAGACTTGTGCTATGTGTGGTGCTTGCAATGGCAGACGCAACAAATCGGACGCTAGAAAGTCGATTGCGATTGTTTCTCATGGAAGCCATAAGCACAAATTTGTTTCAGAAGTGATTGCATCAGCATAAATAATTGAAATCGCCCTAGAACCCCTTCCTTTATTGTGAAAACAATAAATAGGCTCTAGGGCTTCTTTTTTAGATGGAGAAGAAATGAAAATTAAAAGAATCATTCCGATGACTGTGGGTGACAATAGAGTTATTCCGATGACCAACGAAGATTTTGATGTACCCTATTTGGAAAACGACCCTTTCTCAAATGGAGATTCAACATGTCCGTGGAGATTACCAGACAATTCCTTTTGACTGCTCGTGAAGAGATGGGACAAGCCCTGAAAGAATTCGGGGAAAAGCATGGATTGAAAATCACTGTTGGTCATGCGTCTTATACGGCAGGCGTGGATGGGAATGCTACATTCAAGGTGGAATTAGCGACTCAAAATGAGTCTGGATTAGTGTTCTCTAAGAAATCAAATGATTTTCTCATGAATGCGGAGAGATTGGGTTTTCTTCCAGAGGATTTGAACAAAGAATTTAAATATGCTGGAACAATTTATAAGTTGATTGGGTTTAATCCCAAATCTTATAAGTATCCTTTGGTTGTGGAGCGAGTTCGAGACGGCAAGCAATTTAAAATGCCATTGGAAGCCGCTAATGTTCTCAAGACAAAAACGGCTTGATGTACCCTGTGCCTCTGTGTAACTCACTGGCTGAGTGGCAGACCAATGTCTGTTGAAGTAGGTTCAATTCCTACCCAGAGGATTAGAACTTTCCGTGTTTTAGGATAACACAATGAACAAACCATATTCTGTGCGTCATGCTCGTTATGCTAAAGGCAAAATGGTTGTCAGTGCGAATAAGACTGATGGTTGGAAAAATCGTTTCGATAGATTAGTCGAAGCGTTGGGTGGGAAGTGGGTCCACAGAGATCATGATCGTTTGTACCCTGATTCGTGTCTTTCATGGAGAGAAATATGTCATCTTTTGTGTTGAATGGGCTTGATCCAATTTTTTCAGATTTGTTGGGTGTTCAAGCATCATGGACAGGATATATTGCTGCCCATTTGATTAAACAAAAGAAAATGAATCCCAAAGAAGCATTTTTTGAAGATGTTTTGACGGATTTGTGTACAAAACTTTATTTTGATCTCTCTGATGGGGGTTTGAAAGAAAAAGTTTCTATCCATGTGAAATCAACAACGGATCAAGATGCGTTGGCAAATTTGATTCGTCCAATGTTTTCCTCAGCAATTGACTATCGATTTCGTTCGATTATTCGTGCTTTTCGACGGAAAAACAGTCGATTTGTACCCTTATCGACGGATGTTGAACAAAAGAGTTCTCCATCAGAGGAAATTGATGCTGAAAATCTGAGGGAAAAGATTTCGGAAGCGGTTTTGTCAAGAAAAATGACACCAAAGGTGCGACAAGTTGTGGTTGTCATTCTTCCAGACAGGTTAAATGGAATGGGGTTGAGAGAATTGTGTGAAAAACACAATCTTCAACGTGGTGGAACTGCACTTAAAGCCTTGAAAGAAATTCAATCCTGTGCAGAAGATTTCTTTCAATCAAGAAAGGTCTGTCATGACTGTCAAACAAATTTGGGAGGAAAGATGGACAAAAATAGAATCTTCTAGTACAATTGCACCCTGATGGTTGATGATTGGGTCGTTAGCTCAATGGTAGAGCAGCGAACTTAACTTGCGAGAATCTAAACAAAATGTTTTTGCATGATTCTTGCAAAAAGGGTTGCTATTCTTTTCATTCAATGAGATGAATAGTAGAATTCGTCAAATTCGGGGAAAGCTGTGTCGTAAGACGTGCCAATCCCGAGCCAAGCCAGAAGTTCTGGAAGGTGTAGAGACTATACGGCGAACCCGTAAAGGGAAGAGATAGTCCAGACTACAAACCTGAAAAGGGTAGCGAAAGCTATAGTAGTATGCATAATTCGTTGGTTTGGGAGTTCGAATCTCCCACGACCCATTTTGGAAGATTTTCATGAAGAAACAAAATAAAACAATTTGGAAAAAAATAGGAAATACCTATCAGGCATATACTCCAGTTGGAGTGGTGGTTATTTATAAAGAAGCTGGAAACTACTATTCAATTACTGGAACTTTAATAAATGCCAATGGTATAGAAAAAGTTCAATATGCGAAAGATTCTGTCGAATCTGTGTTGAAACAAAAACTTAAAGATTTGACGGAATATGTTGCCAGAATTTAACTTTGAATGTGGGAGAGAAATATGGAAATTGATTTCTGGAACAATCATGATTGGATGTTTGTTCTGTGCATGTTTTTCTTTCCTAGACTGACAATGTTGCTTGGGACTTCGGTTTGTAAGGGTGCCGAACCAATTTTTTGGATTGGATGGTTATTCTTCCCGAGGTTTACCGTGGCAATGATTGCTACTTTTCTTTATGGTCACAGCAATACATTCTTGGTGGGACTGACATGGATATGGGCAATCAATCTTGAAGTTGTCGAAAAACGTGAAGTCAAAAATAGATTTTACGAAGATTGATGTACCCTAAACGATACATCGGTGGTCAATTGAGGGCAACACTTGTCTGTGTTGAGCGACCTGAGCCATCGGTCCTTTTTCCCCAAGGAGAAGTCATGAGCAATTGACAAAAAGGTTCTAATCCCTCTTTTGGGATTACTTTTCTTTCTCTTCTGATGGAAGACTTTTTGCTGCTTCTCGTTCAAATGAAATCACTTATGAGTGTTTTTGTTTAATGGGTGGTTTGTCGAATGGGAGATTGCAAAAAATTGCAAAAATTGATGGGAGTTTTTCCTATCATCTTTGCAATACGCCATAGTGGAGATTTCCAATGTTTCTGTTGTTGTCAATTTTTCTTGTCGCCATTGCTTGTGGGGATCATTGGCATAACAAAAAGGTTCTAATCCCTCTTTTGGGATTACTTTTCTTTCTCTTCTCCTTTTTGATTGAGAAGTGATGTTCGACAAGAAAAAATTCCTCATTTTGGTTTTTTGTTATCTCTTGTGGAATGTCATTGGAGATTACGTCATCAATGGAGAAACAACAATTGTAAGGTCATGTGTTGACTTTTTCTCCATATTGTCGTTTGTCATATGGTCGACAAAAACTGATGTACCCTGATCGGTGTTCGAATCGAGTCTCAAGGAGAGATCATGTCACGCAAGTCAAAAACAAAAGTTGGACGCAATGTTGTCTCAACCAAAACAATTCATTTTGGCAATGGTGTAATTCCAGGCGGTTGTCCAGGAGTAATCACCAAAAAGAAACATGAATCTGTGACTGTGAGATTTGATTATTACGATCAAGCAGTCTTGGCAGAAGTTGATTTGGATTCAATCACCATCTCTAATTCTCATCCTTAACTTTTGGGGAACATCATGCTTTACTGGATGAGGATCGGAGATGAAGACCGTTATCATTCTGTCGATACCATCGAAGAAGTAGCAGAAGAATTTCTACAGAATAACATTCATTTTGTGGAACGATCTGTGCTTTATGGATTTACCTCTGAGGAATTTCAAAGAAACAATTACATTTCTTTGTTCAGAGCATTTGATCCAGGTGGACCGACGATTGTTGAAGTTTCCAATGAAGATGTTGAGATTTTGAACGAACTCTTGGGGAGAAGTAAATGATTTGGGACATTGTTGGTGCTGTCATTGTCATTTTTTTGATTTGTTATTGGTTGAAGACTGGAAAAAGTTTCTTCAGCAATTGAAGCGTTGTCGAGAATGCTCGACTTTGAAGAAACTCTTGCGATGTACCCTAAGCGGTAGGAGAACAAATCATGAGAAAGTGCGGCGGAACACCATTTCTTCTGACCGAAAACAACAATTTCTTTGGCTTTCATCTTCCTGCTGACTTCACAGCGGAGCATGAATGGGGAATTGTTAATATGAAGCGATGTTTTGGGATTCCAAATCCTGAGATTACTTGTGAACCATTTGGTTTGGAGCGTCGAAAGGCGACTATCGTCCCAGATAATCTTTATTTAATTGAAAAAGATAAAGAAATTTACCTTTTCATGGATCGATACAAATTTGACAATGGAAGAATTCCAACTGATCTGACTTATTATCGTGATGGGATCGGTGGAACATGGGATGGGGATGGGTTTGGGATTGTTGTTTCCAAGGAAAATGAAAACTATTGCAACAAAATCAAAGAAATTAAACAGGCGATTGATGCTTGTGATGTTGCTGTTTTCCTTGGTGGTGGTGGAGTTTTTGAAAATTCAGGTTTGAATGTTGCAATTGCTTCAAAAATCTCCAAAGGAAACATCAATGTGGGAAGATGGAGATAAAGAACTTGCCAAGCTGTACAAAGATGTGGAAGAAACGGGGATCAAGAAGAAACTTGAAAATGCGAATTTGAGATATTATGCTTTGTCTCCAAGTCGTCCTAATAAAAATATGAAAACAAAGTACAATGTGATGTTCTGGCTTAATCCTCAGCAACAAGATATCCATAATTATGGATATTTCTCTGTGGAACAGTTGGAAGAATGGATTGAGGGGAAAGGTCCGATTCCCAAGAAGAAAAAGTGATGTACCCTGTTGGTTGTTCAAATCAAGTTTTCTTGGGGAGATAAGATGGAAGCTACGGTTGCAGAGAGAATTCTTGAGGATGTGAAAACAATCCGAAAGGGAGTTATCAAAATTGAAGACACTGATTTGGGCAAACACTGCAAACTTTTTTCCCAAATGAAATTGGCATTGGACCGCATTGAAGATGAATTAGGCGGATCGAAACCGATGAGATACCTTTACGATTTGAGAGAATCTCAAGTCCGTGTTCACGAATTAGGCGAAAAAGAAAAATTTGCAATTGATGAAAATTGTTCAATTGTGAAATTTTATTGCCAAGTTGGAGATACTTTGTATTTCCAGCGTGAAGCAATTGTACCCTTTACCGAAGATGACGAAACTTATTTTGTGAAGTTGGAAATTCCAGCTAAGACTTTGATGAAGCATCTGAATCAGAAAGCTGTCGTCGAGGTCTGGGTGGGAGATCATTCTCAAGTGGTTTGGTCGCCAAAATGGTAGTTGTACCCTGAAGTGTGGAAGTCAAACCTTTTTTTGGAGAATGCGATGAAGAAGACAATGACCGTCATGGACATGGTTGCTCAAACTGGCATGGAGTATGCTACGGCAATGGGTCTCATGAAAGTGATGCTTTGCCTTGGGATTGCAAGTATCGTTGGCAAGCGAAAGACTGCCAATGGCAAGGGAAAGCCTTCGATTATCTATGAATTCCCCACGGAATTCGCCGTGAACATCGATACGCTTGCCCAGAAAGTCAAGGAAGCTCTCGAAGCTGAGAAAGTGGCTAAGGGCAAGCCTGAAGCTCCTGAAGCTCCTGAAGCTCCTGCCGAAGTAGCGTAGTTGTGATTAAATCCCCTGTCTCAATGTGGGATGGGGGATTTTTTAACTTCTAAGATTTGCTACTGGGAGGTGTATTCATGTACCGAAGGAAAGAATTGGGGAGCTTGATTGTCGAAGACGATGTTGTGATCTTCAGTCTAGACAAGATTCGTGAAATTGCCGAACTTTTGAACATTTCCGATGCAACTTTGATTGAAAAATATCAAGGATTGAGAGGAAATGTTGAATCGGATGGAAAATACACTGTCGCACACATGTTGAGTGTATTGATATCTGGCAGGGTTGTTGACACGTTGATGATTACTGGGAGTCACAACATCGATGAATTTGTGAGATTTCTTCAGAAAAATGATCCATCATTTACTGAATTTATGGAAACTCACGAAAATTATGATCCTTCAAATCCAACCAACAACTATGCGGAGATTGTGCAAGAATATCGTCAATCTCTTCTTGGTGATGTACCCTGATGGGCAACTGATCCGCCAACAAAAAAGGAGTTTGCTATGTTTTCTGTGACGATTGAATTTGGTAACAATCCTGAAACTCGAAAAGAATATCCTTTTCAGACTCAGCAGGAATTGAACGCTTTTCTTGATGGTGTGGAATCTGCTCTTGGCTGGATGGATTATCGAGTCGTCGACGGATGATGCGTCGGTATCCCGCAGATGGTCCCTCTAGGCTGATCGATCTTTTTTGGAGAAAACGATGAACAAACTTGCAGAGTTCATTTTTGTGGGAGTTGTCATGCTCCTCATGGTTGGAACTTTCCTGCCTGTCATGACTGCTTTCTACAATCCCCACTTGTCGCTTTACGATTGTTGTCGGTTGTGGCATGCAAAAATGACATTTTATTTCTGATGTACCCTGAGTAGCGTTACTCGGCAAACATCAAAAAAGGAATTGAAATGAATCTTGTCTCAACTGTGATCGGTGATTTTCTAAGGAAAATCACCACTGGAAAAATCAATATTCCTGTGCCGATCATCCTTGTTCATCCAAAAAATCATTTCGCCACCTTAACTTGGTGGGGAGAACATGGATTTTTCAGGATTGATGCGGTGAAGTCCAGATTTAATTTTGAATTTGGCATCATTGCTCCTGAAATTGATTACAATTGGATGGAAAGTGTGTTCTTTGAAAATTCCATCGATGGAAAAGAAGAAGAAATCTCAGAATGTATTCAACGGTGTTTGACTGAGATTGGACATGTTTCATAAAAGAAATGTACCCTGATGGTCGAAAGGAATTGTGATGTCTTCTGAGCGTGTCGACAAACTGCTTCGCCGTTTGGGTGAAATTGAAGAATCTGACATTGAGAGTGTCAAACAACACGTTTCACAATTGATTGAAGAAAAATGGACGGATTCAGAGATTCTTTCCTATTGTCGTCAGACTGAGGAGGTCAATCCTCATCTTGAAGAAGAGCCAGCATGTGCCAAAATGTCTGAGATAAGGAAAAAAGTCGAAGAAAGATTGGCAAAAGAAAACAATGTACCCTGATGGTTGCCGAAAACAAAACAATCGATGTCGCCTAGTCGGTAGGTAACAGTTACTGGTTCGAGTCCAGTCATCGAAATGTACCCTGATGGGTACGAATTGCGGGGATAAGAAATGAAACCATTCGGTTTCTGCCCTGCTCAGTTT
>Ga0194061_1000988_pt1 | contig 17121 bp, 15 predicted proteins | sample SepL2221m_MetaG_FD_163423 | JGI IMG/M metagenome (GOLD analysis project Ga0194061, IMG submission 163423) | Anoxic zone freshwater microbial communities from boreal shield lake in IISD Experimental Lakes Area, Ontario, Canada - Sep2016-L224-21m | ecosystem: Environmental > Aquatic > Freshwater >... | reverse complement strand
TCACAATTGCCCGAATTTAATACGGCAGATCAGGAGTGGAAATGATTGAAGCCATGAATGCCCCAGTTAACGCTCTTATTGGTGGCAAGTGGGTTCCAGGCTCTGGAGGAACGTTTGAAGTTAAGTCACCTCATTCGCGTGAAGTGATTGCCAATGTTTCCAGGTGCAACACCGCAGACGTTGATCGAGCCGTGGCTGCAGCAAGGGCCGCTCAACCGGCGTGGGCGGCGCTTCCAGTTATTGAACGTGCGAAAATCCTGCGACGAATCCATCAATTATTTCTTGAACGCGCCGAGCCGATTGCGTTGATGCTCTGCCAAGAGATCGGTAAGACGATCACTGACTCCCGTGAAGAGGTTTACGAGTATTCCGTTCCTTCATACGCTAAAGCAGCGGAAGAAATTCTCCGACATCGGGGTATGTCTTTCCCATCTACCCAGGAACAAACAACAAATAAGCGCATTGTCCTTGGACACCGCCCCCTTGGCGTGGTTGGCGTGATTACGCCGTACAACTTCCCAACAGATATTTCCTCCATCGCTTTGGCACACATCATTGGTGCAGGCAATACAACCGTCTGGAAACCATCTGAGTTCTCCGCGTTGAGTTGCGCCATGGTTGCCCAAATATTTGCCGATGCAGGTTTGCCCGATGGAGTCGTAAACGTCGTACAAGGTTTTGGCGACATCGGAGCAGCTATCGTTGAACACAAAGGTGTGGACGGCATCTTCTTCACCGGTTCTACCAAGACTGGCGAAATCATTGCTAAAGCCTGTGCTCTCAAGCCACATTTGCTTGAACTCGGAGGAGATGGACCGTTCATTATTCTTGCCGATGCTGACGTTGATGCAGCAGTTGATGGCGCAATGAACGGGTGCTTCTATTACTCAGGACAAGTATGCACATCTGCCGAGCGAATCCTTGTCCATGAAGATATCTATGACGAATTCGTTGAGAAGTTCACCGCGGCTGCATCCAAGCTGGTTATCGGTGATCCATCGCTAGAAACCACGAATATGGGACCGTTGTGTAATGAGGGCACCTTGGCCCGAGTGAGGGAACATGTTGAGGATGCCCGTACACAAGGTGCGCAGATAATTCAGTTTGGCCCAGAGAAAGATCTCTATTTCCCCGCAACGATTCTCTTAGGTGTCACCGAAGATATGCGCATCATGCAGGAAGAGACATTCGGTCCCGTTGCGCCCATCATGAAGATCAAGTCCGCCGAGCACGCAATCGAGATCGCCAACAAAAGTGAACTTGGACTTATTGCATCACTGTGGACGCGAGATCTATCCAATGCCTGGCGCGTCGCTGAGGCACTTCCACATGGATCAGTAAACGTTAACGAGACCAGTAACTATTGGGATCAACTGGCCCCATTTGGTGGCGCGGGTAAGAGCGGTGTTGGTCGTGAGTTATCGCAATGGTTCCTTGAATCATTTACAGAGCGAAAGCTAATCGTCTTTGATTTGGGAAACAGCGAAGTTAAATACAACCGCCGTGCAGAAGGTGGTTGGTAGATTTGTGACCCATCACACTTATTAAACCTTCGGAATAAAGTTTTTCGTATTTATAGAGTGGCCGCACTCTATAAATACGAAACGCACAGAAATTCCACAATTTGTTTTTTACTTAATCAATCCTTACGGGGCTACCGTGAAAGAAGCAAAGGAGATTTTCTTCTCTGCGACTGATTAAGAATCGGATGAAATTAAAATGACAATTAAATACAGAAAAAGTGTTGCAGCAATAGGTGTTGCAGCATTAAGTCTGCTGATGATTACGCCATCGAGTGCGGTTGAACAGGCTCCAGGAATCATTCATGTAGTAAGCAAGGTTGTAAATGACAACGCGGGAACAAAGCTACCGAGTGATTTCACCTTCAATGTGAAGTTTGGTGGTGCAGATATCGCGGGAAGTCCATTTACGGGTGCCGATGGGGTTGGAACTACCTTCTCGGTTGCACCAGGAAGTTATGTCGTTATGGTTTCCTATGTTGACGGCTATGACGGCGCGTGGTCGGGGAGTGCACAGCTCAATGGGCAAGTAGTGGTTGGCTCTGGTGAGGAAATTACGATCACACGAACCAGCACTGATGTTGGTGTCGCCGCAACCGAGGTTGGACAAACTACTGAAACGGGCGGCACATTGCCAAAAACTTCATCGCCATGGTTTAACGCCCTTGCGGCAGGACTCCTATTGAGTGCCGCTGGCGCGCTAGGCCTTCGTAAGTTCGCTACATCGAAGTAGTAGTTAAAGCTGCCATGAAGAAGTCTCGGATTGCTCTCGTTATCGTTTCAACTCTCGCCATTGGCGCGGGTCTGACAACTGCGGGCTATGCCGGGGTCGAGATCTATCAGATGAATTCCAACTTGGGTATTCAATACTTGCCCAAGTTGGAATTCACTGCGCAGTCCAAATCGCTGCCAACGATGATCCGACCTAAAGTGGGAGACGTCATAGGTTCTCTTTCTATTCCGCGCTTGAAGCGAGTAGTTCCGATTATTGAAGGTACTGATGCCCAAGAGTTAAAAATGGGAGTGGGCCATTACATTGGAAGTGTTTTGCCTGGGGTAAGTGACAACTCAGTCTTGGCTGGCCATAGAGATTCTGTATTTAGAAACCTTGGCAGTTTGAAGATTGGCGATTTACTGACCGTAACAACAGATTACGGAGTATTTGTATATGAGGTGCAGAAAATTCGCATCGTCGAGGCCGATGATAAGACAGTGATTGTGCCAACAAGCAGCGCCGTCTTGACTCTCAGCACGTGTTATCCATTTGCCTATATCGGTAATGCACCAAAACGATACATAGTTCAGGCAGGGTTAAAAGTCGACGAGCCTGTAACGACAAAGCTTTTGGATGTTTAACGCAGTAGAAAACCAAAGAGTCGAGTTCGGACAATCCTTTAAATAGCCTGCAGTTCGTCGTAAGGTTGCCTCGTGAACCAAGACCTAAGTAACTTGCGAAAAATCTTCTCTGCCTCTTTAGCCTCTGATTGCCTGGATCATTTGAACTATCGCAATCAAGTGCTTGGCTCGGACATCACCATGATTTCCGGTGATGGCGTCATGCTTGGATACGCATTCCCGGTCAAATTAGAAGTTGTGGATGTAGCACCTGAAATTCCATACGTCGGATTACTTAAAGCACTTGATGCCGTCGGAAAGGATCAGGTTTACGTGAGCCCGACCAATCGCCACGGTGTCGGATCTTTGTGGGGTGAACTTCTTTCCACTGCCTGCGCTTTTAAAGGCGTTGCCGGAACGCTAACCGATGGACCAGTGCGCGATGTTGCCCGCACAAGGGCATTGGGATTTAAAGTATTTGGGGTAAATACAAGCCCACTCGATATCAATAGCCGATACGAAGTGATCGCACACGATGTTCCAGGCGTGATTGATGGAGTGACAATTAACCCTGGAGATCTCATTGTTGCCGATCTTGATGGAGTTGTTGTTGTTCCTAAAGATGTGATCGCAGAAGTTGTCCAAAGAGTGGAAGAAAAGGATGCGGGGGAAAATCAATTCCGCAAAGCGGTTAAAGAGGGCATGAGTCCTAGCGCCGCATTTGCTAAGTATGGGGTTCTCTAGAAGGAAGTGTCTTTCTAGCGCCTGCACTAAGACATTAATTGCCTAAAGCGTAAGAATGAGTTTCCCGGTAGTTGTTCGTGACTCTAAATCTTGATGAGCTTGTGGAGCGTTCTCGAGGGAGTACCGTCCGCTAATTCGCACATTCATGTGGCCATTTAGATGAGCAGTGAAAACTTCGCTTGCCCTCCAAAGCAGCTCTTCTCGGGTTGAAGTGAAATGCTTCAAAGTTGGGCGAGAGAGAAATATCGACCTAGCCATGAGCTTGCTTAATTCAACGGGCGGCACAGGTCCGCTGGAGTATCCAAAGATTACGAGAGATCCTCGTGGTTGAACGCAGGCAAGACTTTCTTCGAATGTAGTTTTGCCAATACCGTCATAGACAACGTTGGCGCCAACACCATTACTTAATTCCAAAACGCCCTCTTTAAATCCTGAGTAACCAATCGCAAGATCAGCGCCATTTTCCAAACAAAGATTTCTTTTTGCATCTGTCGAAGCTGTAGCGATTACGACCCCACCGAGAGATTTAATATATTGCGTAAGCAAGAGTCCGACCCCACCAGCCCCAGCGTGTACAAGCGCTAAATTTCCTGGCTTTATTGCGTAGGAATCAACCGCAAGATAATGCGCAGTCATTCCTTGTAGAAGAAGCGCTATTGCGTGCGCGTCATCGATTCCTTCTGGGATTGGAATAAGTTCTGCAGTTGGAATAGTTGCAACCTCGGCATATCCACCAGTAGAGACAACCCAACCAACTCGCATACCTACAGACAGACCTGAAGGCGCAGATCCACTTATTGCGCGAATAATTCCCACCCCTTCAACTCCAGGAGTGAATGGCAGCGGGCGTGGATATAAACCGCTGCGATGGTAGGTGTCGATAAAGTTGACGCCGGCTACCCGAACATCCACGAGAGATTCGTTTTCGCCCATGATTGGAATTGGGCGGTCAACGTATTGTAATTTCTCCGGCCCGCCAGTCTCGGCGACCTCAATGGTTTTCATACTATCGATTGTAAAGACTTATCAAGCGTGTGTGCGGGAGAAGGGACTTGAACCCTCACGTCCGAAGACACAGGTTCCTAAGACCTGCGTGTCTGCCATTTCACCACTCCCGCGAGTGTGTTTTCTTTGAGCGAGGTAAGGCTAAGGGCAATAGCCCGATAAACCAAAACGTAGGCTCAGTAGTCACTAATTGGTAGAGGCACCTCGCCTAGATACAGCATCTACTCCTGCCGAGATCAAGAGAACCATTCCAGTAACGATGTATTTGATACCGGCGGCGTACCCAAGAAGACCCATGCCGTTGTCGATGACCGCAACAACGAGTCCGCCAAGGATTGCATCGCGCATCTTTCCTTTTCCACCGAAAAGACTGGTTCCTCCGATGACGGCTGCTCCAACTGCATAGAGGAGCGTTGAACTTCCACCCGTAGTTGGAGAGATCGAGTTTTGTCTAGAGGCAAATAGCATTCCGGCGATCGCTGATAGTGCTGAGCAAATTACGAACGCCGCGATCCGAACTCTCTTTACATTGATACCTGCACGTCGCGCAGCTTCTGCATTTCCGCCCACGGCGTAGATGTGGCGACCAAAAGCGGTGCGTCCCAATACGAAAGTTCCAATAACTAGAAGTAGAAGAATTACTGGAACAACAATGGGAATTCCTTTAAGGCTCACCAGTTGAGGATTGTTACTTCGTTCCAGATTGAGCGCGTAAACAGCAGCCCCAGTTATAACAAGAAGACCAGAAGTCTTGAGAAGCCAAAGCTTGAAAAGTTCAGATTTGAGTCCAGCTTTACGGCGACCATTGATTCGGTTGAGACCGCTTAAAACATATAGGCCTCCAGCAAAAAGGAAGAAGAGCCAACTCCAGACGGGAGTGAGATTGTTATTTTCGACGGCGAGGATTGTCTTATCCTCGATGCGGATTGTTCCGCCCTCGCCTGCAAGAAGTAGGAGCAAACCTTGGAATCCAAGGAAGGCAGCCAGCGTTACAACGAAGGAAGGAATTCCAAGGCGTGCGACAAGCGTTCCAAGTGCGAACCCAAGAATGGCTCCGACCAAGATGCTCGCAGGAAGTGCAATCCACCAGGCGACCCCATGGTTGGTAATAAGGATGACGAGCACTGCGCCACATACTCCCGATGCGTAACCAGCGGAGAGATCAATTTCGCCAAGAAGGAGAACGAAGATTAAGCCCATTGCAATCACGGTTACCGCGGCTGCTTGAGTGAGCAGGTTCGCAAAATTGCCCGCTGAAAGAAACACGTCGGACATGAATCCAAAAACCGCACAAAGTGCAACGAGTCCTAGAACTGCTGGGAGGGAACCAATATCTCCGGCCCTTACGCGAGACCAGTAATCGGAGATCGCATCTTTCAACGACGGATCTGTTTGCACGATGTCGTTGCTCATTTTTTCACTCCAGATTGTTCGATACCGGCAGATTTGCCCGTGGTAATGAGTTCGATTACTTGACTCGTAAGCACATCGGATTTCTTAACTTGCGCTGCCATTTGGCCAAGATAAAGGGCGGCTATATTGTCGGCGACCTGAAAAACATCATTGAGGTTGTGACTAATAAGAATGACTCCCAAGCCGTTGTCGGCAAGTCTGCGAACCAAATTCAAAACTTGCTCAGTTTGTGCAACGCCAAGGGCTGCGGTTGGTTCATCAAGAATTACTACTTTGCTGTTCCATAAAACCGCGCGAGCAATAGCAACAGTTTGGCGTTGGCCACCAGAGAGAGATGAAACAGTTTGACGAATTGATTTAACCGTTCGAACACTGAGACCATCAAGAGTCTTTCTTGCTAGTGACTCCATATTTGACTCGTTGAGGACGAAACCATTTTTGACTTCGCGACCCAGGAACATGTTATGAACTATGTCTAAGTTATCGCACAGTGCCAGGTCCTGATAAACAATTTCAATACCTAGCGCGGTTGCATCTCGCGGACCAGAGATTTCCACTTTTTCGCCTTCAAAGAAAAATTCACCGTGATCTGGTTGATAAATACCAGCAATGCATTTAATAAGCGTGCTCTTGCCAGCACCGTTATCTCCAACGAGTGCGGTGACCTGACCAGCATAAGTGTCAAAATCAACATCCCGGAGTACATGCACGGGACCGAATGATTTGTTTACGCCTCGGAGTGAAAGAATTGGTGTGCTCACGCGTTCTTGCCTCTTTTCGCATTAACTCACAGTGAAGTTGGGATATCTAAATGCTAACCGAATTATTTTTAAATGAAATAGTTTCGGCCCGGGGTTTTAACCCCGAGCCGAAACCGATTACTCATATTGCTGGTAACCAGCAATCGGTATAACTCTTAGACGCCGTAACGCTTGCAGGTTGCCTCAATGCCTTTGCAGACATCTGCGCGCTTCTGGAAGCCGTCCTTGATAACAACCTTGACGTTTCCTGCTGTGATTCCGACTGGTACGAGAAGTACTGAAGGAACATCAACAAGTCCGTTGTTGGTCTTACCCTTTGCCGATGTTGCTGGCATTCCGTTAAGTAGGTCTACTGCCAAAGCAGCTGCGCCATTTGCTTCGGCCTTAATAGCCTTGTAAACGGTGTTGGAAAGGTCTCCCTGCAAGACGGCACGAAGACCATCAACAGTTGCATCCTGACCTGATACGCAAACCTTGCCATTGAGCTTGTTCTTCTTGAGAACTGCTACAGCTGCAAGTCCAAGTCCTTCGTTAGCTGCGACAACTGCATCGAGCTTTCCGCCGGCCTTTGAGAGTTGCTGCTCGAAGATTGTTCCACCCTTGACGTTGTCCCATCCTGGAACAGCGGTGTCATCAACCAATGTGTAAGCCTTTGACTTGATCAATGGGCGAAGAACTGAGTCATAGCCCTGCTTGAATAGAGTTGCGTTGTTGTCGTCAGGTGAACCATTGAGGTACACGATGCGAGCTGTCTTCTTGCCCGCACGGTTCAGACATGACTTGATGCCTTGTCCTTGTAGACGGCCGACCGCAACGTTGTCGAATGATACATAGTAAGACGCTGATCCCTTAAGAGTTAAGCGATCGTAGTCAATTGTTGGAACGCCTTGCTTCTTTGCCTTGTCTTGAACTGCCTTAGCAGATGCGGAATCAAGGTTAACAAGGATGAGAACTTTTGCACCCTTGGTAAGCATCTGATCTGCGATTGTCTGGAATGCAGCAACGTCGCCGTTTGCGTTCTGGATATCAACAGTGACATTTGCAGCCTTGAATGCTGCTGTAAGGAATGGACGATCGGCTGATTCCCAACGGTTTGATGACGCGGCATCTGGAAGAATGACGCCAACAAAGCCAGTGGTTGCAGCTGATGCTGAAGTTGTGGCAAAACCAGTTAGTGCAATTGCCGCTGCTGCAAGAACTGCAGTAAAGGCGCTACGACGATTAGTCATAAATTAAGTACCTTTCAAGTAAGGGTTGTTCCCAGCCTCGCATCAAAATATTTTTCGATGCGAGCAATAGATCTGAGGGGGCTTGAAATGTATTAAATGGAGTAAAAATTCGCACGTTGAGAAAAGGGCAAATGGGATATCTGACTTAACGATTTGATAACGCTTCCATGCAATTTCATTGCCAAATTAATAGCGAATACGCGCATAAAAATGTGCACCAGAGGGCTCATGGCAACGGTAACCTTGGGGGGTGTCCTCCCATAGCGAACTTCTAGCCAACAAGATAACGATTGCCCTACGAGCACTCGTTGATAGTGGCGAACTCCAATGTGAAATTCCGAATTCAATTCCGTTAGAGCGACCAAAAAATCGCGACCACGGGGATTACGCTTCTTCAATTGCACTTCAAGTTGCAAAAAATGCAGGGAAACCCCCACGCGAGATAGCGGAATTGCTGAAACGCGATCTTGAAAAACTCTCCGACGTTGCATCCGTGGATATTGCAGGACCTGGGTTTATAAATATTACGTTAGTGCGTGCGAGTCAGGGTGAAGTGGTCCGCCAGATTCTTGAAGCGCGAGAAAAGTATGGTCACGGAACGTTACTTACGGGCGTCGCAATCAACCTGGAATTCATAAGCGCCAACCCCACGGGACCTTTGCACTTGGGACATACCCGTTGGGCGGCAGTAGGAGATTCGCTCGGTCGAGTCCTTAGCGCAGCCGGTGCGTTAGTAACTCGCGAATTTTACATCAACGATCGCGGAAATCAGATGGATCTTTTCGGTGAATCAGTGCGTGCTGCAGCGACGGGACAGCCCATTCCGGAAAACGGATATCAAGGCGCATACATCTCTGATCTTGCACAAGCAGTGGTTGATGCAGATCCTGAAATTTTGACGAAGGTTGGCAATGAGCAGTTCGTCGAATTTCGAGAGCGAGCATACAAAGCCCAACTTGCCGATCAGCAACGAGTTCTTGAAACATTTAACACGCACTTTGATGTCTGGTTTTCAGAACGCTCACTACATAGCAGTGGAGCTGTTGAGCACGGTCTAGAAAAGCTGCGCTCGCAAGGACACGTCTTTGAACAAGAGGGTGCTACGTGGCTTCGCACAACCGATTTTGATGATGACAAAGATCGCGTACTAATTAAAAGTGGTGGCGAACTTACTTATTTTTCATCTGACACTGCCTATTACATTAATAAGCGCGAACGTGGTTTTGATATTTGTATTTATATGTTGGGCGCTGATCATCATGGCTACGTCAATCGACTCAAGGCAATTGCTGCGTGTGCGGGCGATGATCCCGAATACAACATTCATGTTTTGATTGGCCAACTAGTAAAGATCATGGAAGGTGGCGAAGAAGTTAAACTTTCTAAGCGCGCCGGAACGATCATCACTTTGGAAGATCTTGTGGAGAAAGTAGGCGTAGATGCTGCTCGCTACACGCTGATTCGCTACCCGGTGGAAACGCCAATGGTCCTGGATGTAGATATCTTGAAGAAGCGAACAAATGAAAACCCTGTTTATTACGTCCAGTACGCCCATGCTCGAATTGCGGGTGTTTTACGCAATGCCAGCGACCTCAATGTTCCTCACACCCTGGCCGACTTTGACCCAGCCCTGCTTATCCATGATCGCGAAAACGAACTCCTGGGCGCACTTGCCGAGTTTCCTCGCGTGGTGGCTGGAGCGGCAGAACTTCGCGAGCCACATCGCATTGCTCGATACCTGGAAGTGCTCGCTGGTGTTTATCACGGGTTCTATGCTGACTGCCGTGTGTTGCCTTTAGGGGATGAACCTATCGACGCAATCCATAGTGCTCGTGCAAATCTTTGCGCAGCGACGAAGCAAGTACTTGGTAATGGATTGGCTTTGCTTGGCGTGAGTGCACCGGAGAGGATGTAGTTGCATGGCGAATGTATGGTCATCTCAAGTCAGCTTGTATGAAAATGAACTGCACCTTTCAGGAGCCCCTGCACATAAATTGGCACGAGATTTTGGAACACCGACTTTTTTCATTGACGAAGCCGACTTTCGTGAGCGCGCGATGTCGTGGCACAAAGCTTTGAATGAATCCTTTAGTGAGAATGCTGGGCACGTGTACTACGCCGGTAAAGCTTTCATCTGCGTGGAAGTTGCGAAATGGATTGCCGAATGTGGCATCGGTTTAGATGTCTGTACAGGTGGTGAACTGGCCGTTGCACTTGCCGCTAATTTCCCGGCGTCAAAGATTCAAGTTCACGGTAATAATAAATCCATTGAGGAAATAAATAAGGCGATTGAAGTCGGGGTTGGCACAATCGTTGTTGACTCACTTATCGAGATCACTCGCGTGGCCGAGGCAGCTCGTAAGCAAGGCAAAGTACAGTCCATACTGCTTCGGCTTACTCCTGGCATTGAGGCACATACGCACGAATCCATAGCAACAGCACATGAAGATGTGAAGTTTGGTTTCTCTATTGCAAGTGGCGCGGCATGGAGCGCGGTGCTCGCAGCCCGTTCGCATCCTGAGATCGAACTTCGCGGATTTCATGGCCACATCGGTTCACAAATTTTATCGATGGATGCCTTCGCTGTTTCGGCAGATCGACTCATTGAATTAATGGGCAAATACCGTGATGAATTTGGTAGGCAATTGCCCGAGTTAGATCTTGGTGGGGGATACGGAATCTCTTATCTTCCAGAGGATGAGCCGCTGCTGCCTGCCGAAGTGTTGCCGTTTCTAGCTGATGCAGTCAAGACTTCTTGCGCAACCTACGGATTAAATATTCCGCGTATCTCGATTGAACCTGGTCGCGCAATTGTTGGTCCATCTATGTTTACTTTGTACACCGTCGGCACAACCAAAAGCGTTCTCCTTGAATCTGGCGATAACCGCAACTACATATCTATTGATGGCGGAATGAGCGACAACATTCGTCCAGCCCTGTATGGGGCCGAGTACATCACGGTGCTTGCCAATCGCACCTCGCAAGCGCCCCTCATCGCCTCGCGAGTAGTGGGAAAGCATTGCGAAACTGGAGATATCGTCATTAAGGACATTCAACTTCCGGCTGACATTGTCCCGGGTGATCTATTAGCCGTGCCTGCCACAGGTGCATATGGCCGAAGTATGGCGAGCAATTACAACCATGTGCCCCGGCCTCCTGTTGTAGCGGTCCTAAATGGAAAAGCACGCGTAATTTTGAGGCGCGAAACTGAGGCTGATCTTCTCGGCCTTGATGTGTGAAAGAGTGAGCACATGAATTCCGAACTTCCTGTCCTCAAAATCGGAATGTTGGGCGCCGGCGTTGTTGGTAGCCAAGTAGCCCGCCTCTTATCTGAAGATCAGCGCGAACTTTCCACCCGTTCGGGCGCTCGCCTTGTTCTGAGCAAGATCGCCGTTCGCGACATTTCCGCGCAGCGAGCAGGTATCGATTCCTCATTATTTACAACCGATAGCCAGTCCGTGGTGAGAGATCCAGAGATCGACATTGTTATTGAAGTCATGGGTGGCATCGAACCTGCTCGGACACTTATTTTGGAAGCAATTGCCAACGGAAAATCGGTAGTCACTGCTAACAAAGCGCTTTTAGCAACGCACGGCGCCGATCTTTATAGCGCTGCAGATAAAGCCGGCGTTGATCTGTACTACGAAGCCGCCGTTGCAGGTGCGATTCCAATTTTGCGCCCGCTTCGCGAATCTTTAGTAGGCGATCACGTCACTCGCATAATGGGAATCGTTAATGGAACTACTAACTTTATCCTGACCAAAATGGATGAAGAGGGCAGTGCATTTGGTGAAGCTCTTGCCCAAGCACAAGCACTCGGTTACGCAGAATCAGATCCGACGGCAGATATCGAAGGCTTTGATGCTGCAGCAAAAGCAGCAATCTTGGCGGGACTAGCTTTTCACACACGTGTGACCGCCGCTGATGTACACCGCGAAGGTATTTCACAGATCACCGCTGCCGATGTTGCTGTAGCAAAATCTATGAATCACGTCATTAAATTATTGGCGATTGCAGAACTCACACCAACGGATCAAATTTCCGTGCGCGTTCACCCTGTCTTGCTTCCACGTAATCACCCACTTGCCGCTGTGCGCGAAGCTTTTAACGCGGTATTTGTTGAGGCCCAATCTGCTGGCGAACTAATGTTTTATGGTCGCGGCGCGGGTGGGGCACCAACTGCCAGCGCAATTCTTGGCGACGTTGTTGCGGTTGCTCGTCATCGAACAGGTGGCGCAGTTGGACCTCGCGAAAGTGATTATGCAGATCGCGCGATTGTGCCAATCGGTCAGACCAACACTAAGTATTTGATTCGCCTCAACGTTGCTGATAAATCTGGTGTCCTTGCCGCAATTGCACAAGCCTTTGCTACGGAGAATGTTTCTATTCAAACCGTTCGGCAGACTGGTCGTGGCACTGATGCTGAACTTATTGTTGTTACGCACAATGCAACCGAGGCGGCGTTGGCTGCAACGGTTGCTCGCTTATCTCAGATGGAGATGGTCAAGTCCGTTGATAGTGTTATTCGAGTTGAAGGGTCACCTCAATAATGAGCAACCAGCAATCACAACGCGGAGCACATCAATGGCGCGGGGTTATCGAGGAATATAGAGATCGTTTACCTGTCAGCGCAAAGACTCCCGTCATCACCCTTCGCGAAGGCGGAACACCACTTATTCATGCGCTGTACCTTTCCAAACTTCTCAACAACGATGTCTGGTTGAAATTTGAAGGAGCTAACCCAACAGGGTCTTTTAAAGATCGCGGAATGACAATGGCTATTTCTAAGGCTGCCGAAGATGGCGCCAAGGCCGTTATCTGCGCCTCAACAGGAAATACCAGTGCATCAGCGGCTGCGTATGCAACGAAAGCCGGAATGGTGCCAGCGGTATTGGTGCCTGCTGGAAAAATCGCGATGGGCAAGATGGCCCAAGCAATCATTCATGGGTCGACTTTGCTTCAGGTAGATGGAAATTTCGATGATTGCCTGAACCTGGCTCGTGACCTCTCTGAAAACTATCCCGTTGCTTTAGTTAACTCAGTAAATCCTTTTCGTATTGAAGGTCAAAAGACTGCAGCATTTGAAGTCGTGGATTTCCTTGAGGATGCCCCTGATATTCACGCACTTCCGGTAGGTAATGCAGGAAATATCACCGCATACTGGAAGGGCTATAACGAATATCGCGCGGATGGAATTTCATCAAAGTTGCCACAGATGTGGGGCTTTCAGGCTGAAGGTTCGGCGCCAATTGTCCGCGGAGAAATAGTCACCAACCCAGAAACGATCGCTACAGCTATCCGAATCGGTAACCCTGCATCGTGGACGCAAGCCGTGGCAGCGCGTGATGAATCTGGCGGTCTTATTGATTCAGTTACGGATGAAGAAATTTTGAGCGCCTATCGACTTGTTGCAGGAAAAGAAGGAGTCTTCGTCGAGCCTTCGAGCGCGGCTGGTCTTGCAGGATTAATCAAACACGAAGCGCGTGGCACTTTGCCACACGGAAAACGCATTGTGATTACCGTGACGGGTCACGGACTTAAAGATGTTCAATGGGCCCTTGAAGGCGCAGCTGATCCTGTTGTTATTCCTCCGATTGCATCCATTGCCGCACAGGCACTGGGCTTGAGTTAAGAAGCGACCATGGCGAAACCAACTTTCCGCGCACACCCTGTTCAGGTGCAAGTGCCTGCAACAAGTGCCAATTTGGGACCTGGCTTTGATTGTTTTGGTTTAGCCCTTGGAATACACGATCGTTATGTCGCACAAGTTACCGATGAAGTAGGCCTTGATCTTGATGTAGCTGGCGAAGGCGCCGACACGGTACGCAGGGATGAAAAGAATTTAGTAATCAAAGCCATGTATCGAGGTTTTGATTTTATGGGCGGAAAACCTCGCGGGCTTTCAGTTCGCGCACTCAACGTAGTGCCACAAGGACGCGGACTTGGTTCCTCGGCCAGCGCTATTGTCGGTGGGCTTGCGCTAGCACGTGCACTAGTTCTTTCAGGAAATGAACGAATGATTGACGATGAACTATTAGATATTGCCTCGAAAATGGAAGGCCATCCAGATAATGTCGCTGCGGCGCTATTTGGTGGTGCAACTATTGCATGGCAAGAGGATCACCACGGCAGTAAGGTCGCCCGCGCTGTTGGGATAACAGTGGACTCGCGTATCAAAGTTCTAGCATTTATCCCTACTCAATCGGTGGCTACATCAAAAGCCCGAAAGATTCTGCCTGAATCAATTCCTCATTCTGACGCGGTTGCCAATTCAACGAGAAGCGCGCTCTTAGTACATGCGCTTTCTGCACGCCCAGACTTGCTCTATGTTGCCACCGAAGATTTCTTGCATCAAAAGTATCGACAAGAAGTAATGCCTAAATCTTTCGCTCTCGTAACAAAGTTGCGGGCAGCTGGGGTAGCGGCTTTTATCTCTGGAGCGGGCCCAACGGTGTTGGTTTTGCATGCGGGCGATAGCGCAGAAGTAGCCGAGTTATCGCGCGCTGCCGGCGAGAATTTTGATGTACAAGAGCTCCCTGTATCGGCTATGGGAGCAAGCGTTATCACCTCATAATTTTGGCCTGATTTTGGCTTAATCGGGACTGGTTTGGAAGATTTGTGGGACCCCTGCTACGGTTCTCTTATCTGAACCGCCCACTTGCGAATCATTGAGTGGCAAGAAATACCTCAGATTTTCACCAGAGGAAAATAATCACGGGACTATTCCCATAACTGAAATGAAGTTCAATGACTGAAAAAGAACCTGTTCGCTCTAGCAGCCCTGAGTTAGCTTCGATGCTCCTTCCGCAACTGCAAGCTGTTGCCGGACAATTAGGAATCGAAGGCGCCGCCAAGTTGAAGAAGGCCGCACTCGTGCAAGCTATTAGCGATCTCCAAGCCTCAAATCGTGAAGCCGCGAAATTAGAACGCGAAACAAAACGAGCCGAGCGCAACGCAAATCGTAATAAGAAGAAGCAAGAGACTGAAGCAGTAGCTGAAGAATCAGATATCGAATCTGCAGAGCCAAAGAGTGATCGTGGCGATAATTCTGATCGCGGACGTGGCCGCGATCGCGGACGCGACAGGGGCCGCACGCGCGAGCGTCAAGGCAACAATCCTGTACGTGAAGAGCGTGAGCCTGTCCTGGCTGAAGACGACGTCTTGGTACCAGTTGGCGGACTCGTAGATATCCTCGAAAGTTATGCATTCATTCGTACCGGTGGATATTTGCCAGGTCCAAACGATGTCTACATCTCATTGCAACAGGTTCGTCGTTACGGACTACGCAAGGGAGATGTTGTTACTGGTTCCGTGCGTCAAGCGCGTGAGGGTGAGCGTCGCGAAAAGTTCAATGCTCTAATTACTCTTGAGACCGTAAACGGAATGCAACCCGAGGAAGCACGTAACCGCGTTGAGTTCTCAAAGTTAGTTCCGCTATACCCACAAGAGCGTTTACGCCTTGAGACTGAACCAAACATTTTAACTACACGCGTTATTGATTTGATTTCACCGATTGGTAAAGGTCAGCGCGGACTTATTGTTTCTCCTCCAAAGGCTGGAAAGACAATGGTTTTGCAGGCAATTGCTAATGCCATCACAACCAATAACCCTGAGTGTCACTTGATGGTTGTTCTCGTTGATGAGCGACCTGAAGAAGTTACAGATATGCAGCGTTCGGTTAAGGGTGAAGTTATTGCTTCTACTTTTGATCGCCCAGCCGATGATCACACCACTGTTGCCGAGCTAGCAATTGAGCGAGCAAAGCGTTTGGTCGAGCTAGGTCATGATGTCGTTGTTCTTCTTGACTCCATTACTCGCCTTGGTCGCGCGTACAACATTGCAGCTCCTGCAAGTGGTCGCATTCTTTCCGGAGGCGTTGACTCAGCTGCGTTGTATCCACCCAAGAAGTTTTTCGGTGCCGCGCGTAATATCGAAGATGGTGGATCACTAACGATCCTTGCAACGGCTCTGGTTGATACCGGCTCTCGCATGGATGAAGTTATCTTCGAAGAGTTCAAGGGCACAGGAAACATGGAACTCATCTTGGATCGTCGCCTGGCCGATAAGCGCATCTTCCCAGCGGTAAACGTTGTCGCCTCAGGTACTCGTAAGGAAGAAATCCTTATGGGCACTGAAGAGCTCAACATTGTTTGGAAGCTACGCCGCGTGCTTCACGCACTCGAGCCACAAGCCGCCCTCGAACTCTTGCTAGAGAGAATGAAGGGCACCAAGTCCAACGTTGAATTCTTGATGCAGATCCAGAAGACGACATCGGGCCCAGGAAGTGAAGGCTAAAGCGCCTACGCGCAGGCGTAAAAGCTCACCGATTTCCAATGATGGCGCCTCGGCGTTACCCTTGGGTTCATCACGAACTGGTTCACGACTTGAAAAAGCGACCCAGTCCCTAAGAGAGGCAAAGATATGAAGAAAGAAATTCATCCGCAATACGGTGACACAAAGGTCACCTGCGGTTGTGGCGAGAGCTTCATGACTCGCTCAACTGTTGCTAGCGGTGCCATTTACGTTGAAGTTTGTTCTGTATGCCACCCCTTCTACACCGGCAAGCAGCGCATCCTCGACACTGGTGGTCGCGTTGCGAAGTTCGAAGAGCGCTTCGGAAAATCAGGCGTTAAGTAGCTTTCTAAAGAGACCGCAGCCGTTACTTCTGTAACGGTTGCGGTCTCTTTCTTTTTATCTTCTTTTTAACTTTTTTATCTATCTTTTATTAGGAGGCAACGATGAGTAACAATGATCGTTTTGCCTTGGCCCATGAGCTCGTTCGCGAATATGCCGAACTTGAAGCACAAATGGCTGATCCCGATATTCACAATGACCAAGGCAAGGCCCGACAACTAGGTCGTCGATACGCCCAGCTTGGTCCCGTCGTTGCCGGATTTCGACAATGGAAAAGCGCCGAAGATGATCTAGCCGCTGCAAAAGAGTTGGCTGAAATTGATGAGGATTTTGCCTCAGAGATTCCTGGATTGAAAGTAGCTCGCGATGAAGCGGCCACCAAGTTAGAGGAGTTACTGCTGCCACGCGACCCTAACGATGATCGTGATGTAATCCTGGAAATTAAAGCAGGTGCTGGAGGAGATGAATCAGCTCTCTTTG
>Ga0194061_1000987_pt1 | contig 17125 bp, 13 predicted proteins | sample SepL2221m_MetaG_FD_163423 | JGI IMG/M metagenome (GOLD analysis project Ga0194061, IMG submission 163423) | Anoxic zone freshwater microbial communities from boreal shield lake in IISD Experimental Lakes Area, Ontario, Canada - Sep2016-L224-21m | ecosystem: Environmental > Aquatic > Freshwater >... | reverse complement strand
AACAAGCGCACCTGCTTGGTGGTTACCGAACTTCCCTATCAAGTTAACCCTGATAATTTGGCGCTCAAGATCGCCGAGCTCGTTAAAGAGGGACGCATTAAGGGAATCGCAGATGTTCGCGATGAAGGTAACGAGCGTTTAGGCCAACGTCTAGTGATCGTTCTGCGCAACGATGCAACACCAAAGGTAATTTTAAATAACCTCTATAAACACACTCAATTACAGGATTCCTTTGGCGCCAATATGTTGGCTCTTGTAGATGGAGTGCCCCGCACGCTGCGCCTCGATGAATTTATTCGCTATTACATCGAACACCAGGTTGAAGTAATTGTTCGTCGCACCCGATTCCGCCTTGCGGAACGGGAAAAACGCGCTCATATCTTGCAGGGATACCTCAAAGCGCTCGATGCGCTCGATGCAGTTATCGCCTTAATTCGCGCCTCAAAAACTCCCGAAGAAGCCCGCACCGGCTTGATGAAGTTGCTCGATGTAGATGAGATTCAAGCTAATGCCATTTTGGATATGCAGCTGCGTCGTATCGCGGCCCTGGAACGTCAAAAGATAAATGATGAGTACGAGGCTCTGATGGCCGACATCATCATTCTCAATGAGATCCTCGCAAGCGAGTCAAAACAACGTGAAATAATCAAAACCGAACTCCATGAGCTCGGCGAAAAATATGCAGATGCCCGCCGCACACAAATTGTGTTGGCTGAATCCGATTTGTCAATCGAAGATTTAATTCCTGATCAAGAGGTCGTCGTAACCATTACTCGTAGTGGTTATTCGAAGCGAACCAAGGCCGATCTCTATCGCGCTCAGCGTCGCGGCGGCAAAGGAGTAAAGGGCGCCGCTTTAAAGCAGGACGATCTAGTGGATCATTTCTTTACCGCCTCCACCCATGATTGGTTGCTCTTCTTTACCAATAAAGGCCGGGTTTACCGCGCCAAGGTGCACGAGCTACCAGATGCTGGCCGAGATGCGCGCGGACAACATGTTGCAAACCTTTTAGCTTTCAAACCCGACGAGGCAATCGCACAAGTTATTTCATTACGTGACTACGACCCAACTCACTACCTTGTTATCGCAACTAAGAGCGGAATGGTGAAGAAATCACCTCTCACCGAATACGACTCACCTCGCGCTGGAGGTTTGATTGCGATCAACCTCAAAACGGATGACGAAGTTGTATCAGCTGCCCTCATCACCAACGAAGACGAAATACTGCTCGTCAGTCGTAACGGTATGTCTTTACGCTTTGCAGCGCGCGAAGATTCCATCCGTTCCATGGGACGTTCAACCTCTGGAGTGATCGGCATGAAGTTCCGTACCGATGATCAACTTCTCACCATGGCTGCAATCTCTGGTTCATCTCCAGATCAATATGTATTGACCGCGACCGATGGTGGCTATGCAAAGCGAACCCCATTAGTTGAATACCGTGAACAAGCACGCGGCGGTTTAGGGGTAAAGGCTGCGAAGATCGATGAGAACTCGCGCGGCACCTTGGTAGGCGCGATGATCGTGATGCCAGGCGATGAGATTCTTGCAATTACCTCCGGTGGTGTGGTGATCCGTACCGCAGTCGAAGAGATCCGCGAGACCAGCCGAGACACCCTGGGCGTTCGTCTAGTAAATCTTGATGAAGGCACCTCTGTTGTCTCCATTACTCAGGTAAAAGATGTAGTTATTGAGGAGATTTTGGGCTAACCCCCGAAGTCGGGTAGCCTCAGGCACTCGCACGAAACCCATAAAATGGGCCTGTAGCTCAGCTTGGTTAGAGCGCTTCCCTGATAAGGAAGAGGTCGGAGGTTCAAGTCCTCCCAGGCCCACCAGATTTCCTAGCCCAAGCCACTTCGGATAGGGTACGGATTCTGTAATAAAGATGGGGCCTTAGCTCAATTGGTAGAGCGCCTGCTTTGCAAGCAGGAGGTCAGGAGTTCGATCCTCCTAGGCTCCACTCCGCTTCAATCACGCGGAGAACGAACGATCAGCGCCCAACTCGGTATATTTACGGCGTGCGTCGCCTCCCCTCCCTGATAATTATTTCAATCCTCTCATTAAACATATTAAGCCCTTCCTATTTTTCAAACGCCGCAAACACCAAGGCTGCAGCTAGCGATACAAAACTAGTACTAGTCAAAACAATAACCGGCAACCTCTCACCCAAATCGGTTACATCATCCAATACGGGACTCATTAGCGCCCAAAATATGATGTATCAGCACAGCGTCACTATTTATGACTCAACAACGCTTAAGCTCATCGCCACCATTCCCGACTCGGTGGATTTATCAACCTACGGATACTCAAAAACCCCAGGTGTATACCGGGGAGCCCCGGTTGAAGGCGCATACTCTTCTGATGGCAAATTTCTCTACGTAACCAATTACGCAATGTACGGAAGTGGCTATAACCATGAAGGCCACGACGTCTGCTCACCAGCATCGCACTTTGACCCGAGTTTTCTCTACCGAATTAATTTAAGCACCTTAAAAATTGATGACATATATCCCGTAGGTACCGTTCCTAAAGGGATTGCCGTTGCTCCAGATAATTCTTACGTGCTCGTAAGCAACTGGTGTTCATATAATCTCTCAGTTATTCAGATCTCTTCACACAAAACAGTAAAGACAATCAAGGTAGGCGCCTATCCGCGAGGTATCGCTATTAGCGCCGATTCCAGCCGCGCATACATCGCACAAATGGGTGGGCGCCAAATTCAGGTTTTAAATCTGGCTGATTTCACGATGACCAGTATCCCGATCGGCTCAAACCCCCGAGCGATTGCCCTTTCCCCCGATGGCAAATTCTTGTATGCCACTCTAAATCTCTCTGGGAAGGTCGTATCCTGGAACTTAGAAACTAATAAACCGGGTGCATCAATCCAAACCGGAAAGAACGCTCGGAGCTTAGCCATTTCTGGTGATGGGTCTGCTCTATACGTCACAAACTTTTTAAGTGGAACTGTCTCCAAAATACGATCGAGCGACATGGCTTTGATTCAAACTATCAAGGTATGTAAGGAACCGATTGGCGTTACCTATGACATCCCCACATCCAGAACTTGGGTTGCTTGTTATGAAGGTTCCATAAAGGTTTTTGACAACAAGTGACGAGACAGCACAGGATGCTAGAATATCGCCCTATTCCTAGAGTTTAATTAACCTAAAATAATCAACGGAGGCACTTCAATGACAACGGCTACTCTTCACACATCGAAAGGCGATGTCATCGTCGAGCTCTTTGATAATCACACCCCGAAGACCGTTAAGAACTTTGTTGATCTAGCGAAGAAGGATTTCTATAACGGCACAATTTTTCATCGCGTCATCGCAGGTTTCATGATCCAAGGCGGCTGCCCACAAGGCACCGGAACCGGCGGTCCAGGCTATAAGTTCGATGACGAGTTCCACGGTGAGTTGAGTTTTGATCGCCCATATCTACTTGCGATGGCGAATTCTGGCCCCAACACCAATGGATCACAATTCTTTATCACCGCTGCTCCAACCACCTGGTTGAACCGCAAGCACTCCATCTTTGGTGAAGTTAAGGATGAGGCCTCACAGAAGGTTGTTGACGCTATCGAAACAGCCAAGACTGGTGCTGGCGATCGCCCAGCTGAAGCCATCAAGATAAATTCTGTAACTATTACTGAATAACAGCATGAAGTTAAAGAATTCTCTTACAACGACTCTGATTGTTGTTATTTCTGGATTCTTTATCATTGCGTCTTACGCCCCAACAATTACCTGGGGTGGAATCGGACTGCAGGATCATCTTCTATTAATTAACAAAGCCATCTTTAGCGATAGCCAGGTTCACGGTGTTTTTGCTGGAGAATGGTGGCGCATATTTACGGTGGTACTCACTCACGCCGGCTGGTTGCACCTGGGAATGAATATGGTGGTCCTCTTCCAATTGGGCAACATCGTTGAACAGTTTTATGGAAGAACTCGTTACACCTTGATTCTGGTGGCCTCAACAATCGCTGCCTCATTTGCATCACTCTGGTTAGATCCCGCCAACCAACCATCAGTTGGAGCTTCCGGAATGATCTTTGGGCTCTTTGGTGCGATGGTTCTCACTGGCAAGAAGATGGGTGTGGATTACCGGCAAGTGATGGGATATCTGGTACTTAACCTGGTGATTGGCTTCGCAATACCGAACGTCGATTGGCACGCCCATGTGGGCGGTCTCATCGGAGGCTTGCTCGCCGCCCTCGTGCTTCAGGCGCTTCCCCGCCGCCGGATACAACAGCGTTGGGAATAAACTCTCTACCCACTCTGTTACCTGAGTAACTCTAACTTGAGCCAGGTGGACTCAATCTTTTGACAGTCTTGGACTCAAGGACGAGAATTCAGTCAGGCCCAGACGAGAACGGGCAGGAACCCCCAAAAGGGGCGTAAAAAGGGAGAGTTACAAATGGCTAGAGCCGTAGGAATCGATTTAGGAACAACAAATAGCTGCGTAAGCGTGCTGGAAGGTGGAGAACCCACAGTTATCGCCAACGCTGAGGGCGCCCGCACCACCCCATCAATCGTTGCCTTTGCTAAGAATGGCGAGGTTTTGGTCGGAGAGGTCGCCAAGCGCCAATCGGTCACCAACGTGGACCGCACCATCCGCTCAGTCAAGCGCCATATGGGCACCAGTTGGAGCGCAGATATTGATGGCAAGAAGTACACCCCGCAAGAGATCTCAGCTCGTATTTTGATGAAGCTCAAGCGCGATGCAGAGGCTTACCTTGGAGATGTTGTTTCAGATGCCGTCATCACCGTCCCTGCGTATTTTGATGATGCACAACGTCAAGCGACAAAAGAAGCCGGCGAGATCGCTGGCCTCAACGTTTTGCGTATCGTCAACGAGCCAACAGCCGCGGCCTTTGCTTATGGTTTCGACAAGGGCGATCACGAGCAAACAATTTTGGTATTTGATCTTGGTGGCGGAACCTTTGACGTATCACTTCTTGAAATGGGTGAAGGCGTTATTGAGGTAAAGGCAACCAGTGGAGATAACCATCTCGGTGGCGATGATTGGGATCAGGCACTTGTAGATCACCTGGTCGCAACATTTAAGAAGGCAAATGGAATTGATTTAACGAAAGATAAGATGGCGATGCAGCGAGTACGCGAAGCATCGGAGAAAGCAAAGATCGAGCTTTCTGCTTCGGCACAAACATCGATCAATCTTCCTTACATCACTGTCGATGCCGAGAAGAATCCATTGTTCTTAGATGAGACAATCACACGAGCTCAATTTGAAAACATGACTGCAGATTTGCTCGCTCGCTGTAAGGGTCCATTCCAAACTGTTTTGAAGGATGCCGGTATCCCAATCGCCGATATCAATCATGTTGTCTTGGTTGGTGGCTCAACACGTATGCCTGCTGTAGTTGATTTAGTTCGCGAACTCACTGGCGGCAAGGAACCTAACAAGGGCGTAAACCCTGACGAAGTTGTTGCTGTTGGAGCTGCTCTACAAGCTGGAGTGCTCAAGGGTGATGTTAAGGACATTCTCCTTCTCGATGTCACACCTCTCTCACTTGGTATCGAAACCAAGGGTGGAGTTATGACCAAGTTAATCGAGAAGAACACGACAATTCCTACAAAGCGTTCAGAGATCTTCACCACCGCTGACGACAATCAGCCCGCTGTTCAGATTCAGGTATTCCAAGGTGAGCGCGAAATTGCCAGCGCCAATAAGCGCCTCGGTATGTTTGAACTTACTGGGCTTGCTCCAGCGCCGCGTGGAGTTCCGCAAATCGAAGTCACCTTTGACATTGATGCAAATGGAATTTTGCATGTAGGCGCTAAGGATCTTGGTACCGGCAAAGAGCAGAAGATCACCATTAGTGGTGGTTCCTCGCTCTCTAAGGAAGAGATCGAGCGCATGGTCAAAGATGCTGAAGCGCACGCCGAGGAAGATAAGGCGCGTCGTGAAGAGGCCGAGGTTCGGAATATGGGTGATGGCTTGGTTTACCAGACCGAGAAGTTCATTAAAGATAACGAAGAGAAGTTGTCTCAAGGCGAAACCGCTTCTAAGAAGGCAGATGTTGAGAGCGCCCTGGGCGAGCTCAAGAGTGCGCTAGCCGGTGCTGATGTAAACGCCATTAAATCAGCCACCGAGAAGGTTTCTACTCTCAGTCAAGAACTTGGAGCATCACTCTATGCCGCCAACGCGGCAGAACCAACAGAGGCCCCAAAGGCCGATGATGGAGTCGAAGATGCCGAGATCGTAGAAGAGCAGTAATGACAGAAGAACCTATGGGTGAGGAGAGCGCTGAAGAAGCGCTCTCTGCTGCCGTCGCGGAAGCAATAGCAGAAGTTGATCCCGTTGCTGTATTAACCAGCGACCTGCAACGTTTGCAAGCCGACTTCCAAAATTATCGTAAGCGCATCGATAAAGAGCGTAGCGAGTCCTCTGAAATTGTTACCGGCCTTGTCTTGGCACAATTTCTATCGGCTCTCGACGATATTGATCGCGCTGAGGAACATGGCGAACTTTCTGGCGGTTTCAAAGCGGTAGCAGATCAATTAACTGCCACAACTACAAAGTTAGGTTTAACTAAATTTGTTGAGACCGGCGTTACCTTCGATCCCCACATACACGAAGCACTGATGCACGAGACCTCGCCTAATGTCTCCGAGACTCAAGTGACAAAAGTTCTACGGCCGGGTTATAAGTTTAAAGAGCGCATTTTACGTCCAGCTCAAGTAATCGTTACTGACCCCGAGTAACAACAGGTAGAGAGAAGTTGAAGTAAATGGCCGCCAAGGATTTGTATGAGAAGGACCTATACAAGATCCTTGGCGTTTCAAAAAACGATGATGCTACAGCAGTTAAAAAGGCATATCGAAAGTTGGCCAAAGATCTACATCCTGATAAAACCAAAGGCGACAAGAAATTAGAAGACCGCTTTAAAGAGGTCTCGGAAGCCTATGAAGTGCTTTCAGATGATAAGAAGCGCGCTGAATACCAAGAGATGCGCGAAGCATTTACAACGGGCCGCATGCCGCGCGGCGGACAACAAACGCAAGGCGGCGGATTTAGTGGAAGTAACTTCGAAGATATTTTTGGGGGCGGCTCGCAGAACGATATTTTCTCCACCTTATTCGGCGGAGGTAATCGTGCACCTAGAAAAGGTCAAGACTTACAAACTGAAACGACGATCTCTTTTCGGGATTCAATTTTCGGCAGAGAAATAAATCTGCGGGTAAATGATCAAACGATCACCACTAGAACCCCCGCCGGCATTAAAGATGGCGGAAAGATAAAACTCAAAGGGCGTGGGGCTCCTAGCCAAGCCGGCCCGGGCGACCTATTTATTATTATTCATGTCACCAAACATCCAGTCTTTACGCGGGACGGAAACAACCTTGCGATGACGCTCCCAGTGACCTTCACCGAGGCGGCCCTCGGTGGGGATATCTCGGTACCAACTCTGAGCGGGGAAGATGTAACGGTCAGGCTTGCATCCGGTACTCAAAACGGAAAGGTTTTGCGGGTAAAGGGGCGCGGAATAACAAAAGATTTTCAAACTGGCGATCTGCTGATAACTGTAGAAGTTCAAGTCCCCCAGCGCCTCGACAGTAAGGCTAAAAGCGCACTGGAAGATTTTGCAGAACTTACAAAAGAAGATTCACCTCGAATTAACCTCAAAGAGAGGGCAGGCGCATGAACCTCGATTCACAACCCGATGATGACCAGGCGGTCTATGTAATCTCGATCGCCGCCGAATTATCTGGAATGCACCCGCAAACTCTCCGCCAATATGATCGCATTGGTTTAGTTTCACCCGGACGTGCTTCAGGAAGAGGCCGCCGGTATTCACTGCGCGATATAGCATCACTTAGAAATATTCAACGCCTCGTTGGAGATGGCATCAATCTCGCTGGAATTAAGCGGATTATGGAGCTGGAATCAGCGGTAGCAAATATGGCCCTGGAGGTCGCAATTCTTCGTACCGAGATGGATGCTCTCATGGCGGCCAACTCAACTAAAGCCATTGTTAAGCGCTCTGGTCAGAGTGTGATGATTTACAAAGAAGAGTAGATAGAGTTTCACCATGACATCACGCGAAGCGCTCAAGCAAGAGATACTCAAAAAGGCCGTTGTTCACGGAAAGGTAATTCTCTCTTCCGGAAAAGAGGCGGACTACTACGTAGATCTACGTCGAATTACTTTAGATTCGATTGCTGCGCCTCTCGTGGGCGAAGTGATGCTAGAACTTACGAAAGATTGGGATTACGAAGCGGTCGGTGGATTAACTCTTGGAGCGGATCCGGTCGCAACCGCGATGATGCATGTTGCGGGTCAACAGGGAAGAAAATTGAATTCTTTTGTAGTTCGCAAAGCAGAGAAGGCGCACGGATTGCAGCGCCGCATTGAAGGCCCCGATGTTGCCGGTAAGAGAGTTCTCGCCGTTGAAGATACATCGACCACAGGCGGATCAGTTCTCACCGCTGTTGAAGCGCTGAAAGAAGCAGGAGCAATTGTCGTGGGAGTTGCAGTTATTGTTGAACGTGGAGCGGCGCCAACGGTTCTTGCAGCCGGTCTGGAATACCGAGCAGCGTTTCAACTAGCTGATTTAGGTTTGTAACTTAAGAGAGGTGCTTCTTGCTGCGCCACTCTTTAAAGACCTCCCAAATAAGGGGCAACACGGTTATGACTGCAATCACCAAAATAATTGCCGTCATGTACTTTGAGATGGAATCAGAGAAGGTGTTTCCGGCTGCATAGGCGCCCCAGATAAGTCCCTGAGTCCAAATAAGAGCACCCAAAATATTCCAAAATGCGAAGGTCTTAAAGGGAGTTCTGATAATTCCACAGAGCGGGTTGATCAGATGGCGTACTACCGGAATAAAGCGGGCCAAAACTATCGCTCGACCTAGACCATATTTGGTGATGTATTTCTCGGCTGATTTAATCTTGCCGGGATCAAAGAGCTTGGATCCGGGTTTGCTGAAAATCTTCAACCCGTAATGCCAGCCCAGCCAGTGACCAAATTGTGAACCCACAATGGCGGCGATCGGGGAGCCGACAGCTACCAGGAGGATATTGAGGTGATGGCCCTGGGTACTTCCAATCCCAGCCGCGAAGAGCCCAGCGGTTATCAGCAAGGTATCGCCTGGTAGCCCAATTACTAGGGGCAGAGCCGTCTCCAGCGCCAAGATGGCGAAGATTATGACGAGCGAATAATTGGAATTTAGGGCTGAGGTCACGCTTATAAAGCTCATAGAGGAGTAAGGATACCGACCAATTGTCGTAAATTTGTAATTGTCCTTATATATATGTGTAACCTTTCACCCCTCAGGTCCCTTAAACCAAATAAGCACCTCGCCTATCCACTCAATGAGGAGTCAAAATAGTGTCTACACCCGTGCAAGTCACAGGAACCAATCTAATTTACGTCTTTATCGTCCTTGGAGTCTCCCTTTTAGCGCTCGCCATCGCATATGGCCTGCGCGCTCAGGTCTTGGCGCAAGCAGACGGTACTGAAAAGATGAAGGAGATTGCCGCCGCCGTGCAAGAGGGCGCCGCTGCATATCTCAACCGCCAATTTAAGACACTCTCAGTATTTGTGGGAATCGTCTTTGTACTCCTATTCGCCCTACCGGGGCATACCGATATTCGTATCGGCCGATCGATCTTCTTCCTGCTTGGAGCGCTCTTTAGCGCTGGCGTCGGATACAACGGAATGTGGCTCGCGGTTCGAGCCAACGTCCGTGTTGCTGAAGCCGCTCGTCAGGGATCTGCAGCGAATGCTGTGAAGATCGCCTTCCGTACCGGTGGCGTCGTTGGAATGACAACTGTTGGACTCGGACTTCTCGGAGCTTCACTCGTTGTGATCATCTATCGCGAAAATGCGCCAGATGTACTTGAGGGCTTTGGCTTCGGTGCTGCAATGCTTGCCATGTTCATGCGCGTTGGTGGTGGAATCTTTACTAAGGCTGCCGATGTCGGAGCAGACCTGGTCGGAAAAGTTGAACAAAATATTCCTGAAGATGATCCTCGTAACGCCGCAACGATTGCAGACAATGTTGGCGACAACGTTGGTGACTGTGCCGGAATGGCAGCGGACCTCTTTGAATCATATGCGGTGACCTTGGTTGCTGCGCTCATTCTTGGTAAGGCCGGATTTGGTGATGCTGGTTTGATCTATCCACTGATTGTTCCTGCAATTGGAATCGTCACTGCCATCATCGGAATCTTTATTACGCGTCTGCGCTCCACTGATCGTTCTGCCATGCAGGCGATCAACCGCTCATTCTTCTTGTCAGCAATTATTTCAGCAGTGTTGGTTGGGTTTGCAACATTCACATACCTACCAGGCTCAATGAAACTACTCACTGGATTGGATCCTTCACACGCTACAAGCAGTGTGAATCCCCGCATCTTGACCTTCGGTGCAGTTCTCATCGGAATCATTCTTGCTGCAGCCATTCAGCTTCTTACTGGTTTCTTCACAGAAATTGGTCGCCGTCCAGTTAATGATGTTGCCGCCTCCTCTAATACTGGATCTGCAACCGTGATCTTGGCTGGTATCGCAATTGGTTTCGAATCTGCTGTGTATTCAGCGCTTCTTATCGCTGCGGCAGTATTCGGTGCATTCATATTGGGTCAAGGTTCTATCGTCCTTAGCCTCTTTGCGATTGCGCTCGCCGGTACTGGTTTGCTAACTACCGTCGGAGTAATTGTTGCAATGGATACCTTCGGACCTATCTCGGATAACGCTCAAGGCATTGCAGAAATGTCGGGTGATGTTCACGGTGAAGGTGGTCAGATCCTGACCTCACTCGATGCAGTTGGTAATACGACTAAAGCGATTACCAAGGGCATTGCAATCGCCACCGCTGTACTCGCAGCAACCGCGCTCTTTGGGGCTTTTACAAATGCGATCCTCAAAGCAGTAAGCGATGCCGGTAAGACAGCAGCAAATCTCAATCTGCAATTCCAAGGTATCTTGGATATCGCTAACCCGCGCAACCTAGTTGGTCTCATTATCGGCGCCTCGGTTGTATTCCTATTCTCGGGTCTAGCCATCAACGCCGTTTCTCGTGCTGCAGGTGCAGTTGTCGTCGAGGTACGCGAGCAGTTCCGCCTACATCCTGGAATTATGAATGGAACTGAGAAGCCAGAGTACGGCCGCGTTGTAGATATTTGCACACGCGATTCTCTGCGTGAACTTGTTGCACCAGGCTTACTCGCTGTAATGGCACCTATTGCAGTCGGCTTTGGTCTCGGCGTAGGCGCTCTCGGTGCTTACCTTGCTGGAGCAATTGGTACTGGAACTTTGATGGCAGTCTTCCTCGCTAACTCCGGTGGCGCGTGGGATAACGCAAAGAAGATGGTTGAAGATGGACACCATGGTGGTAAAGGCTCTGATTCACATCACGCCACTATCGTCGGTGACACCGTAGGAGATCCATTTAAAGATACTGCTGGCCCAGCGATCAACCCACTGCTCAAGGTCATGAACCTGGTTGCACTGTTGATTACACCGGCAATCGTCTCCTTCTCGCTCGGCGGTCACAAGGTTGCCAGCGCACTCATCGCTCTTGTTGCTGTCCTTGTTATCATCTATGCCCTCGTGCGCAACAGAAAAGCTTCCACCGCAATCGCATAGCGCGGTAGAGCTTGTTGCACTCTTTGGTCTTTTAGGAGTTGATGAATTTGGGAATCAAGCTTGTGATCGTGGAGTCCCCTGCAAAGGCGCGCAAAATTGGCGCCTTTCTAGGGGATGACTACGTAGTCGAAGCCTCGGTTGGCCATATTCGCGATCTGCCGCAACGTGCTGCTGATATTCCAGCTGAATATAAAAAAATTGCCTGGGCCAAAGAGGGTGTCAATATTGCGGAGGATTTCGCTCCACTTTACGTCATCAACCCAGATAAGCGGGCCAAGGTCAATGAACTAAAAGCGCTGATGAAGAACGCCGATGAACTCATTCTGGCTACCGATGAGGACCGCGAGGGCGAAGCAATCGCCTGGCACTTAATAGAAGTATTACGCCCCAAGATCCCTATTAGCCGCATGGTCTTTCATGAAATTACCAAAGAGGCGATTCAAGAGGCTGCTAAAAACACCCGCGATCTAGATTATCGCTTGGTAGATGCGCAAGAAACGCGTCGTGTACTCGATCGCCTTTACGGATATCGCCTCTCGCCGGTGCTCTGGAAGAAAGTCATGCCGCGCATAAGCGCCGGGCGCGTTCAATCTGTTGCAACTCGTTTAATAGTTGAACGTGAACGCGAGCGGATGGCATTTATCTCTTCTTCCTGGTGGGATCTCAAAGCAGAGACCGACCAGAACTTCACCGCCCGCCTTATCTCTCTCGATGGGAAGCGAACCGCCACCACTAATGACTTTGATGAAACTGGAGGACTCAAAGAGAAATCTCTGGGCAACATCCTCTTGCTCGACGAAACATCCGCCAATGAGTTAACACAGAGTTTGCTCGGCGCAAATTTAAAGGTAATAAGTACTGAAGAGTCGCCTCGCACCGAGCGCCCTAAAGCGCCATTTACAACTTCAACGATGCAACAAGATGCCGGTTCGCGTTTAGGTTGGGGAGCGCAGATAACGATGCGCATAGCGCAACGACTCTACGAAAATGGTTACATCACTTATATGAGAACCGATTCAGTGACTCTTTCACAATCGGCAATTTCTACCGCGCGTGCTCAAGCCGCGTCTTTGTATGGCAAGGATTACATCCCAAGTAGCCCGCGCGTTTACGAAGGCAAGACCAAGAACGCTCAAGAGGCGCATGAAGCCATCCGCCCTGCCGGAGAAACCTTTAAAACCCCCGGGGAATTAGCGCCAGAACTGAGCCGCGATGAGTTTGCACTTTATGACCTGATTTGGAAGCGGACGATCGCATCCCAGATGTCCGATGCCAAGAAGATGCAGATGCGCGTTGACTTTGAAGTTGCTACCAGGAGCGGTGCGAACGCAAACTTTCGCGCCAACGGTTCCGTGCTTACCTTCCCGGGCTTCTTAGCAGCTTACGAGGATGTCCTAGAAGAGGGCGCAGTTGAGGTTGATGATGAGTCCAAACGTCTACCGCCAATGGCGATCGGCGATATCGTGAACGTAAAACAATATTCTTGTGAGGGCCATGAAACTAAGCCACCCGCTCGCTACACAGAGCCATCTCTGGTTAAGAAATTAGAAGAACTAGGAATTGGTCGCCCCTCCACCTTTGCATCGATCATGAGCACCATTCAAGATCGCGGTTATGTCGCCAAACGTGGTCGTGCGCTCGTGCCTACTTTCTTGGCATTTAGCGTTACCGGACTATTGGAACAACATTTTTCTAAGTTAGTCGATTACGAATTTACTGCTTCGATGGAAGAAGATCTCGACAAGATCGCGAACGGTGAAGCTGACCGCGTCGAGTGGTTAACACGTTTCTTCTATGGCCACGATGATGTTCCTGGTCTCGAAGCGCTGGCATCTGATCTGGGTGCTATTGATGCGCAACAGATCAATACGATGAAGATGGGTCAAGATATAGAAATCCGCGTTGGTCGTTATGGCGCCTATATTCAGCAAGGCGAAGGCGATAATCGAAAGTTTGCCAACATTCCAGAGAATATGGCTCCCGATGAACTCACACTGAGCGTTGCCATTGAATTACTTGCCAAACCATCTGGCGAAAGAGAGTTAGGCGTAGAACCACTTACTGGATATCCACTTGTTGCAAAGTCGGGTCGCTTTGGTCCCTATGTCACACAAATTTTTCCAGAGCCGGAATTGGTTGTTGATAAGAAGACCGGAGAGCTCAAGAAGCCACGCAAAAAGAAAGATGCACCGAAGCCAAAAACTGCATCGCTACTTTCCACGATGACGCTCGATACGATCACGATGGATGATGCCCTCAAGTTAATGTCGTTGCCGAGAACGCTGGGCGAGTATGAAGAGGAAGCGATTACCGTGCAGAACGGTCGCTATGGGCCATACCTGACCAAGGGAAGCGATTCGCGAACTCTCACCTCTGAAGATCAACTCTTTGATATCACTCTCGACGAAGCGATCGCAATTTACAAAGAGCCGAAGGTTCGCCGTCGTGGCGTCGCCAAGCCACCGGTAAAAGATCTTGGTGTCGATCCAGGATCGCAACGTCCAGTTCTTGTTAAAGATGGACGATTTGGACTTTATGTCACTGACGGCGAGACCAACGCGACCTTACGCCGTGGAGATACCGTTGAATTCCTTACTCTCGAACGCGGCATGGAGTTATTGGCTGGCCGACGGGCTTGGGAGGCGGAAAATGGTGGAGCAACTCGCGTCAAGAAGAAGTCAACGCGGGCTAAGAAGAGCGCCCCTACCTTGACCGCCAAGACAGTGAAGGCGACTGGCGCCCCCAAAGCGAAGAAGAAGGCCGCTTCAGGCAAGGGCAAAGCCACAACAGGCGCCAGCCTCTAGGCTTAACCCATGTCTCAAGCGCTGCCATACCCTTCGGCCCCCGCTCAATCGGAGTCCCGCAGCGTTCTGGCTATCCCAGCCTTTCGCAAGCTTTGGAAGAGCATGGCCTTCTCCTCCTTCGGGGATTGGCTCGGTCTGCTCGCCACTACAGCCCTCGCCCAGGAGCTAGCAGGCGGAAACTACAAGAAGGCTAACTTTGCTATCGCTGGTGTCTTCATCGTCCGCCTCTTGCCGGCGGTTCTGTTGGGACCAATCGCTGGGGTGATAGCCGATCGATTTGATCGTCGTCGCCTGATGATCGTCTGCGATATTTTGAGATTCGGTTTCTACCTCTCCATCCCCATCGTTCACAACTACATCTGGCTCTACACGGCAACCGTGATCGTTGAAGCAATTACTCTCTTCTGGTCACCCGCGAAAGAGGCCTCGGTACCTAATCTTGTACCGAAGGAGAAACTCGAGTCTGCAAATCAGATGACGCTGTTAGCAAGCTATGGCAGCGCTCCTGTCGCTGCGCTCATGTTTGCGCTGCTCGCGGGAATCGCTGCCACCCTTACATCAATTACAAACCCACGTTATGCCTCAACGGCAGATCTCGCCCTTTATATTGATGCCATATCTTTCTTATATACCGGCTGGGTGGTTTATCAACTTCAAAGCATCCCTAAAGGTGCCGCTTCTAAGAGCGCTGTGAATGACAATATTGGAAAGTCTCTCATCGACGGATTTAAATTCGTATCGCAATCGAAGGTGATCAGCGGATTGATTCTGGGAATGCTCGGTGCCTTCTTCGCTGCAGGCGCCGTGATCGGCCTGGCACGAACTTTTGTAGGAGACCTCAACGCGGGCGATGCGGCGTACGGTGTTCTCTTCGGTTCGGTATTCACTGGACTAGCGCTCGGTATTTGGCTCGGCCCCAAAATATTTGGTCAATTTTCTCGGCGCCGTATCTTTGGAATCTCACTTACCATCTCATCGGCATTCTTGATTGTGCTCTCACTCGTTTCTAACTTGGTGCTCGCAATTTTGATGACCATCTTCCTCGGGGCATTTGCAGGCTTGTCGTGGGTTACTGGATTCACGATGCTCGGTATGGAAGTTGAAGATGAAGTGCGTGGGCGCATCTTCGCCTTCGTGCAGTCACTTATTCGAGTTTCTCTAGTTCTTGTTCTAGCTATCGCCCCTGTTATTGCCGCATCCATTGGTCGCCATCAATTCACTGTAAACAATGTGCATCTGCGTTACAGCGGTGCTGCATTTACCATGTTTGGCGCGGGCGTTATTGGCTTGGTCGTTGGAATATTCTCATATAAGCGTATGAAAGATCGGCCGAATATTTCATTTTTCTCCGATATCCTCTCGGCTTTCCGTGGTGAATTAGGTGGAATTACCGGTCAAGCACATAAAGGAATATTCATATCATTTGAAGGCGGCGAAGGTTCTGGAAAATCTACCCAGGTCGAGTTGCTTAAAAGGTATCTAATGAGCATTGGCGAGACCGTGGTTGTTACCAGAGAGCCAGGTGGAACTGTTCTTGGCAAGCAGTTACGTAAGATCTTGTTGGACCCAAAGACCGGCGCTATATCTCCGCGCGCGGAAGCGCTCTTATACGCCGCCGACCGCGCTAATCACGTCTATTCTCTTATTGAGCCAGCCCTTTCGCAGGGAGATATCGTTATTACAGATAGATATCTCGACTCGTCGATTGCCTATCAAGGAGCGGGACGAATTTTGCAACCTAATGAAGTGGCCAGGATTTCGCGCTGGGCCACCGAATCTCTTACTCCCACACTGACCTTCATTATGGATCTTCCCGCTGAGATTGGATTGGGCAGACTCGATAGCGTTGATCGGCTAGAGCAAGAGCCTCTTGCCTTTCATGAGAGGGTGCGCCGCGAATTTCTTAACCTCGCAAATATTGATCCTGATCGCTATTTTGTCGTTGATGCGACACAGAGCGTTGACGCAATCGCTCACCAAATTCAGGAACGAGTTTCTACAATTCCACTCCTGAAGATTAATCGCGAAAAAACCAAGAAGTAGATATGTCTGTCTTCGATTCACTTATCGATCAGAATGAGACTGTTTCTATTCTGAAAGAGGCAACGGTCGCCGCCAAGAATAACGAAGATGAATCACAGAACATGACTCATGCCTGGCTCTTTACTGGTCCACCGGGTTCAGGTCGAAGCAATACCGCTTTAGCTTTTGCAGCAGCCCTTCTTTGTCCCGATTCTGGATGCAATCAATGCGTAAATTGCACGACCGCCCTTAAGGGAACTCATGCCGATGTTGAGTTGATTAAAACAGAGGGACTTTCCATAAAAATTGATGAGATCCGCGATCTCATCACACGGGCATCTTGGAGTCCATCTGTTGCCCAATATCGCGTAGTCATAATTGAGGATGCCGATCGATTAACTGAATCGGCGGCAAATGCCCTGCTTAAGGCGATTGAAGAGCCGGGGTTAAGAACCGTCTGGCTACTCTGTGCACCCACCCTGACCGATGTGCTTCCCACGATTCGCTCTCGAACCCGAAATTTAATATTGCGTACGCCATCCATCACCGCTGTCACCAAACTCCTAGAGAGCGAATTAATCTCTCCGCAGATCGCAGAACTGGCAGCGCGTGCCTCCCAGGGACATATTGGCCGGGCACGCTATTTAGCGAAGGATCCAGAGGCGCGGACGAG
>Ga0194061_1000986_pt1 | contig 17126 bp, 13 predicted proteins | sample SepL2221m_MetaG_FD_163423 | JGI IMG/M metagenome (GOLD analysis project Ga0194061, IMG submission 163423) | Anoxic zone freshwater microbial communities from boreal shield lake in IISD Experimental Lakes Area, Ontario, Canada - Sep2016-L224-21m | ecosystem: Environmental > Aquatic > Freshwater >... | reverse complement strand
CCATCATCTACGATCTGGACGGCAGCGGCGAGCTGATGGCGCACGTCGCTCTGGTTGCTGTGGGTGGCTATGGCCGTGGCGAATTGAACCCCTTTTCCGACATTGACATCATGTTTTTGCATGATGGCACCATCCCTGCGACACGCATCGAGAACATTGCCCAGAAGCTGCTGTATTTCCTGTGGGACATGCGGCTTGATGTCGGCTACTCGGTGAGGACAACAGCCGACTGTGTCGAGATGGCTGCAAACGACGGCACCGTAAAAACCGCACTGATCGACTCCCGCTTTCTCTCCGGCAGCCGCCCGCTGTACGACAGTCTCCACAAGGTTATCTTCAGCGAAATACTTCCCAAGTCCAGCGACAAGTTTATCAAGGAAAAAATCTCCGACATGAAAATACGTCGCGAGAAGTACGGCTCAACCGTCTACCTGCTCGAACCTAACCTTAAGGAGGGAGAAGGCGGGCTTCGTGACCTGCAAACCGCCGTCTGGGTGGCGCAGGTGAAGTTCAAATTCTCCGACCTGCGAGAACTGATCATCAAAGGAATCATCGACGACGAAGAACTTGAGGTCTACCGTTCCGCGCTGGATTATCTCTGGCGCATTCGCAATGAACTGCATTACTTTAACGGCCGTAAAAACGACCAGCTCACCTTTGACGCCCAGGTTCATCTGGCCGGCTTCCTGGGATATCTCGACAGTGATCGGGTGCTTGCGGTCGAAGATTTTATGCGGGATTATTACCGGCACGCCAATAAAGTCGAGCATTTCACCTCCAGTCTGGTGTCACGCTGCATCTGGCGTGACGAGGGAGCGCTTAAGATTCTCGGCTACTTTGTCCGTCGGCCCGTTGGTGATGGATGCTTTGTCATCAAGGGCGAGTTGACCATCCCGGACGAATCGGTGGTCGAAAAAGATCCTCTCGTACTGATGCGAATTTTTGAACTGGCCCAGAAACATGGCGTCAACCTGAACATACGTGCCAAAGGCCTGCTCAGAAAAAGCCTCCACCTGGTTAACGATAAATTCCGCCGCAGCCGCGAAGTGAATACGTCATTTCTGAATATTTTGCGAGCCCGCAAGGATGTTACAAAGACTTTGCGCCTGATGCATCATCTGGAGTTTCTTAACTGCTATATTCCCGAGTTGGAGCATATATTCTGCAAGGTGCAGCACGACCTCTATCACATATATACGGTCGATATTCACACACTTTTCGCGGTTGAGCAGTGCGAAAAAATGCTCTCCGGTGAATTTAAGGACAGTATGCCGCTACCCTGCAAGGTAGCATCGCAAATAGGCAAACCGGAACTGCTGATTCTGTCGGTACTCTTCCACGATATCGGCAAGGGAGAAGGCGGCGGCCACGCCGAAAAGGGTGCCGCCATGATTCCTACTATCGCCCGCCGAATGGGTCTCTCCCGCGAAGACAGCGAACGATTGGAGTTTCTGGTGCGTCAGCATCTGCTCTTCGCCCATATATCGCAGCGCCGCGATCTTAATGACGAAAAGATGGTGGCCCAGTTCGCGCAACAGATGGAAACCAGTGAAAATCTTAAGATGCTTTACCTGCTGACCGTTGCGGATGTCAGGGCGGTCGGCTCGGACGTCTGGTCAACCTGGAAGGCGTCACTTTTTCAGGAGCTGTACGAGAAGGCCTTCAGTATCCTTGATCGTGGCGAATTCCAGCAGGAGGCCCGAAGCGAACGGGTCAAGTCGGTCATCAAAAAAGTTGTCGAGCTGTTGGATAACGATCTGCCAACCGCTACGGTTCGTGAAGAATTGAAAGCCATGCCGACCCGCCTGCTGCTCTCCAACCCTCCTCACCTGATAGCCGAGCATGTACAGATGCTGATCAAACAGGAGCAGAGCGGCATCCTGATGCGCGTCACCCATCAGGCTGACGGTGGCTATTCGGAATTTACCATCTGTGTTCACGATATGCCCGGGCTCTTCTCCATGATCACCGGTGTCATGGCAGCAAACGGGGCCAATATTCTGGGGGCCCAGATCAATACCAGCAAGAACGGTAAAGCCCTCGACATACTACAGGTCAATTCCCCTCAGGGATTTCTGATTACCGATGAACAGCGCTGGTGCAAAATTCAGGAGGATATGCGTCAGGTGTTTTACAGTAATGTGCGGGTGGCAGACCTGGTTGCAAAGCGCCAGCGCCCTACCCTCCTGACAACCCGTCCCGCGCCACGATTTGCGACCAGTATTGAAATCGACAATGGAGTTTCTGATGAATACACCGTCATGGACATCTATGCCCACGACAAGGTCGGACTGCTCTACCTGATTACCAGCACGCTGACTGAGCTGGGGCTGTACATCGGCGTTTCAAAAATTTCCACCAAGGTTGACCAGGTGGCCGACGTATTTTACGTCAAGGATATTTTTGGCCATAAAGTTGTATCAGATGAAAAATTACATGATATACGCAGCAGGTTAATGACGGCAATCGACGAGTGGGTCTGAGTAAGAGCCGGGAATCGACCATGGCACGTGAATCAAACCTCAATACATTTCTCGACCTCTTCGTTTCCTACCTGATCGTCGAAAAAGGGCTTTCAAAAAATACTCAGGAAGCCTACAGTCGGGATCTGATCCGCTATCTCGATTTTCTCGAGAAAGAAGGACGGTGCGCCCCTGTAGACGTCAGAACTTCCGATATCGCCTCATTCCTGGGATGGCTCAAACAACAGAATGTCGGTGCCAGGAGTCGCGCCCGCACCCTGTCTGCAATCCGCATGTTCCACAAATTTATGATGGTCGAAAACTATGCCGAAAGCAATCCGGCAACCATTATTGAAGCCCCGAGGACAGTACACAAACTGCCTCATTTTCTGAGTGGACGCGACATTGACGCACTTTTTGCTGCTTGCGCGGGAAATACCGGTGAGGAGGTACGCGATCTGGCAATGCTGGAGTTGCTGTACGCGACGGGCCTGAGAGTTTCTGAACTGGTCAATCTCAAACTTCGCGAGGTCAATCTGGACTCCGGTTATCTGTTGACCATCGGCAAGGGAAGCAAGGAGAGACTGGTGCCGATCGGCGAATCGGCACGCCTGCAGGTCGGCACCTATCTGGAAACTGTCCGTAGCCGGCTTGACCCGTTAAAGGAAAACCGCCATTTGTTTCTTTCACGACTCGGCAGCGCAATGAGCCGTCAGGCATTCTGGAACATCATCAAAAAACGGGCGCTGCTGGCTGGCATCCACAAAAGTATCTCGCCTCACACCCTGCGGCACTCATTTGCCACGCACCTGCTGGAGAACGGTGCCGATTTGCGCAGCGTACAACTGATGCTCGGCCATGCCGATCTCGCCACAACCCAGATTTACACCCATGTAACCCGCGAGCGGCTCAAAAAGATCCACCAGCAGATACATCCCCGGGGTTAGATGAAAGTATCTCTCGAAAAATTTCGATTGAACCGGATGCACTCCGAATGGTACGCTGACCGATGTGTTGCCTTAAACATGCGATTACTCTAAAATCGCTATGACCAAACGACGCCTTGATACATTGATGATTGCACATGGATTGGCATCCTCAATTGATACGGCACGAGCACTTATTATGGCCGGCCGGGTTGTCGTTGACGAACACACCGTGGACAAATCCGGGCACCTGTTTCCGGACTGTTCGATAATTCGCATCAAAGGTGGTAAAGGCCCCTATGCAAGCCGGGGCGGCTTGAAGCTCAAAAAAGCCTTGGATGAATTCCAGGTTGAAGTAACCGGGCTTGTTGCAATTGATATTGGTGCCTCCACCGGCGGCTTTACCGATTGCCTCCTGCAAGCAGGGGCAACCCGTGTGTATGCGATCGACGTCGGCTATGGCCAATTAGCATGGAAACTACGACAAGACCCGCGTGTCGTCAACATCGAGCGGACCAATATTCGCCATGTCACGCCGAATATGCTTGACGAAGTTCCCGATATTGCAGTTATTGATGCTTCGTTTATTTCGCTGGCCTCGGTTCTCCCGGCAGCCGTTTCGCTCGTTAAGCCGGGCGGCTGTTTGATTGCACTGATCAAGCCCCAATTTGAGGCGCTTAAACGCGACGTTGATTCAGGCGGTGTAGTTCGTAATGCCGACATTCACGAACGTGTCATTGAAAATATGCGTCAGACGGCTGTTGGCATGGGATTGACGTCAGTTGGAATCTGTGAATCCCCCATTACCGGGGCCGACGGTAACCGTGAATTTCTGATGCTGCTTCAGATACCGCCTCGTAAGGAGTTTACCGCAAAGGAGAACCAGCATGGATAACTGCATTTTTTGCAAGATCATTGGCGGCGACATACCCGCACGAAAAGTGTTTGAGGACGAAAAAATCCTTATTATCGAGGACGTATCCCCGCAGGCGCCGCTGCACTTGCTGTTGCTGCCGAAAAAACATTTTGCCAACTGTCTTGACATGACACCCTTTGATGATGACGTTGCGGGCTACGCACTGCGCAAGGGAGGAGAAATTGCCAGATCAAATGGATATGCCGAGTCAGGATTCCGAATTGTGCAGAATAATGGGGCCGGAGCGGGGCAGTCGGTATTTCACATTCATTTTCACCTGCTGGCAGGGCGTGAGTTTGCCTGGCCACCGGGTTAGCCGTGTCAGGAGGGTACTGCGAAATGCGTCACATAATTGTTCTGATCACTCTGCTGCTCATACCTATGCTGGCTGGTGCGGAGACGTATTCATGGGTGGATGAGGCCGGTTCCTACAACTTTACCGACGATTACTCAAAAATCCCGAAGAAGTTCCGCAACAAGGTCAATCGGCATGGTGACGCAACACCAGATCCATCCCCCCCTCCTGCCCCGGCGGTACAGAAGACGTCTTTGCCCGATAAGCAACCTGCTTCAGTAGCAACCACACCACAGGATGATAAACAGTTATATGCCGGAAAGAGCTACTCTGCATGGCGCACTGAGAAAGAAAAAAAGGAAGATGAACTTAAAGTGATTGACCAGCAACTGGTACAGATCCAGAATCAGCTTGCCCAGACGAAGGGGATTAGTAGAGAACAGATCGAGTCTTTGAAACTTCAGTACCGGGATACACGAAACAGATATGACCACGAGTACAAAAGTTACACTGAACTCGTTGAAACCATCCGCAAGGCAGGTCTGACGGTTGAAATGCCCAAATAAATTCTATACGAGCGCTTTGCTGCTTCATTTACACAAATTTATGTTTCTAAAAGGTTCCTTACCATGAAAAAAGTTATGTGTGCCTCGCTGGTCGTAGTATCATCCATTTTCGTCATCTCCTGTGGCAGCAGCACAACCCAGTTTATAGACTACACAGCAACGGCTGTAACCGCCGTTTCCCAGGAGCAGATTGATCTGAAGGCATCTATCCTTCAGGCGGATTTGCCTTCAGGAAACAGACTGACAGTTACAATGGATCAGGTGGGTTCTCGGGTGTCGGGTGTATACACCGTAAAAACCGGCCCCAAAATAATTTCCAGCGGCACTATCAGCGGCCTGAACACGGAATTCACCATGACATCATACCCGGGAAGCGCCTGCTCGACGGAAACATTTTCCATTCGTCCGAGTAATATTTCTTCAACCGGAGCCGACACTGTTCTGACCGGTAACGAGTGCGGCAAGGCATTTCTCGGACAATCCGCCCATCTCACAAAGTTTATACCCAAATCATCATTCATGAGCTCCTACGTGACGCTCAGTGACAACTCCAGCAAAGAGATCGCCTACACAGCGGTATCCGCCGATAACGTCAATTTTCTCGGCACAGTCATCCTGAACAACTACTCCCTGCCGATTACGGCTTCAGGCACATTTATAGGAACCATGACAAACACCGGACTTGCACCTGTCTCTGCAGATCAAGTTGTCGAGATCAGCAATCAATTGGCGATCGGTTTTGAAATTACGCGGGTGACCAATTTAAGTGGTCATTTTTTCACACGGGAAGACATTCTCAAAGGGGTCCACGGATTCTGCAAAACTGCTCCGTCTATCGGCAACACCAGCTACAAGTTCAGCGACATAAGCACGGCAATCGACTGGGTAGATACGACCACCGGAGCGACACAGACCGTAATTGAATCGTCACAGAACCGCTTTGATTTCAAAAGCGCCTATACGCTACAGTAGCCCGTTTTCGGGCTTCAACCATGAAGAAGCCGGACCGGCCACGTTTGTACAGCCCCCCTGACAGCACCTTTGATACAGGAGGGCGCGTGGTGCTTGTCTCAATTCACCCCTCCCCTTCGCCCCAATCCGTTCCATTGGCCACTGCTTTCCTGAAATCGTATGCTGCGGGATGCGGTGTCGAAGTCATTCTGATCGATTTTTTTCTCGACCATTCAGTTGAAGGCTGCGCAGCCGAAATTGCAGCGTCGTCCCCTGCTGCGGTCGGGTTTTCGGTGTACGTCTGGAATCGGGCACGTTCAGCTGAAATTGCTGCCGAGCTCCGTAGAACCTGCCCCGGTGTCCACCTGTTCGCCGGTGGTCCGGAAGTGACCGCCGATCCCCAGGGTATCCTTGCAACGGGAGTGTTTGATTTCATCATCCAGGGTGAAGGCGAAATTCCGTTTCGTGTATGTATCGAGCTGCTTGCCGCCGGAAAAAGTGTTGCTGGTATTCCGGGAGTCATTCTCCCCGATTTCCCCCTGGATCGACAAGCTGCGCCGTGTGCGGATCTCGCCCATCTCCCCTCCCCCTATCTCGATGGTACCTTAGATGCCTGCTGCTACTCTGGTTTGCTATGGCAACTGTCGCGCGGCTGCGGTTTTTCATGCGACTTCTGTTTCGATTCACGCTCTGAGAAAGGCGTTCGGCGCTTCCCGCTGGAGCGGCTGCGAAAAGAGCTGCACCTTTTTGCCACTAGTGGGGTTTCGCAGATATTTGTCCTCGATTCAACATTCAATCAGGACGCAGACCGGGCAAAAGCCATTCTGCGCATGATTCATACGACGGCACCGCAGATTCATTTCCATTTTGAAGTGCGCAGCGAGTTCATTGATCATGAAATGGCCGAGCTGTTTGCCTGCATCCCGTGTTCGCTACAGATTGGACTGCAAAGCTCTGATTCGGCCGTGCTGGCAACAGTCGGCCGAATATTCAAAAAGAATGACTTCACCAGAAAAGTCGGTCTGTTAAACGAAAGCGGGGCCATATTTGGCTTTGACCTGATCTATGGGCTGCCGGGTGATTCTCTGAACGGTTTCAGAAACAGTATCGACTTTGCTCTGTCGCTTTATCCAAATCATCTCGATATTTTTCCGCTGGCGGTGCTCCCCGGTACACGTCTCTCTAAAAATGGTTGCGGTCTGGGGCTGCACTGGGAGCAGTGCCCCCCCTACAGACTGATTTCCTCCGAAACCTTCAGTGCAGAAGATATGAAGGCGGCCGGAAAACTGGCGGCAGCCTGCGATATTTTTTACACCCGTGGCCGGGCGGTTGCCTGGTTCAATTCGGTGCTCTATGTTCTCAACGACAAACCTTCAAGGTTTCTGGAATCATTTTCCGCCTGGATGGCTTCAGACTTTGGTGGAGAACTCAGCGAAGCTACTTATGATGATGCCGCAGTTTATGACCTTCAACGTGCTTTTCTGCAGCATAAATTCAGTTCTAAACCTTTTAGGAAACTGCTGCCGCTCGTAGAAGATCTGCTGAAATATCACTACCTGTACGCCTCCGCTCTGCTGTCTCAACCTATTCAGTCATCTCCTGAATCAATCACTGAAACCATGCTGCTGGAGCGACGGCTGAAACTTTCTTCATCGGCTGTGATAGTGTATTTCAACTACAACATCGACGAAATCCTGGAATGTGGGGCACCTGATATACGCTGGATGGTCGAAACCCTTGTGCCCGTCGGATCGGCTGCTGTCATCTATTCATTTGACGGCAGAATCTTCACGGAGTCCCTCGATCCTGGTTACGCAGAACTGCTCGAAAAACTGGATGACTCACCCCGGTTGGAACCTCTCATCGCAGTATGCGGACTTCCTCTTGATGAGACAATTCGATTTCTGGCAGTCGCCTATCAGGAAGGAATAATAACGGACCGGGAATCAACAAAATGATTCTATTCGGAATGGTGCAGCGGAAGTGCTTAAAAGTGGTTGCATTTTCGTAATTATTTTAGTATATCTTTCATTTCGTTTGGCTGCGGACTTCTTTTGCTACACCTCTGAAAGGCACTATTCGTCATGCACGAGAAGATACGAATTTTTTCCGGCAACTCCAACCTGGTTCTTGCGCAGAAAATCTGCGACAGTCTCTCCGTTCCCCTCGGCACGGCGCGCGTCAGACGATTTTCAGACGGTGAGGTCATGGTGGAGATCGGTGAAAACGTTCGCGGCCGTGACGTCTATGTTGTGCAATCCACCTGCGCCCCGACTAATGATAATCTGATGGAGCTGCTGGTTATCACCGACGCCCTCAAACGGGCTTCAGCAGCTACAATTACTGCTGTGATCCCCTATTACGGCTATGCACGGCAGGATCGCAAGGCAGCGCCGCGCACGCCCATCACTGCAAAACTGGTTGCTGATTTAATTACAACCGCCGGTGTTGACCGCGTGGTAACAGTTGATCTTCACGCAGGCCAGATACAGGGGTTTTTCAATATTCCGGTTGACAATCTTTATGCCGCCCCGGTGATCATCAACTACCTGAAAGACCGCTTCCACGGAGAGCAGGTGGTAATGGTTTCCCCCGATGCCGGTGGTACGGAGCGGGCACGCGCATTTGCAAAACGGCTTGAGTATTCGCTGGCTGTTATCGACAAGCGCCGGACTGGTCCCAATGTAGCCGAAGTGATGCATCTGATCGGCGACGTCAGGGACAAGATCACGATTATTCTTGATGATATGATTGATACTGCCGGAACCCTGACCCAGGCTGCCAAAGCATTGAAAGCAAACGGTGCCAAGGCCATCTTCGCCTGCGCCACCCACGGAGTTCTTTCCGGGCCGGCGCTGGAACGGATCAACGAATCCGATATCGAGGAGGTTGTTCTGACCGATACAATCCCCCTCGGTGACAAGGAAATATCGACCACCAAAATACGAATGCTTTCAGTAGCTGACCTTCTGGCCGAGGCAATTCGCCGCATCCACGAAGACGAGTCTGTAAGCTCACTGTTTGTTTAGATTACTCATATCGATCTAGGGCAGGATTTTCCTGTCACTACACTTGGAGGACAGTATGCAACAGAAACAGATGAACATTGAACTTCGCACCAAGACCGGTACCGGCGTAAGCCGCAGACTTCGCAACGCCGATATGGTTCCCGGCGTCGTGTACGGCAGAGGATCCGATCCGCTGCCGGTCAGCATCAAATATCGCGATCTTAATGACGCAATATCGGGAGAAGGTGGACAGAATAACCTGCTTACCCTGGTTGGTGGCGGCACTCTCGATCAGAGCATCGCCATTGTAGTTGACATCCAGCGCGATCCCATTAAACGCACCTACAAGCATGTGGACCTGCACCGGATCAATCCCAATGAAAAGCTGCGGATAACCGTTCCGGTGTCCATTAAAGGTATCGCCATCGGCGTAAAAGAGGGTGGCCTGCTTGACCTCGCCCATCACGAACTTCATGTGGAGTGCCTCCCGGCAAACATCCCCGATCATATCGTGATTGATGTCAGCGCGCTTAAAATTGCTCATTCAATCCACGTAAGTGAGATCACGCTTCCTGCCGGTGTCACAATTCTTGATAATCCCAAAATTCCGGTAGTCAGCGTTCTTGGCAGGGCCAAGGAAGAAGTGCCGGCAGAAGCCTAGCATTACCGAGCAACTGTACATGGAAACTTTCATACTAGCGGGGCTGGGTAATCCTGGCCCCACCTACCAATGGACCCGCCATAACGCGGGTTTCCTTTTTTTAGACCGTTTAGCTGACAGAGAACATATTTCCGTGTCGCGCAAAGCATTCTCGGGTCTGGCCGGAGAATGGGTGTTCGGCAGTCATCGCCTGATACTTCTCAAACCGCAGACATTTATGAATCTCTCCGGTCGTGCAGTCATGCAAGCCCTTCAGTTTTACAAACTCCCCCTCTCTTCCCTGATTGTCGTTCATGATGAGCTTGACCTCCCGTATGGTTCGTTACGTATCAAACAGGGGGGCGGGCACGGAGGACACAACGGCCTGCGTTCGATAATCGAGATGCTTGGAAAAGGAGACTTCCTTCGGATACGCATCGGTATTGGCAAACCTCTCCACGGTGACACCACCAGCTACGTCCTTGGCAAAATTTCTCCCCCTGAGATGGAGCACATTGCAGCAATTTTTGACGGAGGGTACGACGCGCTGAAAACGCTGATGACTGAGGGGGTGCCCAAATCGATGAGCCTGTATAATAACCGGAACTACCTGCCAACAAAGTGAACACTTATGTTTCAGTAAGTTCGTTATCATCCTAAAAAGTCCCCTCTCCCCTGGCGCGAGAGGGTTAGGGTGAGGGGGAGTGTAATTCCAAGAGTTTTGCAAGAGGCTCCTGATTATTTTACAATCATCAAAAAGTCGTCTATACTCCGCGCAAATCAGTAATAACGGGGCATTTTCATGAAAGATGACCAGCAATCACTCGGCTTGCGCACATTGGAAGATATCAGTTCCATCATTCTGCACTCGCATGATTTGCAGGAAACGCTCGACAACATTGTCGCGCTGGTTGCCCGACGAATGGGCACCAATGTCTGTTCTATCTATCTACTTGAAAAAGATGGCGAAACCCTGGTACTGAAGGCTACGCGCGGCCTGTCAAAATCGTCTGTCAATCGCGTATCAATGAAAGTCCACGAGGGCTTGACCGGCCTGGCGGTAGAAAGCCGCGACATGGTCATGACCGACAACGCACCAGCCCACCCTCGTTACAAATACTTCAAAGAGGCAAAAGAGGAAAAATTCCTTTCCTTTCTCGGAGTGCCGCTCTTCGAACATAAGGCTCCCATCGGCGCCATCGTCATTCAAACCCGCGAAGCACGCAGCTTCACCGTTGACGAAGTCAGCGCCCTGCGAACCATTTCCTTTCAAATTGGCAGTATCGTTCATAACGCACGACTGCTCGACTCCATCCAGAACAAGGAGCAGGAGCGCGCCTGGTTTGAGCAGGAACTCGCCAAGATCAAAGGCACCGCCGCGCATGACGCTTCCGCTGCCGGTAAAAAGGGCAAACGCCTTCCCGAATCCCGCATGCTCGTAGGTACCCCGGTTTCGGTCGGTTTCAGCCGCGGGAAAGTCTATATACTCGATCGCTTTAACGACAAGGTCATTAAACTGGCCAAGGTTGAAACTCCGGCTGAAGAGTTGAAGAAATTTTCCATCGCTCTCGAAAAGGCTAAAATACTGACTCTCTACATGGAGAAACGGGTCAGCGAGACACTGACGGCTGATGACGCTGCCATTTTCCATACCCATCTGATGATCCTTGAGGACAGAGGTTTTTCAACCAAGGTGCATGACCTGATCGAACAGGGTATGGGTGCATCCCGCGCGGTACAGGATGTCGTCCATCATTACGTTCAGGCCTTTTCTGCCATGGAAGATCCCTACCTGAAAGAGCGTTCCGCCGATATGGAGGATATTGGCAGACGGATTATCGACGTCATTGAAGGCAACGACCCCAGCACGGTCACGCTCAAAGAAAAGCGGGTGATTGTTGCTGAGGAGATATTCCCGTCAGATCTTGCCATGCTTGATCACGACAAGATCCTGGGTATAGTCACGGAAAAAGGGAACTCGTTTTCGCACGCAGCAATCATGGCAAAGTCGCTCGGCATACCCGCCATTCTGGGAGTCGATGGGCTGATTGACGCCGCCAATGTCAAAGATGAAATTATCGTCGACGGCACGTCGGGACACCTGTACCTGAACCCGGACTCGGCGGTAAAGAAAGAGTACGTTCGCCTGGAGCAGGAATACGCCGTGCGGATGAAAGAGCTGGAGGGGCTGCGTGATCTCCCGGCTGTCACCACTGACGGCATCGCAGTCACACTGAGCGCAAACATCGGGCTTGTCTCCGATGTGCGTATTGCCCAGCTGCACGGAGCTGAAGGGGTTGGCCTATATCGTACCGAATTTCCCTACATGGCGCGCTCGGCCTTTCCCGACCGCAGTGACCAGGCAGCCATTTATCGAAAAATTCTCGAAGGCTTCCCCGGGCAAACCGTGAATATACGCACGCTGGATATTGGCGGAGACAAGGGGCTGTCGTATTTCTCTCACCCCCACGAAGAGAATCCATTTCTGGGGTGGCGCTCTATTCGCGTTTCCCTGGAGCGACAGGATATTTTCAGGGAGCAGCTGGCCGGCATCCTGCTGGCATCTCCGCACGGCCTGCCGACGGTCATGTTCCCGCTGATCAGCAGCCTCGACGAAATCCGCCAGATCCGCGAAATCCTGGCCGGCGTCAGAAACGACCTTCTCCGCGAGGGACATGAGGTACGCGCTTACATACCCTTTGGCATCATGGTCGAAGTGCCGGCAGCGGTCCAGATCATTGAATTTCTGATACAGGAAGTCGATTACGTCAGTATCGGCACCAATGACCTGATTCAGTACACCCTGGCGGCCGACCGGAACAACGCCCGCGTCAGACAGTATTACGACCCGCACCACCCTGCCATTCTGCACTCGATCAAACGTGTGGCCGATGCCGCCTCTAAAGCCGGCAAGAAGGCTTCCGTCTGTGGTGAAATGGCCGCCGATCCCTTGAGTGCGCTGGTGCTGATCGGTATGGGAATTCGCGAGTTCAGCCTCTCAGCACCCAGTATTCCGATTGTAAAGCAGGCCATTCGCAACCACTCTATCGAAGAGTGCCGCAAGCTGGCCAAAACGGCCCTTGCCTGCCGCAGCTGCAGCGACGTGGCACGCTTTCTGGCAGACGCGCGCAAACGATTGTAACTGATTTCGAGGTTTTGTCACCGTGTACGATGGACGCCCCACATTTGCCGAGATAGACCTGGCGGCACTGCAGCACAACTACAAGCTCATCAGGGCAGCTGTCTCGCCGGATTCCGGCATACTGGCCGTTGTCAAGGCGGACGCCTACGGCCACGGTTTCATGGACATCAGTCGTGAGCTGGAAAACCTGGGCGTTGACGCATTCGGCGTCGCATTTCTTGCCGAAGGTATACAGCTGCGCAAGAGCGGCATCGACAAACCGGTCCTGCTGCTGGGTGGCACCTACCCCGATCAGGAGCGCAAATGTGTCGGTTTCAACCTGTCCACCACCGTCTTTACCCTGGAACAGGCCCAGGCGCTCAATTATGCCGCCGGCAAGCTGTTTCGCAAAGCACAGATACATATCAAGGTTGACAGTGGTATGGGACGCCTGGGTGTACCATACCGGCGAATCCCCGAATTTCTGATAGAGTTGAAAAAACTTCAGCATCTGGCGCTGGAAGGAGTCATTTCCCACTTTGCCTCTGCCGATGAACTTGACGAATCAGGAACCCGATTCACAAAACTACAATCCGAACGATTTGCCACCGCCGTATCTCAAATCCGGGAAGCAGGCTATTCCCCTCGCTACATCCACATTGCCAACAGTGCGGCGACGCTGACAGGTGACGTACCGGGCTGCAACCTGATCAGGCCGGGTATCGCCCTGTACGGCGGTTTCCCGTCGGGTGATTTTATCGGTAAAGTGGACCTGATCCCGGTCATGCGACTGAAAAGCCGGATTGCCATGTTAAAATGGATCGAACCCGGTGAAACTGTCAGCTACGCACGCCGGTTTACCGCCTCGGGCCCCACACTGATCGCAAGTGTTCCGGTTGGATATGCCGACGGCTATCCCCGTTCACTGACCAATCGAGGCGAAGCATTGATCCGTGGACAGCGGGCAAAAATCACCGGCACCGTCTGCATGGACTGGATCATGCTTGACGTGACACACATCGAAGGCGCAACCGCAGGTGATGAAGTTGTGCTGATGGGGCCGGATGGACTCGGCAACGCTTTGTATGCCGATGAACTGGCAAGCTGGGCGGGAACAATACCCTACGAAATTCTGTGCGGTGTCAGCAAACGTGTGCCGCGAGTGTATCTCACATGAGGTTTACATGATCAGATTGACACAGCTGGTAAAATCGGCCGGTTGAGCCGCCAAACTGGGCCCGGCGGGTCTGGCGAAGGCCCTGGACGGGCTTTGCGAAACCGATGATACAAATCTGCTGGTAGGTACTGAAACATCCGACGATGCGGCCGTATACCGGATAGCGCCTAACTGCGCCCTGGTTGAAACCGCCGATGTCATCACTCCGCTGGTGAATGACCCGTACACTTTCGGCCGCATCGCTGCCGCCAACGCTATTTCTGATGTGTACGCCATGGGTGGGAAGCCGATCACCGCTCTTAACCTGGTATTCTTCCCGGCATGCACCCTTGCCGCCGAAGTTTTGCGGGAAATTCTGGACGGTGGAATAAGTGTTCTCAAGGAAGCCGGAGTGACCCTGCTGGGCGGCCATACGGTAGAGGATGATGAGCTTAAGTACGGTCTGTCGGTAACCGGATTAATTGACCCTGAAAAAATTGTCCGCAACTCAACCGCCCGTCCCGGTGATGTCCTGGTGTTGACCAAGCCGCTTGGAACCGGAATAATATCCACCGCTATCAAGGGGGATGCTGCACCGGAAGCGGCAGCAGACGAAGCGATCCGCTGGATGACGACTCTCAACCGCGATGCAGCCAGCCTGATGCGTGAGTGCGGCTGTACGGCGGCAACCGACGTGACCGGCTTTGGTTTGCTTGGCCATGCCACCGAAATGACCCGTGGCGCACATGTCACGCTATCCCTGAAAATTGATGCAATCCCCCTGATGCGGGGTGTCAACGAACTTATCGCCGACGGTATGGTTCCGGCGGGCTGCTACCGCAACCGGGATCATTTTTCTGCCGGCGTCGCCACACCGTTGCTGCGAAGTGAGTGTCACGACCAGTTATTGCCCCTCTACGACCCGCAGACATCGGGAGGTCTGCTGATCGCCCTACCGCAGGAGCATGTTGACCTGTTCATGTCGCAAGCAAAAGAACGGGGGATTTATGCTTGCAAAGTCGGCAGCGTGCTCCCCATCGGTCCCCGCCCCATCGTTATTTACTGAGAGTGCGATAGAGTCGCACTCTACCACTTTTTCCCGATAACAAAATGAGTACCGATTGTACCCTTTCGACACACGCTGTACCCCAATGGTACATTTCCACTTAGGTCAATTCATATAACCATCAGATATTACAGATATTACATGTCTGGCACACATTGTGCTGGTATACCTATCAAGAAAGAAATTACGTACCAAATTGTACTGTTTTGAAACAGTTGCGTGTCGGGGGCCATGTCAGTCACCGGAGAGACCCGAATCTGCGGGGGTGAGTCATATTCAGATATTAAAGTTACAATCCGCAGGAATGATAGTAAAGGTTGAGGCTCTTGCAAAAGTCCCAAAAAGTCCCCTCCCCCCTGGCGGGGGCATAAGCGCTAACTTAACACTTGATCTTTGAAAACAATTTGCTATCATTATCGCAGGGGGTAACGACAATGATAGCAAACGGACCAATTTTGAATGACGATGATGATTGGGCAGTTCTTTTGTCTTTCTTACCTGAATCCTGGCAAGAGCTTGCAAAGGAGACAGGTGCATTGCTTCGAAGTAGAAATTTCACGCCAGACAACCTGTTGCGAAGCCTGTTGATACATCTTGCAGATGGCTGTTCGTTGCGTGAAACGTCAACTCGAACAAAGCAAGGTGATATCGCTAAAGTTAGCGATGTGGCATTACTCAAACGCCTTAACGCATCTGGCGAATGGTTTCGTCGAATGTCGCTTGGCCTTCGCAACAAATGGGTTATACAACCGGCGGAGACTTTTCTTGGTTCAGAGTATCGCGTACGCCTCATAGATGGTAGTACCGTTTCAGAGCCTGGAGCAACCGGTTCAACATGGAGAATCCACTACTCTTTCCAACTTTCGACTCTTCAGTGTGACGAAGTCTATGTTACATCCACTTCTGTTGGAGAGTCCTTTGATAAATTTGAAGTTTCTCCTGGCGACCTTCTCATTGGCGATAGAGGATTCGGTACTCGTCCAAACGTGAGATATGTTACTGACCGAGACGGTTTTGTGCTCGTAAGAATCAATGCGACAAACCTTCCGCTTCATTTATCGGAAGGTCACAAATTTGACCTGTTGACGCATTTGCGCACTCTACATGGTTCTCATATTGGCGACTGGGATGTTGTAACCGTCTGCCGTGATGGTAAAGCTATCAATGGCAGAGTTTGCGCCATAAAAAAGAACAAAGAGGCTGCCAGAATTGCAAAAGAAAAAGCATCTCGTGAAAGCAAGAACCAAGGCCACACTATAAAACCTGAAACATTGGAGTCCGCCGAGTACATTTTCGTATTTACCACGCTTCCAAGAACCTGCTCAGCCACCCTTGTACTTGAAACATACCGGGCTCGCTGGCAAATAGAGCTTGCATTCAAACGACTTAAATCACTCCTTGGTTTGGGGCACTTAAGAAAAATGGATCCCGAAGGCGCCAAGGCGTGGCTTCATGGCAAACTCTTTGTAGCAATGCTGATCGAAGCCATGATCGCCTGCGGCGAGACTTTTTCCCCCTGGGGATACCCAACGCCCCAGAGCTAAACATCGTAACAGGTGTCATTGGCGAGAGAGTTCGTTTATGTTGCACCTCATAAGTCGGGCCGTGAACGCTGCCATTGGCCTTGCAAGAAGCATAAGGCAATGGCGGGATATACTGACCCATTTAAAAGAACCGCCAAGAAAAAGGCTTAACCAGCACGAAAAGCTCTACCCTCCCTCTTAAAGTTAGCGCTTATGCCCGTCAAGGGAGGGGAGGCTTAATCAGACCGGGAAATAGCAACTTCTCAGCAGGTATGTCACACTCTCCCCATGAGGAGAGTCTTTTACACAATCCCAGGAAACCATGGCCAAGAACGTCATCGACACATCCCGGCGCAACGACCGTCTCGCTGAAATCCTGATCCGCATCGGCGGCGTGCTGGTAATCGTCTCCGTCATCTGGATTCTGGTCATGATCTCACGGGTCGCCCTGCCGCTCTTCTATTCCCCGCAGGCTACCGGCAGCGCCACGATAAAG
>Ga0194061_1000984_pt1 | contig 17150 bp, 14 predicted proteins | sample SepL2221m_MetaG_FD_163423 | JGI IMG/M metagenome (GOLD analysis project Ga0194061, IMG submission 163423) | Anoxic zone freshwater microbial communities from boreal shield lake in IISD Experimental Lakes Area, Ontario, Canada - Sep2016-L224-21m | ecosystem: Environmental > Aquatic > Freshwater >... | reverse complement strand
CCCCTTGGCCAGTGCGCCGCCATACGCGCCAAACATGGGGCGGTAGTGCACGGGTTGCGGGGTGGGGATACTGGCATTCGGGTCTCCCATGGCGGCCATGGCGATGAAGCCGCCTTTGAGAATGAGCGCGGGCTTGACGCCAAAGAAAGCGGGTTTCCATACCACCAGATCGGCCCATTTTCCAACCTCGATGGAACCCACCTCGTGGCTGATGCCGTGCGCGATGGCCGGGTTGATGGTGTACTTGGCGACATAGCGTTTGACGCGGAAATTGTCGTTGCGCTGATCCGAGTCTACATTGCCAATACCGCCACCAGCTCCCGCCAGCCAACCACGTTGCGCTCTCATTTTATGAGCAGTCTGCCAAGTGCGGATGATGACCTCACCGACGCGGCCCATGGCTTGGCTGTCGCTGCTCATCATGCTGATGGCACCGAGGTCGTGTAGCACGTCTTCGGCTGCAATGGTCTCCTTGCGGATGCGGCTTTCTGCAAAGGCCAGATCCTCGGCAATGCTGGCATCCAAGTGGTGGCACACCATCAGCATGTCCACATGCTCGTCCAGCGTGTTCTGCGTGTACGGCATGGTTGGATTTGTCGAGCTCGGCAGAAAGTTGTCCTGGCCCACTACGCGCAGGATGTCGGGAGCATGGCCGCCGCCAGCCCCCTCGGTGTGGAATGCACACAGGCTGCGGCCTTTGGTGGCGGCAATGGTGTTCTCTACAAAGCCGCTTTCATTCAAGGTATCGGAGTGGATGGCAACCTGCACATCCGCCTCCTCGGCCACGTCTAGGCAGTTGCTGATGGCAGCAGGCGTGGTGCCCCAGTCTTCGTGCAGCTTCAAACCGATGACGCCTGCGTTCACTTGTTCATGCAATGCGCCGGGCAGGGATGCATTGCCTTTTCCCAGAAAGCCCAGGTTCATGGGGAAGGCGTCCGCCGCCTGCAGCATACGTTCGATGTTCCACGGCCCTGGCGTGCAGGTGGTGGCAAAGGTCCCGGTAGCAGGCCCCGTGCCGCCGCCCATCATGGTGGTCACACCGCTGGCCAGTGCCTCTTCAATTTGTTGGGGGCAGATGAAATGAATGTGGCAGTCAATGCCCCCTGCGGTGACGATGTTGCCTTCGCAACTGATGACTTCGGTGCCGGGCCCGATGATGATGTCCACGCCCGGTTGTGTGTCCGGGTTGCCAGCCTTGCCGACGGCAACGATGCGCCCACCTTTCAAACCGATGTCGGCTTTGACGATGCCCCAGTGGTCCAGAATCAACGCATTGGTCATGACACAGTCCACTGCGCCTTGCTCGTTGGTTCGCTGGCTCTGCGCCATGCCATCGCGAATGGTCTTGCCGCCGCCAAACTTGACTTCTTCGCCGTAGCCGCCAGCCGCCAGCGTGTAGTCTCGCTCTACTTCGATCAAGAGCCCGGTGTCTGCCAAGCGAACACGGTCACCCGTAGTGGGTCCAAAGATTTCCGCATAAGCGCGGCGTCCTATCGTTGCCATTAGAGTTTTCCTTGCGTGAGGCCGCGAAAGCCGTACACGATGCGGTCGCCTGAGAAATCGACCAGTTCCACAGTACGCTGCTGCCCGGGTTCGAAGCGCACGGCCGACCCTGATGCAATATTCAGCCGCATGCCCTGTGCATGAGCTCGGTCAAAGGCGAGTGCACCATTGGTTTCGGCAAAGTGGTAGTGCGAGCCAACCTGAATGGGACGGTCCGCCGTGTTCTGCACAACCAGCGTTAGCGTGCGACGGCCGTTGTTGAGGGCATGCTCGCCTTCTTCGGTAATGATTTCGCCGGGGATCATGTTGCAGGCCTCAGGTTAGACGATGGGTTGGTGCACGGTGACCAGCTTGGTGCCGTCGGGGAAAGTGGCTTCCACCTGGATGTCCGGAATCATTTCGGCGATGCCGTCCATCACGTCGGCACGGGTCAGCACGGTGCGGCCTTCGCTCATCAACTGCGCCACGGTCTTGCCGTCGCGTGCACCCTCCATCACGGCGGCGCTGATCAGGGCCAGGCTTTCCGGGTAGTTAAGTTTGAGGCCACGGGCCTTGCGCCGCTCGGCCAGCAGCGCAGCGGTGAACAGCAGCAGCTTGTCTTTTTCGCGGGGGGTAAGTTCCATGGTGCTCGATTTGAATGACGTTGTCTGTGCATTATTCAGCAATATCTGTGCCCCATAGTGCCCAGGCGTACGCCAAATGACGGACGGAGACAACTTACATGGCACGGAATCTGCACCATGCTGGTGTGCCCAACCCGTCCGATTCACTGCTCGATTTACCGCCCCAGCCAGAAGCGCCGTCGCAACGCGTGGTGAAAATTCGTCGCGATTACAACAACTGGGTGGCCAGCGAGACCATGGAAGACTACGCGCTGCGCTACACGCCGCAGCGGTTTCGCAAGTGGTCTGAGTGGCGGGTGGCGAATACCGCCTTTGGCGCCGCATCCTTTCTGGTGCTTGAAGCAGTTGGCGCCACGCTGCTGGTGCAGTACGGCTTTGTGAATGCCTTCTGGGCGATTCTGGTCACCGGTCTGGTGATCTTTCTGGCCGGCCTGCCCATCAGCGTCTATGCCTCGCGTTACGGTGTGGACATGGACCTGCTGACGCGCGGCGCGGGATTTGGCTACATCGGCTCCACCATCACCTCGCTGATCTACGCGTCCTTCACCTTTATCTTCTTTGCGCTTGAGGCGGCCATCATGGCCTATGCGCTGGAGCTGGCTCTGGACATACCGCCCGCGTGGGGTTATCTGATCTGTGGGCTGGTGGTGATTCCGCTTGTCACGCACGGGGTGTCGGTCATCAGTCGCCTGCAAATTTGGACCCAGCCGCTGTGGTTGCTGATGCTGGTGGTGCCCTTTGGCTTTGTCCTGGTGCGCAATCCCACTGCCTTCAGCGGAATCACGCACTATGGCGGTGAATTGGGTGTCGGTGGGGTTTTTGATGTGCACTTGTTTGGTGCCGCGCTCACGGTGGGCATTGCGCTCATCACCCAGATGGGCGAGCAGGCGGATTACCTGCGCTTTATGCCCGCACAAACGGAGCAGAACCGCAAACGCTGGTGGCTGTTCGTGCTGCTGGGTGGGCCAGGCTGGGTGGTTCTGGGTGTGGCAAAGATGCTGGGAGGCGCGCTGCTGGCCTACCTGGCCATCACCCACAGCGTACCCACGGAACGCGCGGTCGACCCGAACCAGATGTATTTGGCGGCCTATGAATATGTTTTCCCTTCACTGCAATGGGCCGTGGCTGCCACGGCGGTGTTTGTGGTCGTATCGCAGCTCAAGATCAATGTGACCAACGCCTATGCGGGCTCGCTGGCATGGAGCAACTTCTTCTCGCGCCTGACCCACAGCCACCCAGGGCGCGTGGTGTGGGTGCTGTTCAACACGCTGATTGCCTTCATGCTGATGGAGATGAACGTGTTCCAGGCGTTGGGCGATGTGCTGGGCCTGTACTCCAACATCGCCATCGCCTGGATCATGACCGTGGTGGCCGACCTGGTCATTAACAAGCCGCTGGGCCTGTCGCCCAAGGGCATCGAGTTCAAGCGGGCGCATCTGTACGACATCAACCCGGTGGGCGTGGGCTCCATGGCGCTGGCATCGGCATTGTCGGTGGCGGCGTATCTGGGGGGTTTTGGTGCGGACGCGAAAGCGTTCTCGGCGGTGGTTGCACTGGTGACGGCTTTTGTTGCGGCGCCGGCTCTGGCATGGGCAACGAAGGGGCGCTACTACATTGCGAGAGAAAGTATTGGGAGTTTGGGTGGCAGGGCGTTTTGCGTAGGTCAAGGAGGAGCCCGCACAGTGGGCGGGGGACACGGAGCAGAACGCTCTGCCACCCAGACTCCAGCGCCGGACGGATCGCCAGTCGTTCAGCGGTGTGTGATCTGCGAACGCGAATACGAAGGCCCTGACATGGCCCACTGCCCGGCCTACCGCGGCGCCATCTGCTCGCTGTGCTGCACGCTCGATGCGCGCTGTGGCGACCTGTGCAAGCCCCAGGCCGCGCTGTCGGCCCAGTGGTCGGGGGCCTTGCGCTGGCTGTTGCCCAAAAGGGTGTGGCCGTACCTGGATACGGGACTGGGGCATTTCATCCTGCTGATGCTCATCATCGTGCCGCTGCTGGCGACTGTGTTTGGTATGTTTTACCGCCAGGAGCTGACGGTGTTGACCGAGGCTACTGGTGGCCAGCGCGCGCTGGAAGAGGCGCTGCGCTCGGGCTTCTTCAAGGCCTATATGGCACTGCTGCTGCTGGGCGGCATCGTGGCCTGGTGGCTGGTGCTGGCGCAAAAGAGTCGTCAGGTGGCGCAGGAAGAGTCCAATCGGCAGACCCACCTGCTGTTGCGGGAGATCGAGTCGCACCGCCAGACCGATGAAGCCCTGCAGACTGCCACCGAAGCAGCCGAGCGAGCCAAACTGCAGGCCGAGCAGGCCAACCAGGCCAAGAGCCGCTACATCAGCGCCATCAGCCACGAGCTGCGCACGCCACTCAACAGCATTTTGGGTTATGCGCAGTTGATGGGGGAGGATGCCTCCATCCCCGCACACCGCAAGCAGGCGGTGAGTGTCATCAAGCGCGGGGGTGAGCATTTGCTTTCGCTGATCGAGGGCACGCTGGACATGGCCCACATCGAGTCGGGCAAACTAACGCTCAATGTCAAGCCCATGCAGTTCGCCAATGGCATGCATGAGATCGCCAGCCTCTTCGAGTTGCAGGCAGCGGCCAAAGGACTCGCTTTCAATTTTGAAGTGCAAGGTGCCATTCCAGAGTGGGTGCGTGCAGACGAGAAGCGCGTGCGCCAGATCATCATCAACTTGCTGGGCAATGCGATCAAATTTGCGCAGCAAGGCAGCGTGACCTTTAGACTGCGGTATGCGCGCGAGATGGCGCAGGTGGAAGTGCACGACACCGGCCCCGGCATGCCGAGCTCCGAGTTGGACCAGATCTTCGACCCCTTTGCCCGCGCGCCTAGCGTGGCCGTGGGTGCAACCGGTTCGGGGCTTGGATTGACCATCGCCAAGATGCTGACGGATCTCATGGGTGGTGAGCTCACGGCCACCAGTCAACTCGGCCAAGGCTCGGTGTTCCAGGTGCGCCTGTTCCTGCCCGAACTGCACAACCAGCCCGGGCATTCACGGGACCGCATCGCATCGGCTGTACGCAAGCCGCGCATGGTTTACGCAGGCGTGCGGCGCAAGATTCTTGTGGTGGACAACGAAGAGGCAGACCGTGAACTGCTGGTGAGCCTGCTAGAGCCTCTGGGCTTTGCGTTGCGGGTAGCAGCCAGCGGACACGACGGGCTGGACCTGCTCGCTTCCGGTTATGACCCCGATGTGGTCTTGCTGGACCTGGCCATGCCGGGCATTGACGGTTGGGAAACTCTGCGCCGCATCCGGGGGCTGCAGGGGCACCAGCCTCAGGTGGCCATCGTCTCGGCCAATGCGTTTGAGCGGGGTGTGGACAACACGCTTGGCATTGCACCGGAGGATTTTATTGTGAAGCCGGTGCGCCACACCGAATTGTTGGACTGGCTGGAACGCAAGCTTGATTTGACGTGGCTGGAAGCCTCTACCGGTCCGGTGGTGGGAGACATTGCCTCAAACACTGAGCCAACCGCGCGTAGCGCCCCCGGTGTTGTACCCCCGCAGGCAGACTTGCTGGCCCTGCAGGAACTTGTGCGTCTGGGCTTCTATCGCGGCATTACCAACAAGCTTGAATTCATTGTGGCCGCACACCCAGCTTGTATCGACTATGTGGAAACTATGCGGTCCCTGGCCAGACAGTTTCAATTTGAAACCATGTTGACCCAACTGCAAAATGAACTGGACGCCAACCATGCCCGCTGACTCGCATAGCATCTCCGCCCTGCAGCCCAGCGCCTGGGCCAGCACCCTGGACCGCGCCAACAGTGACGTGGTGCTGATCGTGGACGACGTGCCCGACAACCTCTCGGTGTTGCACGACGCGCTGGACGAATCGGGCTATACCGTGTTGGTGGCTACATCAGGCGCGGCCGCTCTGCAACGCGCAGCGCAGGCCCTGCCTGACATCATCCTGCTGGACGCCATGATGCCCGGCATGGATGGCTTTGAAGTGGCGCGCCGCTTGAAGGCGCAGGCGCAGACGGCACACATTCCCATCGTCTTCATGACCGGCCTGACCGAAACCGAATACCTGGTGGCTGCGTTGGAGTCCGGCGGTGTGGACTATGTGACCAAGCCCATCAAGCCGAAAGAAGTGCTGGCCCGGATGCAGGTCCATTTGCGGGGCGCGCGCGAACGCCGTCAAACCCGTAACGCGCTGGATGCATTTGGTTACGCCACCATCACTGTGCGTGCCAGTGACGGGGCGCTGATGTGGCAAACCCCCTTGGCCCGTGAACTGCTGGAGCGCTACTGCGGCACACAGGCACCTACAACGCCAGAGCCGGTTCTGGCCTGGCTGCGCCGCGGTTTGGCACAATTGGCACAGGGCGAGCCGCCCAAGCTGTCGCTGGAGCGCGGCGCGACCCGCCTGACATTTCGCCTGCACCAGCAGACGGGCGATAGCGACTCCTCAGCCGAAGACGGTGACTGGCTGATCGTGATGCGGGAGGTGTCCGATTCGGCCGTCATTGAGGCCATGAGCCTGTCCTTTAAACTCACAGCCAAGGAGGCAGAAGTGCTGTACTGGGTGGTCAAAGGCAAGACCAACAAGGACATTGGCGACATCCTGGGATCAAGCCCCATGACGGTGAAGAAGCACTTGGAGCGAATCTTTGTGAAAATGGGGGTGGAGACTCGTACCGCAGCAGCGGGTATGGCCATGACGCGCACGCGCCAACTGCATCCTCAGTTTGAGGGGTAGTCTTAGTGAAATCTGACTGATGAACGCTGTCTGCGGTTTGGAAAACTCAGACGTTTGGCAGTTTTCCCAAATAGGCGCGGTACTTTTTCCCGGACCCCACGATGTGTCCGATCCACCAGAGGGCGAGGAATCTTTGGAGTTCCACCTGCTCAAAGTTTTCGGTCGTGATGATTTCGTTGGCAAGATAGTCGAACTCGTCATGCTCGATGAGATGTTCTTCCAGTAAGGGATAGCCACATTGGGTGAGAAGCGCCTCTTCGGTAGAGAAGTGTTCGCCCGCCTGAGCCATGAGGGCCGTGAATGCATCGGCAAAGCGCAGGTCGCTCTCAGGGGTTGCATTTGTGATGCAATCGGCTAGGGCAGTGCACTGTTCCAGTATGGCCCTGTGCTGGCTGTCCAGAGTGTCGTTGCCAACGCTGTAGTCTGGACTCCATTGGACTCGGTTCGGCATTGTTTGTTTCCTGTCCGGGAATATTTTTACTCAAAAACCCAGCGACTCAACGATGGCCACCAAGTCGGCGAAGCTGGCGGGCTCGAGCTTTGCCGCCAATGCAGCTTTGTCTAATCCGTCACATTCGAACTTTGTCATGGTCACCTCATAGGATAGTTCTTCAATCTCAAGTGGTGACATAAAGCCGATGTGGCAGATGTGCGCCAGGCACAGCCGTTCGGGCTGGCTAAGTTCCAGCCCGTGGCGCTTGAGTATTTCCAGGTAACGCTCGGCTGTGCGGTTCAGCTTGCCGCTGATCTCCAGGGTGTTTTTTTGGCCCTCTGAAAGAATAGCCAACGGTGGGCCGAAAAAGACGTTGGTCTTCCCGACATTTCGCGTCTTGTCAGATACCGTCAGGGCAGGGGCAATCCAGCTGGGGTCACCTCGCTCTTGCGAAGGCCCCCTGGGAAAAGCAACGCCATCCGGAATCGACGCCCCGTCAGTGCTGTGCAACGCCATGAAGCAATTCGTGTTTGGCGTCCGTCATGCCCTTGGGTAATTGAGGCGGAGTTTCGGGTGCAATCTGGATGTAGCCCCTGTTGCGTGCACCGTCTTGCACATTGTGCGGGTTATGGCACTCAGTGCAAGTAAACCAGCGCTTCTTGCCTGTACTCGCCCATTCGCCGATTCGCTTGCCATGGATGCCATCCCGCCAGTCGCGCATCTTGTCGCCGTGGCATTTGCCGCACAACAGCTGTGGCTGGTCAAAACTTACCGGGTCGCCAAAATTGTCCACCAACTTGTTGCGTTGGGTGGTGTGGTGGCAGTCCAGACACCAGATGCGTTCACGACCGTGCTGCAGGTTCTGAAGGTCGGGCACCATGGCTGCCATCGTCGGTATCGGAGTCGGTTTTTTACTCGTCGGCAACTTCGGCGGATTGAATTTTGGGCCGACTCCGTTATGACAGGCTACACCGCACAAAGGCATCAGGGCGATCTTCTCTGAGCGAGGTTTGACCAGCGCGTGACCGGGCGGAATTTTGTCCAGAAGGGGAATTTTCCCCATGGGCACGGTGCCGTCAAACGGGTCGCCCCACCACAGCACCGCACCAGTTAGCGGGGAACACTTCACGTTGGGCCAGCCGGGCTGAAGGTCGCGCTTGACGACTTCAGATGCGCCTTTGCGGCTTTCGAAGCAAGTCGTCTCAGTTGCCGGTGCCGACTGCGCAAAGGCAGAAGAAATCAGCCCACAAAAAAGGGCCAGAATCATCGCGCTGAATGTCAGTTTTTTCATGATGGGCACCTCACTTTGCTGCGCTGGTGGCCGCGCTACCAGGGTACTTGATATCGCCCACCAGGATACCGATGGCACCCTTGAGCAAAATGGTCAAGATGAGGAATCCGACAGCCCAGTTGCCCAGGCTCATTACCACTTCGATAAAGGTGGGGTAATACTCGGTTACTTCTCCGATGGGCGTGGGGATGAAGCCGGGCACGATCAACCCCATGCCCTTCTCGATCCAGATCCCGACAAATGCCAGCACGCAGGCAATCGGCAGCAGTTTGTAGTTGCTGCGCACGCTGGGAATCAGAAACATCACGAAAGCGACGATCATGAACACCAGTGAGCTCCAGAACCAGGGCACGAGACTGGTCAAGCCATGCAAACCGAACATCAAATAGTAAAGTCCGTTGGCATGCTCGGTCCGCGCATACAACTCGACCACGATTTCAGACATGGTCAGGAATAGGGCGAGACCCAGGCACCAGGTAACGATGGTGGCCAGCAGATTGATGGCACTGTCCTGAATCCACATCTTGGTATTCTTGCGGATGATCATGAAGGCCAGGATGATCAGGCACGGGCCTGCCGCAAACGCCGTGGTGATGAATCGGATCGGCATCATGCTGTGGAACCACATTGGACGCGCGGGCATTGTAGAGATCAGGAACGCCGTGACAGTGTGGATGCTCAGCGCCCAGACAATGGAGATGTACACCAGGGGCATAAAGATCTTGTTGTTGACCGGAACCCCCGTGTATTTTGCATAGAGGTAGTAGAACCCGCAGGCGAAATTCAGCATGAGATAGCCGGTGAGCGCCAACACGTCCCACGCCAGCATGGAGCCTGGAAGGTTGAAGATGCCGATAAATGGCAGCATGTGCCAGAGCCGGTCGGGTCGGCCCATGTGGGCAAAGACGAACAGCATGACCATGCAGACCGCTGAAATCGCCAGCATTTCACCCAGCACCGTCACTTCATGCATGGCCTTGTGGTGGTACACGTAGGCGGGAAAGACGATGGTCACCGCACCGGCCGCCACGCCGACCAGAAACACCAGATTGGCAAAGTACAGTCCGTCGTGAATCTGGCTGGTCATACCGGTAACGATCAGTCCCTCGGTGTTCTGCAGGTAGAACGCGTACAGGGCACCCGCGCTGAGGAGTGCCAGAAAGCCCATCCAGGCATAAAACTTTGCGCCGCCCTTGATGACGTAGCGTGTGTAGTCGGTGGTGAAGTTGATGAGTTTTTCCACAATCAGGCTCCTCAATCGTAGAAGTAAAAGAACTTCGGAAAGGTATTGAGCTCGGACTTCAGCCGGAACACGTTTTTCCTGGCCAGAATCAGGCTGACTTCGCTTTCCGGGTCGAGCAGGTTGCCGAACTTGCGTGCTCCCACCGGACATACTTCGACGCAGGCAGGGTATCGCCCCTGTCGCGTACGCTGTAGGCACCAGTGGCATTTTTCAACGACCCCGCGCATTCGCGGTCGGTTGCCCAGGTAGTGCGTCACCGGATTCATTTCTTCCTTGGGCAGGACGGGGGTGGTGAGGTTGATGCGACGCGCCCAGTAAGGGCAGGCACCCATGCACATACGACAGCCTATGCACCAGTTGTAGTCAATCACCACCGGACCATCGGCCTCTCGGTAGGTGGTTCGCACCGGGCACACCTTGACGCAGGGGGGCTTCTCGCATTGCATGCAGGCGATCGGCATATAGGTGGCGTCTTTTTCTGGCACGGCCTCGGGCTCGTAGTGGTATTGACCTTCGAGAACCTGACCGGCTGGTGTGTAGGCATTGCCACCGACCTGAATGCCCAGTCCTTCAGGGTACCCCTGGCTCATTTTGTCTTGAGCGAATTCCCCTCGCTCCATTCTGAGTACCTGGATCCACTCAATGCGTTGTCCTGGTTCCTTGCCGCGTGATTGATTGTTTTCCTCGACGCAGGCCTTGACGCAGCGGCGGCAACCAATGCATTTTCGGATATTCAGGGCGTACCCCATCAGGACACCGGGCAGCGCCTCGGTGGTGTCAACGGTCACCTTTTTGCCGTACTGGGCCGAATAGCGCCGCTCAAGTCGTGCACGGGACTCGGCCTTCTCGGCGGGTGTCATCAACCGGTAGTTGGTCTGGAAATGTTCAGCCCATTCTGTCGTCGCCTTCGGGTCGTCGGTCTGGGCCATTAGCGCCGCCGCGCCCATCAGCGATGACATGCTCACCGTTCCACCGACCGCGAGGAAGTTGCGGCGTGAACTCTTTGTGTCCGCCCCGCAAGGAGCGACCGGCTCGGGTCGCGCCGAACTCGGGGACGAACTTTCTGGGTTGGAATCAGTATTTGGGCTTTTGTTCGAGGTCAAAATCGTTCTCCAGAATATTGACACCGATGGTAGAAGGCAGGAAAAAAATTGGTTTGATATGGATCATGATGTAGTCAGCGACGCAGTCGCCATGCCGCGTGCTGTACCACCAGCCCGTGAATGCCAAGGTACAGTGTGAACGCGCTCTTGATGCCCTGCCTGGGTTGGAAATGACCACCGGGCTATCAACTCATAAGCGCATCAACTGCGTTGCGGTGTCATGTGAGTTGGTCTGCGTAAACCAGAATGTGGCGTTTCCCGTTTCTAGCGGGTGTTGAAATGCGACGGCATACAAATGCGCCGACTCGTTTGCGTGAGTGCAGGGTCTCCCCCAAAGTTGTTGCCATGAACCACTTCCCGTACGCCACTCGGCGTATTCCTCAATTGCCCGTCCTTCCCTAAAGTTACTCCATCGTTACGCAAAACCCAATCCTGCAAAAGGCGGTTTGCGAAGCGAAGCCGGTTTCTTTAACTTCGGAAGGTCACACACATGCAAAGCACCAACTCACGTCGATTTACGCTGAAGGCACTTACTGCTGCCGTCGCACTCACCACGCTGTCCGCCGTGCCAGCGTTTGCCGCTGACACCATCAAGGTGGGTATCTTGCACAGCCTCTCGGGCACCATGGCCATCTCGGAAACTGTGTTGAAAGACACCGTGCTGATGGCCATTGACGAAATCAATGCGAAGGGCGGTGTGCTGGGCAAGAAGCTCGAACCGGTGGTGGTGGACCCGGCGTCCAACTGGCCCCTGTTTGCTGAGAAGACCAAGCAGTTGCTAGGTCAGGACAAGGTCTCGGTGATCTTTGGCTGCTGGACTTCGGTCTCGCGGAAGTCGGTGCTGCCAGTGGTTGAAGAAATGAACGGTCTGCTGTTCTATCCCGTGCAGTACGAGGGTGAAGAACTTTCGAAAAACGTGTTCTACACCGGCGCCGCGCCAAACCAGCAAGCTATTCCTGCTGTCGACTATTTGATGAGCAAAGAAGGAGGCGGCGCCAAGCGCTGGGTTCTGCTGGGTACCGACTATGTGTACCCCCGTACCACCAACAAGATTCTGCGTGCCTACTTGAAGAGCAAAGGCGTGGCCGACAAGGACATCGACGAAAAGTACACACCGTTTGGCCATTCTGATTACCAAACCATCGTCGCTGACGTGAAGAAGTTTGCCGCTGGCGGCAAGACCGCTGTTGTGTCCACCATCAACGGCGACTCCAATGTGCCCTTCTACAAAGAGCTGGGCAATGCCGGTTTAAAGGCGAAAGACGTTCCCGTCGTCGCCTTCTCCGTGGGTGAAGAAGAACTGCGCGGTGTGGACACCAAGCCGCTGGTGGGCCACCTGGCTGCATGGAACTACTTCATGAGCATCAAGAATCCTGACAACACGGCCTTCATCAAGAAGTGGTCTGACTATGCCAAAGCCAAGAAGCTGCCCGGCTCTGACAAGCCTTTGACCAACGACCCGATGGAAGCCACCTACATCGGTATCAACATGTGGAAGCAGGCGGTTGAAAAAGCCAAGTCCACCGATACCGACAAGGTCATCGCTGCCATGGCAGGCCAGACCTTCAAAGCACCCAGCGGCATCATGAGCAAGATGGATGAGAAGAACCACCACTTGCACAAGTCGGTGTTCATTGGCGAAGTGAAGGCTGACGGCCAGTTCAACGTGGTGTGGAAGACACCGGGTCCGGTCAAGGCCAAGCCGTGGTCTCCTTTTATCGAAGGCAACGACAAGAAGCCTGACGAACCCGTCACGAAATAAGGCGAAAAACAGGGAGGGTCAGGCCGCCATCGCTGATGAGGCGATGGCGGCCTTTTACAAGATTACGGAGAGACTGGCGGATGCCAAAAAGATTACACCAGTTGCTGATGGTTCTGCTTTGCGTCGCCACGAGTGCCAATGCGCTCACGCTTGAGCAGGCCAAGGCCATTGCCATCGGCGAGGGCGATGCGCGCATAGAAGCGTTGCGCGCGGCGGTAGCCGGCGCAGACGAGAAGACTGTTGCGTTCATCCAGGCTTTGTCGGATGATGCCGTCAAAGTCGTTGCGGGCAAGCCGGTGATCGTGAACGGTGACAAAGCCGTTGATCCTGCCAGTGGTGCTGAAATCGGACTGCCAGACACCGCCGAAGACGTGATGAACAACAACCGCATGCGCGGCGAAATTGATACGGCGATGGCGTCGCTAAAGCTGCTGTCAACGAACGCAGCCGTGCGGCGCGAAGCTGTCAAGACGCTGCAGGGAGAAGTTGACGAGAGTAAGTTGCCTCTGATTGATAAAGCCTTTGCGCAGGAGACGGTGCCCGACATCAAAGAGCGACTGGGTTTGTTGCGCGCGGCAGCGCTGTTGAGTAGTGCGGACAAGACCAAGCGCCTCGAGGCCGCCAAGCTGTTGGCTGATAGTTCACTGGCCGCAACCAAGACATTATTGATCGAGCGCTTGCCAATGGAGGTTGATGCGCAAGTCAAGGCAGCACTTCAATTCAGTCTCAGCAAACTCGAAGCTCGTCTAGCCTGGGGTGACCGGTTCGGCGCCATCTTCAGCGGCATCAGCCTGGGCTCCATTCTGTTGCTCGTGGCGCTGGGTCTGGCCATTACCTACGGCCTGATGGGCGTCATCAACATGGCCCATGGCGAGCTGATGATGATTGGCGCCTACGCCACCTATGTGGTGCAGGGCATGTTCCAGAAATACCTACCCGGTGCCTTTGACTGGTATCTGCTGGCCTCAGTGCCGGTAGCCTTCATGGCATCGGCATTGGTCGGAGCAGCGCTGGAGCGCAGCGTGATCCGCTTCCTGTATGGCCGGCCATTGGAGACCCTGCTGGCCACCTGGGGTATCAGCCTGATGCTGATGCAAGCCGTGCGCACGCTATTTGGCGCGCAGAACGTGGGCGTGGAAAACCCAAGCTGGATGAGTGGCGGTGTCCAGGTGATGGGTAATCTGTCCTTGCCCTACAACCGCCTCGTGATCGTAGGCTTTGCGCTGGCGGTGCTGGGTGGTGTGGCATTCCTGATCGGCAAGACGCGTTTGGGTCTGTTTGTGCGCGGCGTGACTCAGAATCGCCCGATTGCCAGTTGCATGGGCGTGAATACCGCCCGCATTGATACCTATGCATTTGCTCTGGGTTCAGGCATCGCCGGGCTTGCCGGTTGTGCGCTGAGCCAGGTGGGCAATGTGGGGCCTGACCTGGGTCAGGGCTATATCGTGGATTCCTTTATGGTGGTGGTGCTCGGCGGTGTGGGTCAGCTCGCAGGCACCGTGTATGCCGCGCTGGGTCTGGGCGTGCTGAACAAGTTTTTGGAAGGCTGGACCGGTGCGGTGCTTGCCAAGATTGCCGTGCTGGTCTTCATCATCGTTTTCATTCAAAAAAGACCGCAGGGAATTTTTGCCATGAAGGGCCGGAGCGCAGAAGCATGAGCACCGCTTTGATATTGCCCTCCAAAGCCCCCTTGTTGACACGCGCCGGCTGGGGCGTCTGGCTGGTGGCGCTGATCATGTTGTGCGCGCTGGTCCCGGTGCTGAACCTGGTCGTACCGGTTGGCAGCGTATTCCACCTGAGCGACTTTGCCGTGGCGCTGGTCGCCAAGATCATGTGCTACGCCATCTGTGCACTTGCCATGGACCTGATCTGGGGCTACACCGGCATCCTGTCCCTGGGTCACGGCCTTTTCTTTGCGCTGGGCGGGTATGCCATGGGCATGTACCTGATGCGCCAGATCGGCACCGACGGTAATTACAAGAGCAACCTGCCCGACTTCATGGTGTTCCTGGACTGGAAGACGCTGCCCTGGCACTGGACGTTCAGCGACAGTTTCTTGGCCACTCTATTCCTGGTCGTGGTCGCGCCCGGCTTGGTGGCGTTCGTGTTTGGCTATTTCGCGTTTCGCTCGCGAATCAAGGGCGTGTATTTCTCCATCATCACGCAGGCCATGACTTTTGCTGCCATGTTGCTGTTCTTCCGCAATGAAACCGGTTTTGGTGGCAACAACGGTTTCACCGATTTCAAGCGCTTGCTAGGCATTCCTATTGCCACGCCCAGTATGCGCATGGTGTTGTTCGTGCTCACTGCATTCACGCTACTGCTGTTCTTCCTATTGGGTCGTTGGCTGGTCAATGCCAAGTTCGGGCGCGTGTTGCAGGCTGTACGTGATGCGGAGACACGGGTCATGTTTTCTGGTTACAACCCCATCGGCTACAAGCTCACCATCTGGACGCTCTCTGCCATGATGTGTGGTGTTGCGGGCGCCTTGTATGTTCCACAGGTGGGCATCATCAACCCCAGTGAAATGAGTCCCGCCAATTCCATTGAGATTGCCATCTGGGTTGCCGTGGGTGGACGGGCGACGCTGATTGGTCCCATCGTTGGTGCTTTTATCGTGAATGGTGCCAAGAGCTGGCTGACTGTCGCCTACCCCGAGTTCTGGCTGTACTTTCTGGGTGCACTGTTCATTGGTGTCACGCTGTATTTGCCCAATGGCGTTGTTGGGTTGGTGAAGAAGATTAAGGGAGGTGCCAATTGACGCCTGACCTTTTCGAACAGGGTGCAAAGCGCGCAGAGGCTCACAAGGCTGCGCAGGCTGCAAAGACCGGGCAAACTGAATCGGGTGGACGTTCAGCAGGGATCGGGCGGTTGGTGAAAGACCGCGAGGTCGACATCACCCATGGGCGCATTCTCTATCTGGAGGATGTGAGCGTCAGCTTCGATGGTTTCAAGGCCATCAACAACTTGTCGCTGGACATTGCACCGGGTGAGTTGCGCTGCATTATTGGCCCAAATGGGGCTGGAAAGACGACCATGATGGATATCATCACAGGCAAGACGCGGCCCGACAGTGGCACCGTCTTCTTCGGCAGCACCATTGATCTGTTGCGTTACACGGAGCCCGAGATTGCCCAACTGGGCATAGGCCGAAAATTTCAGAAACCCACGGTGTTCGAGCAACTGACCGTATTCGAAAATCTGGAACTTGCCCTGCACACCGATAAGGGGGTGAAGTCTTCCATGCTCTTCAGATTGGACTCGACTCAGGGCGATCGCCTGGCAGAGGTGCTGCATACCATCCATCTGGCCGATAGTGTGGGTCGTCTGGCGGGCAATCTGAGCCACGGCCAGAAACAGTGGCTGGAGATTGGCATGCTGCTGATGCAGGAGCCCAAGCTCTTGCTGCTGGATGAGCCGGTGGCTGGCATGACGGATGAGGAAACCGAACGCACAGCTGAGCTGTTCCTGTCGCTCAAGGGCAAGCACTCGTTGATGGTGGTGGAGCATGACATGGGCTTTATCCGTACCATCAGCGAGATCGTCACCGTGCTGTGCGATGGTTCGGTGCTGGCACAGGGTACGCTGGATCAGGTGCAGGCTGATGAGCGCGTCATTGAAGTCTATCTGGGCCGCTGACCATGCTGAACGTTAAAAGCATCAACCAATACTATGGTGGCTCGCATATTTTGCGGGACGTGAGCATTGAAGCGCAGCTGGGCAAAGTCACCGTCGTCCTTGGACGCAATGGCGTGGGCAAGACCACGTTGTTGAAATCCATGATGGGGCTGGTACCTATCAAGACAGGGTCCATTGAGTTGGATGGCCACCCCATCCACCAGGAAACCCCATACGAACGTGCGCGTGCCGGCATGGGCTTTGTACCGCAGGGCCGCGAGATATTTGGCCGACTGACGGTGGAAGAGAACCTGATGATGGGCCTGGCCTATAAGAGTGCCAGCACACCCATTCCTGCGGAACTATTTGAACTTTTCCCGGTGCTCAAGCAGATGTTGGGGCGCCGGGGTGGCGATTTGTCGGGTGGACAGCAGCAGCAGCTGGCCATTGCCCGGGCACTGGCCGCCAAGCCACGGGTACTGATACTGGATGAACCCACTGAGGGCATTCAGCCCAGCATCATCAAGGACATTGGCAGGGTCATCCGTATGCTGGCCGATCGGGGTGACATGGCGATTGTGTTGGTGGAACAGTACTACGACTTTGCGCTGGAACTGGCTGACCACTATGTGGTAATGGAGCGCGGTGCCGTTGTGGCCAGCGGCCTTGGCAAGGACATGGAAGCCAACGGCGTACGCAGACTGGTGGCGATTTAGGCCGGCTGGCTCGGTGGCGCCATCGAACGGTCAGCCGATTTGGCAGCTGGGCCAGAGCCGGTTCGCAGCGCCAGCCCACCGGCCTGGCGCTTTTGCTCTCCCAGGGATGCCTTCACGTTGTGCAGACCGAAAT
>Ga0194061_1000983_pt1 | contig 17156 bp, 14 predicted proteins | sample SepL2221m_MetaG_FD_163423 | JGI IMG/M metagenome (GOLD analysis project Ga0194061, IMG submission 163423) | Anoxic zone freshwater microbial communities from boreal shield lake in IISD Experimental Lakes Area, Ontario, Canada - Sep2016-L224-21m | ecosystem: Environmental > Aquatic > Freshwater >... | reverse complement strand
GGCAGATCAAAAGCCAAAGCAAAACGACGCAATGCCAGGTTCACGCTGTTTTTTTTCTATCTTGCTTTTGAGCTTGGCGCCTGAAGGCGTCTCAAAGGTCTGCAACCGGCCAGGAGCGGCCGGGTAGCAGAAGGGTATGACGCCCAATAGCGGCCGTTCGCCAGATCCACCGCTGTGCCACAATAGTCACGTTTTGTTCTGTATAAAGGCTAATCCCCCATGCGCCACTTAGCCCTCTGCCTCATTCTCTTAGTGAGCCCGCTTGCGCTTGCGCAACAGCGGAACCTCAGCGTGGCCCCCGCCAGTTCCAGCGAAACCCGCGTGGCGCTGGTGATCGGCAACTCGGCCTACAAGGATTCACCGCTCGCCAATCCAGTCAATGACGCTACCGACATGGCTAAGGCGCTGCAAATGGCAGGATTCAAAGTGATCCTGAAGCGCAACGCCAATAGCCGTGAAATGCGTCAGGCAATCCGCGATTTCGGTGTTGAGCTGCGTCGGGCACAGGTAGGGCTGTTTTATTTCGCCGGTCATGGCGTTCAGGTCAAAGGCAACAACTACTTAATGCCGGTTGCAGCGGAAATCCAGAGCGAGGCTGATGCCGAAGATTTGGCAATCGACGCCAATTACGCGCTGCGTATTATGGAGGACGCACAAGTAAAGGTAAGCATCGTGATTCTGGATGCCTGCCGCAACAATCCCTTTGCACGCAGTTTTCGATCAAGCGCGCGGGGTCTCGCTCAAATGAGCGCCGCATCAGGCAGCTTTGTAGCCTTCGCCACTGCTCCTGGTTCCATTGCTGCGGACGGTACCGGACGCAACGGCATCTACACCAAACACCTGCTAGCAAGCCTCAATGGGGCTGACACAGACATCCAGAAAGTGTTTCAGAGGACACGGGCTGCGGTGGTAAGGGAAACCGCTGGCAAGCAGACGCCGTGGGAGTCGACATCCCTAGTCGGGGATTTTTATTTTCGTGGTAGTGCTTCGGCCGCCGCCGCGCCATCGGTTGCTACGGGTATGGTCGATCCGATCGCAATCGAACTCTCTTTCTGGGATTCGATAAAATCCAGCCTCAATCGTGCCGATTTCGAAGCTTACCTCCGGCAGTATCCGGAAGGTCGCTTCGCCGCTCTTGCGCGGAATCGCGTGTTGGCATCAAGTATCCAGGGATCCGCTGCGGATCCTTTGGGGCAGTCGAGTGCGCCGACGGGGGCGGCCGAAGATCAGTCGAGATTACTCGAGCTGGAATTCTGGAACAGCGTCAAAGAGAATAGGAACCCGGACGAATTGAAAGCCTACCTTGAGCAGTACCCCAACGGGCGCTTTGCCGCGCTGGCGAGGATACGCATACGTGAACTTGAGCAGTCGCGGACGGTTACTACCCCTACGCCTACCTCAAACGCTCCTCGGTATTTACGCGAGAGTGGTTCTGGTTCTCACGTCAACTGTTATTCGACCAGGTACGGTGGGCGCGTTTGGACGGACCAGTCGAATTGTGATTAAGCAAGAACAGCCCCTGAGATCTTCCATCACGACTCACCTCGCACCTATCGCACCCAGTGCAAAAGAACGGGCTTGCTACAAGATCATTAAACGATACCGCAAGGCGCAGGTGTGCATGCAGTGGGGTGGCCGGTGGCCGGGGCACGTAGCGTGGGTGTGCAGTACGTTGTTTGAGCGCATGCCCCCTGCACCAGAAACTAAAACCATCTCTTCGCTCTTGTCTGCGTACTCAGGCAACCTGCGGATAAAGCACGTACCGCCTGAACTGCTGGTCGAGTTAGTAGCGGTGCTCTATGGTGAGGACGTGGCGCGTGATCTGGACATTCCCAACAAGGTATCGACGCGCAATACGGAGTTATGGGCCGCTCAGGTGAAGTTCGCAGGGGCGGGGGGTAGTATCAGCTTTGTCCCGGCACAGGAACAGATCATCCGGGAACTTGTTGCGGTACTGCCGGGATATTCAGCGTGATTGGATTGGTACTGCGTGGGGCATTGGAGGATAGACGGTATGGGATCTAAGCGAGACTATTACGTTTACGTGCACTTTAGGCGCGATACAAGCGAACCGTTTTATATTGGGAAAGGTCGTGGCGATCGTGCGTTTGCTGTCGAGGGCCGAGGCAATCAGTGGCACTACGTGGTTCGTGAATCGGGGGGGCACGAAGTAAGATTCTTGGAAAAAGGCCTAACAGAAAAAGAAGCGCTCTGGTTTGAAAAAATACAAATCAGAAAGCTGCGCCTTAAATATGAGCTTGTAAACATTCAGGATGGCATCGCCGATTCAACCGACATTGATGGAAACGATGAAGCCTCCGATGAAGACCAAACTGGCGCGAGTGCCCACCAGAGGCGGGGGTCGGGCATTAGCCTTGCTGGATGCAATTACGAATCAATTGATTGTGCGGCGGAAATCATCGGGGTTAGGTCTTCAACAATTAAGGTCTGGTTGTATCTTCTGGAGCACCCAGATCATGATAAAGATGCACTCAAACGTGAAATAAAAATTAGAAAATTAGATTTTTCTGCTGGCGCCATTGGTACTGAGGACGAGGAAGACGAAAAGAAAGAGGAAGAGAGGGCGGCCGATAAGCTCAGAAAAAAGGCCGCGCTTCAAGCAAAGAAAGAGTTGGCGTATCAAAAAGAACTGCGTGAAAAACTTGCGAAGAGGGAGATGAAAGAAATAGCCTTCCGAGAGGAGGTGGCGCGGGAAATCGAAAAGTCACGTGCAAAGAAAATTGCTGAAAAAGAAAGAACAGCGAAAGAATTAGCTATTCTTAAGCAAAAATATTCAGAAGAGGCGACGAGAGAAGAGGCGACGAGGGTCGAATATATTAATGATTTTTTTTACGCATTTATTGGGGTAGTGATCAGGGATCGCGATAGGGTCTTAAAGTTTAAGGGTAACAATTATTCTGAAATAACACTGCCGACTGCAAAAAAATTTCAAATTGATGAATTTCGGGTTGAGTTTCCTCGGTTTTTAGAGGATTTGCAAAGGTGGTTCGGTTATTCCGCTAGCACGAGGCAGGAAATACGTCTTCGCACGGGGGATTTGACGCGACGAATAGCGCATGTGGAGAAAGTAGAAACACCACTCCCGAAAGTAGAAACACCAATTCCTATTGGGTATGTGGAACGCTGTACCCGGCAAGATCCCTTGGGGGCTACATCTGAGCACGAGACGAAGAGGGTAACTAGAGTGTTTTACAAGAAAAAGTAAGTAGGAACCCGAAGCCCTCCTAGAAAGTGACCGCTTTCGGGTAAGGCAACTGACTGCTTGGGGTCGTAAGCGGACGAACTGTATTTTACGCCGTGCTTGTTGCGGGTCGGAAAAATTCCCACGGGATGTCCGGGGCAGACCACGCTTTTGACGCAAGCTCAACCGTCCAATGTGGCCTCTGAGGTTTTCTCACGCAGCGTTTTTTCGGCCCGATAGCGGTGGCCATCATGGGCGGCCTCATCGTCGCCACGGCGCTGATCTTGTTGTTTTTGCCGGCGTTGTATGCAGCGTGGTTTCGTGTGAAGAGGCCGCAGGCGGCGTAGTTTTCAACGGGATGATGGCTGGAAACCCTCGCCAGTCGCGGGTTTCCAGCCATTCGCCTTGCTGCAATACGGGCTGGGCGAGTCAGACCGGGTGCCCGCCGGCAAGCCGCGCCGGCTGGGCGCAGCCGTGCTCCATCGGGCTGAGTTCGATTTGCAGGGTGGGGTGGACGATGTCGAAGCGCTCGTGCAGCACACGGGCGATGTCAGTAAAAAAAGCATCACCCGGATGGCCGCCGGGCATGACCAGGTGGGCGGTCAGGGCGATGTGGGAGGTGCTCATCGCCCAGACGTGCAGGTCGTGCACTTCGCTGACCCCAGGTTGCGACAGCAGGCAGGCATGCACCTGTGCCAGGTCGACAGAATCGGGTACGCCATCGAACATCAGGTGCAGCGACTGGCGGAACAGCCGCCAGGTACCGATGACGATCACCACGGCGATGGCGAGGCTGGTAACCGGGTCGAGCCAGGTCCAGCCGGTCCACAGGTAAAGCGCGCCGGCGGCGACCACACCGAGCGACACCAGTGCGTCGGCGGCCATGTGCAGGAAGGCGCCGCGAATATTGAGGTCGGTCGACCGCCCGGACATGAACAAGGCGGCGGTGATGCCGTTGACAAGCACGCCGACGGCGGCTACGGCGATGATGGTGACGCCCTCGGTGGATGCCGGTACCTGCAGGCGTTGCAGGGCCTCCCAGGTAAGCGAGCCCATGGCCACCAGCAGCACGATGGCATTGGCGAGGGCTGCGAGGATGGAAGCGCGCCGCCAGCCATAGGTGTGGCGGTGATCGGGCGCAAGGCGGCCCGCCAGGGCGCCTGCCCAGGCCAGCACAAGACCGGCCACGTCTGAGAGGTTGTGGCCGGCGTCGGCGAGGAGGGCCAGCGAGTCGACCCGCCAGCCGTAGAACGCCTCGATGGCGACATAGCTGACATTGAGCGTAATGCCGATGGCAAAAGCACGGTTAAAGTTCGCCTGCCCGTGGGAGTGGGAATGCGAATGTCCGTGTTCACTCATGGTCAAGGGACGTGTAAGGGGTGAAAGTCATCGGATTCGCAAGTCACTTTCAACGCGTTTTGCTTCGCGCATGATACCCCCGGCGCAGGGAATTTGATGCAGGTCAAAAAAGATCGCGCAACGCGATGCCATCATGCTGCCGTGGGGGAGTTGTGGGGCAACGGAGGCGGCGCAATGAAGATAATGATCCCGGTCGATGGCAGCGAGTACACGCAAAGGGCGATCAACTACTACCTTGACCACAAGCAGTCCTTCGGCAAGTTCGGCAGTGTCACCCTGTTCCATGTCGGTGCACGTGTGCCCAAGTTATTCGCCGCAGCGCTGCGGCCGGAAGTGATCGAAAGTCATCACGCCGAGGAAACCGGCAAGTCCATGGATTGGGCACGTGCGCGCTTTACCAAGTACGAGGCCGTTTATTCGGAAAAAGTGGAAATCGGCGACCCGGCGGAAAAGATCGCCAGCGTGGCCGAAAAGGAAGAGTTCGATCTCATCATCATGGGGTCGCGCGGTCATGGCAGCCTGCCCGGGCTTTCCATTGGCTCAACCGCGCTCAAGGTGCTTGGCGCCTGCAAGGTGCCGGTGCTGGTTGTGCGCTAGGGCACGCCGCGGTTTCCCGGGCGGTGTCGGCGCTTTATCGGCCCGATTCGAGCCTGGCGATGATGGTCTTGAGTATTTTTATCCGGGCAAACAGCTTGTCCTCGGCCTCGACCAGGGTCCAGGGCGCGATTTCGGTGGAGGTGCGGTCGACCATGTCGCAGACGGCGGCCTCGTAGTCGCCCCATTTTTTGCGGTTGCGCCAGTCCTCCTCGGTGATCTTGAAGCGCTTGAACTCGGTGACCTCGCGCATCTTGAAGCGGCGCAATTGTTCTTCCTTGCTGATTTGCAGCCAGAACTTGATCAGCATGGCGTTGCCATGGGTCATCTGCTCTTCGAAATCGTTGATTTCCGAATAGCCGCGCATCCAGTCGGCCGGTGAGCAAAAGCCCTCGACGCGCTCGACCAGAACGCGACCGTACCAGGAACGGTCGAAAATGGTGACGATGCCTGTGGGCGGCAGGTGGCGCCAGAAGCGCCACAGGTAGGGCTGGGCGCGCTCTTCCTCGGTGGGTGCGGCCACCGGGACGATGTGATATTTGCGCGCATCCAGCGCGGCGGTGATGCGCCGGATCGCCGAACCCTTGCCGGCGGCATCCATGCCCTCAAACAGCAGCACGGTAGAGCGGCCGGCGAACTTCTTGTCGCGCGAAAGCAGGTTGAGGTCGCCCTGCAGTTTCTCGATCTGTTTCTCGTAGCGGTTTTTGTCCATGCGCTGTTTGAGATTCATGCTCGAGAGCAGGTTGCGGTTGTCCACGCGTGGCATCGGCGGCGGCAGTTTGGCTTTGGCCGTCTTGTCAGTGGCCTTTTTGCCTGTTGCAAGGGACGCTTTCGCGCCTGCAACGCGTGCACTTAGCAGCTCAAGCAGCACCTTGCCCACCGCGACTGCGCGGAAATTGGCGTCGGCGCCCTCGACCACCATCCAGGGCGCGGTGCCGGTGCTGGTCTCGCGCAACACGCGCTCGGACACCAGGCGGAATTTGTCGTAGTGCTTGAAGCGCCGCCAGTCCTCGTCGGTCACGCGCCAGCGCGTATCCGGGTCTTTTTCCAGCGCCTTGAGGCGTTTTTTCTGCTGTTCCTTGGACAGGTGAAACCAGAACTTGATCAGCAGCACACCCTCGTCGGTGAGCATTTTTTCATGGCGGAAGATCTCGTCCACATGCAGTTGCAGTTCGGCATCACTGCTGTGGTCGAGCACGCGGCTGACGATGGGGACGGTGTACCAGGAGCCGAAGAACACGCCAATCTTTCCCTTGGGCGGCATGGCACGCCAGAAGCGCCACATCGGCGGGCGCGCCGCCTCCTCGTCGGTGGGCGGTCCGAAGGCGTGGGTATGGATGTGGCGCGGATCCATCCACTCGTTGAGCAGGTTGACCGTTTCGCCCTTGCCGGCGCCGTCCACACCGCCGATGATGATCAGTACCGGGAAGCGCTTGAGTTCGCCCAGGTCGTATTGCACGTTGAGCAGGGCCGAGCGCAGCCGCGCTTCTTCCTTCTTGTAGGTCTTCTTGTCGAGCTTGTGACCCAGTTCCGCCGATTCGAACATGCCCTACCCCGAAGTGTCATTTTTTCAAGAATACTGCACCGGGAGCCGGAAGGGAACTTGATCTGGCGCAAACCGGGGTTGGTTCGCAGCCATGCCCATACGCCGGTGTGCACCGGCGGGGATGTGCCTGGTGCGCCGGGCGCGTCCGGTATTACTCCTGCGGTGCGGCGGCTTGCGCTTCGGTGTTGATCAGGCGATGGGCTTGGGCGCCTGCTGCAACTTCGGCGTAGAGGCGCGACAGTTTTCCCGCCATTACGTCGGCCCCCCACTCCCCGGCATAGCTGACCGCGTCGCCCGCGAGGCGGGCGCGCAGCGCCGGATCGCCGGCCAGGCGCAGCATCGCCGTGGCGAAACTGACCTCGTTGTCCTCGGGAACCATGGCTCCGCGCCGCGGGCCGACGATCGAGGCGGTGCCCATTACGGCCGTTGATATCACCGGCAGGCCCATGGCCATCGCTTCAAGCAGCACCAGGCCCTGGGTTTCGGTGCGCGAGGCGAAGACAAAGGCATCCGCGGCACGGTAGCAGTCGAGCAGCGCATTTTTCCTGTCCAGGTAGCCGACAAAACGCATGCTTTTCGCAATGCGTAGTTGGTCGGCAAGCCGCCGGAGGGAGGACTCGGCCGGACCCTCTCCGGCGACCACCAGCATCATTTTCGGCATGTAAGCGAGGGCGCGGGAAAACGCGCGCAGCAGAAAACCGATGTTCTTTTCGTGCGCGACGCGCCCGACGAAAAGCATCAGCGGTGCGTCGGCGGGAATATCGAGCCAGACGCGAAAGCGCGCACCGTCTCCGCCGCGGAATTCCGCCGCGCGTATGCCGGTGGGTATGACATGCATGGGTGCGGTAACGCCGTAGGCGGACAAGGCGTCACGCATTGCCGGCGAGGGTACGACCAGCGCGTCGACGCTGCCGCCTTGTGCGCGGGAAAAACGCCGGGCGAGGGCGCGCATCCAGTTCCTGGGCAGGAATGGCACATAGTGGAAAAGGTATTCCTCGAAAAACGTGTGGTAGGTCTCGATGCAGGGCACGCCGAGCTGCCTGGCGATCGCCAGGCCGGCGTAATGCGCGATGAACGGGGTTTGCACGTGCACCAGGTCGTAGCCGCCGCCGGCGAGGCGGGAATGCAGGGCGCGCACACCGGCAAGTGACATGGCGCGGTCTTCCGGATCACGCGGAACCGCGCGGGAGCGCACGCGATAAATGCCGTCCTCGGGGGCGCAGCCGGCCGGGTAATCGGGCGCGATGAGGTCGACCTGGTGGCCAAGTCGCGCAAGTTCGTGGCGAAAGGTCCCGATGGACGTGGAAACTCCGTTCACGCGCGGGAAATAGACATCGGAGATCATCAGGATTTTCATCGGCAGGCCAGAAGGTAAGCTTTGAATGTGACCGCGGTAATACAGCACTGCTTCTGCGGGCGGCTGTCACGAGACTTTCAAGTTTTTGTCACGGCGGTTTCTTATTTTCCCGGTACAACTTGGTCACCTCAACTTCACACGGGACTCGTACACGATGAAAAACTTCCTGGAAGCCCTGAAGACCCAGCGCTGGGACGATCACCGCTACTACCACCACAGCCGCATCAACCAGTCCCTGCACCTGGTGAGTGCGCTCAGCTTCCTGTTCGCCTACGTGCTGCTGTTTTCAGACCCGGCCGCGGCCGCCCTGGTCGGCTGGCTGCTGGCGATGGTGAGCCGCCAGGTGGGCCATTTTTTCTTCGAACCCAAGGGCTATGACGCGGTCAACGACGCCACCCATGAGCACAAGGAAGAAATCAAGGTCGGCTACAACCTGCAGCGCAAGATCGTGCTGCTGACGATCTGGGCGCTCTCGCCGCTGGTGTTGCTTGTCGATCCGACCCTGTTCGGGCTGTTCGAGCCGCATGCCGATTCGGCGCAGTTCGTGCGGCACACGGCGCAGATCTGGCTGGCAATCGGCGTCGGCGGATTGCTGTTTCGCACCGTGCACCTGTTTTTCCTGAAGAACGTCTCAACCGGACTGGTCTGGTTGTGCAAGATTCTGACCGACCCGTTCCACGATGTGAAGCTCTACGCCGCGGCACCGCTTTACCTGCTGCGTGGTGAACTGATCGATCCGATGGGCTCGAAGCCGCGTACGTGAGTTTCGGCCGCGACGGCCGCTCCGGTTGCGGGTTCCAGTTCCCGGCGGCCGGAGCGCCAGGGCGCGAGGTGTGCGTCTATCATTTCGCGCAGTATCTGCCGCCGGATGGCCTTGTTGGTCAGGTCCGCCGGCGCCAGCCACCAGCCGTCCTGGTTCATCGCCAGTGCGGCCTTGATGAAGCGGTCGGCGACGGCGTCAAAGTCCTGCTCGGTGTAGTTGAGGCTGAAAATGAGGCGCCCGGTGCCCACCCAGCTCAGGGCCAGGCTCTCGGCGCGCAGGTAGTATTGCAGCATCCAGTTGTAGCGCGACGGCCGGGTGTAGTTGACGGTAAACACCGAGGACAGGTTGGCGACCCCTACCGGCAGTCCGGCCCCGGCAAGGCGCGCATTGAGCCGCGCGGCGCGCGCATTCCAACAATGATCCAGGTCGTCGTAGAGCGCACGCACCCGCGGCGTTTCCATGCTTTGCAGGAATTCGTTCATCGCCGCCATCACATAGGGGTGGGCGTTGAAGGTGCCGCGGGCGAAGCTGATGTCCGCCGGCCGGTCGGCGCGAAAACGGCGCATCAGGTGGGCGCGACCGCAGACCACCCCCACCGGCAGGCCGCCGCCCAGGGTCTTGCCGTAGGTAACCATGTCGGCGCGAACGCCGAAGTACTCCTGCGCGCCGCCCGGGGCGAGGCGGAAACCGAGAAATACTTCGTCGAATATGAGCACGATGCCGCGCGCACTGCACACCTCGCGCAGGCGCACAAGCCACGCGGTGTAGGCGTCGCGGTCAAAGTGCGCGCTGCGCGAGCTGTCCACCAGCGTCGAATCACCGGGTGCCGCGCCGTTCGGATGCAGCGCCTGCAGCGGATTGACCAGGACGCAGGCGATGTCGCGCCGCGTCGCAAGTACGCGCAAGGTGCGCTCATCCATTTCCTTGAGGGTGTAGGTCTCGTGCGCGGGCAGCGGATTGCCGATGCCCGGTTGCACGTCACCCCACCAGCCGTGATAGGCGCCGCAAAAGCGCACCAGGTGCGAGCGGCGGCTGTGGTAGCGCGCCAGGCGCACCGCCTGCATCACCGCCTCGGTGCCCGACATGTGGAACGACACCTCGTCCATGCCGGAGAGGGCCTTCAGGCGCTGCACATTGTCGGCAACAACCGGGTGATAGGCCCCCAGGACAGGTCCCAGTTCCTGAACTTGTTCCGCCCCGCGCGCCATGCATTCCTTGTAAAAATCGTAACCGAGCAGGTTCACGCCGTAGGAGCCGGCGAGGTCGTAGAGTCGGTTGCCGTCCAGGTCGGTGAGCAGTACGCCGTTGGAGCGCGAAACAAAGGCGCCGCCTTTGAGGTGCGTGCGCACTTGCCGGCTGAACGGAAAGGGTACGCGGTAGCTGCCGGTGAACTGCAGGTCGGAGATTCCCTCCTGCGCCTCGGCGGTGAGCCTGGCGGTCGCGGCGAAGCGCGTACTGTACGTCTCGGCAAGGCGCATGAAGCCGGCGCGGCGGCGGGCCGCGACATGCTCCGGGGCTCCATCCGCGCGAAAAAAATGTGTTTCGTCGAATTCGTAATATGGCACCAGTGCCGCAACCCGTCGCGCCATGCGCGAGTGGCCGCGCAGCGATGGGTGCTTGGCGCGCGACAGTTCAAGCCTTTGTTTGATCCGTGGCAAGAGCCAGGCGGCGGCCGCGGCGCCCAGGCCGTAAAGGAGATAGGTGTTGTTTATTGTCATGTCCGGATGAACATGTACGCGAGCGAGGTTACAAAACCATGACGATGCGTAAAATTTTTGCGCGGCTGGGTGCCTGGGAGGACCTCAACTTCCTGCTTACCAACCGCATTCCGCGACAGTTGCTTACGCGCTTTTTCGGCTGGTTCAGCCAGATTGAGCAGCCGCTGGTGCGCGATTTGTCCATCGGGGTATGGAAGCGCATTGCCGATCTTAATCTGGAGGAGGCGAAAAAAACGCACTTTCGCAGCCTGCATGACTGCTTTACTCGCGAACTGAAGCCGGGCGCGCGCAGCATAGCCATGGATCCGGCAGTACTTTGCAGCCCCAGCGATGGCATCGTCGGCGCCTGCGGCCGCATTGACGGCGTCACCGTCTTTCAGGCCAAGGGCTTTCCCTACACCCTCGATGACCTTCTTGTCGATCGGGAACTGGTGTCTGCCTACCGCGACGGCCAGTACGTCACGCTGCGACTTACCTCCAGCATGTACCATCGTTTCCACGCGCCCCACGATTGCCGGGTGGAGCGGGTGGACTATATTTCCGGCGATACCTGGAATGTCAATCCCATCGCGCTCAAACGCGTGGAGAGGCTCTTTTGCAGGAATGAACGCGCGGTGATCCGCTGCCGCCTCGCGGCCGGCGGGGCGCAAATCACCCTGGTACCAGTGGCGGCGGTGCTGGTGGCCAGTATCCGCCTGCATTTCGCCGACGTACTGCTTCATCTCAGGTACCGCGGTCCCAACCTGATTCCCTGCAATGCGCAGTTGCACAAGGGGCAGGAGATGGGCTGGTTTCAGCACGGCTCGACCATCATTGTGTTCGCGCCCAAGGGCTTTTCGCTGTGCGAGGGTATTCGCACCGGCGCTGTCGTTCGCACCGGACAGCCGCTGCTTGCGCTGCCCTTGTGACCTGCAGGCACTGTCATGCAAATACCATCATCGTGTCACGTTGGGGTCACACAAGGGGTACATGCTTGCGCTGAACCAACCTGACAGGGTGACAATGTTGAAACGAACGCAAACGCTGGCCGACAAAATTGACCAGAGAGTCTTCGATGCCCTTACCTCGCGTTCACTTGTATATAACACCTGCTGGGAAGACCCGGCAGTAGACCGGCGCGCGCTCGCACTCAAGCCCGACGACAGGGTGTTGGTGATTACCAGCGCCGGCTGCAATGCCCTCGACTATGCGCTTGCCGGTCCGGTGAAAGTGCATGCGGTGGATGCCAACCCGCGCCAGTCGGCATTGCTCGAACTCAAACTCGCGGCAATCCGCCGCCTGGAGTTCGAGGATTTTTTCCTGATATTCGGCGCCGGCCGCCACCCGCAGTTCGATTGGATATACCGCGACGTGTTACGCGACGAATTGTCGCCCTTCGCGCAGGTCTGGTGGGACCGCCACGGCCATTGGTTTTGCGAGGCCGATCCGCGCGACAGCTTTTACTTCCACGGCCTGGCGGGCATGGTGGCGCGAGGTTTCCGCGGCTACCTGAATATGCGCCCGGAGTTGCGCAACGGGGTGCTGAACTTGCTCGAGGCGCAAAGCCTTCCGGAGCAGCAGGAAATTTATGACCGGCGGGTGCATCCTCTGATGTGGACACCAGGCATGAACTGGACGCTGTCGCGCCAGATCACCATGAGTTTTCTCGGTGTACCCCATCCGCAGCGCAAGGAAGTGCAGCGCCAGCATGAAAACGGCGTGGCCGGATTCATCCGGGAAGCCATCGAGTATGTGTTCCGCAACCTGCCGGTGTGGAACAATTATTTCTGGTCGCTGTACCTGCGCGGCCGTTACTCGGCGGACTGTTGCCCGGAGTACCTGAAGGAGGAGGGGTTCGCAGCCCTCAAGGGCGGTCTCGCCGACCGGGTCGAGGTGCACACCCGCACCGTCACCGAATTCCTGCACGGCACGGGCGAGCGCATTTCCAAGTTCGTGCTGCTTGACCACATGGATTGGATGAGTTCCTACCATCCCGAGGCGTTGGTCGAGGAGTGGCACGCGATCCTTGATCGGGCGACCGAGGACGCGCGCATTATTTTCCGCAGCGCCCATCTGAACCCGGGCTATATCGACAATCTGCGCCTGGACAACGGCAGGAAATTGCGCGACACCCTGGACTTCCGTGACGGACTCGCCCGGGCGTTGCAACCGCTCGACCGGGTGCACACGTATGCCGGTTTTCACATCGCAGATGTACGCGCACGAGCGTGCTGATGCAGGACGTCCGTATCCTGCGCGAACTCCTTCGCGGGCAGGCCGGCAATGGCACCCACGCCGAGCGCCTGCAACGCTTTTACCAGCCTCAGGCCGGACATTACGACGGATTCCGCGAACGCCTGCTGCATGGCAGGCGGGACCTGGTCGAACTGCTTTCACCGCCGCCGGGCAGTACGGTGGTCGAACTGGGTGGCGGTACCGGTCGCAACCTGGAATTCTTCGGACCGCGCATGTGCTCATTGGGGCGCGTGGAAATCGTCGACCTGTGCCCTGCCTTGCTGGAAGTGGCGCGCCGGCGCTGCGCGCGCTGGCCGGACGTTGCCTGCGTAGTGGAGGCTGACGCCGCCACTTACCGGCCGGCGCGGCCGGCCGACTGCGTGATCATGTCATACGCGCTGACCATGATGCCGGACTGGCGCGCCACGCTGACCAATGCGTTGTCGATGTTGCGCCCGGGCGGGCTTATCGGCTTGGTTGATTTTTATATTTCCGCGGCCGCACCTGCGCCGGGGCGGGCAAGGCACGGGGCCGTTGCGCGCGCGTTCTGGCCGCGCTGGTTCGCCCATGACGGCGTACATCTCAGTGCGGAGCATTTGCCCGAACTGATCAGGCTGACCGATCCTGTCTGTTGCCATGAACGCAGCAGCAGCGTGCCCTACATGCCGGGACTTCGCGTTCCCTATTATCTGTTTGTCGGCCGCAAGCGGCGAAGCTAGGCATGCCCCGGGTCCGTTCCATTTTCCTTTCCGACATCCACCTGGGGACGCATGCCTGCCAGGCGGATCAACTGTTGTCTTTCCTGCGCGAACACGACGCCGAATACGTGTACCTGCTGGGCGATATCATCGACTTCTGGTCGCTTGGCCGCACCATCTACTGGCCCTCCGAGCACAATACCTTCATCCAGAAAATGCTCAAGCGTGCGCGTCAGGGCGCCAAAGTGGTGTTTGTACCGGGCAACCACGACGAGGCATTGAGGGAGTATATCGGGACCCGTTTTGGCGATATCGAGGTGGTGCGCGATGCAGTCCACACTACTGCTGACGGCCGGCGCCTGTTCCTGATGCATGGCGACGAATTTGACCAGGTGACGCGTCATCATCGCTGGGTGGCGGTGCTCGGAGACATGTCTTACTCGCTATTGTTGCGTCTCAACGCGGTGCTCTCATGGATACGGCGCAAATTGCATCGTTCCGGCTACTGGTCGCTTGCCGGCTACGCCAAGCGCAAGGTCAAGGGGGCGCTGGATTTCATCTACGGCTACGAGGAATCGGTCGCCCACCATGTGCGCCAGATGGGGCTCGATGGTGTGGTTTGCGGGCATATCCACAGTGCCGTGATCAAGGATATAAACGGGGTGGCTTACATTAACTGCGGCGACTGGGTGGACAGTTGCACGGCGATCGTCGAACATGGCGACGGCCGTCTGGAATTGGTGCATTGGAGCGGTGCCGGTGCGGAACCCGGACCGGATATTGCCGCGTGGGACGAGGAGTCCCTCATCGAAGTAAATGAAGTCGTCGCGCGGATGACTTTGGCCGCCGGTGCCGGCGTCGCCGCCCAGACTAACCTGCAGACTTGACGGTGGTGGCGAGGGACTCGAGCAGCTGCTCCTGGGCCGAGCGGCGCACGCTGCCGCGGGTGTTCTTGCGCGTGTAGCCGCCCGCGGCGTCCATGTCCCAGCACTGCGCATTGTCGGCCAGATAGGTGCGCAGCCCTTCCTTGATGACGCGCACCTTTAGCTTTTTATCCAACACCGGGATGCCGCTTTCGATGCGGCGAAGGAAATTGCGTTCCATCCAGTCGGCGCTGGACAGGTACACGTCTTCGAGGCCGCCATTGTGGAAGTAAAAAACGCGGTGGTGCTCGAGAAAGCGCCCGACAATGGAGCGCACGCGGATATTGTCCGACAGGCCGGGCAGTCCCGGCCGCAGCGCGCACATGCCGCGCACGATAAGGTCTATTTTTACACCTGACTGCGAGGCGGCGTAAAGCGCCTCGATCACCTGTGGTTCGACCAGTGAATTCATCTTGGCAATGATGTGCGCCGGCTTGCCGGCCTTGGCTATGCGCGCTTCGTTCTGTATGGCCATCATGATGTTGGACTGCAGGCTGAAGGGCGATATCCACAAGTGGTTGAGCTTGCCGCTCCTGCCTAGCCCGGTGAGCTGCTTGAACACTTCGTTGACGTCGGCACACATTTTTTCGTCGGCGGTAAACAGGCCGAAATCGGTGTAAAGCTTCGCTGTGCCCGGGTGGTAGTTGCCGGTCGACAGGTGGGCGTAACGGCGCAATTTTCCCTCTTCGCGGCGCACCAGCAGCAGCATTTTGGCGTGGGTTTTGTAACCGACCACGCCGTAGACCACGTGCGCGCCCACCTCCTCGAGCTTGGCCGCCCAGTTGAGGTTGGCTTCTTCCTCAAATCTGGCCAGCAGCTCGACCACCACGGTGACTTCCTTGCCGCGCTGTGCCGCCTCGATGAGGTATTTCATCAACACCGAATCGGTGCCGGTGCGGTACACCGTCTGCTTGATCGCCAGCACATCCGGATCGTCGGCGGCCTGTTCGAGAAACTGGATGACCGGGTTGAAGGACTGGTAGGGGTGGTGCAGCAGGATGTCGCTTTTCCTGATGCTCTTGAACAGGTCGGCGCGTTTTTCCACAGCGCGCGGAATGCCGGGGTAAAACCCCGGGTACTTGAGTTCAGGCCGTTCCACCAGGTCGGGAACGGGCATTAGCCGCACCAGGTTCACCGGCCCGCCGACGCGATACAGGTCGCGTGCGTCGAGCTCGAACTCGTGCAGCAGGAAGCCGGCCAGGTCTTCCGGGCAGTCATCGGCGATCTCCAAACGTACCGCGTCGCCAAAATGTCGCTGCGGCAACTCGCCCTGCAGCGCGGCGCGCAAGTCCTTGATTTCCTCTTCCTCGAAAAACAGGTCGCTGTTGCGGGTGACGCGAAACGCGTACGAGCCGAGTACGGTCATGCCCTCGAACAGCGCGGCGCAAAAGGCCTGCAGCACCGCGCTTAACAGGACAAAGCCGTAGCGGCCGCCGGCGAGCTTTTCGGGCAATTCGATGACACGCGGCAGCAGGCGCGGCGCCTGCAGGATGGCGATGCCGGAGCCGCGCCCGAAGGCATCGCGCCCCTCCAGCCGCACCACCAGGTTGAGCGACTTGTTGAGCACGCGCGGGAAGGGATGCGAGGGATCGAGCCCGATGGGCGTCAGCACCGGCATCATTTCGCGCGTGAAATAGTCGCTCAGCCAGGCGCGCTGCTCGCGCGTCCAGTCATTTTCGGGCAGGAAGCGGATGCCCTTGGCGGCAAGCGCGGGCAGGATCTGTTTGTTAAGCAGTTCGTACTGGCGGCTCACCAGCACGCGCGCCTGTTCGCTCACCGCTGAGAATACCTCGCTCGCCGGCCGCCGGTCGGGGCTGGCCACCTCCTTGCCCAGCTTGATCTGTTCTTTCAGGCCGGCGACGCGGATTTCGAAGAATTCATCGAGGTTGGATGAAACGATGCACAAAAAGCGCAGGCGCTCGAGCAGCGGCACGCGCCCATCCTCGGCCTGGGCCAGCACGCGGCGGTTGAAGGCGAGCAGGCTCAGTTCGCGGCTGAGAAAACGCGCTTCGGCGGGTTTGGCGGGAGAGGGTTTGCCTGACATGGAATACGGTGACTAAGGCGGATTGTTGCAAAAAGATTACAAAAGAGCGCCAGCTTAAATAATAGTGTCACATTAGCGGGGTAGTCTCGGAACTACACCATCAGCGAGACTTCCCGTGGAGCAGATCCAACACACTTCCAAACAATTTGACGCGGACTTGGAACATATCCGGCGCCAGGTTCTTGCCATGGGTGGTCTGGTCGAGCACCAGATTACCACAGCCATCGAGGCGTTCCGGCGGACCGACCTGCGGCTCATTAATCGCGTAATCGAGGACGACAACCACATCAACGGCCTGGAGCGCGAAATCGACGAGCGTTGCACCGCCGTCATCGCGCGGCGCATGCCGGCAGCCATAGACCTGCGTTTTGTGCTGGTGTCGCTAAAAATGATAACCGACCTCGAGCGCATCGGCGATGAGGCGAAAAAAATCGCACTGTACTCGCGCCGCGTCGGCGATTCCGGCCGCTTGGCGGTGTCGCGTTATACGGAACTCAAGCATCTTTCTCTGCTGGTTACGCGCATGCTGCGCCACGCGCTTGACTCGTTTGCGCGGCTAGATGTCGGCGAGGTCATGGAAAATGTGCGTCGCGATGATGAAGTGGATGAGTTGTTTCATGCCTTGCTGCGCCAGTTGCTCACGTACATGATCGAAGATCCGCGTACCATCTCCTCATCGCTCGATGTCATCTTTATCGCCAAGGCGCTCGAGCGCATCGGCGATCATGCCAAGAACAT
>Ga0194061_1000982_pt1 | contig 17163 bp, 12 predicted proteins | sample SepL2221m_MetaG_FD_163423 | JGI IMG/M metagenome (GOLD analysis project Ga0194061, IMG submission 163423) | Anoxic zone freshwater microbial communities from boreal shield lake in IISD Experimental Lakes Area, Ontario, Canada - Sep2016-L224-21m | ecosystem: Environmental > Aquatic > Freshwater >... | reverse complement strand
ATCCTAGAATCTCTCCACGCAGAAAACCCATTGATATCAACACACGAACGCCAGCGCGTTACCATGGAATTAGCGTATGTAGCTGATGATGCACTAGTTCAGGATTTGATTGACCAGATGATTGCACAAAAAATCCTCACTGGCAACAAAAGGCGAATTGGGTTAACAGCTTTCAAACCTAAGTTATCAAACAACCAAAGAAAACTTCTCGAGAAAATCCACTCAACTTATCGCGAGGCAAAGTTTGCACCTCCACCCATGGAAGATTTCATCAATCACCTTGGAGGGCAGAAAATCCAACTGCAAGAACTCTTTAACCTTAGCGTTCAAGAAGGAAAATTAGTCTGCTTGCAAGACGACTTATACCTTGACTACGATGTTGAACAAGAAATGCGTTGCTTAGTTTCAAACGCACTTGAAAATGGCAAAGGTTTGACTGTTGCTGAAATAAGAGATTTGTTAAAAACATCGCGAAAATATGCAGTGCCTTTCTGCGAACATCTCGATAAGATCGGAACAACTAGAAGAGAAGGCGACCTTAGGTACCCTCCCTTAAAGCAGTTAAAAACCCCTCAAGAAAACCTAGAACATGACCAATAATAATTTCCGAAGCCTGCCTGCTGTTCATGTTATCCTTAAAATCAAGGCTATTCATGATCTTACCCTTACTCTGGGTCAAGAAAATGTCGTTTCAGAAATCAGGCTTTATCTCGATGAACTTCGAAACTCATTAAGCAAAGATAACTCTTCACCATTAGATACCGCACCAGAATCCATTGGCTTGGCAGTTTGCAATCGTTTGGCTTTGCATTTTAAACCAAAACTAAGAAAAGTCATCAATGCAACTGGCATTGTTTTACATACTAATCTTGGCCGTTCACCTATGGCGGAAGAAGCTGCGAAAGCTGCGTACATGGCTGCTTCTGGATACATCAATCTTGAAGTAGATATCGAAACAGGAAAACGATCTTCCAGGCAGGATTCTGTAAGAGATTGGATTTGCAAGTTACTTAAGTGCCAATCTGCCACGGTTGTAAATAATTGTGCAGCTGCAACAATCATTGTCTTAAAATCCGTTGCTGAAAATAAAGAAGTGATTATTTCCAGGGGCCAATTAATTGAAATAGGCGGGAGCTTCCGACTTCCAGAAATCATGAAAGTCAGCAACGCCATTATGAGGGAAGTGGGCTCCACCAATATCACCCGAATCAAAGATTATGAATCTGCAATTGGGCCCAACACAGGCGCCCTAATAAGAGTTCATACCAGCAATTACAAAATCAATGGTTTCACGCAATCCGTAACCATTGAAGAACTAATTGAGCTTGGAAAAAAACACAACATACCCGTTATTGACGATGCAGGCAGCGGGGCGGTAATACCGCTTAATTGCAAGGGTTTTGATGAGGAACCTAACCCTGTTACAAGTATTTCACTTGGGGCAGACTTGACGCTTTTCAGTGGAGATAAACTTTTAGGTGGCCCCCAAGCTGGAATTATCGCAGGAAAAAAAGAATGGGTTGATAAGATTGAAAGTGACCCACTGATGCGAGCTTTCAGACTCGACAAAATGAACCTTGCTGCACTCGAACAAACCTTATTGCTTCATCTAAATTCAAGCACGGTAAGCCAGAAAATTCCCACCTTGAAAATGCTCTCTGTTTCCATGGATGAACTACACGAAAAAGCTATTCAATTAGAAACCAAATTAAAGCAAATCGGGTTGTGCGATAAGGTTGAAGCTAAAATTAGTGAAGGTTTTGCAGGAGGCGGAACTTTACCAGATCAGCAAATGCCTACTTGGGTGGTCGATTTCTCAGCTCCCAATCTCGATACACAATCTTTATCTCACAAACTTAGAACCGCTGAACCTTCCCTATTTACCCGGATAAAAGAGGACAAAATAGTTTTAGATTTACGAACCCTTAAAACCGAGGAAATTGACATAGTAGTGCATGTAATTCTCAACTCATTAAAACCAACTTAATTGCAATCAGCAACCAAGGGTTCTGCTAATTCGTTTAAGAAAAACAACTTCCCGGGCAAAGTGGGCATAAACGAACTTGGTATCCATGGCGTTGGTTCATGCAGCAAACTCATTCTCAATGAAAGGCCCTGCCATTGCATTCCCCTGCCAAAAGTGCCATCACAACCCCCAATAATACTATCTGACTGCAAGAATAAACCTGGCCCAATCGTATTGGCAAACGCAGGCACTAATGTCGTTCTACTTTTAAAACTTGTCAGAGCATTTTGTTCAATGGTTAATGGGTGAAGCTTGGCACCTAAACGGTGGGTTTGCAGTTTCCACTGTTCAACGGAATCAAATTCAGCAGCAAAATGTGGTTCCCAAAACGCAATATGACAAACACGGCCAATACCAAAGACTGTAATAAGTTTGGCACCTTTGGTTTTAAAGCCTTTATTTTCTCGGCATAGGATGGGAGATTATTTTTTAAAGCAAAGTTTCGCTGATTTTTGGGCACCGTAAGTTTACCTAACGGGCCATAAAACGCTTTTTCCATTGCAAATTGAAATGCCCCGGAATTATCAGAAGGCAGAGTATTTCCTTCAGCATCGGACCATTCATCCATGTTAAATCCATGCACATGCGAGCAGTTCACATTCCATTGGTTTAAAAAATAAACAGCCCAACGGTACATACCCATAGGGCCAACAGGCAAAATCATGGCAAGTTCACGCCCATTTTTTCGTGAGGTCGAAATTTCAAGAGCTATTTCATGCCCCATATACACATCAAAATCACCTAGATTTTGACAGGGGATTGGCTTGAATTCAGGGTTCCACCAGCTCTTTTTAGACACTAAATCAGACCCAGAAACCTCTGCAAGACCATCTATTTTGCCTAAATCCCATCCATTTGGAAAAAAACCCTGCATTAATGAATTTGACAGCGTGGTTAACAGATTCATTCTTACTTTCCTTAAGTTATTCCAAATATTTACCAGAAATATTCAAAAACCATAGAATTTCTTGTATGATATTTTGCTGTAGATGAGAATACTGTATATATACTTCCACGAACATCATTTAAGTGGATTAGTTTCTTACTTTTTGGAGGATTCTCGATGTCGAGTATGAGATGGGTAGTTGGATTTGTTTTTGTTGCTTTGGTTATCCCTTCGTTAGGGGCCCAAGAAAAATCAACAATTAAATGGAAATTTGAAAAGGAAAAAACCTTTTATCAAAAGGTGGTTACTAAAACCGTTCAAAAAATGAAGGTAAGTGGTACCGACATCAATCAGGAACAAAACCAAACCTTTTATTTCAGTTGGACTCCTGTCAAGCAAGACGGCGACAATTGGGAACTTAAGCAAAAAATTGAAGGCGTCATTTTAAACATTGATATTGGTGGAACCAAAGTTCAGCATGATTCCACTAAGGAATCTGCATCAACAACACCATTGTCTGATTTCTTCAAAGCCTTGGTTGGAACTGAATTTTTAGTAACCATCAACACCAAGGATATGAAAGTTACAAAAATCGCAGGGCGCGAAGAATTCGTCAAAAAATTGATTAATTCAAACCCACAGATGCAACCTTTGCTTGATAAGATACTTAGCGAAAAAACCATGGTAGAGATGGCTGAACCTACTTTTGGCGCAATTCCTAATATCGAAGTTACCAAAGGTGACAAGGAAAAAGGTACTTGGAAGCGTACAACCTCCCTTGATATGGGACCAATTGGGAAGTACGACAACGCGTATACCTACACCTATGAAGGACAAGACGAAAAGAAAATGGACAAGATCTCAGTTAAGGCGGATTTGGTTTATACCAAGCCAGTTTCTAGCAATGCTGGCGGATTGCCCTTCAAAATAGATGCCGCAAATATCAAAACATCTTCATCAAACGGCCTTATTTTTTTTGATGCAGCGAAAGGTAGAATTGATCGCTCGAGTATGAGCCTTAAGATTATTGGTGATCTTACCGTTGATATCGGTGGGCAGAAAACCAAGATTGATCTTGAACAAAATCAGGATACCTTTGTTGAAACCATGGATGTGAATCCAATTTCAGTAAAGTCGAGTACAGTTCCAACTCCAGTTCCAGTTCCAACTCCAAAACCATAGAGTTGTAATTCTAAAAATGAAGCCCTGGATTTATTCCGGGGCTTTATTTTTTTCCCTAAACCTTTCAATCACTCCTTGCATATCATGCGGAATTGAACTTTTCCAACTCATAACTTTTCCACTCGTAGGATGTTCTAAACTTAAATAACATGCATGTAACGCAATTCGATCGATCCCACTTGGATCTGGCTTAGGGCGGCCGTTTATTGGCCTATCATAAATCTTTTCGCCACATAGCGGGGCATTTGATTCCCCCAAATGTATGCGTACTTGATGGGTCCTTCCTGTTTCTAACTCACATTCAACAACAGAAATATCTCCAAGAGATTCTATTTTTTTGACATGGGTAACTGCCAACTCACCATCCGGATCTTTTAGTGAACTGCCCCTGCGACCGTCACCCCGATCGCGAACAAGAATTGAGCGGATTTCTTGGTTTTCGATCTGACCACGAACCAAAGCAATATAGCGTCTGGTGAATTTTTTCTCTCTCATTTGCTTACCAAGGGAACTTTCAGCTTTTTTATTCAAAGAAAAGACCAAAACTCCACTAGTTTCTTTATCTAAGCGATGAACGGCGCGAACATAAGGCACCTTTTTTTTTGTATGAACAGAAAGAATATCGGGCAGGATATCCTGCAAAGTAGAAGGCAAAAACTTGCGGTCTCTCTCTGAAAATTCTTTTTTATCTTGGGCATGATGTACCGTGGTAAGGCCACTGGGTTTTTCAACAATGGCGATATCATCATCAAAGTAAATAATTTCCGGCATAGCAACAACTACATGGGCTTCTGCTTTTTTCTTATTGGTTTTCAAAGGTTTAGGGGAGGGTTTCAAGAATACCCGAGCCCCACCCTTAAGCTGCAATTTCGGGTCTCTAACCTGTTTCTTATCGATAAAGATGCAACCTGCTGCTATTAACTGGTTGCAGGATCCCCCATCAAGCTTCAGCGAAACTTTCAGCCATGCCAATAGCTGGATACCAGCATCTTGTTTTCTAACATAGTAATTACCAGGCTTCATAATACCTTCTGCTGTTTGGTTAATGCGTTATGGTTTAAAGTCTTCTAAAGGCAGTTTTTCAAAATATCTTACTTCGACTAGTTCTGCATCAAGAATTTTTTTCCCATTTCTAAATGACTGAATTTTAACAGGTCTTTTAAAACCACCTAAATCCCTGAAGTCGGAGAAATAATCTTCCTGAACCACTTTGTTATTTTCAAATTCCCTAATTTGTTCGGTTTTCACGAGAAGGCCTGTTTGCCTATCAAAAAACAAAAGGATATCAGGCTTGGAAACCTCTTTTACTTTGATGCCATGCAGGGCCAATTCTCCAGCTTTAATAAATCCAAGGTCAGTTATTTCAAATTCTTTACCTGTCAACAGGGGTACTAGCCTGATGATTTTCGCAAGGCGCATTGTTTCTTTAATTTGTACCGCTATAGGCTCTTCAGCTTTTTGAGGTTGCCCATTTAAATTAACCAAGACCTTATCTTTATCAAACACCTGAATCACTTTAAAAGATTTACCTTTGACAGTAATTTCCTGAATTGTTTTCATCTGGTCAGGTAGTTGGACGGTTGTTTCCCCTTTAAATGTAGCATCCACTCCAGCAAACTGAATCGAGCCTTTCATTTTCACACGGTCGGCCCTATGGGTTGAAAGCTTAGTATACCCACCATGCGCCTCAATGGCTTTATTAAGGAGAACAATAATGGGTTGGGGTAAGGAAGAGTTTTGGGCATCCAGATTAGGTGCATATGCAACGCACGCCATAGCCAAAATGAAAAAGCAAAGCGCTTTAATTTTTGCAATCATGCAGGACCTCAAGTCAAATAAAGAAATCTATAAGATAAGAGATATTATCAGTTTTGGCATTAAAAATGCGAGGCCAAGAAGTATGGATACTATTGAAATTTTCACCCAAAACCGCTGTGAATTTGTAAATATAACTCGCCTAGTGGAATCAAGCCTCAAGAAAAGCGCAATCAGGTCGGGAATTGGTGTGATTTTTTGCCCACACACCACAGCAGGTTTGACAATCAACGAGTGCTGGGACCCCGATGTTATTCATGACACCCTACATTGGCTTGAGAAATCGATCCCAAAAAATCTCGCTAAGTTCCTACATGGGGAGGGTAACAGCGACAGTCACATTAAAACCGGGTTGTTTGGAAACTCGTCTCATGTAATTGTGGAAGAAGGAAAAATTATACTTGGTCAATGGCAGGGCATTTTTTTATGTGAATTTGATGGCCCCAGAACCAGACAAGTTCATGTTCAATGGGTTGGTAAACAAAACTAATCACATCAATGTTTAACTGCTGTAAGTAAATAAGAAGGATTTATCGCTTCAAATCTAAGTGACCCATATTGATTTAAACCTCGGGAAATCTGAACCATCAGGACTTCAAATTCGGGATCAATTTTCCGCATTGTATTTACACAAACATACAAGTTTTCTACTGAACCAACATTTACAACCATTCTTCCTTGGGGTACTAAAGTTTCAAAAGCTGCATCCAGCAACCCGGTTACTTCCTTGCCTATTCCTCCTACAAAGATCGCGTCAGGCCGTGGCAGGCCCTGAAAAACTTCAGGAGCAATGCCATGGATTGCCTTGATGTTTCTAATTCCCATTTTTTCTGCATTGGCAAGAATCAAATGGTAATCGGCGGCATCCTGTTCAATCGCATAGACCATACCCGAATAGCAAAGTTGTGCGGCCTCTATCGAAACAGAACCAGACCCAGCACCAATATCGTAGACAACGCTGGTCGGCTTTACGGAAAGCCTTGAAAGAGCAATGGCTCGGATTTCAGATTGAGTAAGCAAACCCGTTTTAGGCCTACTCTGGGCAAAAATATCATCTGGATTCCCAAAAAGTCTGGGAGTACATGATGTCGCAGGAATATCAGGACGACCCGGTTTTCGTTTAAGAATAAGAACATTGAGTGGATCAAAATCCATTTCAACGATTTCTGAAAGTTCCGCCTGGGTAACCCTCTCGTCCTTGCCTCCGAGATTCTCACAAACAAAAACCTTGAAGTAATCAATCCCCCTTGCAAGCAATCTCTTTGCAATCTCCCTAGGGTTTTCGACGATGTTGGTAAATATACCAACAGTTTCAGACACTCTGATTTTCTCGATCACCTTATCCAAAGATTGGTTTTGCAAGCTTGTAAGATAGGCATCATCCCAACTCTCCTTAACTCGAGCAAAAGCCATTTGCATACTGCTGACATGCGGATGAACTTCAAAGCGATCTTTCCCGATCTTTTCTGATAAATATCGTACTACTCCATAAAACAACGGGTCACCACTTACTAAAAGCGCAACCATTTTACCAACATCAAGTTTCTGTAACGACTCGCACAACTCTTGAAGATCTGGTCCGTTTTTTCGTTTTTCAGCTTTAAGGCTATCTACCAAGCGAAGTACATTTTCAGAACCAAATATAATATCGCACTGCGCCAGAATATCCCTTTCCAGGGTCGTCAGGCCAAATAATCCATCGCTGCCTATCCCAATAACATGAATCTTCTGTCCCATGTGAAATTCCTGAATAGAGACTGATTAACCAAATGGCTTTACAACTCTGATACTATCCGATTATTAGGAAATACTTTATTTAAAAATTGCTCCGTGTGGGCAGCAATTTCTTCTGGATGGCTGTAAGGCAATAAATGCCCACCCCCTTCAATCACCACTTTTTCGCCATCTGGAAAAGCCTCATATAGGGTTTTTCGAATATTAGGACCGATTAGGGGATCAACCTCACCATCAATTAAAAGTACAGGTTTACGAAAATCAGAAGCTTTATGCCTTAAGTCGATATCGTTAATAGCCGCTGCAAGCCTGCCTGTGGTGCTGAAATAAGCTTTACCTACGCTTTCAACTAATCTATTCCAACGATAGGAGGGTTTACCATGAAAAGCGTGGTAATGTTGTGATTTCATAACGAATTCAAGGTAAGGGAAAGTTGCACCATTGAAAGGGAAAAGGCTGGCAAGAAAAGCAGAGCACCTCTCAACCACACTAAGAGGGCGATAAACAAAACCTCCTTGCAATATTAAACCTGAAACAGACTTAGGAGTTTTTGATGCAAGGTTTATTGACAAAGTAGAACCAAAAGATGAACCAAAAAGAACTACGGGCGACTTTACTTTTTTCTCGATGAAGTCTTTTATAAATTCGGTGTAAGCATCTAACAAAGTTTGATCTTTAGTACTACTTCCCAACACTACTTTGGGAATATCCAAACCGATACAACGAAACTTGCTTGAAAGAATATTGGAGATGGAAACAAATGCATCCTTAGAGTCGGCTAAACCATGTATAAATACAATGGTCGGTCCTTGACCCCAAGAAAAATAATTGATTTTGCCCTTAGAACTCTTGAACTCATCAAGCGTTGCCAAGTTTAGATAGCGATTAACATCTTCCAAAATATTAGATTCTCAAGATACAAAGAATACCAATCCCCTACTTACCTGCAGTCTGTAATCCAGGAGAAATTGCAATTTTTTTGACTACAACTGCATCTGCGGTTTTCCAAATTATTACTTCACCGTTCCAGGCACCTCCAGCAACTAACGAACCATCTTTATTAAATGCCAACGAAAGAACTTGATCAGTTAGACCTGCGAATGTTTTTACAGCAGCACCAGATTCTGCATTCCAAGTTTTAATGGTATTATCTGAACCTCCCGTAGCGATTAGATTAGCTTTATCATTGCCCGCAATTTTAAGAATCTGCCCTGTATGAGCACCAATGACACGCACTTGCTTACCAGCTCTTTCCCCATCAAGACCAAAAAGTCTGAGTTGTTTATCATCGCCTGCAGAATAGCAATTCTTTCCATCCGCCTTAAAAAATACTCCATAAACAGAATTTTGATGGTCGGGGAAAGTTGCTAAAGACTCCTTGGACGCAAGGTTCCAAACCTTGGCAGTTTTATCTCGGCTAGAACTTGCGAGAAACTTTCCGTCTGGTGAAAAAGACGCTGAAAAAACCCAATCTGCATGGTTTTCGATGGACTGTTCTAGCTTTGCATTTTCTATACCAGAACCAATATCCCAAACATGTAGAAGACGATCGCAACCACCTGCAGCAAGCTTTTTACCATCGCTGCTAAGGGCTAGGCAAAGCACCTCGTCATCCGTATCCAAAAGCTGTTTGAGCATGATTTTTTTATCATCAACGCCATCCAAGAACGAAACGCCATCAGTTATTTTTCCCGCACCAGAGATATCATAGACCCTTACATCGCCTTCTTCACCGGGTCGGCCTCCTGCAACAACAAGTTTACCATCGGGAAGGAAAAGGAAAGCCATGGCACGCCGCGCACGGGTATTAATCCTTTTCTCTAATTTAGCAGTATCCACATCCCAAACTGTAATTTCATGATGACCACCAACAACGATTTTTTTACCATCTGGAGAAAACGCAAGAGCGGTAGCAGCAACTGGGAAAGAGTACTTTGCAGAAGGCACGGGGGCTTTCCAACGAATGCGTAATTCTTTCAATAAATCAGCTTTTGCATCAACTTCCTTGTCAATTTTGGCACCTTGCGCTACCCATTGCTGAAGAATCTTAATTTTTTCAGGGGAAAGGGCGTCGCCACTTTCCTTAGGGGGCATTCTTGTTTTATCCGTGGCTTTTAAAACATCGATAAAATAACTTTCATCGGGTTTCCCAGCAACAATTGGGTCATCTTTCGTACCACCATGCCTCAATGCTTCGTATTTTGTCATATCCAGCTTACCTTTTGGGTTTTTAGAACCATGGCAAGCAAAACAATTTTCTTTTAAAATTGGTGCCACATCCTTGATAAAGCTAATATTTTGTGCGTTTGCGACACTAGAAATCAGAAAGGCGCAGGCAACAGCAATCGATTTTAAAATTTTCATAGTAAATCCCCCAAAGTCATAAAAACGAGAATAAATCATGTCAAAGCCTTCAAAAAGCTTTAATAAGTGTCAGATTGAAGAATCATCTTCAAATCCCGGCAGACATATTATGATAACAATTTTTAATGGAACAATACAACATATATGGCAAAGTTCTTTCAAACAATGTTATTGTGCCAATGTTGTAATGCTAAAACTTGGTTAAAACAAAGAAACTCTGGTGGTTTTCTGAAGGATTCAGATTGTGCTTAAATACTATAGGAGTTGCACCAGATGCAAAGTTTTTTTTCTGCTGCCATAATTGTAGAATCTAGTTCATGGTTAACCGCTGCTGGCATCTTGGGCCTACTACTACTTCAAATTATTTTTTTGATAAAAAAAGGTTCTGGGTCTGCAAAAATAACCATGCATGGAATAGAGAATATTCCGGTTAAAAGTGGTGTAATTTTCGTGGCCTCCCAAATCCGATTTGATGAACAATTCGCCCTTCTAAACTTACCTGTAAAAAAAATCCTAGTTTTCGATTTGTCTGCACTACCATGTCACCCGGCCCAAAACACTCCCCTGCACAATCTTATTATTTATATTCAGCCGAACCTTGGACTTCGAGGTATTGTAAAAGCATTAAAAGAAGCAAGAAGCATAATTAAAAACAATGAAAACATAGGTGTTGTAACCGAATGGTTTAAAACTAGCAGCGGGTTTGAAATTGATTCATTCCGCGTCCTAAAGGCAATACTTAAAAAAACAAACGCTTCAGTTGTCCCCATCCACCTAGAGCAACCAAAAGGAAGCAATTTTACCATCCGAAAAAAAGGAGTGTTCAATCGAAACATCATCAACAACGAAACCCATTGGCATCTTTTCATAGGCAAACCTTTAACCACATTAGAGGAAGCTAAAGAGATTAAATCAGTAATTCAAAGTCTTAGCGTGGAAGCTGCAAATATCGCTCATAATGACCTGCCTCTTGTTCATATTGGTTTTGCATTACAGGCTTTAAGAAATCCAGAAAAGGTATGCTTCCCCGACAACACCAATCCAAAATTAAACCTCACTTATGGCAAGGCTTTAGTTGCAGTCAGTTGCCTAGGAAAACAACTTCGCCATGAACTGAAAGAGGAAACAATCGTAGGAATTTGGCTTCCAAACAGTACGGGAAGTGCACTGACAAACATTGCCCTAGGAACAATAGGAAAGATTTCAGTCAATTTAAATTACACAGCATCCATAGGGATTTTAGAGCATTGCATAAAAAAATCGGGAGTAAAAACTGTTATTACAGCCAAGCGATTTACAAGTAAGGTTAGCTGGCCCGATATTAAAAACATCAGGTTGCTTTACTTGGAAGATATAATGCAGAATATAAGTTCAACTGAAAAAATTCTGACTTTTCTTGCAAGTAAAATCTTGACTCCCTCCTTGTTTATTAAAACCATTTTGAAAGCTCATCAACCAAACAAAGATGACACTTTGACAATTATTTTTTCTAGCGGAAGTACCGGAAATCCCAAAGGAGTTATGCTCACCTACAACAATATAACTTCGAATGTTTGGTCTACCATCAAAGGTGCAGATGTCGATTACACGGATTGTCTTTTGGGAGCACTGCCTTTTTTTCACAGTTTCGGATACACTGTTTCCATGTGGACACCCATTCAAGTAGGGGCTTCAATCGTTTATCAACCCGACCCCAGGCAAGCCCGTGATATTGGAGCTGCATGCAAAAGTTATCAATGCACAGCATACTTATCAACAGCCACTTTCCTGCGCTTCTGCCTTAAAAAATCTGAATCTGATGATTTTAAATCTCTTCGAATATTAATTTGTGGCGCAGAGAAACTTCCAATCCAACTTGCCAAAGATTTTGAATCGAAATTCGGTATTCTTCCTCTGGAAGGCTACGGGTGCACTGAGTTATCTCCCGTAGTTTGTATTAATAAAGGGGATATAACCATTCCTGAGGGAACTATTTTAGGCCAAATGGCGGGCTCGATTGGCCAGATTATTCCAGGAGTTTCAATTAAAATTGTTGACCCTGATACTCTTGAAATTCTTCCCCCAAATCACGAAGGAATGGTATTGGCAACAGGTGCAAATGTCATGAAAGGTTATCTTGATGACCCGGAAAAAACAGCTTCCGTAATTATAGATGGTTGGTACATCACAGGAGATATGGGCAAAATCAATTTTGAATCCTATGTCACCCTTACAGGAAGATTAAGTCGTTTTGCAAAAATTGGCGGTGAAATGGTCCCTCTCGAACGCCTTGAAGATGAACTTCACGAAGTTCTTCAATCATCGGAAAGGGTATGCGCTGTAACTTGCGTACCGGATAGCACTCGTGGCGAAAGAATCTTAGTGCTTTTTTTACCTAGTATTCTTGAAAGCTTTGGGCTTGATGTTAAAACATGGATAAAGAAGTTATCCTCTCGCGGATTACCAAACCTTTGGGTTCCTTCGGAAAAAGATTTTCACCCCGTCAATGAAATCGCAGTGTTAGGCAGCGGAAAACTAGATCTCGCAGGCTTAAAAGTTAAAGCTATGGAAATTGCGATGGTTAAATCCTAATCCTGTACCAACAGACCAGCAACCATGTTTAAAAACTGCAAAATAATATTGGTAAGGCCTCAATTCGCAGGGAACATCGGTTCCATCGCAAGAGTAATGAAGAACATGGGGTTTTCTCAACTCGTTTTAGTTTCACCCAAAGCAAACCATCTTGATGATGTAGCTAAAAAATTCTCCTGCCAAGGGGAAACAATCCTTCACACTTCAACCCAAGTTGATTCAATCGAGCAAGCTCTTGTTGACTGTACCTACGTGGCTGCAACATCAAGCCAAACCAAAGGGTTGGTGCGTGCTTCAATAATAAAACCAATCAGGATTGCAGCAAAAGTTTTATCAAAGGAAATTAATCGTTCCCAAGTCGCATTGATTTTTGGGCCCGAATCTTCCGGATTAACCACCGAAGAAATAAGCTTATGCAATTTGCTCATAGGTATACCAACCTCTAATGATTACCCCGCACTTAATGTAGCTATGTCGGTTGCAATCACACTTCACGAAATCAATATGGTAATGGAAGAAAAAGATGAAGAAACAACCAAACCAATTGAATTAGCATCATGGAAAATGCAACAGCAAGCTTTTGATGCCCTGAGATCATCTCTAGAAGAAATTCACTTTTTGTTTGGCCCAAAAGCTGATGCGCTTTTTAATGGAATTAAAACCATGATAGCTCGCTCAAACCCTACCACACAAGAAATGAAATGGCTCATCGGCCTGAACAGGCAATTAACATGGTATAAAGCAAAAATAAGAGACCAAAACTAAATATCTAAATCATCAACCACTGCGCGTGCTGCATGTTCCATGATAAACTTAAAGCGTGGAGCTGCATCTTTCCCCAAAAGATCAACAAATGTTTTATCTGTTTCAAGATTTGAATCGATTTCAACTTTTAGCAAAATCCTGGTCTTAATATCTAGCGTGGTCAATGCAAGAACGCTTGGATCCATCTCGCCTAAACCTTTAAAGCGCGAGATTTCTGGTTTCGCATTAACCCTTAAACCCGAAAGAATTTCTTCCTTATGGATATCATCTCTAGCCCAAAAAGTTTCCTTACCAACATCAACCCTAAATAGGGGCGGTTGTGCCAGAAACACATGACCCTTGCGGATTAGTTCGGGCATATGCCGAAAAAAGAATCCCAATAACAATGTTGATATGTGATGGCCATCCGCATCTGCATCCATCAACAAAATAATTTTCCCATACCTCAATCCGGAGATATCGAACTTTTCTCCTGCCCCTGTTCCAATCGCTGTAACTAAATCATTTAGTTCGGTATTAGCCATGACTCTTGCAAGAGGTAATCCTTCAGAATTCAAGATCTTACCTCGCAAGGGTAAAATAGCCTGAACTTTGCTATTACGACCTTGTTTGGCAGAACCACCTGCGGAATCACCTTCAACGATAAATAGTTCTGAATCATCAAGATTGGTTGATTTACAATCAGAAAGTTTCCCAGGAAGATTTAATCTTCTCGAAGTTGCAGACTTTCGTTTTACCTCGGATGCTGCTTCTCGTGATGCAAGCCTTGCACGGGCTGAAAGTACAATTCTTCCAACGATTTGGTCTGCTGCAGTTTTGTTAAAATTAAGCCATGCTTCAAGTGCAGGGCGAACAAAACCATCGACCAACGCTGTCAATTCTGGGTTATTTAATTTTTCTTTAGTTTGACCTTGGAACATTGGTTCACGAACAAACACTGAAAGAATTCCCACCAACCCTTCACGAATATCTTCAGCGGTAATTGCAATACCTTTAACTTTGATATCGTGAGTCTCCATAAAATTGCGAATGGCCTTACCAACACCGTTTTTCAAACCATTCTCATGCGTGCCACCCGATGCCGTACGGATGCCATTTACATAAGAGCGAAAAGATTCATCGGTGGATTCAGTCCATTGGAGGGCGACCTCCATCTTTTCGCCTTCCTTGCGATTAACAGTAAAAATACTTTCCGTAACGGGAGGTTTTTGGCCATCAGTTACCAACTTCGAAAGAAACTCTGGGATACCACCCGGATGGGTGAGATCAAATGTTTCTCCAGATATTTGATTAATAAAAACAATCTTCATACCACTGTGGATATAGGACATGTCATCAAGGTGTGACTTAATCCAATCGGGTTCGAATTGAGTATTTCGGAAAATTTCAGGGTCAGGTTCAAAATAGATTGTTGTTCCCGTACCACGAACAGCCCCTAGCTTTTCGAGTTCGCCAAAAACTTTTCCTTTTTTGAATGTCTGGCGATACTCTTTACCATCTCGTTTAATATTTACTACTAGTTTTTTTGAAAGCGCATTCACCACCGAAGCGCCCACACCATGCAACCCGCCCGAATGAATATAATTATCACCTTCACCAAATTTAGCACCTGAATGCAAAGTGGTAAGGATAAGTTCAAGTGCGGGCTTTTTATGCTTGGGATGTATATCAACAGGAATACCGCGGCCATTATCAACAACGGTTACTGCATCGCCTGTTTTGTGAAGCGTTACGGTAATTGAATCAGCAAACCCGTTTAGATATTCATCCACCGAGTTATCAACAATTTCCCACACCAAATGGTGCAACCCTTTGGGGTCAACACCACCAATATACATCGAGGGACGTTTTCTTACAGGTTCAAGTCCTTCGAGAACCGTAATGTCCTTGGCGGAATAATTACTATTGGCACTACTCATATTATCTTGTCCGTTTCACACTATAATTAATCAAACAAACCTTTTGGGCTGCTTGGTTTTTGGGCTTCCGCATCTGCAATCTCCTCCCAATTCACCAACTCGATTGGGGGAACAATGATCTTTGCAAATTCCGATCTTTTAACCGCTTCAAAACCTTTACCGCCCCGGGTTACAACTTCATATTTACCGGGTCGAAAATCCATGGTTTTACCATTTGTGGTTTCAACCTGCAAAAAGTCATCTTTGCCTGAAATAACAACCCCGCCTAGGCAATGATCTTCTTCCCCTAACTTGATACCCATCACACCTTTTCCAACGCCGGATAAAATATTAACTTCATCGATTGAAAAATGAATGATATGCCCAAACTTCGAAGCAAGCATCATGCTTTTTTCTTTATTGACAATAAAAACATTCACCACCCGGTCGTTCTCATTAAGCCGCACATACATTCTACCCGTTTTGGTGGAAGCAATTCTGTGTGCCAATAAGGGTGTTCTAAGAACCTGCCCTTGCGAGGTTACAACTAAAACAAAGGGCGGGATGGGATCATCACCTTTGCCCGGTTTCGAAGGTTGGGTGAACCGTTCATCCGTGGTAACCATCATGATAATTTTTGCGCGGTCATTCAACCTAAAATACTTGTTTATAGGCTCTCCATAACCAGAACTTGCAGGAATTTCATTCGCTCTCATGGTAAAAGCAGCGCCATCATCACTAAAGAAAATAATTTGATCAAGAGTGCTTGCAGGAACCACTGCCAAAACTTCATCACCTTCTCTAACGCGAGTACCTTCAACAGACGCGAGCCTGCCTATTCTTTTCACCCAACCATCGCGGGTTAAAACAACATTGGTATTCTCGCGTTGAATATACGCTTCGGGATCAAACTCAGTTGCTTCATCTGCATCTCCGAACTTTGTTCGTCTTTTATCCGCAAACTTTTCGCCTAGCTCCGCTAGTTCTGATTTTACTACACCCCAGAGTTTGCGTTTCGATGCAAGAATCTCCTCAATCCGATCTGCTTCCTTGGTTTTCTCACGGAGTTCTTCCGTGATCTTTTTGATCTCCATTTGCGCAATCTTATACAACTGCGCTTCTAATATTGCTTCCGTTTGAATGTCATCAAGACCAAAAGCCTTCATCAATTTTTCAGCGGCATCAGCTTTACCCTGACTCTCACGAATCATCTTGATTGCCCGGTCCAAGGCATCAAAAATAATTTTGAAACCTTTAAGGATGTGAATGCGTTTTCGTAATTGTTCAAGATCAAACTCAAACCTTCGCTTAATTGTTTCAAAGCGGAAATCAAGGAATTGCCTTAGAATCTGACATATCCCAAGCCTTTCTGGCCTTGTTCGTTCCCGACCTTCCGCATCTTTGATGGGAATCAAACAAGTAAAGTTGCAGGCGAAATTATCCTGCAATTGAGTATGCCTATACAAATAAGACATGATAAGGTCAGGGGAGGATTCTGCCTTGATCTCCAGCACAATTTTGACACCTTCTTTTTCGCTGGATTCATCAACTACATTTAAAAGTTGAGGAACTTTTCGATCAATAATTATCAATCCAATATCAGAAACAAGTTTGCCCTTATCGACACCAAAGGGGATGGAATAAACAATAATGTTTTTAACCTTGTTAACTTCTTCAATCTTCCATTGCCCTTGGATCTTAAGACTCCCTGATCCTTCCTCATAAATTTTTGTGAGGGCAGGGCGGTCTATCAATATTTTTCCACCCAAAGGAAAATCAGGCCCCTTTAAACGGTCCAACAGTTGTGATGTTGTTGCTTCAGGGTTCTCTATAAGGTGTATGCAGGCTTTAATTACATCGCCCAAATTATGAGGAGGGATGTTGGTTGCCAAACCCACCGCAATCCCAGAACTCCCATTAAC
>Ga0194061_1000981_pt1 | contig 17197 bp, 15 predicted proteins | sample SepL2221m_MetaG_FD_163423 | JGI IMG/M metagenome (GOLD analysis project Ga0194061, IMG submission 163423) | Anoxic zone freshwater microbial communities from boreal shield lake in IISD Experimental Lakes Area, Ontario, Canada - Sep2016-L224-21m | ecosystem: Environmental > Aquatic > Freshwater >... | reverse complement strand
CTAGAGTATATATCATTAAGCCCCACCGAACAATAAAAAAAGACGCCGACCCTCGGGTCAGCGTTTTTGGTTCTTATCTGTGTTCATCTGTGTCCATCTGTGGTTACATCCCCCCGCCTCAGAAACTACCCTCCAGGCCAATTCGGGCATACGGGGCGGGTTTGAAGTCCATCAGGTCGGTCTGGTCGCGGGAGTCGAAGCCCTGGGTGAAGCGCTGGTTGAAGGCATAGCCCCCCGCCAGCAAGGCCCGCAGTTGCAGGCGGCCCAGATCAAGACTGCCCACGGTGACGCCGGCTTCGGCGCGCATCTGTTTGAAGAAAACCCGGTCATTGCCGGTCTCATTGAAGAAGGCAAACGTGTGCGAACCGATGTCCCCGAACAGGGTCAGGCCCTGCAGCACCTGCCAACTGACGCTGGCGCCCACGGTCGAGGGGATGATGTAATCGGCGCCAAGGGTCACATTTTCGATCGGCTTCCAGGTCACACGCGAATAGGGCACGCCGACGATGTAGGATAGATTCGGCAGCGGTTCGCCCAGATAGGCAATGCCCGGCAGGGGCACATCGGGGAAAATGGTGCGGTTGCCGTTGTAGTCCAGCGTCAGCAACAGAGCACTCTTGGTATCAATGTTATAGCGGGCCAGAAACGCGGCCTTGCCGTAGACGGCGTTGCTGTCGCCGTAGGGGTCGTTACCGGCATAGCCCGCACCCGCCGCCAGCGCAAAGCTCCACTGGCTGTCGGTGGGTTTGTACATCAGGCCCACGGCCAGCGATTGATCCATATATTGGTTGGACAGGCCAGGGGTGGAGGTGCCCAGTTGCAGGCCTTCGATCTTATGGCCGACGAGCAGTTGCCATTCGGGCGTCAGGCCATATTCAAGCGTGGCGTCGGATTCGTAAATGCCCAGGTGCAGGCCGCGCTCGGCGGGGGATTTTTCGTAGGTTTTGCCAAAATAGAGGTAACTGCCATCGGCCGTGGCTTTGACCTCACCGGCGGCGACGGATTTACCCGAGAACATGCCAACAAAAAGTTCCGGCCCAGTGGCGGCCATGGCGGGTAACGCCAATACAGCAGCACAGGCTGCGACGAAAATGCCACGGGAAGTATTATTACGCATAAACGAACCTCCGTGTTTGGGTACGGGTCAAAATCTCTGCCGAATTCGCAGACACGTCTAGTTTAGGGAGGATAGCTGGAAATGTGGAAAAAAGTGGAGTGGACGCTAAATAGCCCGGCGGGGGAAAAGCGGTTATACTGCGGTTCTATGAATCTCGCGGTGGCGTGCGACTTGAAACATCGTGGCGGCTGTGGTAATCTAGCGTTTTTCGTATCAAGGCTCCCGGACAAGTGCGGTTCTGTAGGACCGACAGGGAGCACAAGAGCTTTGGAAGGTATGCGATGCCCACAATCAATCAGCTCATTAAGTCGCCCCGCGTTCCGCTGGCGAAGATCCGCAAGAACAAGGACTTGGAAAAGAGTCCCTTCAAGCGTGGCGTCTGTTTGGTGGTCAAGACCATGACCCCCAAGAAGCCCAACTCCGCGTTGCGTAAAGTCGCCCGTGTGCGTCTGAGCAACGGCAAGGAAGTCACGGCTTATGTGCCGGGCGTTGGCCATAATCTGCAGGAACACTCGATTGTTCTGGTCCGGGGCGGTCGTGTCCGCGATTTGCCCGGCGTGCGTTATCACATCGTCCGTGGCGTACTCGATGCCAGCGGCGTGGATGATCGCCGTCGCAGCCGGTCCAAGTACGGCGCCAAGAAACCCAAAAAGTAAATTAAGTCTTAATCGCACTGTCGCAAACGCGGGCGTGTTGCCTGCGCACGGGACAGAGTATCCTCCGCTTAGATGGCGGACCTAGGAGAAAAGGAGCCCACCATGGGTGCCAAGAGTTTTACCAAGTCGCGCACGCAGATGCGTCCGGACCCCACCTACAACAGCCTGCTGTTGTCCAAGTTCATCAACTGCACCATGCAGGATGGCAAAAAGTCGACCGCCCAACGCATCATCTATGATGCCATGGACATCATCGGCAAGAAGGTCAAAGAACAGACCCCCCTCGAAATTTTTGAACTGGCCATGGAAAACTGCAAACCGCAGGTCGAAGTGCGTTCCAAGCGCGTCGGCGGTGCGAACTATCAGGTTCCCATGCCCGTGAAGCGCGATCGCCAGATTTCGCTGGCCATCCGCTGGATTCTCGAAGCCACCCGCGGCAAGTCGGGCCGCCCCTTCGCCGAACGTCTGGCCGAAGAGCTGATGGCCGCCTCCCGTCGGGAAGGTACCGCAATTCAAACCCGCGAAAACGTCCACAAGATGGCCGATGCCAACAAGGCCTTCGCCCACTTCGCCTGGTTCTAAGCCACGCGGTCATAAATCCGATTTCAAAGCGCCTCGGCACCTGCCGGGGCGTTTTTTTATGCGCCGCGTGACGCGGGCCGTACGCCATGCCCCAAAAGGCGTTTTGCGTTTACAATATCCCGCAGGAGTCACGCATGATTATTGCCGGGATAGATGAAGCGGGTTACGGGCCCCTGCTGGGACCGCTGGTGGTCTCGGCCACAGCGCTGGGCGTGCCTGCGCAGTCCCTGCCGGTGGAGATTGAGGCGGTACCGAATCTCTGGCAGGCCCTGCGCGGCGCGGTGACCCCCACCGCCGACCGCACCGGGCGGAAATTGCTGATTGCGGATTCCAAGGTGGTCCACGCCCGGAGTAACGGAGATAAACTGCTCGAACGCGGGGTGCTGGTCATGTACCGGCTGTGGCTGGAGCAACATGAATGCTGGCCCGGCGGCTATGAATGGACGCGTTTCTTGCGCGATTGCTTCGTGCGCCACGAACCGCTGACCACCTATCCCTGGTACGCCAAGTCCCCCGTCCTGCCGCAGTGGGCGGATGGCAATGATCTGGGCATCGTGACCAACCAGGTACGGGCGGCGCTGCAGCAGGCCCGGGTGGAACTGGTCACCATGCGTTCCACGGTCCTGCCAGAACGGCATTACAACACCCTGGTAGCCAAGACCGGCAATAAGGGTTCCGCCCTGCTCTCGCTGACGCTGGCCCATCTGCACGCGTTGTATCAGGCACACGGGTCGGAAGGGCTGGTGGTGGGCGTGGATAAACAGGGCGGACGCGACCGCTATCACGATCTGCTGCTCAAGACGTTTCCCGAGGCCCGGCTGAAAATATTGGGCGAGGGCGCCACCCTGAGCAGTTACGTGCTGGAATCCGCGCAGGGCCGCATGGTGGTGCATTTCAGCGCCAAAGGCGAACAGCATTTCCTGCCCACCGCGCTGGCCAGCATGCTGTGCAAATATCTGCGCGAAAGCTGCATGACGCAATTCAATACCTGGTGGTGTGCCCAGATCCCGGGGCTGAAACCCACCGCTGGCTACTATCAGGACGGCACCCGCTGGCTGGCAGAGGTGCGCGAACATCTGCCCCGGTTACAATGTGCTCCCGAAGATTTAATCCGCATTCGCTAAAGGACTTACTGATGGCACTGGTTCAATTACAGTGGTTTTCCCAAACGCTCGGTATGCACATGGTCACTTGGGCACTGCTGCCCAATAACGCCAAGCCTCCGTATGCCACGCTCTATTTGCTGCATGGCCGCAGTGATGATGGTTCGATCTGGACCCGCCGCACCCGGCTGGAATTACACGCGGAAAAATATCCATTGGCCATTGTGATGCCCACCGCGCTACGCGGTTTTTATACCCACAACGACAAGGCGCCCGATTTCGCCAAGTACATCGCGGAAGATGTGGTGCAGTCCTCCGAGCGCTTCCTGCCGCTCAAGGCCGACCGCAAGGCGCGGGCCATCGGTGGGTTATCCATGGGCGGTTATGGTGCCCTGCGGGTGGGTCTGGCCCGGCCGGATTTATTCAGCAGTATCCACAGTCACTCCGGGGCCCTGCTGGGTTGTAGTGAAGGCTCGAAGCTGGAAGGTACGCCGGAAGGCGAATGGATTTTCGGAACCAAACGCTTTGCCGGCTCGCAGCATGATCTGCTGGTCCATGCCAAAGCCGCGAAAAAAGCGGGCCACCTGCCGAAAATTAAGATTGATTGCGGCACGGAAGATTTTCTGATTGAAGTGAACCGCAAAGTCCACGGGCAATTGCAACGGGCCGGGATTCCGCACGAATATGACGAATATCCCGGCACCCACAACTGGGATTATTGGGACACGCATATCCAGACGGCTCTGGCGTTTCATGCCAAGAATTTACGCCTGCACTAAGCTGCGGGCCGCGGGGAACGGCTGCAAGGCCCGCTGGAAAATGCCCAGCGTGTAGGCAATAGCCAGACCATAATTGGTGATCGGTACCTGCGCCGCCCGGCAACGCTGGATACGGTTGAGCACCGCCCGGCGGTTGAGCATGCACGAACCGCAATGGATCACCAGTTGATATGAGGACAGATCGGCGGGGAAATCCTGCCCTTGACACACCTGCACATCCAGATCACCGCCGACATATTGGCGCAGCCAGCGCGGGATTTTCACCCGGCCGATGTCCTCACCAATGGGATGATGCGTGCAGGCTTCGGCGATCAGAATGCGGTCGCCGGGACGCAGGCGTTCGATGTGCATGGCCCCGCGCACAAACTCGGTCAGGTCCCCCTGTAAGCGGGCGAACAATATCGAGAATGAGGTCAGCGGAATCGCCGGCGGCGTATCGGCGGCGACCTTCAAAAAGGCCTGCGAGTCAGTAATCACTAGTGCCGGCGGGGTTTTGAGCGCTGCCAGCGCATGCGCCAATTCCCGTTCGCGCACCACCAGCGAGATCGCTTCCTGATCCAGCAGCGCGCGGATGGTTTGCACCTGCGGCAGGATCAATCGTCCCGCCGGGGCTTCCTTATCAATCGGCACCACCAGCACCACCAGTTCGCCCGGGCGTACCAGATCGGACAGCAAGGGCGGATGATTGAGCACGGCATCGGGTGTGACCGCAATCAGCGCGGTGCGCAGGGCTTCCAAACCTGCACCCGTCAGGGCCGAAACGGCACAGACCGGCACCTTATGCTCGGACAATTGCGCGGCAAGTTCGGGAGCAATCCAATTTTGATCGGCCTGATTAAGGGCAATAACAAAGGGGATGGCGCGGCGTTTGAGTTCCTGCACCAGTTCAGTTTCAACCACGCCCCATCCGGCCGGACCGGCTACCAACAGGGCCACTTCGCTACGGTCCAGCGCCTTGTGGGTTTTGGCTACACGTTGCCGACCCAGCTCCCCTTCATCATCCACCCCGGCGGTATCCAGCCAGAGCACCGGGCCCAGCGGCTGGAGTTCCATGGCTTTTTCCACCACATCGGTGGTCGTGCCGGGCGTGGGCGAGACGATGGCCACGGCCTGACGCGTCAGCGCGTTGAGCAGCGACGATTTGCCGACATTGCGGCGGCCCACCAGCGCGATATGCAGACGCAGCGATTTGGGCGCACTGGGCATCATGGCAACCACCCCGCCGTGGGCGTGGGGGCCGGGGGACTGCCCAGTCGCACCGTGGCGGCGGGACTGGTGGCTTCATCAAAAGCGGCGGCCGTGAGTAATCCCTGCGCCAAGGCTTCCTCACGCAAACTGCGGCCCGCGGCGGTGGCCTGATGGACCAGCGCTTCGACCCGCTGATAGCCCAGCACACTGACCAATGCGGTCGCGGTGGCCGTGGTCGTGCCCACATACGCCCGGCAGTGGGCTTCGTGGGCGGTGATGCCCTCGACACACAGCCGGCGGAAATTATGACACGCCCGGGTCAGCACTTCGATATTACTGAGCAGACAGTCGGCCACGAGCGGGAGATACTGGTTTAATTCCAGATTGCCCAGCGCACAGGCCTGCACCAGTGCCTGATCATGGGCCATGACCATCAAGGCGGCCTGTCCGACCGATTCGGGAATGACGGGATTGACCTTGCCGGGCATGAGTGAGGAACCGGCCTGCCGGGGAGGCAGGATGATTTCACCGATCCCCGCCGCCGGTCCGGAGGCCAGCAGACGCAGATCATTGCTGATTTTGAGCAGCGTGGCGGCCAGCACGCGCAGGATGCCGGACACTTCCACCAATGCATCAAGATTCTGGGTGTTATCAATCATATTTTCCGCCCGCGCCAGCCCCAACCCCGTCAGGGCACGCAGATGTTCCACCACGCGGAAAATATACTGCCGCGGTGCCCCCAAGCCGGTACCAATGGCGGTACCGCCGAGATTCACCACGCGCAGGCGTTCGGTGCATTGATAGATGCGCCAGCGGTCGCGATTGAACGCTTCGGCATAGGCGCCCATCTCCGCGCCCAGCGTCATCAGCACCGCATCCTGCAATTGCGTGCGTCCCACCTTCACGACATGGGCGAAGGCCTGTTCCTTGCCCTGAAAGGCTTCCTGCAACAATACCACTTCCCGTTCCAAATCCTGCAAGCCAAACAGTGCCGCGACTTTGAGCGCGGTGGGATAGGTGTCATTGGTGGATTGGTGACAATTCAAATCGTCCAGCGGATGCAGCGTGTGATACGCCCCCAGCGGCTGACCGAGAATCTGCAGGGCGCGATTGGTCAGCACCTCGTTGACATTCATATTAGTGCTGGTGCCTGCGCCGCCCTGCCAGGCATCCACCAGAATATGTTCATCGAGCAGGCCTTCGGTCATTTCCGCGCAGGACTGCACGATGGCGTCAAAGGCTGGTTTTTCCCAGCGGCCCAATTCATGATTGGTCAGGGCACACGCGTGTTTCACCTGGCCGAAGGCGTGAATCAGCCGTGTGGCCACCGGCCGGCGGGCGATGTCAAAATTCGCCAGCGCCCGCTGGGTGTAAATGCCATACAACGCCGTGGCGGGTACGGGCAGACTGCCCAGCAGGTCCGATTCTGTCCGGGTGGTGGTCATTAGAAGTACAAATCCCGTTGTTCGGTGGTACGGATCACACCCAGCCGGCGCACGATCTCGGTCTTGCGACTGCTCTCGGGAATGTTAGCCAAGGTGGATTCCTCGAGTTTGCGGATCGCTGCGGCCGTTTCCGGCGTGGCATAGTCGGTGGCATATTCCACCGCAGTGCTCAGCGCGTTGGGTGTGCAGAGTTTTTCGATAAAGCCGGGAATGGCATATTCCATGAACTCTTCACCAGTGCGGCCCAGCCGATAGCAGGCGGTGCAGAAACTCGGGATATAACCGTTCTGGGCCAATTCGCGCACCACCTCATCCAGTGAGCGCACATCGCCAAGTTGAAACTGTTCTTTTTCGATACATTGTTGCTGGGCATCACCGGCTTCGGTGTAACCACCCAATTCGATGCGCGAACCGGCATCAATCTGCGACACCCCAAAGCCCAGCGCCGCGCGGCGTACTTCGGCGGTCTCGCGCGCGGTGAGAATCATGCCGGTATACGGCACGCTCAGGCGCAGAATCGCGATGATCCGCATAAAATCATAATCACTTACCGCCCAGGGCAGGCTGCTGGACATACCGCTGGCCGGGCGCATGCGCGGGAAGCTGATGGTGTGCGGTCCCACGCGATAATGCTGCATCAGGAAGCGGGCATGACTGACGAGCCCCAGCAATTCGAAACGCCAATCGTACAGGCCGAACAACGCCCCAATACCGACATCATCGCAGCCAGCCTCAAAGGCGCGGCTCAAACCATCCAGGCGCCACAGATAATCCCCCTTGAGCGTGCCGGGGGGATGCACCTGGGCATACGTGGGCTTGTGATAGGTTTCCTGGAATATCTGATAAGTGCCGATACCCGCATCATGCACCAGCTTGTAGCCCGCATGATCCATCGGTGCGGCGTTGATATTGACGCGGCGGATTTCACCCTTGCCTTTTTTGATGCTATAGACCTGCGTGACGGTGTCGGCGATGGCCTGCGGGTTATAGCGTGGGTGTTCGCCGAATACCAGAATCAACCGCTTGTGACCTTTGTCTTCCAGCGCCTCGACTTGGGCGCGGATGTCCTCCACACTCAGCGTGCGGCGCACCGCCTCCTTATTCGACCGGCGGAACCCGCAATAGGTACAGTCGTTCACGCACTCGTTGCCGATATACAGCGGCGCGAACAGCACAATGCGATTGCCGTACACGCGGCGTTTGAGTTCGCGCGCGGCTTCGAAAATTTCCTCGACCAATGCCGGATCACTGGCGGCGATCAGGGCTGCGGTCTCGGCCAGTTCCAGCGGTTGTTTTTCCATGCTCTTGGCGATGATCTCGCGTACCCGCACGGCGTCCGTGGTGGTCTGGATCAACTGATTGAGCAATGGATCATTGATAAAGTCGCACGCGGTGCGACTCATGGTTCGTGACATCATGACACACTACCTCCTGACAAAGGTCCGGCCACCGGCCGGACTGGTTGGGGGGCATCACCGCGCCCGGTGCCGATTTCCCGGCCCAGCGACTCGATACGGCCCTGTAAACACCCGTGACACGCCTCGGCCGTTTCGGTCATACAGGCCTTGCCGGGATAAATTTCGTACAGTTGCCGGTACGCCGGGGGCGTAAGATTCGGCATCACCACATTGGCCCCGCGTTTCAGGCACAACTCGCGGCCCTGACTGGTGTTCAGGGTGGCCATAGCCGTGGTGGCGGGGATGTTGGCCCGCGGTTGCAGCAAACGGGCCAGCGCGATCACGCGGTAAGTCAACGCTTCGGTGTTGGGCACCTGCTCAGCGGGAGTGGCCATATAGGCCTCCGCTTCGCGGCCCAAGGCGGTATCCGGATGCGCCAACCACGGCCCCACACCGATCATATCCAAATTCAAAGTGCTGAACAATTGTAGATCATTGACCAAATCCGCCCAGGTCTGGCCGGGTAGGCCCACCATCACGCCCCCGCCGATTTCATAACCCAAATCGCGCAACTGCCGGAGCAGGTCAATACGCGTCGCCCAGCTTTGCCCCTGCAGATGCGGATGCACCCGGGCAAACAACGCGGGATTCGACGTTTCAAACCGCAGCAGATAACGGTCCGCCCCGGCCTGGCGCCACTGGGCATAATCCCCGGTTTCACGTTCGCCCAGACTCAGCGTCACCGCCACCGGCAAGGCGGACTTGATACATTTGATGACTTCCGTAACCCACGCGGTAGTCAGTTGCGGGTCTTCGCCCGCCTGCAGCACCACCGTGCCATAACCCATCTGATGGGCCTGATTGGCACAGGCCAACACTTCACCCATGCTCATGCGGTAGCGTTTTAACTGATGGTTATCGGCATTCAAGCCGCAGTAGAGACAGCGCCGCCGGCAGTAGTTGCTGACCTCGATCAGGCCGCGCAGGTGGACCGCCGGGCCGACATGCTTTTGCCGGACGGCATCGGCCCGGGCATAGAGCAACTCGACCTCGTCGGCTTGGTCGGTGGTCAGGTAATGGAGAATATCTGGCGCTGTAAGGGACATCGCAGCACTAATTAAATACCATATTGTCCAGTTTGTCCACAAAAAAACGGACCCTTTTTACAGGGTCCGTCATTTTTGCGGAAAATATTACCGGCGGTACAGCGGCCGGGGCGAGTATTTGGTGTGTAACAGGTGGTGGGCCTCTTCGCTGCCGGGTTTGTGCAGGAAATCTGCGTAAACCTGAATAACTTCAGGATTGTCATGCGAGCAGCGCTGCTTGCAGTCCCGATCATCTTGATAGATCGCATCGGTACGTTTCTTGCGCAGGGCATCGTTGATGCCATAAGGCTGACCACCGCCACCGATACAGCCGCCGGGGCAGGCCATGATTTCGATGAAGTGGTAGGGCAATTCCTTGCCTTCCTTGCGGGCTTCGCGGACACGGTCCAGCACGGTTTCGACATTGGCCAGACCATGAGCCACGGCAATGCGAATCGAGAGATCATTGATCTTGATGGTGGCTTCTTTGACGCCTTGCAGACCACGGACATCGGCAAATTCAACACTGGTCAGATTCTTGCCGGTGACCATGTGGTAGGCGGTACGCAGGGCGGCTTCCATAACGCCACCAGTCACCCCGAAGATGGTGCCAGCGCCGCTATATTCGCCCAGCAGGGAATCAGCATCGCTTTCGGGCAATTCGGGGAAATCCACGCCGGACTGTTTGATCATGCGGATGATTTCGCGGCTGGTGAGCGCCACGTCCACGTCCTTGTGACCGGAGGCGTACATTTCATCGGTGCGCGAGATTTCAAACTTCTTGGCCGTGCAGGGCATGATCGAGACCATATAAACCTGAGCGGGATCAATGCCGCGTTTTTCGGCGTAATAGGTCTTGGCCAGCGCCCCGAGCATCTGCTGGGGCGACTTGCAGGTGGAGAAATTATCCAGGAAGTCATAGTGGACCTTTTCCATGAAGTCGGTCCACGACGGGCAGCAACTGGTGATCAGCGGCAATTCGCCCTTCTTGTGGGCGAAACGCTGCACAAATTCGGTGGCTTCTTCCATGATGGTCAGATCGGCGGAGAAATTGGTGTCAAAGACCGCCTTGAAGCCCAACCGCCGCAGAGCGGTGTAAATCTTGCGGGTCAGATTGGTGCCCGTGGGGAAGCCGAAGGATTCGCCCAAGGCCACACGCACGGCCGGAGCCATCTGGACCACGCAATACTTGTTGGGATCATGCAGGGCATCCCACACGGTCTGGGTTTCGTCGTTTTCGACGATCGCGCCGGTGGGGCAATGCGCCGAGCACTGGCCGCAGCGCACGCAGGGTGATTCGGCCAGTTGAATGTCGCCGGCGGGCGCCATACGGGTATTGATACCGCGATCCAGGAAGGACAGCGCCCAGACGTTCTGGATATTCTGGCAGACCGTGATGCAGCGGCCGCACTTGATGCACTTGCGGAAATCGATGTTGATCGAACCGGTGGACTTGTCCATCGGCACATCGCGGACATAACGGCGGATGGATTCCTGCCGGATGCCGAAGTCGGCGGCCAGAGTCTGCAGTTCGCATTCCCCGCTGCGCAGACAGGTCAGGCATTCGTTGGGATGGTTGGACAGAATCAACTCCAGCACATTGCGGCGTACGTCCACAATTTCGCTGTCGTGGGTGGTGATGTCCATGCCGTTATCAATCGGCGTGCAGCAGGCCCGGGGCAGCTTGGGCGAGTTCTTCACCCGCACCAGACAGATGCCGCAAGCCGCGGTGGGATCGAGGTCTTTGTGCTTACACAGGACGGGGATCTTGACCTGCACCTTGCGGGCAGCGTCCAAGATGGTCGTCCCTTCCGGTACTTCCACATCAATCCCGTTGATCTTGGCCTTAATCATATGTATGTTCCTTGCGTCGCGTTGGTGATGGTATTACTTACCGGCACTGGCCGCTTTGGCCGACATTTTCTTGGCGTAACTCACGCCACCTTCGATGAAAGCACTGTATTCGCTGTTGAAGTAACGCAGCGTGGACAGGACCGGATTGGGCGCCGTCTGGCCCAAACCGCACAGCGAGGCCTTCTGCATCGCCTGACACATCCGCCGCAGCGATTCGATATCCGCGGGCTTGCCCAGACCACGGCTGATGCGGTCGAGCACCTGCAGCATCTGGTAACCGCCCACGCGGCAGGGCGCACACTTGCCGCAGGATTCATCCACACAGAACTTCAGGTAGAACTTGGCCACGTCCACCATACAGTCGTTCAGGTCCATGACGATCATCCCGCCCGAGCCCATGATCGAGCCCAGCAGCAGGAGCGATTCATAACTGATGGCCGTGTCGAGCTTGTCTTCGGGAATCACACCGCCGGAGGGGCCGCCGGTCTGCACGGCCTTGATGGCCTTGTCTTCCAGCACGCCACCGCAGATTTCAAACACGATTTCCCGCAGGGTGATGCCCATGGGCACTTCGACCAACTGGGCATTCTTGACCTTGCCGGTGACGGCGAAGACCTTGGTGCCTTTGGACTTTTCGGTTCCGTACTGGGCATACCATTCGCCACCCTTGAGCAGGATGGCCGGCACGCCAGCGAGGGTTTCCACATTGTTGATCGCGGTGGGCTTGCCGAACAGACCCTTGACCGACGGATACGGCGGACGGGGGCTGGGGCTGCCGCGTTTGCCTTCGATGGAGGCGATCAGGGCGGTTTCCTCACCGCACACAAAAGCCCCGGCACCCAGACGAATCTTGGCGTCGAAGCAGAAACTGCTGCCGAGGATATTCTGACCGAGCAGGCCGCGGGCGCGGGCCTGATCAATGGCTTTCTGCACGCGGGCCACCGCCATGGGATATTCCGCACGGATGTAGAAATAACCCATGGTCGCGCCGATGGCATAGGCCGCAATCATCATGCCTTCCAGCACGGCATGCGGGTCGCCTTCGAGCACGCTGCGGTCCATGAACGCGCCGGGATCGCCCTCGTCGCCGTTACAGACCATATATTTCTGATCCGCTTTCACATCGCGGGTCAATTTCCATTTCATCCAGGTCGGGAAGCCCGCGCCACCACGACCGCGCAGGCCGCTGGCTTTGAATTCGGCGATGACCTGTTCGGGCGTCATCTTGGTGACGGCTTTACAGATCGCCTGATACGTCTGATGGGTCAAGGCATCGTCGAGGCTCTCGGGGTCCACGCTGCCGCAGTTGCGGAGCACGACCTTGACCTGTTTGTCGGCGGCCGCGAACAGCAGATCTTCCAGCACTTCGTTTTTCTGGATGCTGTGCTGCACGATCCGGGCCACATCATTGGCCAGCACGTTGGTGTAGGTCACGCCCGAGGGCAGCAACTGCACCACCACGCCTTCGTCATACACGCCCATATCAATGGCCTGTACGACCTGAACCTTGCCTTCCAACTTCTGGCGTTTGATTTCTTCCATCATCGAGAACTGGAAGAACTGAGTTTTGTCGCCATCGGCGGGACTGGTATCACTGACCAGCACCCACTGGGTGGGGGCTTTGATTTCCTTGCCCCGATCGCGTCGGGCCATCACCAGACCGTCCACCAACTGGTGTTTGATCACGTGCAGATTGATGATGTCCGTGGCCTTTTCGGGCGTCACGCGACCATACATCACGCGCGGCATGCCTTCGACCGAGATTTCGACCAGCGGATCGGCATAGGCCAAGCCCACCGAGCCGGTACGTTGTACCGCCACGGGCAGGCCCAAACGCTGCTTTTCCTTGTCGAGCGCGTCAAAGACTTCGCCCGCACCGGCGGCAATGCCACCGGTATCCAGGCCGACCTTGATCCAATTCTGCGGCGCGGCAGTGCGCTGGGCATAGACTTGCAGGTCTGCGGGGGTGAGTGGTTTCATGGTTGCTCATCCTTCTTGCGGGTTTCGATAATGATCTGACTGATATCCGTGGGTTTGACCTTGCCGTAGGTCTTGCCATCCACCACCATGGCGGGCGACAAGCCGCAGCACCCAATGCAGCGCACCACATCGAGGTGGAACATGCGGTCTTCGGTGGTCTTGCCTTCCTGGACATTGAGCTGGCTCTTCACTTCGCCAAGCAGGCCCGGGGCGCCCTTGAGATAGCAGGCGGTTCCCATGCACACCGCGACATTATGTTTGCCCGGCGGGACCAGTTTGAAGTAGTGATAGAAGGTGATGACTTCGTAAATGCGGGCGAGTTTCACATCCAGCGCCCGCGACAATTCCATCGCGACTTCGCGCGGCACATAGCCGTGCTCGTTCTGGATGGCGTGCAGGATCATGATGAGGTTGCCCTCTTCCTTGGCCCAGCGCTTGACGTGCTCTTCCACATCCTTGCGCGTGCCGCTTTCGATCTTGGTACGAATCTTGGTGAGGCGTTCCAGCTTCACTTCCAGAATCCGGGCCAATTCGTCGGCCACATCGCGCGGCACATAGCCGTGCTTCTGTTCCAGTTCGTCCAACATGCCCAGCAGACTGGCTTCGTCGTCTTTCCAACGCGCCATGCTCTGTGCCTGTTGCTGTGGGGGTATGGGTTCGGTCGTCATAACATTCCCTCGTCAGAGGCCAAGCTGCCGTGATCCGTTGCCGCTTCCGCAAACTTGCGAACACCGACAAAACGTCTAATTGCAAGGGTCAAAATACCAGACCTAAACGCGTTGTCAACTACATGACGACCTATTTATCTTATTTTATAAACAGACTAAATCAGTGCGATTTGTGCAGGTTGATTACCATGAGGAACACACGTATTACATAGCGATTTTGTCGGCAATAAACTCATACGCGTTGCGCAGCGGAGCCCAAAGTACGTTTACGCAGGGAGTGGTGAGCGCTGGAACCGAGGTTAGAACTTCACCCGGAAACTCGCGTCGCTGGAGTCCCATTTATGGAAGCTCTTGGACGCTTGAATGGCGATATTACGTATGAGCAGGTCCTGCATCTTGACCGCATTGACACGTTCGATGGGCTGGTTGGGGGCTTCAATAATAATCGGTAGGCCACTGATGGCGTTTTCGGAATTGCCAGTGGGATATACCCGCTCCCCGGCCCGATTGACCATACGTACCGAAGTTTCGGCTCGGCCGGTGACAATTTCACCGCCCGCCGACACTTCCACTTTCCACAGCGTTACGTCCACGACCAGCACGTAATCCGCCTCGGTCTTTTCCGCGATTTCCGCGATTGTATATTTTGCAAAGCCAGCCTCTTCGCGCAAACGCTCAATCCGGAACTGGGCAACAAATTGGTCTGCTGCTTTCATACGGAATAACTGATCAGTGATGGCTTGGCCCAGTTGGACGGGCAGCACTGCAGGGGCGTGGGAACCCGCCACGGGGTCCACCAGAACCAAGACCCTAACCTCTTTGGGGATTTTGTAGGCGGCCTCGACGGGGGTACTGGCCAAAAAACATCCCCCCAGCATCAGACCCAGCCAGGCCAAAAACAGAAAACCACCCAAGCGTGCGTATATCACATCTTTTCCTTGATGGATTTTTCCAATTCGCGGTGATCGTAGAAACGATTGACCAGATTTTCGCTGAACATTTCCAGCGCCCGCTTGCGGACGACCAATTCGCTGCTCTGGGTGGCATCCAAGGGCCCATTGTCCGGGAAGTAGACCGCGATTTCTTCGCGCCAGGAGGGCTGATTGCCGGGGATGTCCACTTCAAACACCTGACAACTGGCCTTGATCCGGCCACGCAGGAGCATGTCGCTATCGGGTTCGCGCGAAGCGAACTCATTGAGTTCGATATACAGCACGCGGTCCACGGAGAAATGCTTGCCAATGTCTTTGACCTGCAGCGCCTGCCAGTTGAGCGTTTCATTCTGCCAGTTGATCACATCTTTGTGACTCAGCAGGCGGATATTGGGCACATTGCCCCGGAACCGGGCGGCGACAAAGGCCGAGATTTCTTCGCGGCATTCCGGATACTGAAAAGTGGTGGCATCGTCGGCATACACCACGATGGCCACCGATTTGTCCAGCAAGCCGGTATAGACGGCCGTTACAGCCTTGCCATTTTGGCGTTCGTAGGCGCGCGCGGCCCACTGGCAACCCGCGAGGGTCAGCACCAAAGTTAGGCATAAAAGCCACGCGGCCACACTTAGGGTCGTATTACGCATGCAAATCCTCCGGAAGTCTGGGTGTATGGTAAACCGTCATAGGCCTATTGGGCAACCAGCAGGCAACATTTTACCCCCGCAGTCGTTTGGTGTAACGGGGGAGAAGTAAGTATAGTGCGTTTTTAAGGTTTATTTGCCTATGCGCCGTTTAGCTGAAATTTGTATCCATCGTCCCATCTTTGCCATGATGCTGATTATGGCCCTGGTCGTCGTGGGGGCCACCGCCTGGTGGCGACTGCCCACCGACCGCTTCCCCTCGGTGGATTTGCCCACCGTGCGGATTGACACCCTGTTGCCCGGGGCCGCGCCCGAAACCATCGAAACCGATGTGACCCGCATCATCGAGGAAGCCGTCAACAGTGTCGAGGGGATCGAGGAACTGCGCTCCATCTCCGGCACCGGCCAATCGGTGGTCATTGTAACCTTCCGCCTGGACCGGGGGATTGACGCAGCCACGCAGGATGTGCGCGATCGGGTTCTGGCCAGTGTCCGCAAATTGCCTGATGACACCGAACTGCCCATCGTCAGCAAGGTGGACAACGACACCACGCCGGTCATGACGCTGGCGATTTCCGGGCCGCGCTCCCTGCGGGAATTGACCGAACTGACCGACAAAGTCATCAAAACGCAATTGGAACGTACCCAGGGCGTGGGCGAAGTCAGTATCGTCGGCGGCCAGAAACGCAGCATTAATGTGTGGGTGAAACCCGACCAAATGGCCGCCTTGCGTCTGCCCATCACGGCCGTGCGCGATGCCATTACCCGCGAAAACAGTGAAATCCCCGGTGGCAATCTGACCGGGGCCAACTATGAAGAACGCCTCCGCACCATGGGCCGGGTGAACAACCCTGCGGAATTCGGGGACTTTGTCGTGGCCACCGTCAATCAGCGGCGGATCACCCTCAACGATATCGCCACGGTTGAGGATGGCACCGTGGAACTGCGCTCGGCGGCGCGGCTGGATGGCCAGCCGGCGGTGAGTTTGGATATCCGCCGGCAATCCGGCGCCAATACCATGGCGGTGATCACCAGCGCCAAAGCGGAATTGGACAAAGTCCGCAGTTTGTTGCCCCCCGACGTGCGGGTCGAGATTATCAAAGACCAGTCCCGTTATATCAACGCCGCGCTGCATGAAATCGAGACGCATCTGGTGCTGGGGGCGATCCTGGCCTGTCTGGTGGTGCTGGTCTTCATGCGCAATGCCCGGGCGACCCTGATTGCGGGCGTGGCGATTCCCACCTCGGTAATCGCGACCTTTGGCCTGATGTGGGCGCTGAATTTCACGCTCAACTCGGTGACCATGCTGGCGCTGGTGTTGATGGTGGGCATCGTGATTGACGACGCCATCGTGGTGCTGGAAAACATTTACCGTATGGTGGAGGAGAAACACCTCACCCCCTTCCAGGCCGCCAAGGAAGGCACCTCGGAGATTGCCCTTGCCGTGCTGGCCACCACCCTGAGTCTGGTGGTGATCTTTATCCCCGTCTCATTCATGTCGAGTATCTCGGGGCGGTTCTTATACCAGTTCGGGCTGACCGCGGCCGCGGCGGTCATGGTCAGCTTGCTGGTCAGCTTTACCCTTACTCCGATGCTGTCGGCCCGGGCGCTGGCCAAGAAAAAGCACAGCGCCGGGTCAGCCCATGACCCCGCCGCACCGGTGGCCAAAACCGGACTTAATCACTGGCTGGATCTGGGGTACGTGTGGTTGCTGAAAATTTGCCTGCGCTGGCGCTGGGCCGTAGCGGTGCTGGCGCTGGTGGTGAT
>Ga0194061_1000979_pt1 | contig 17231 bp, 14 predicted proteins | sample SepL2221m_MetaG_FD_163423 | JGI IMG/M metagenome (GOLD analysis project Ga0194061, IMG submission 163423) | Anoxic zone freshwater microbial communities from boreal shield lake in IISD Experimental Lakes Area, Ontario, Canada - Sep2016-L224-21m | ecosystem: Environmental > Aquatic > Freshwater >... | reverse complement strand
TTCCACGTCGCACACCTGCAAAATTTCCGCAGACTTCAGCCCGGTGCCGGTGAGCAGTTCGCCGACGATCTGTTCCTCGTCGTGCTTCTCCGGGTAATCAATCACCACCTTCATCAGGAAGCGGTCGAGCTGCGCCTCGGGGAGCGGATACGTGCCTTCCTGCTCGATGGGATTTTGCGTCGCGAGTGTCATGAATGGCGGCGGCAGCGCGTGGCTCTCGCCGTCAATCGTCACCTGCACCTCCTGCATCACTTCGAGCAGCGCGGCCTGCGTCTTTGCGGGCGCGCGGTTGATTTCGTCGGCGAGCAAAAGGTTCGTGAAGACCGGCCCGCGGCGCAGGCGAAACTGCTGTGCGCCCATGTCGTAGAGCGTGTGGCCGGTCACGTCGCTTGGCATGAGATCGGGCGTGAACTGGATGCGCTTGAACACGCCGCCGAACGTCTGCGCGAGCGCGAGCACGAGGTGCGTTTTACCGAGGCCGGGCTTGCCCTCGATGAGCACATGCCCGCCGGCGAGGAACGCGGCGAGCACCTGATCGAGCACCGAGGCCTGACCGAGAAAGACGCGCCCGACCCGGCGGCGGATCGTGTTCATCACCTCCATGGCGAATTCAAATGGCGAAGGTTGCGGCAGTGCTGGCGGCTGGGATTCGGGTGTGGGGTCCATGTTGGTTGTCGGTCTGTTCGGTGGTGGCTTTTCCGCGGAGTGCCTCCGCGATTTTTCGCAGATCCTGCGTGATGTGGAGAAAGTGCTTCCGCTCGCGGATGCCCGTGGTGTGCAGCGCGGCGTTCACGCGCGTCGCGGCGAGACCGCTGCGCACGGCGATCTTTGCGATGAAGTCCCGATCCTTCGCGTGCCAGCCGAGGCGCGCGGCGGCGGCGGTGACGGCGTCGCGCAGCGGCAGCAGCAGCGTATCCGCCTCGTGATGCTGCCACAGGAATGCGCCGGTGAGCGCGAGGTGCGCGGTGAAGTCGCGCACGGCCTCACCCGGCGGCGTGCGCAGCGGGCCGAGGCGCGGGAGATTTTTCCACAGCCACGCAAGAAAGACTGCGGCGAACGCGACGAGCGCCATCCAGCCGCGCTCCCAGAGCATCTTCCAAAACGAGACGCGTGCGCCGTTCAGGAACCACGCCTCGCCCCGCTGCCCAAGATCCACGAGCGCGGCGAGTAGCGCGGCGTGGTCATGCTCGCCGATCCAGCGGTTGCGAAAAGGGTGCGCGTTCGCGAGCACGGTCACGCGTCCGCTGCCGAGCGGGAAGCTCGCGAGCGCGGGTGTGTCCTTGTCGCCGAAGATCACATCCGCGCGCGCGGCGTCGCCGGTGGCGCTGAATGTTCCTGCGAGCCTCGTCGTGAGCGTGCTGTGGCCTACGCGTGCGGTGCGTTTTTCTTCGGGGCCGGAGAATGATTCGCCGTCCGCGCCGTGGCCGGAGATGCCGAGCGTCCCGAGGAGTTTGGTCTCTGCGGGCTCGCGCTTGCGGGACTTGAGAACCTCGAAAATTCCGGACTCCTTCCAGTCGTTGCGCCAGCGTTCCGCGCCATCGAGGAGTAGGATGAGATGGCCGCCGTCGTCGGCCCATTTGAGCACGGCGTCGGCGTCGCCGTAATTGATGAACGACTGCGACGACGCGATGAGCGGGCCGCGGTGCGTCGCGAGATCCTTGAGGCGGTTCACCACGCGCGCGCCCTGCCGCTCCTTCTGCAAAAATCGCTCGGCGGCGAGAAACGGATCCTGCCGCGCCGGGCCCTGGTAGCCGATGATTTCCTTGCGCGTGACCCACCGGCACGAGGAGAGCATCAGTGCCGCGAGGGAAAAAATGAGCACGCGGAACACAGCCGTCCTGACTGTGCGGCGTGCGGGATGGGAAGCCCGTGATCCAGAGCCGCGCCGGGTGCCGCACCGAGCGTTGCGCAGCCTTTTTGGACACACGCTCATCGTTGCCCTCCCCCCGCAAATGGCCACGAGCCGAGCAGCCGCTCGAACTCGCGCGCCGCGGGCGCGCGTTCCGCGTACGCGACCGTGACCCATTGCCGCGTGAGCACGGCGAAATATTCGCGCCGCACCTGCTCGGTGATCGCGCTCGCGTGGCGCAGGCAGTCGCCCTCCGTGTCGCCGTCGCGGACAGGTGCGCGCGCGGCGTGGATGAGCCAGCTCAGCGCGCCGCGGTAGAGCAGGCTCATCGCGCCGCGCGCATCGCCGGCATCCCATCGTGCGCGCGCGGCGGCGGCGATGTCGTCCGGCAGCGAATCCGGCGCGACATTCATGCCCATCAGCGTGCGCGGCCCGACGGGCGCGGCTTTTCCCGCGCGTTCGCCGCGCGTGAAGAACTCGCGATTTTTCCAGATGAGCCACGCGAGCAGCACGCACAGCCCGGTGATGACCGCGTAGAAAAGCACGCTGCCCAGCGCCTCGAACCACCCCGCCGCATTGACGCCCGGCTTGGGTTCGCTGCCGTCGGGCTCCCAGCTTCCTGTCTCGTGCTCGTGGACTTTGAAATCCTCGTGCGCGAGCACGTCGCTGATCGCCTGCGCCTCGGGTGAAAGTTGCGTCGCCGGTTTTGTGTCCGCCGCTCGCGCGCTGGCCGTGCAGCACAGCGGCAGCAGCACGGCGGTGAGGATCGCCGCCGCTTTTCCGAGGCGTCGTGCGAGCCGGCGGAATGCAAGCTCCACGTCCCAGCCTTCGAGAGTCGTGCGGCTGTTCAGGTAGAGCCCGAAGCCGCCGCCGACATAGAACAGCTCCACGAGCGTCATCGCCGCGAGGTAGCCGCCGATGAGGCACCATTCAAGCCACGGCGACATCTGCCCGTGGCGGAACACCGCCTCGACAAACGCATCGCCCAGCTCGAACGCGCCGAGCGGATCCGCGGCGAGCTGGCTGCCGAGCGTGAGGAGCGCGAAGACGAGGATCGTCTCGTAGATTCCGCACAGCATCAGCAGCGAGAGCGCGGTGCCGCCTGCCTGCCGCAGCAGCACAGTGCGCCGCGCTTTCCACGCGCTGCCGCGCTGGCCCTCGAGATCGATCGCGGGCAGCAGCAGCGGACGCGCCCACGAAAATGCCGGCCCCGCGATCCACCACGGCGCGCGCGCGACGAGCAGCCACGGCAGCCGCCGCACGAGCATCCCCGGCCACGCGCGCAGCAAGTCGCGCAGTTTCGGTGTCGCGCCAAAGAGCGAGCGGCTGAGGATGAAGAGCGGCACCCGATCATAGACCGGCTTCAGCCACCAGATCGCGAGCAGCACCCAGCCCATCGGCACCCAGCGCGAGGTGAGCAGCAGCAGCGCCCACAGCGGCACGACGGTGAGCGCCCACGAGGAGAGCAGCAGGGGGAAATGGCGGCGCGTGAGTGCGAACCCGAGGTCCACCGCCTCCCACGATCCGCGCGGGCGCAGTTGCGCGGTCACGTCCTCAAGCTTCATCCGCAGTCCTCCTTCCCGCGAAAATGAAATACACCGTGAACAGCACCCAGCCGAGGATTCCCACGGTGTGCTTCATCCACGCGGCCACCGATGAGCCGGACCAGAAGCCCTCGATCACCGCCGCGCCCACGAGCATCATCGTGCTGCCGAGCAGCACGGGCAGCGCTCGCTTTCCCGCCTCGCGCATCGCCGCGGCGCGCGGCAGGCGGCCCGGGTGCACGAGCGCGAGGCCGATGCGCACGCCCGCCGCCGCGCCGAGGATGAAGCCGAGCAGCTCAAACGACGAGTGGCTCGCGCAAAACGTGTAGAGCCGGTGCAGGTTTCCCGACGTGTGGACGTAGCCGAACATCGCGCCGAGAAAAACCCCCTGGTAGCCGAGCCCGTAGATCGCGCCCGCGCCGAGCAGCACGCCGCTGGCGAAAATGCGGAAGTGGATGCTGACGTTGTTGATGATGTAGAAGCCGAACATCGCGAAGCTCGAGCCGAACTTGTCGCGCACGAAATCGTCCATGTTCTCCTTGCCGTACATCGAATCCATCTGCGCCTGTGCCTCGGGCGGCAGCAGCGCGAAGATCCACTTTGGCTCGAAATATGCCGCCGTGATAAACGCGGCGAACGGCACAAAGAACAGCGCGAGGCACAGCCACACCACGCCCTTTTCCCGCCGCACCGCGCGTGGAAAGGTGGATGCAAAAAATCGCACAAACGCACCGGAGCCGCGCCGCGCCGCCGCGCCGAGATGCTGGTATGCGCCGATGACGAGCACGTTCAGCCGCTCGCACAATCGCCGCCCGTACATCCGGTGCTGCGCTAGCGCGAGGTCACCGCACACCTGCCGGAAAAGCCGCGGCACGCGCGCCGCATCCTCGATGGGCTTGCGGCGGTCGAGCGCATCGAGAGCCTTCTCCAGCTCGCGCCACGACTCGTCGTTTTTTTCCTCGAATGCGGAAGGCTTCATGATTCACGGAGCCACATGCCCACCGCCAGCGCGCGCACCACGCATTCGCGCCCGCGTGCGCCGAGCAGCGGTGCGAGCGGTGCGACCATTTCTTCCTTGCGCGCATCGCTCCACGACGACGCGCGCTCGCTGAACTGGATGAACGCCATCTGCTCCTCGCGCGTGAGCACCATCGGCGGCGCGGCGGGGGCGACGCCCTCGCGCAGCCGCGTGACGCCGTCGAGAAATTCCTCGCGCGCGTACACGACCACCGTGTCTGCCACGAGATCGCCGAGCCGCTGGAAGCGCCGCGTGACGAGGCAGGACGCCACGCCGAAAAAATAAAACCCCACGGCCAGCACCCATAACTGCCACTGCGGCAGCAGCGGCATCATGTCGCCGAAGCGCACGAGGTTCCGGAGGAATGAAGCGCCCCAGCCGACGCGCTCGCCCGACGTGCGGACGACGCGCAGGCCCATCATTTTCTTCCCAGGCGTCTGCCCTTTCCGCAGCACTTCGTAGAGGACGAAGTAGCCCCAGTAAGTCAGGAACACGAGCAGCAGCCATGTGCCGATGCCCGTGAAAATCCCCATGATGCGCGTGAGCAGCAGCATGAGAAAAAATTCCGCCACGAAGAAGACGCCCACGAGCAGCATGTCCACGAGCAGCGCCCATGCGCGCGGCAACGGTCCGGCGGGACGCAGGAGGATCTGCACGCCCTCGGCAAGTTCGATGGATTGGAGGGTGTCGAGTTTGGGTTCCGCCACGGCGCGCGAGGTTTTAGCGGGTGCGCGGGGAAGATTCAACCGCGGTGCTCGCGCGGTGGGATCTTCTTTTGGAGTTTGGCGTTGAGCGTTTGGAGTTTGGCATTTGGCCCCGCGCAGCGGCCTCGCGGTTTCAGGATGCGTGTCCTGATTCTCACCGCGCCTGCGGCGGGCCAAACTTCAAACGCCAAACGCCAAACGCTCAACGTCAAACGGAAGCAGCGCTCCTCTCGCGGCGCTCCTTTTCTCCGCTGCGCTTTCGCGTCGCTGGTCTGTTTCAAAATTTGTGCGGGCATCGTGGCGATGCGCTGCTAGTGGTCTGCACGATGTCTTGGTTCCTCGGATTCCTGCTGCTCGCCACGCTGCTCGCTTGGCTGCGTCGCGAATCGCTGCACCGCCGTCGCGAGGCCGCGCACGCAAGACGGGCGGAGGAACTCCTGCGGGAGCACGGGCAGCTCCGCAACCAGCGCACGCTCGCCGAGGCGAACTTGGAGATCATTTTGTCCTCGATGCAGGAAGGCGTGCTCGTGCTCGACAAGCGGCGCACCGTGCGGCTCGCGAATCCCGCAGCGCAGAAGCTTTTCAACCTCCCCGCGGAGTACACCGGACGCCCGGTGATCGAGCTGCTCCGCGAGCCGGCGGTGGACGACATGGTGATCGCCGCGGTCGCGAAATCAGAGGTGCGCGAGGCGGAGCTGGACATGCCCGCGCGCAAGCCGCCGATGGTGCTTGCGGTGCGCGTCGCGCCGATGCGCGATGCTTCCGGTGAGCCGGCTGCGCTCGCGATGTTCCGCGACATCGGGCACACGAAGCGGCTCGAGGAGGTGCGCCGTGAATTTGTCGCGAACGTCTCGCACGAGCTGCGCACGCCGCTCGCGGTTTTCCAAGGCTACCTCGAGCAGCTCATGGATGTGCCCGACATGCCGCGCAAGGAGCAGTCGGAGACATTCGAGGTGCTGACCCGCCACTCGAAACGGCTTGCGGCGCTCGTCGAGGATCTGCTCGTGCTCGCGCGGATGGAGTCGCGGGAGGACGATCTTTTCCCGGAGGAAATTGCGCTGCCGGATTTTCTCGCGGGCATCGCGCGCGACTTTGCGCTGCGCGCAAAAACGAAGGGCGCGACGCTGCGCATCGAAGTGCCCTCGGACATCGCGCCGCTGCACGCGGACCCGCTGCGGATGGAGCAGGTCTTCACAAACCTCACGGACAACGCGCTGAAGTTCACTCCCGAGGGCGGCACGGTAACGCTCGGCGCGTCGTTCACGGGGAACGAATTCCTGCTGTGGGTGAGCGACACGGGGCAGGGGATTTTGTCGAGCCACCTGCCGCATATCTTTGAGCGATTCTACCGCGTGGACAAGGGCCGGAGCCGCGATGTGGGCGGCACCGGGCTCGGCCTCAGCATCGTGAAACACATCGCGCGCGCGCACGGCGGCGACGTGGAGGCGGAGAGCACGTTTGGAAAAGGCACGACGATCCGGCTGCGGCTGCCGGGTTCGGCGTAGTGCGGAGAATCCTGACCGCATGGGCTGACTTTGGAGTTTGGCGTTGAGCGTTAAACGTTTGACGTTAGGCCCGCCGCAGGCGCGTCCCGATTTTTCGACGCGCGCAGTGACATCGTGAGGCCGCTGCGCGGAGCCAAACGTCAAACGCTTAACTTCAAACGACAGCCAAGAGTGCCATGCGGACAGGATTGTCCGCATTACGTTCCTCAGCCCGGGATTTCGCGGAGGAGCTGCGAGTTCGTCGGGAATTTCTTCACGAAGGTCAGCAGGCGCTCGATGGCTTCGAAGGGCTTGTGTCCGGCGAGTCCGCGACGGATGACGCTGATCTTGTGCAGGTCGTCCTGCGGGATCAGCAGCTCGTCGCGGCGCGTGCCGCTTTGGAAAATATCGATCGCGGGATATACGCGCTGGTCGCTGATTTTGCGATCGAGCACGATCTCCATGTTTCCCGTGCCCTTGAACTCCTGGAAGATCAGCTCGTCCATGCGGCTCCCCGTATCAATGAGCGCGGTGGCGACGATGGTGAGCGAGCCGGCCTCCTCGGTGTTGCGCGCGGCGGCGAAGATCTTGCGCGGGATTTCCAGCGCGCGGCTGTCCACGCCGCCGGACATCGTGCGTCCGCCGCCGGCGATGGCGTTGTTGAAAGCGCGTCCGAGTCGCGTGATCGAGTCGAGCAGGATGAACACGTCGCGCCCGCTTTCCACGAGCCGCTTGGCGCGCTCGATGCAGAGCTGCGCGATGCGCGTGTGCGATTTCACATCCATGTCGTTCGAGCTGGCCCACAGTTCGGCGTCGGGGATGTTGCGCTTGAAGTCGGTGACCTCCTCGGGGCGCTCGTCCACGAGCAGAATCATGAGCTTCACCTCGGGATGATTTTTCACGACGGCCTGCGCCATGTGGTGCAGCAGCGTGGTCTTGCCGGTGCGCGGCGGGGCGACGATGAGGCCGCGCTGGCCTTTGCCGACGGGCGACATGAGATCAATGACGCGCGTGGTGAAACGGTCGGGCACCGTCTCGAGCTTCATGCGCTCGAGCGGGCTGATGGTCGTGAGATCGTCGAATGCGGGCCATGCCTTTGCGTCCTCCGGATCGGCGTCGTTGATCTTCACGATGCGGTGAATCTGGAGGCCGCGGCTGCTCTTGCGCGCCTCGGCCTTGAGCCATTGTCCGTCGCGCAGGCCGTATTTTTTCACGGCCTCGGGCGTCACAAAAACATCGCTCGGGTGCGGCTGGAAAAAGCGCGAAGGGTCGCGCAGGAAGCCGAAGCCCTTGCCCGAAATTTCACAATAGCCTTCGACATCCACGATCTCCTCCAGCTCCGGCTCGCGCAGGGGCTGCGCCGGTGCATCCTGCTGCTCGCGGTTTTGGTCACGGCCTTGGTCGCGGTTCTGATCGCGATTTTGATCCCGGCCCTGATCCCGGTTTTGATCGCGATTCTGCTGCTGGTCGCGGCGGTGCTGGCGGTGATCGGGACGATCCTGCCGTTCGCGGCCACGTTGCGGCTGCTGCTGGCCCTGCGGATTTTGCACGGGCTGTGCGGTGGGCGCATTCACATCGGTCTGCGCTGCGGGTGCTGCCGGCACATTCGTCGCGAATGCCTGCTGCGCCGCCATCTTCGCGCCCATCATGGCCGACATGATCGCATCGAGCTGCGCCTTTTCCTGCGGGATCGGGATGTTTGCAGCGCGCAGAAATGCTTCGACCTCGCGCGGAATGTAGAGCGGGCGCGGCTTCGGCGCTTCAGCGTCTTGTGCCGCAGGTGTAGCGGGCGCTGTCGGTGCATGAGCAGGGGCGCTCGCCACGATCGGAGCGGTATGAATGATCGGCGCAGGCTCGATCGCGGGCGCTGATTCAGCGACTGGCGAGGGCCGCACGGGTGCAGGCTGCGCTGGAGTTTCCTCCTCGGCGGCGATCTTCTTCCGCGTCGTGCGTTTTGCAGCCGGCTCCTTCGCCGGCTTCGCGGCTTTCGCGGGTGCCTTCTTGGCGGTCGTGGTGCTCGTGGTGCTCGTGGTGATGCTGGCGGCTTTTTTCTTTGCCGCCTTTTTTTTCGGAGCCTGCTCGTCGAGCAGTTCCGGGTCTGTTTTTTTGCTCATGGAAATCTGAAGTCTGAAGTGTGCGGCACCCGTTCCGGGGCACCGCGCTATGTCCCACATTTTTGTCCGCACAGTCGGTCCGATCCCGGCGGGAAACGGCGTCGGGGCCGGCTCGCCTCACCCCCACCGCTAGCGTGTTCGCGTGGGCGATTGCGCCGGAGGACTGTCCGCTGTGGGCGGGGGCAGGCTTCCTGCACATCACGTTTGATCACTGGTTAAGCCCAGCCATCATTTGGTGGAAAAGGGAAGGATTGCGCAGCGGTCGGGAGGGTTTGCTGAAGTCGCTGAAGACTGGCCCGTTCAGTCGGGGAGACCGAAACCGCTCGCGCAATTCGAACGTGCCAAGAATGCCGAGCCCGTGCGTGCCGTCAATGGGAATCTTTGCAGCGCCGAATTTTGAATCCTGATTGCAGAGGGTGTTTGATCGGCGGGTGAAATGGAATTTAGCAGGAGAAATTATTCAACGCACCGCGGCTTAAACATCCCTCGAATGCGCCCAGTTTTTCCTTCAGTCGCGGCGATGGACGATCACGCCGGTGCCCTCGACGCGCACGACGATCACGCCGGTTCCCTTTTCGACAAAGTCGCCGCCGGTGATCGCGTCCACGCGCTTTCCGGCGATGAGAATCGTGCCGCTCGGGCGGAGCGGTGTGATCGCCGTGCCGGTCTGCCCGGTGAGTTTCGTGAGGCCAGCGGCCTGCGCCGTGCCGGTGTCCGCGGCGGTGAGCGTCATGCGGCGGCCGAAGCGCGTGTGTTGGAATTTCGTCGCCCAGAACCACCAGAGCCCGGCGGTGGCTGCGCACGCCGCGAGCAATGTGATATTTCCCGCGGCCGTGCCGAGGTCGTAATACGCGTTGAAGACTGCCGCGATGAGCAGGATGGCACCGATGACGCCGGCGATGATGCCCGGCAGGAACATCTCTAGAAAAAGCAGCGCGACGCCGGCGAGGGCGAGGGCGATGACCGTGCTGAGCATGGGAGAAGTTGAGAGGTGAGAATTGAGTGTTGAGAGGGGGAAGGGGAGTGCGGAGTGTCTTTCCTCTCAACCTTCAACTCTCAACTCACCATCAGTCCCGCACGCGGCTCGGTTTCACGTAGTCCTCGTCGGCTCCGCGTTGCGGCGCGGGATCCTGCGCAGGGCGCGAGCTGTGCGGGCCGGCGGTGTTGCGACGGTCACCCGTGAAGAGGTTGTGGAAAAAATCGCCAATCTGCCGTCCGCGGCGCGTCATGTGGTTGCCTACCCGGTTGCCCGCCCTGTCCAGAAATTCGTTCGTATCGTCGCTGGCCTGCTTGATGCCGGGGCTGAACTTTCCGGATGTCGTGCGCGCGGGACGCTCTTCCGGCGCAGGCTGGTAGCGCGGGACGGGCGCGGGCGCGGGAACTGCATCTGGCTCCGCGACAGGCGCGGCGGCCACGGGCTTCCGGCGGGCCGAGAGCCCGTCGGTGGAGAGCACCTTTCCGGTCGTCGCGGAAATGTTCACCGTCGCTGTGTTGCCGCTCTGGTCGTCACTCAATTGCACCTCCCAGACCGGCGCGCCGGACTTGCTGCCCGCGTGCAGCCAGTAGCTCGCGTGGTCGTAGGCAAAGGCGGTCTTCTTCGCCTCGCGTTCGGCGACGGTGTGCGCGCCGTCGCTGTCGAGGCTGAGCTGGCTCATGTTCAGGGATGCGCCCTCTGCGCGCCCGGCGCGATCCCCGGCGAGCTGCTTGCCCTGCACGGTGAAGGTCTTTCCATTCGTGCTGCCCGCTGCGCTTTTCACCGTGATCTTCCAGAACTTCGGCTCGGGTGAGCCTTTCTCGCCGCGCACTTCGGTGGTGTTGTCGAGCGCGGCCTCGCCCTTCTTTTCCCCGAGCACACGCAGGGCCTCGTAGGCAGTGGCCGCGCGTGCAGCTTGCGATGCGATGATGACGGCGAATGCGAGCAGGGCGGTTCTCATGGGCGTGAATGATGCCGATGAACTGCGAGATTTCCAGCACGAAGGTGTGATGCCTCAGTTTGATCGGAGTGCTGAGGAGAAGGGAAAGTGCTCAGTGCGCAGTGCAGAGTGCTCAGACTCAAATTGTGCGATTTCTGAGAACTGAGAACTGAGGACTGAGAACTGAGGACTGAGAACTGAGGACTGAGGACTCAAGGCGAGTCATTACCGCACGATCTCGACGTCTGCGCGGCGCGGCGGAGTCAGTTTTCCCCGGCAACCTCCGGCTCTGCGGGCGCGGGCTGCTCCTCGGGAATCAGTTCGCCGAGGCGCGCCTTCAGCTTCTCCAAGCCCTCGGAGTGCTCGGCGGACACGGGGAAAATCTCCAGCTTTTTGTAGCGCGCCTTGAAGTGCTTGAGCTTCGTCTTTGCGCCATCGAGATCCATCTTGTTTGCCACGACGATCCACGCTCGCTCGCTCAGCGTCGGGTCGTAGAGGTCGAGTTCCTTGCGCAGCTTCTGCAAATCCTCCAGCGGCTCGCGTCCTTCGCTGCCCGCCATATCAATCACGAAGATGAGCAGCTTGCACCGCACGATGTGCCGCAGGAAATCGTGGCCGAGGCCGACGTTTTCGCTCGCGCCCTCAATGAGGCCGGGGATGTCCGCGACGGTCACGCGCTGGTAGTTCGCGAGATCCACCACGCCGATGTGCGGCGTGAGTGTCGTGAACGGATACGGCGCGATTTTCGGATGCGCGTTCGAAATGCGCGAGAGCAGCGTGCTCTTGCCGGCGTTCGGATAGCCGACGAGCCCCGCGTCCGCGATCTTCCGCAGCTCGACGTAAAACACGCCCTCCTCGCCTTCCACGCCGTCGGTGTATTGCCGCGGCACGCGGTTGCGGCTGCTCTTGAAATGCACGTTGCCCTTGCCGCCATCGCCGCCCTTGCACAGGACGAAATCCACGCCCGGCCGGTCGAGATCCATGACGAGTTCGAGTTCGTCGGGATCCACTTTTTTCTTCCGCGGCTCGTGGCGGTGTTCGAGTTTCGCGGCCTCCTCGTCGGTGAGCGTCTCGAGATCGAGGAATGAGGTCGTGTCGCGCGGGGCCGGGCCGGTCTCCTCGGGCGTGAAGGGCATCCGGTAAATGAGCGTACCCACGGGCACCTTGTAGATCGCGTCCGGCGCACCGTGGCCGGTGCAGTTTTTCGATCCGCCGTTGTCGCCGCTCTTCGCCTTGAGGTTGGACTGATAGTGAAATTCCACCAGGTTGTCCACGTTCGGGTCGGGTCGCAGAATCACACTCCCGCCGCGTCCGCCATCGCCGCCATCGGGCCCGCCGCGAGGCACAAATTTTTCCCTGCGAAATGAAACGGCCCCGCGCCCGCCCTTGCCGGCTTTTGCGTGAATCTGGATGTGGTCAACGAACATCCGTACACCATCGTGCGGATGCCGCGGCTTGTCGAGGATCGTGCGGTTTAACGGCGTACCCTTGTGAGCGACGCGTTGGTATCCGCAGATTTCGCCGATGAAAGCAGATGAATGAAATCACGAGTGGATATGCAGCTCGCCGGCTGCGCCTGACGTGCAGACCGGCCGCCTCCTCATCTGCGAACATCCGCGCACTCTGCGGATTATTCCTCCGCTGCTCCCGTGATGCGCCGCCCGTCGCGCGTCCAGCGCTGCACGGCATCTGCGCGGCCTTTGCGGAGCTGCTTGGAAAGTTTCGGCACGTCGCGTTTTTGCGCCATGAGTTCCTCGACCCCGGCCTCGCCGCAACTGAGCACCTCGAAGTGCCCCTTCTCATCGCGCGGGCGTCCGATGATCCGCGAGCAGCCTTGCATTTGTTTTTCAAAATCCGCAGCCGCGCCTCGCCGCACGAGCACGAGGAAGCTGTATGGCAGCGAGCGCATGTCGATCCCCATCTCGCGGCCAAACTGCGACCAGCGCGCGTCGCGCGATGCCTCGGACGGCACGCGCGCAAAGTGATGGCACCAGTGCGCTGCATTATCCGGCGCGAGCATCCCGCAGCGCGCCGCGTGCGTGCAGGGCGCGATGATTTCAAATTCTGCGAGCAGTTTCTCGCGCACGGCGATGAGCCGCCGGCTGTCCGCATGAGTGCCCGCCTCGACCCAGATGATCTGTTCCGCGCGCCGCGCCGCGGAGATGAGCCGGTGCGCCGCCGCGTCGTCCATTTCGTTCAGCACATGGCTCACGAGCAGCAGCGATCCTGAGGTCGCATCTGCTGCGTCTGATTTCATCCGCACATGCAGCGCCGGGAAATTTTCGCGCGCCCGCGCCTCGGCGAACCGCATCGCGAGTGGTGAGACATCCGCGAGTGTGAGCGATGCAAACCCATCCCACGCGGCGAGGACGCGGCGGCCCGCGATTCCGCTGCCGCAGCCCCAGTCCACGATATTTTTCGCCGATGGACGCCAGCCGCGCGCGTTCAGTTCCGCGAGCACCGCATCCCATTTCCACCCGATGCGTTCGCCGAAGCTCGCGTCGTAGAGCGCGAGTTCCGCGTCATTTTTCCAGTAGCCGCCGCCCGCGCTCGATCCGTCGAGGAAGCGCGCGCGCAGCGCTGCGAGTGAGGCCAGTTCCGGCTTCGTGAAAATGACGCTCCCCATCAGCCGAATGCAGGGCAGGGGTTACCTGTCCTTGAGTTCCTTTTTCGGTTCGTAATCCTGGCCCTTGCGGGCCGCCTTGTAGTAGTCGTTCCACTCGCCCTTGGGCTTCGGCGATGTGAAGTCATTGTTGTGCGTGGCCATGTTGGAATTGCAACCGGCGAGCAGCATGATGGCGAGGGCGGGGAGGAGAAATTTCATGGCCGCGCAGCGAAGCAAAGTGTGCGGGGCACGTCAATGGCGGCGCGTGCCGGGCGGGGGGAAAGTGCTCAGTGCTCAGTCCTCAGAAAAAATGCACGCCGGCTGAAAACTGAGCGCAGGGAGTTTTGCTGGAACGATGCGGATCAAAATGGACGTGCAGCCACGAAACACACGCGCCTCGCACTTCCGATTCGAGCGTTCCGGATCAGTGTTCAGATTCACGATGCGCGATCTCTGAGAACTGAGCACTGAGCACTTTCCTTTTCCGACCGTCACCCGACTGCCGCTACGGCATTCCGGTATGCGAGGTCGAGTTCGCCCACGCTGGTCGCGGTCATTTTCAAATCGCGCAGCAGGCCGTCATTCAGGCCGTAGATCCAGCCGTGGATCGAGAGCGGCTGGCCGCGCTCCCACGCGTCGCGCACGACGGTGGTCTGGCCGACATTCAGCGCCTGCTCGATCACATTCAGCTCGCAGAGCGTGTCGTGCTGGCGCTCCTCGGGGGACTGCTCGATGAGCGCGGCATGCTTTTGGCGCACGTCCTGGATGTGGCGCAGCCAGTTGTCCACGAGGCCGAGGCGTCGGCTCCGCAGCGCGCCGAGCACGCCGCCGCAGCCGTAGTGGCCGACGACGATGATGTGCTTCACCCTGATCACGTCGGTGGCAAATTGCATCACGGCGAGGCAGTTCAGGTCGGTGTGGACGACGACGTTCGCGACGTTGCGGTGCACGAAGACCTCGCCGGGCTTCAGGGCGGTGATCTGGTTTGCGGGCACGCGCGAATCCGAGCAGCCGATCCACAGGTAATCGGGCGTCTGGATGCCTGCGAGGTTGCGGAAAAATTCCGGGTCGCGGCTTTTGATCTCGTCGGCCCACGCGCGGTTGTTTGCGAGCAGGTGGTTCAGGTCGGCCATGTGGCGCATGTTCTACGCGGCACGGCGGTGCGATTGCAACAGCGGGCGAGAGCCCATCCCATTTTCCCGGCTTCCATCGCCCCGCGAGTTCTGCATAGGATCCCCGCATGGGAATTGACAACACCTTCAACTGGCCAGCCGTGACGGAAAAAACTCTCGCGATCATCATGGGCGGAGGCGCGGGCTCGCGGCTCTTCCCGCTCACGAAGGAGCGATCGAAGCCCGCCGTCCCGCTCGCGGGAAAATACCGGCTCGTGGACATCCCGATCTCGAACTGCCTGAACTCCGGCATGAGGCGCATCTACGTGCTCACGCAGTTCAACAGCGTCTCGCTGCACCGGCACATCGGCGCGACTTACAAGTTCGACCAGTTCTCGCGCAGCTTCGTGGAGATCCTCGCGGCGCAGCAGACGCCGGGTGATTCGAGCTGGTACCAGGGCACGGCGGACGCGGTGCGGCAGAACCTCACGGATTTTCTAAACGGGCCGTTCGATTACTTCGTCATCCTCAGCGGCGACCAGCTCTACCGCATGGATTACAGGCGGATGATCGAGCAGCACATCGAGAAAAAGGCCGAACTGACCATCGCGACGATCCCCGTGGGGCGGCAGGACGCGACGGAATTCGGCATCATGCACACGGATGCCGAGCGCACGATCACGCGCTTCGTGGAAAAGCCGAAGGATCCCGCCATGCTCGAAAGCCTGCGCATCCCGCCCTCGCTGCTGAAGGAACTCGGCCGCGCGCCCGAGGATGAACTCTACCAGGCCTCGATGGGCATCTACGTTTTCAACCGCGAGACGCTGCGCGAGGCGCTCGCAAACAAGCACATGGATTTCGGCAAGCACGTCATCCCCGAGGCGCTCGGAAAGTACCGCGTGCAGGCGCACATTTTTCAGGGCTACTGGGAGGATATCGGCACCATCCGCGCATTCTTCGAGGCGAATCTCGCGCTCACGAATCCGCTGCCGCCGTTCAGTTTCTTCGACGCGACCGCGCCCATCTACACGCACATGCGTTTCCTGCCGGGCAGCAAGATCAACGGCGCGACCGTGCGCCAGGCGAACATCAGCGACGGCTGCATCATCAGCGACGCAAACATCGAGCGCGCCGTCGTCGGCCTGCGCAGCATCATCAAGAGCGGCTCGACGATCAAAAACAGCATCATCATGGGCGCGGACTACTACGAGGAGATCCGGCCCGCGAGGGCAGGGGAGCCGCCGCTCGGCATCGGGTCGAACTGCGTCGTGGATCATGCGATCGTGGACAAAAATGCGCGCGTGGGAAACGGCGTCGTCGTCACGCCTGACGGAAAGCCGGACAAGTGCGACGGGCCTCCCGCGCGCTGGAGCGATGGCACGGACAAGCCGCTGTGGTACATCCGCGACGGCATCGTTGTCATTCCGAAGGGCGCAGTATTGCCGGACGGCTATTGGGTGTGATGCGGGCGGCGGTTGAGGGGTGAGAGGCGGCAGCGGGGTTGACGCATCGGAAGAACGGTGGCGTCCGAGGGCGAATCCCGGGTGGAGCACGCGACTCGCGTGCTCCACCCGGGAGTCCTTGCCGGGCACCGGCGTGAATCTGATGCGTATCCTTCGCCATTGCAGTGCCGCGCCTTGCAATCTTCCCGACTCTCATTTCTCTTCCCCCAACTGTTTCCGAAATGAAACGCGTCCTCCCCAGACTCGCCTCCGCGCTCCTCGCGCTTGCAGCGTGCATTTTTTCCCCGCGCGTGCGTGCTGCGACGACGGATGAGCAGGTCGCGGAACTCGTGAAGAATAACACCGGCAGCCTCGTCTTCGTGGAGGACAAGGGCGGTGCGGGCAGTGCGTTTGCATGCGCATTTGGAAAGCAGAAATTTGTCTTCACCAACCAGCACGTCGTCGCCGGGCATCCGGGCGTGAAGCTCACGCTGCTCGACCAGTCGCCGATCCGGGTCGGCCAGGCCGCGGCCGCCGTCGGGCACGATATCCTCAGCCTCGCGCTGCTCTCCGACACGAAGACGATGGACATGATGATCGAGGTCGAAAAAAACGCGTCCATCGGCGACGATGTCGTCGTGCTCGGAAATCCCGACGGTGCGCGCGTGATCAAGCCGCTCGTCGGCAAACTCGTCGGCATCGGGCCGAACCTAATCGAAGTCACCGCCGAGTTCGTCCCCGGCAACAGCGGCAGCCCGATCGTGCATCTGAAGAGCGGAAAAGTCATCGGCGTCGCGACGTATCTCACCACGCGCGACGCGGACGGGCTGGCTGGCCGCGGCACCCCGAAGGTCCGCCGTTTCGGCTACCGGATCGACAGCGCGAAGCAGTGGCAGCCCATCGTCTGGCCCGCATACAACGAGGAGTTCGCCACCATCGGGCGCATCAAGGAACGCACGCACGATCTCGGCTTGCTGATCCGCGAGATGGCGCGCACCGGCGGCGTGGATGCGTCGCGCCAGAAGAATCCCGCGATTCGCAAGCCGCTCGACAAATTCGACGAGGCGCTGAGCGGCAAGGGCCCTTTCAAGACCGACCGGGTGCACGCCGTGAAGGAATTCATGACCGCGATGCGCACCGTCACGCAGAGTGACATCGAGCAGGCGAATGCGCGGCTGCGCTACGATTTTTTCCGCAAGGAACTCACCGAGGAGCAGCAGGTGCGCGCGGAGTTCTACAAGATATTCGACGAGATGCTGAAGGTGGCGCCGAAGTAGGAGGTTCCATGCCAGTCCGGTTGGTTGCCGTTGCTAAATATGAGATACCGTCTTGTCGTCAACGGTTAAGAAAGGAGAGTCAGGAATGTTTCAGAGGGTGATGGTTTGGGTCATAGGCGGACTGGTGTTTGAGGAGGGCGAAGGCGTGGCGGAGGAGCTTGTGTTCGAC
>Ga0194061_1000977_pt1 | contig 17239 bp, 15 predicted proteins | sample SepL2221m_MetaG_FD_163423 | JGI IMG/M metagenome (GOLD analysis project Ga0194061, IMG submission 163423) | Anoxic zone freshwater microbial communities from boreal shield lake in IISD Experimental Lakes Area, Ontario, Canada - Sep2016-L224-21m | ecosystem: Environmental > Aquatic > Freshwater >... | reverse complement strand
GCCATCACGGTGCCGCGCTTGATTGGCAGCAGGTGGTAAAAAAGTTTGCCAAACCACGGCACCTCGATGCGCTTTGTCTCGGCGACAGCAACCGCCGACGCACTCGAATCCGTGTGCGTGATCGAGAGCCGGATTTCGCCGATGAATGCACGATCCATCGCCGTGCGCGCCGCCGCACTCGGCTCGATGGACGGCGCACCGTAGCCGTCCTTGCGCACGGAAAAATCATACGGCTCGATCACCCCGAGCGCCGTCTCGCGCGGGAACAGTTTACAGCACGCCTCCTTCGCCGCGAAACGCGCGGCCAAGCTCGCAGCGCGACCGGGACCTTCGCCCGCATCAGCGATTTCCTGCTCGCTGAAAAATCTCCGCAAATCCTCCGGCGCAGTGTCGCGCAACAGCTTTTCGATGCGCGCAATCTCGACGGTGTCGATCCCGCACCGCGTCGAGGGAGGCGGGTTCATCGCAGGCACGTCCGATTTGTTTTCAGAATCGGGAGTCATGCTTGTGAGTCAGGCATGCAGGCATGATTTTTTGTGCGGCAAGAATGTTGCGTGCAGACTCCCCGTCTTTGGGAGCACAGGCGGCCCGACTGTCGTTTGCGGCGACCCGCCGCAAACACCCGGACACCCAAGGCGGGCGATTCACAAGCTGGCGTCCAGGGCGATACGTTCACAAGCTGACACCCGATGTGCCGCGCGAGTCGCGCGGCACGAAAGGCGGGCCGCCTGTGCTCCCCGGGAAAATGCCGCGCCGCAAGCCCTGTGTTCACAGACCGGCTCATCGGCGATGGATCGCTGCGACCATCATTTCATCACGCCTTCGCTGCGCGGACGATGAGCGCCACATTCATCCCGCCGAATCCGCGGCAGATCACGAGCGCGATGTCGCTGCGTGGCTTCTGAGGATCGCGCGAGACGGGCAGTGTGGAAAATTCCGCGTCCACTGCATCCAGCGTCGCGATGCCGGGCACGATGCCCTGCCGCAGCGCCTCCAGCGCGAGCACGAGATCCAAAACTCCCGACGCCGCGAACAGGTGCCCGACGCACCACTTGAATGCCGTGACCGGCGGCGGATTGCCGCCGAATGCACGCAGGATTCCCTTCGCCTCCGAGGCATCGGACGCACGCGTGCCGTTGCCGTGTGCGACGATCATCCCGACATCCGCAGCGGTGATTCTTGCATCCGCGAGCGCGAGTGCAATCGCGCGCGCCGGGCCGTCACCGTCAGGGCGCAAGTCCACGACGCCGGTCGCCTCTGTCACGCAGCCGTGGCCGAGAAATTCGCCGAGCATCACCGCGCCGCGCGCCTGCGCATCGTCGAATTTTTCCAGCATCACCGCCGCGCCACCTTCGCCGAAAATCGTCCCCGTGCGCTCACGATCGAAAGGTCGCAGCACGTCCGTGGAGAGCAGCCCGAGCTTGTGGTAGCCGAGCACGGCTTCCGGCTCGATCAGCGTGTCGTGCCCGACGGCGGCGATGCGATCCGCCTCGTCCGTTCGCAGCGACTCGGCGGCTTCTGCGACGGCCAGCACGCCGCCCGCACACTGGTTGGTGATGCACGCATTCGTGCCCTTGAACATGTGCCGGATGCCGACATGGCAGAGCACGTTGTTCGGAAGATTTTTCAGCAGCCACATCGGGTTCACCGCCGAGCCAAGTGCCGCGCCGAATTTCCGCATGTCACCGCCCGACTCGGTCATCAGCGGTAGGTATTCGTAGTTGCTGCTGTATGCGCCGCCGCCCGAGCCGACCACGAGGCCGCTGCGGTCGTTGAAGAGCGACACCGCCGCGGCGTCGAGCGTCTCGCGGTGAGTTGGTATGCCGGAGGATTTGATCGCCTCGCCGCCCGCGTAGATGCCGAAAAGATCCGTGCGCGAAATGCTCTTATGCAACTTGCGATCCTCGACGAGCTCCTGGTTCTTCACGCCGTTCACGCCCGCGGTGATTTTCACAGGCCAGCGCTCGGCGTCCCACAACGTGATCGGCGTCACTGCAGACTGACCGCCAATCACAGCGGCCCAGATTTTCTCCACAGTCATGCCCGCGCCGCAGACTGCGCCCGAGCCGGTGAGGGCGATGCGAGGTGAAATGCTCATCGCCCTTCCTCCGCAAGGTCGGGATGCCGGAATGTGAGCGAGCTGTTCGAGCCGCCGAAGCCGAGCGAGTTCGAGAGCGCGGCGCGGATTCGCATCGGGCGCGACTGGCCGGTCACGAGATTGATATTGCTGCACTGCGGGTCGGGCGTCGCAAAGTTTGCATTCACCGGCGCGATGCCGTCGCGGATCGCGAGCGCGCACACCGCAGCCTCGGCCGCGCCGGCTGCGGCGATGAGATGGCCCATGCAGCTCTTCGTCGAACTCACGGCGACATTCGGGAGGTGATCGCCCATCACCGCGCCGAGCGCGACGCACTCGCTGCGGTCGTTCATCATCGTCGAGGTGCCGTGCGCGTTCACGTAGTCAATGTCCTCCGGCTTCAGCCTCGCATCGGCGAGCGACTGGTGGATTGCCTGGATCGGCCCGTCGCCATCCGGCGGCGTGTCGGTGATGCGGTAGCAGCTCAGCGAATTCCCGTCGCCCGCCAGCTCCGCGTAAATTTTCGCGCCGCGTGCGCGCGCGGCGTCCCATTTTTCCAGCACGAGAAAAGCCGCGCCTTCGCCGAGCACGAAGCCGTTGCGCGTGCCGTCGAAGGGCCGGCTCGCGCGTTCGGGCGTGTCGTTGTCCGTCGAGAGCGCACCGAGCAGGCAGAATCCCGAAAGGCCGATCGGGTTCAACATCGAGTCGAAGCCTCCCGCGAGCATTGCGTCCACATCGCCGCGCCGCATCACTTTCAGCGCGGTACCGAGCGCCTGCCCGCCGGACGAGCACGCGGTGTGCACTGCCGTCGCGTAGCCGCGAATGCCGAAATTTTTCGTGAGCAGCGCAAGGCCGGTGTTTGTCTGCGTGCGGCAAAATGCAATCGGGTCCGCCGGGTAGTCGGGCTTCAGCAGGCCGTCGGGATGAAATTCACCATCCGCCGCGGCGTGCCGATGCACGCTTTCGAGTTCCTCATACGACACGCCCATCATCCCCGCGCCGACGACGAAACCCCAGCGCTCCGCGTCCGCCGCAGTCGGACGGATGCCCGCGTCTGCGAACGCCTGCTCTGCGGCATTCAGCGCGAAACGGTGCGAGCGCGAGGCGAGCTTCAGCAGCTTGCGATCGGCGATCGCGTTTTCAAAATCAAAACCTTTCACCTCCGCGCCGATGCGCGTGGTAAAGCCGCTCGCGTCGAAAATCGTGATTGGCCCCGCGCCCGATTTCCCGGCGCGCAGTCCGGCCCAGGTCTCCGCCGTCGTATTGCCGATCGGCGTGACCATTCCGATGCCCGTGATCGCTACGCGCACGCGCTGGCTCATGCCGCGGCCTCCGGAGTGAGTTCGACACGCGCGGCACCGAGCCGGCCTTTTTCGTTCCGCGTCTCGACGGAAACTTTCAACTCATCGCCCTCATGGCGCATCACCTTTGCTTCGATGCGCAGCAAGTCACCCGGCGCAATGAAATCGCGCAGTTTCATGTCCACCACGGCGCGCGGCACCCACGTCGCCCCATCGCGCACAGGCACGCGCGCGGCGAGCGCGGTGACGAGCTTGAGGTTCATATTCATGAGCAGGGTGCCGGGAAACACGGGGCGTTTTGGAAAATGGTCGCCGAAGAAAGCAGCCTGCGCGGGAACCTGCAACGTCGCGCGCGCCTTCATTTGCGGGCCGTCCTCGAACGCGAGCCCGTCGAGCGAAAACACCGGCACGCCCGTGGCCGCAAGCGCACCCGGCACCGCGCCTTCGCCGCGCAGCAGCGCGAGGCGCGCGCGGAGCAGCTCGGGATCGTCAAATTCACCAATCGGCACCATCGGCCCCATGCAGTGATGCAGCCGCAGCACCGGCGCGCCATTCACCGACGCGCAGCCGCCATAGGCCACGTCGCTGGTGTCCGCGTTTTCGAGTTCGGCGGAGAGTTCGAGCGTGTCGCCGGGGCGCACTTCGCGCAGCAGCTCGACGCGGCCCGCGAGCCCCGCGACCGGACGGTGCGAAAAATCAATCTTCGCCATCGCCGACCACGCCGCGAGCTGCCCGGTCGCCTCGGCGACGAGCGACATCGGAAACTCCGCGAGCGCCGCCGGGATCGTGTAGCGGCCGGAAATCCGCACGCCCGGCTCGATCGCAGTGATGCGATCAACGAACGAGAATGCGCGGAAGTGGTGGTCCATGTGTAAGCGGTCAGTTAGCCGGAACAACACGGGGAAAATCAACCGCGAAGAACGCGACGGATCTGGAGCCTCAAAGACTGGCCATGCCGGCCCGAAGCGAACCACACGCTCCGCCCTACTTCAGCCACCCGACGATGTCCGCGCGCAGCTTGGCCGCATCTTTGTCGAGGAGGTACATCATGTGGCCGCTGTCGTAGGTGGCGATGGTGATGTTCTTCCGCAGGCTGTCGGGGATGGGCATGTGCTCGAGCGAGAAGCGCATTGCGTCCGGCGGCACGGCGAGGTCGCGCAAGCCCTGGCAGACGAGCACACGGAGGTTTGGGTTTTCCTTCATCGCGCCGGCGAGGCGCGGCTCCATGCTGGCGTAGCGGTTGGAGAAATTTTTGTAGTTCCACGGCAGGCCGGCGAGGATGCGGTAGGGCTGGTCGGTCTCGTAGCCGAGCGTGCCGCGCACGTAGGCATTTGCCGCGGCGCTGAACGGGCCGGCGATGAAGGCGTGACTGGGATCAAACTCCGGATTCGGGGAGCTGCGGTTGCCATCCTCGGCGACGACGCGCCCGTCGAAGCGACCGATGATTTTCCCCTCCTTCTTCAGCAGCGCCTTGCGGAATGCGGTGGGCGAGACGCGCAGTTCGTGATCCTCGACGAACTCCGTCGTGAGGCCGGTGAAGCGCGCGACTTTTTCCGCGATGCGATGGCGCTCGGCGGCGGTGATGGCGCGGCCTTTCAGCAATGCCGTCGCGTATTCGCCGAATGCAAACGTGCGGACTTCGGCGAGCGTCTTTTCGAGGTTCGCCGAGAGCTCCGGCGCGAGCTTGCCGTGGAATGCGGCGGTGGCAGCCAGCGTCGGGAGAAATGTGAGCAGCGGCAAATCGTTCGCGGTGTCGGGCAGGAGCGTCTGGAAATTCAGCAGCCCGCTCACGACGATGAAGCCGTGGAGATACATGCCGTGCTTGTCCTGCAAATATTCGCAGAGGCCCGCGCCGCGGATGCCACCGTAGCTTTCGCCGCAGAGGAATTTCGGCGACATCCAGCGCCCCTCGCGCGTGGCGAAGAGCCGGATGAAATCGCCGCACGCCTCGACATCTTCGTCCACGCCCCAGAACTGCTCGCCCTTCTCGCCCTTCGCCGGACGGCTCGCGCCGGTTCCCACGGGGTCAATGAACACAAGGTCGGCGACATCGAGGATGCTGTTCGCGTTATCGGAAATTTTTCCCAGCACCGCGGGCGTGACGCCATCGGGCGGGAGCGCGATTTTCTTCGGGCCGAGACCGCCGAAGTGCAGCCACACGGCGCTGCTGCCGGGGCCGCCATTGAAGCAAAAAATGATCGGGCGTTTCTCGTCGGTGCCCGCGAGCGGTTTGCCGTCTTCGCCGGTGCGCGCGTAGTACACGAAGAACACATCGGCGCGTGTCGCCCCGTCGTCTTTCAAAAGTGGCAACGTGCCTGGCTTCGCGACGTATTTGATCTCCGCGCCCGCGATGGTGACGCTGCCCTTGCTCTCCTTCGGCTTCTGCTCCTTCGCCTTCTCCTCCTTCTTGTCGTCCTTCTTTTCCGCAGGTTCCTTTTTCTCCTCGGGCTTCGACTCGTCGGCACGCAGCGGGGATGCGAGGAGCGCGGCGGTGAAAATGGCGACGGCGGTGAACGGGAATTTCAACATGGAGGCGGACAGAAAACAGAAGCGGTGCGCGCGCTCAATCACCATCGCGCGGGCAGTTTCTTTCTTAATCCTCCTTCATCGGCAGCGCGGCGACACGCTGAACGACGACGAAAGAATGCTGCTCGCCGAGGCGCGCAAACGCATGGAGGAAGGCCACCGGGGACGGACGGCGCTCCATGTTCGCCGCCACCTGCCACTTTCCCATACGAACACCCGACATCCGGGATTGAACGAAACGCCGCTCTCCGCGACAACCCTCCCACCGTCACCATGAAGCTCCCCGCACTCCTCCTCGCCGTTTCCATTTCCTCCATCACCGCCGTCGCGAGCGACTGGCCGCAGTTCCGCGGGCCAAACCGCGACGACATCTCGGCCGAGACCGGCCTGCTCAAAAAGTGGCCCGCCGACGGGCCGAAGCGCGTGTGGCTCTTTGACAACGCGGGCATGGGCTACAGCGGCTTCAGCGTCGCGGCGGGAAAACTTTTCACCATCGGCACGCGCGACCAGAAGGAAATCCTCATCGCGCTCGACGCAGCCACCGGCAAGGAGCTGTGGTTCGCGCCCATCAGCGACGTGCTCAGCAATGGCTGGGGCGACGGCCCGCGCGGCACTCCCACGGTGGACGCGGACCGCATCTACGCGCTGAGCGGCACGGGCAATCTCGTCTGTGTGCAGGCGGCGGACGGCAAGGTGCTTTGGACAAAATCCATGGGCGACCTCGGCGGCAAACGGCCCGGCTGGGGCTTCACCGAATCGCCGCTCGTGGATGGCAAGCTCGTCCTCGCCACACCCGGCGGCGAAAAGGGCACGATGGCCGCCTTTGACAAAATGACCGGCGCAGTCGTGTGGCAGAGCGCGGACATCACCGAAGGCGCGCAATATTCCTCCATCGTCCCCGCGACCATCGGCGGGAAAAAGCAATACGTGCAGCTCGTCATGCAGACGCTCTTCGGCGTGGACGCGGCGACGGGCAAGCTCGCGTGGCGCGCGCCGTGGAGCGGCAAGACGGCCGTCATCCCCACGCCGATCGTGAAGGGCGACGAGGTCTTCGTGAGCAGCGGCTACGGCGTCGGCTGCATGAAGGTGGCCGTGAAGGGCAGCGAGGCGAAGACGGTCTTTCTCAACAAGGATCTTGAGAACCACCACGGCGGCGTCATCCGCATCGGCGACTTCCTCTACGGCCACAGCAAGGGCGGCTGGACGTGCATGAACTTCGCCGACGGCACCGTGAAGTGGGTGGAAAAAAGCGCGCTCGAAAAAGGTGCGCTCACCAGCGCCGAAGGCATGCTCTACTGCCTCGGTGAGAAGTCCGGCACCGTCGTGCTCGCCGAAGCATCTCCGAATGGCTGGAGCGAAAAAGGCCGCTTCAAGGTCGACCCGCAGACGACGATCCGGAATCCGAAAGGCGCGATCTGGACGCACCCCGTCGTCGCCAACGGCAAGCTGTACCTGCGCGATCAGAACTACATCTACTGCTACGATGTTAAGAAGTAGGCGCGCATTTCAGAACTCGCGTATCAACATCACGGAAGCGCCGTCCACCCGCGCAAAACGTCCGTGCGGCTTCTGCGGATTATGGAGTTTCGCGCAACTGGTTAATGGCCCGGAGGGCCGATGGAAATTAGCCGCTGGCGCGAGCCACCGGTTCACCAATACGAGGGCGGGCTGAATCTCGGCTTGTGGCGTCGCAAGGCCGACAGCGTCGTGACGCCGGACACGAAGCGGCCTATTTACGATTGCTTCAAGGCGGCGGGCACGCCGACGCAGGAGGAGGCGTTCCGGTTCGCGCTGCCGATTATCAGCGTGGAGAAGTGGGGCGATGTGATGGGGCGATGTGATGGGGCGGGAGTGAGTGGAGCGCTCCATGCGGGCGGCGCTCCGATCGCAACAGCCACTCGCCACTCGCCTCCTACGTACAGGGCGGGAAGCCGGGGCGGATTGCGGCCCTCGGCTCCTCGGTGGAGACGTCCACGATACCGGGCTCGGGCGCGTCGGATGGCGAGAGGATTGCGAGGAATACGAGGCGCTCGCGGAAGGGATTGTAGGTGCCGTGCGGCTCGCCCATCGGGATGAATGCCATCTCAGCCAGGGCCGAGGATGCGGTGCTCCTTGCCGACCCACTGCTCGGCGCGGCCGGAGATGATGTAGATGAGCTCCTCGCTCGTCGGGTGCGTATGGAAGGGATGACAGCGGCCCGGCTCCATGTTGGCGCGCACGAGCATGAGGTGCTTGTTGTCCACGATGTCGCCGCGGCAGAGCCATTCCTCGATGGTCCACGGGGAGGTGACATCCGTTTTTTCAGCGGCGGTGACGAACCGGCGGGCGGATATGGGGGAAATGTTGGATTTTGAATTCAGAATCACAAATCATCACCGGGGCGCAGCGCCTTTGCTCGCTTGGGCGCGAGGTCGGGTTTCTTTGGCTTCGTGCCGGGCGCGCGGAGTTCGATTTCTCCGGCGTCGAAGGACATCAGGTTTTCGGGATGCGCGATTTTGAATTCCTCGACGGCGATTCCGTCGCCTTGGAAAAGTGTGAGCGCCGCGCCCTCCTGCACGAACGTCGCCCATTTGAGGTTGTGCGCGGATGTGAGGCGCGCGAGCGGGAGATCGTCGGCGGTGTGCAGCACCACGCCATCCGCGTCCACGGTGACCTTGAACGAGGCCTCCCGCTTTTCTCCGCCGAGCAGCGGGTTTTCGCGCAGCGCGACTTTCACCACCGCCTGGGCCTGCGGTGCCTTCGCGCGTCCGAGATGCGGCGCGATGGCTTCAAAGGTGTCGCACTTGATGATGCGCTTGAGATACGTGACGCGCCACGCGGACTTCGCCGGGGACTGCGGGCTGGTCTCGGACTGCTGGTCTGATGTGCCGAGCGCAAGAGCACGCAGGCGTTGCTCGGTGGCGCTTTCTTCGAGGAGAAAAATCATCTCGCTCCACTGCGATGCGACGATCTGCACGGGCTGCGGTTCGCCCTTCTGATACGACAACCTGCGGAGAAATTCGCCTTCCTCCGAATATGCGCGGACCTCGCGTCCATCGGGCGTCTCAACGATCGCCCACACGCGTCCGCGACTGCCCGTGACGCACGCGAGCGGCTTTTCACCGTCGGCGAAAAGCACGGGCGCGCTTTCACCTTCGCGGGTGACGGTGAGTTTTCCATCCGCGATGGCTGCTGTGACTTTGTTCTCCGGCGGCGGCGGGCCTTCACGCGCGAGCTTCCAGCCGAGCGTGGCTTCCTTGCCGTCGGCGGTGCGCAGCGTCACCTGCACGTCGTCGCGGCCCACACCCTTCACGGCGAGCACGCGGGTGTAGCGCGGCGACTCGTCCTTGATCCAGTCGTTGCCGTGATACGCGACTCCCTCGACGGCGAGGTTGCCGACCATCCAGCCGCGCGCGCCGTATTTTCCGAGCGCGGCGGGCTGCCCCGTGGCGTCGAGGCCGTCCCATTTTGTGATGAGGCCGTTCTCGCCTTTTTTGAAATCATCCACCGGCGATTCGCGATGCAGGACGCGGATCATTTTTCCCGCACCGTTGAAAATGCCGAGGCTGATCGTGCCCTCCATCGGCGGCGGGAGAAAGGTGATCGTCGCGCTCTGCTGCGCGACCGCAGTGCATGTGAAGGCGGCGGCTGCAAGCGTGGCGAGGAATGGAAATCGGCGATCAGGCATAGGTGCGCCAGTTCAGGCGCGGGAAGATGTTGTCGCGTTGTTCGCAATTTTCCAAGAACTCAGTCTCGACGGATCCGGCTCGAAGCTGCGCGTGCAGGCGGGTGAAGCGGTCGAGGTGCCCGCGCGTGCGGCCCGTGGCGTAATCACGCGCGGTGCCGGAGCGGATGAGGAATGCCCAGTCGCTCGACTGCGCGAGGAGAAGCTCGCGCGCAAGCTGGCGCAGGCAGCGCTCCGCGGATTCCGCGACCACCGCTGCGCCGGAAAAATGGCGCGCGATGGAAATCATCTTTTCCTCCGCTACGTGCAGCGCGGGATAGATCCATGCATTCGACGGATCGAGCCACACGGCGCTGAAACCCGCGTCACCCCACGAAGACTGCGCGGGCTCGACGATCTGGTGCGTCTCATTTTCCGCGAGGTAATCGCCGGGCGTGACGAGCCGGATCTCCGCCGCCGATTTCGCCGCTCCGCGCAAGACTGCGGCGAGCCACTCGGGGCCCTCGAACCACCAGTGGCCGAAAAGCTCCGCATCGAACGGACTCACGACGACGGGCGGCACGGGCATGAGCGCGCGCACTTCGCGAAGCTGGCGGATGCGCGCATCGAGAAAATGGCGCGCGTGCTCTGCGACCCGGCCAAGTGCCATCGCGCGATCATATGGCTGCTTGGGTTCGCCGCCGGTGATGCGGTGCATTTTCAATCCGGTGAAACGGCGCAGGCCGTCGGGGAAAAATTTACGGAAGTCGTCCTCCGGCATGTCCCATCCCGCGTCGCGGTAAAAATCGCGGTACCACGGATCGCCCGGATAGCCCTCGCCCGCGCTCCATACCTGCCGCGCAGATTCGCGTTCGCGTCCGAATACGGCGACGCCCGCAGGCGTGAAGACGGGCGCAAAAATCGCGCGCTGCGGACGCGGCGTGCCGAGCATGAGGCCGTGCGAATCGAGCACGTACCAGCGGATGCCGTTCTCCGTGAGGATGCGATCCACGCCGGGCCGCCACGCGCATTCCGGGAGCCACATCCCGCGCGGCTCGCAGCCGAACATCGCGCGGTGCGCCTCGACGCCGATCGCGATTTGCGCGCGGACGGATTCCTCGCGCGCCATGAGCGGGAGGTAGCCGTGAGTCGCGGCGCACGCGATGATTTCCAGATGGCCGCGATCCTGCAACGTGCGGAATGCGGAGACGATGTCGCGCTTCCAGCGATGCACCCACCATTCGCGCACGCCTTGCAGGCGCAGGAGGTAAAATCGCGCGGCGCGCTGCTCATCCGCGCGGGCCTCGTTGCGCCGCACTTCGTTTTCCGCGATGGCGATGAGGCGGTCGAGGTGGCGACCGTAGCGCGCGCGCAAAAGTTCGTCGCCGAGCATGTGACCGAGTGTCGGCGTGACGGACATCGCGATGCGGAATGCCACGCCCTCATCGGCAAGGCCGTGCAACGCATCGAGCAGTGGGAGGTATGTCTCCGTGATTGCCTCGAAGAGCCAGGCTTCCTCGAGAAACTCCGCGTGTTCCGGGTGGCGCACGAAGGGCAGGTGCGCGTGCAGGATCAGCGATAGGCACCCGGGTGGCATGGCGCGAAGCTACGCGGCGCGCGACGTGTGCGACAAGTGCGGCGCACGGGAGGAAAAGTGCTCAGTGCTCAGACTCGAAATCCGCGACCACCGAGAACTAAGAACTGAGAACTGAGAACTTTCCACGCAAGCCGCACCGTCACACACACTCGTCACACTTTTTTGGTTTGTGAGCAGGCCGCTTGCAGTGACACTGCGCGCCGAGCGACTGAAAATTTTTTCCGAATGAACCTGCCCAACAAACTCACCGCCTCACGTTTCGTGATGACGGCTGCATTCGTCGCGGCGATGGCGACGGGGCTCGAGTGGGATGAGATTCACGCGCCGGGCCGCGAGAAGGGCTGGAGCTTTTCCTACACCGCGGGCCTGCTGCTTTTCCTCGCGGCGAGCGTGACGGATTACTTCGACGGGCATTTCGCACGGAAGCTCGGCGTGGTGACGAATTTCGGCAAGCTCATGGATCCGCTCGCGGACAAGGTGATGATCGCGGCGGTGTTCATCTGCCTCATCCCGCTGAAGGCGATCCCCGCGTGGGTGGTGATCGTGATCATCAGCCGCGAATTCCTGATCACCGGGCTGCGCCTGCTAGCCGCGGGCCGCGGAGTGATCCTGCAAAGCGAGCGGCTCGGGAAGCACAAGGCGCTCTGGCAGATCGTGACCGCGGGATATTTCATGCTGCTGCTCGCGGTGATGGAATGGGAACGCGCAGGCTGGGTCTCGCTGCACGTGAAGCAATGGTGGTGGCCCGCATGGCGCTACGGCGGCTGGACGCTCGCCACGATCGCGCTGGTGCTCACGCTCTTCTCGGGCTTCGGCTACCTGCGCAAGCACCACGATCTCCTCGCGGATTGATCGTGCGGACGCGGATGGCTGTAGCCGGCGCTGATCGGCAGGGTGCGGGTGCTATTTCAGAACCTCCGCGAAGAGCTTCTTCATCGCGGCCCAAGAGTCCTCGTCCGCCTTTTTCTGATACGCAGGGCCGGGCTTGGTGAAGCCGTGCTGCGCGCCTTCGTGGGTGATGAATTCCATCTGCACCTTCGCCTTTTCCATCTCGGCTTTGAATGCAGGGACCTCGGCGTTCACGTGCGTGTCCGCGCCGCCGTGGCAGACGAGGATGCGCGCTTTGATCTCGCCGGGCTTCGCGGGCAACGTCGTCGAGAGCCCGCCGTGGAAGCTCACGACGACGCGCACGTCTGCGCCGCTGCGGGCGAGTTCGAGCACGCTCGTGCCGCCGAAGCAGTAGCCGATCGCGGCGAGCTTCGCGGCATCCACGCTGGCGTTCTTTTTCAACTGTTCGAGACCGAGCAGCACGCGGCGGCGCAGGAGCGGGAGATCGTTTTTGTAAGTGCCGGCCTGCACCGCGCATTCCTTCATGTCGGTGGGGCGCACGCCTTTGCCGTAGATGTCCGCGGCGAAGGCGACGTAGCCGAGTCCGGCGAGCTGGGTGGCGCGGGATTTCGTGTAGTCCTGCAGGCCGGTCCAGTCGTGGATGACGAGGACGCCGGAGCGCGGGCCTTTCACGGAATCGTCGTAGGCGAGGAAGCCTTCGAGTTCGACGGAGCCGTCCTTGTAGGTGACGGTCTCGGTCTTCACCTTTGCAAATGCGGAGGCGGTGAATGCGACGGCGACGACGGACACCAGGGAGAAAATGCGGAGGTTCATGCGGGAACGCTGGCCAAGCGTGGAGCGGTTGCAAGCCGGAAGCCGCTCACTCACCGCGCAGCTTCGGTCAACACACGGAACGCGAATTGCGAGCCCTGCCGCAGCAATCCGCGCGCTTGCACACTGCCGCTCCGCCAAATTACAAACCCCGCTCCTTCCGTGGCAAAGATCCCTCCGCGTTCCCTCCGCTCAAAGTGCCATTTGATCGCGCTGTCGCTGCTCGTGTCGGCGGCGGATGCGTTTGCCCGCGCGGGCGGCGGGCACAGCTCCGGCGGCTCGCACAGCTCGGGTTCCCACAGTTCGGGAAGCAGCCATAGGAGCAGTTCAAGCAGTTCGTCGCATGGAAGCAGCGGGGGCGGCGATGCCAACGGGTTCTTGGTGCTCCTTTTTTTCGGGGTCGTGATTTTCATCATCTGGCGGGCCATCCGCAAGGCGCAGACGATGAATCAGAATGCTGTGATCGCGCGCGGCTCCTTCGCCGCGAACGTCAACCTCGTGGACCCCGGGCTGCGGCAGCTCCGGCAAAATGACCGCGCTTTCGACGCCGCCGCATTTGCGATACGCGTGAAGGATGGATTCACGAAGCTCCAGCGCGCGTGGTGTGAGCAGTCGCTCACCTCGGTGCGTCCGTTTATTTCCGACGGAATCCACGAGCGGTTCAGCCTGCAATTCGAGGAGCAGCACGCGCTCGGATACCGGCCGGTGATGGAAAATCTCAGCATCCTCGAATGCACGCCCGCCCAAGTGGAATGCGGCGCGGTGTTCGACGTGATCACGATGCGCATCGGCGCATCGGCGAAGGACTACCGGGTGTCGGCCGAAACAGGCGAGGCGATCCGTGGGTCGGAAGAGCAGGCGCAATTCACGGAACTCTGGTCGTTCATCCGCGCGCGCGGGAGCCAGACGAAGGCGAATGCCACCGGGCTCATCGAGGGCAACTGCCCGAACTGCGCCGCGCCCATCGCGATGAACCAGGGCGCGAAGTGCGAATACTGCCAGGCGGTGCTGCGCAGCGGGCAATACGACTGGGTGCTCGCCGAGATCACGCAGCAGGAGGAATGGCGCGCGACCGCCATACCGCCGCCGGGCACGAAGCGAATCCTCGAGAGCGATCCCGGCTTCAGCGTGCAGGATCTCGAGGACATGACGTCGGTCATCTTCTGGCGCAAGGCCGCGGCGGATCGCATCGGGAGGATCGATCCGCTGAGAAAGGTCGCGTCGCCCGCTTGGTGCGAGATGTACGCGGCGGAGCTGGCGAAAAATCCGCCCGGCTCGGTGCGCAAGATTTTCTGCGACTGCGCCGTGAGTTCCGTGGACACGCTCGGCGTGATCCTCGGCGACACCGAGCACCGCGCGCTCGTGGAAGTGTGCTGGATGGGACGCCCATTCGAGGTCACGCCCACGGATCAACTGCGCAGCCTGCGCGGCGAGATGACCGTGTGCCGCTTGCTGTTTGTGCTCGCGCGGAATGCAGGCGTCTGCAGCACGCCGGGCGATTCCATTTCCTCCGCGCACTGCCCAAACTGCGGCGGCGCGACGATGGCCGACACGTCGGGCGCATGCGAATTCTGCCACACCGTGCTGAACGACGGCACACTGCGCTGGGTGCTGCGCGACATTTTCCCGAGCGGATCCAATGAGGCGCGTGATCTCCGCGCCAGGGCCATCGTGGATTCGCCGCGCGAGATGGCTGAATTCCGCGGCGTCGGATCGCCCACAAGTTCCGGCGGCACCGGCGCGCTCGCGTGGATGATCAGCTCGGTCGTCTCGAATGGCGGCGTGTCCGATGCCTCGATCCGCGACATGCTCCGCGCCGCAGGAAAAAAGAGCGGCCTCGCCGAGGCCAAAGTGGATACGCTGATCCGTTCCGCGGCAGCGGGGCAGATGGAAATCCCGCAGCCGTCCAACCCAAAACAGGCGCGCTCGTGGCTTCTCGAAATCGCAATCGCCGCGCATCTCACCGGCGGTCTGTCGAAGCAGGAGGCCGCGCTCATCACCAAGGTCGGCAAGAGCCACCAACTCACCGCCGCGGACGTGGACTACGTGCTGAAATGCGCACGCCAAGAGGCATACAAGCAGGCGACTTCGGAACTGCGCGCGGCGAAGCGGGAGTCCGCGCAAGGAGCCGGGGCGCTCCCGTCCAGAATTTGAACCTCGGGGTGAGGGCGCCCCGACTCCTCGCGGAACTCGTCCGCGCGCTTGTGGCGGGTCGGATTTCAAAGCTCCCTCATCCCCGCAGCAGCGACGCGCTTCCATCGCCCCCCATTTGCGCTACGCTGCCGTGATGAAGTTTCCATTCGCCCGCCTGCTGCTCGCCGCCGCCGTGTGCTGCGCAGTGGCGGCGTGTGCATTGCCGAAGCTTCCGAAATGGTCGCTGCGCAAGCCGGTGCCGAAGGCCACCCCGATCCGTTTTCCAAAGGAAGATCCCTCGGATCCGAATGGCAAGCGCAGGCAGATCGGGAAGGTGCTGCTTGTGAACGCGGAGTCGGGCTTCGTGCTCGTCGAGATTCGCGGCGCGATGCCGCCCGAGCCGGGCCTCGCGCTAAAGTGCTTCCGCGAAGGCGTGGATTCCGGTGTGCTCACCGTGAGCGGCGAACGGCAGGGCACCCACATCATCGCGGACATCGTCACCGGCACGCCGCGCAAGGGCGATCTGGTCTTCAAGTAGTCGCGGATCCTGCGGACAGGATTGTCCGCGTTACGCGGGCTGCTCGATCCGCTCGAAACGGAAGCGCGCGTCGTAGCGTCCGCGGTTATGCACGCGGCAGCACTGCACGCACGCCGAACCGCGGCGCAGCGGCCGCACGCGCGCGATCGTGGTGGCGCACGCGGGACAGCGGTAATGGTGCCGCCGCGCGATCTTCCTGCGGGGCAGCGGCAAGTCGTGCGTGCGCTTTTCATCCACGAGCCCGAGGTCGCGGCACGCGCGACGCCACTCCGCGCCGTGCGGCTCGATCCGCTTCCGGCCCGCTCGATCCTGCGCGAGGAGGTGGGCGAGTTCGTGGCGCAGCGTGCGCTGGATTTCCTCGTCGCCAAATTCGCGCAGCTTCGGATTCAGCCGCACCAGCGCGCGCCCCGGATACGCAAGCCCGGCGGTGCTGCGCATCCGCGGATTCCACTCGATGCGCACACGCTCGGCCAGCGCCGACGCGCCGACGCCGCGCAACAATTCGCGCGCCTCGTCGAGCAGCGGCTCGTGCGGCACGACGACGGCTTTCACCTCGGCCGCCACGGGACTCATCTCGCGCGCCACGGGACGCTCGCGCTTTCCGAAAAGCCGCTTGAGAAAATCGAACTGCATCGGAACAGCGTCCATATTTGCACGGACGAATGCGAGCATTCCGAGCAGACCTACGCATGCCGCGGGATTCGTTGCTCCGTCGTTGAATGTTGGACGTTTGGCCCCGCGCAGCGGCCTCCCGATGTCACGCCGCGCATCCGCATTCGCAACGCGCCTGCGGCGGGCTCAACGTCGAACATTCAACGTCAAACGCCCAACGATTAACGGGAGCATCTCCGCGTGGATTTTTCCAAAGCCAAACGCGCATCGGCGATTCTCCCTCCGCGCTCCGCGACAGCAGCCTCGACACCGCCTGTGCGCGCGTTAGCGTTTTGACCTCTCTATTCAAGCCATGAACCGAATCATCACCCCGAGTCCCCTTACCCGTCGTTCCTTTCTCCACCGTGGCGCTGCCGGCGCAGCGGGTGCCGCGCTCGTCGGCGCATTCCCGCACATCGTGAATGCGCAGGCGGAGAAGGCCATCAAGATTGGCATCGTCGGCTGCGGTGGGCGCGGTTCCGGCGCGCTCACAGACTCGATGAATGCGGACAAGAATGTCGTCCTCACCGCGATGGGCGATGTTCATGCGGATCGCCTGGAGATGAGCTACAAAAATATTTCCAGCGCGCGCCCCGATCAGGTGAAGGTGCCGGACAACCAGAAATTTTCCGGCTGGGACGCGATTGACAAGGTTCTCGCGACGGACATTGACATCGTGCTGCTCACCACGCCGCCCGGCTTCCGCCCGGCGCACCTGCACAAGGCGATCAACGCTGGCAAACACGTCTTCTGCGAGAAGCCGCTCGGCGTGAACGCCCCGGCGATCCGCCACGCGATGGAGGCCGTGAAGAAGGCGAAGGAGAAGAACCTCGGGATCCAGACGGGCTTTTGCTGGCGCTATAATTACGCCGAACGCGCGACGTGGAAAAAATTGCACGAGGGCTTCATCGGCGAAGTGCGCGGCTACTACGGCACCTATCTCACGACCAGCCCGTGGGCGCCGCACGAGCGCCAGGCCGACTGGCCCGAGCTCGAATACCAGCTCCGCAACTGGCTCTACTACACGTGGCTCAGCGGCGACATCATCGTCGAGCAGGCCGTGCATTCCGTGGACAAGATGAGCTGGGCGTTCAAGGACGTACCACCGCTGAAA
>Ga0194061_1000976_pt1 | contig 17245 bp, 11 predicted proteins | sample SepL2221m_MetaG_FD_163423 | JGI IMG/M metagenome (GOLD analysis project Ga0194061, IMG submission 163423) | Anoxic zone freshwater microbial communities from boreal shield lake in IISD Experimental Lakes Area, Ontario, Canada - Sep2016-L224-21m | ecosystem: Environmental > Aquatic > Freshwater >... | reverse complement strand
CCTTTGTTGCGGGAGGTGAGCGTCAGGCCGAGCGCGCGCGAAATGATTTTGGCGTCTTCGAAAAAGAGTTCGTAGAAGTCGCCGATGCGGAAGAAGAGGAGATGCTTGGGATAACGCGCTTTCGCGGCCAAATATTGCTTCATGATCGGCGTGTCGGTATTGCCGGGAAGCGGCCCTGGAGGGGCGTCGGGATAGGGTTCGTTGGCGCGCATAATTGAAGGGGCTGATTATGCCGCCGGAAGGGATTTGCGCAAAGCGAATCGGGATTGAAATCTTTTGAAAAGTGGTAGATTCAAAATCATGAAACTTTTGAAGCTGACACCATCGGAATTGGGCATTTTCGACTTTGGGCGCGTCATCAACCCTATTGTTTTTCGTTCGGCGGATGTGAAAAAAGCACTCTTCGACTTGAGCGAATCATTGGGATCTGCGCTTGTTGTGGGCGGTATCGCTGTGATGCATCACGGTTATGTTCGTGGTGCGAACAATGTGAACGTGTTGTATTCTGTTGCGGATTCATCCATTCTTGAACGACTGTCTGTAAAATTCGAAATCAAAAGGATCGCAAAAAGCGGGTTGCATAGTCTGGCACACAAGGCGACGGGTTATCCGCTCTTGTTGCTACGGGAAGGAACTGAAACGGAGTTTGGGACGATTCCCGGGCCTGACTTTTTTGGCAGTGAAAACGGATTCATTCCATTACCGGGGCTGATTCATTTGAAATTATTGCGTGGATTCTGCAAGGATGAAGCGGACATTGTTGAACTGGCGGTCCGGAAAATGAGAACGATCAAAGCGACCCGAAAAAAGTTACCCGTCGAGATGCACGGACGATTTGATGCGTTGATCGTGAAGGCGAAAGAGCAGATCGCCAATGATCCGTTTAAGGGGTAGGCTTATTTTTGTTCTGTTGTCTGCGCTACCACATTCAATTTTAGAGGTGCCGATTTTTCTGCTTTAACCTCAACCGAATTTGTATCGCTTGATCCTACCCAATTTGTGTGGTCATTCCATCTATCCGCTTGATATTGTTTCGCTCCGAAACGTCCGATGATCACAATCGGAAACTTCCAAGGTTTAGGAGGTGTTGCCCGCGTACTCCACGAGCCATCTGGACGTTGCTCGATAAATTCTAAATGCATGCGATCAGACGTGTAGCCCGCCCGATTGTCTTGGTCACTTCCAGAATTAGCGGTGAGTCGGCACGGCAAGACGTTTTCTATTTGGGGAGCGATCCTGAAGGTTGAGAACCCATTGCACCACCACATCGTTTGCGGATTGACCAATTCATGCTTTACCCCTGTCGCATCAATGACCAAAAACGACCATTGATACGCCCCCCAACTATTTGAGATACTAGGGAGACAAATTGCCGTCTTTGTCATATTGGTGAGTACAAAATCGACGTCAATGCTGGTGGCATCATGCACTCGCACATTTTTCAATTCTGCCCGCAAGGAGGAGACTGGCAAAGCTGGGATGATCGGCGGGCGGGAACGCTCTCGTTTTTGAATGGATTTATTTCGTTCGCCTAACGGAGGGTTTACGGAGAAATAAACATTCTCCATGGACTGGTCCGTCCATTCGTTCAGAAGCATTCTATCCTCCTCCGTAACAGCTATCTTGGATTTGAACCAGGTCGGCTGAAGCCATTGCGAGACAAGAGCAATGTTTAGCAAACCGCATAAAACCGAAAAAAGTACAAGCGCAGCCATCTTTTTCATACTGCCTCCTGAGAACAATCACGAAAGCCTAACGACTTTTCCAATCCTCGTCCAACCGATTCACCCACCCGCTCTGAAAAATTGTTGAACCCCGTGGTGTACTTCGCTGGTTTCGTTTAAAATCATGGCATGACAACAGTAGCTCATCATAAAAAGTCGCTCAGCGATCACACCGTTGCGTCTCTGCAACAGGAGATCGAGGGTTGGGGGTTGAATACGCATCATGCGGCCCGGTTGCTGAAGGAGTATTACCGGTCGGGTGGGCGGGTGGATTTTGCTGAGTTGAAAATCGGCAACGCGCTTGAGGCGAAAGTGTTGACAGAGATTGAGCTGCGGCAGGCGAATACGCTTGCGCGGAGTGTCAGTACGGATGGGACCGTGAAGTTTTTGTTGGGGCTGAAAAGAGGTGGGGCGGTCGAGGCGGTGTTGATGGACAGTGCGACGCCGGGGCGCGCGGCGGGGTGCGTGTCGTCGCAGATCGGGTGCGCGATGGGGTGCGATTTTTGTGCGAGCACCAAGCGCGGGTTGGAGCGTAATCTTGAAGCGGGTGAGATCGTCGAACAGTTTTTGCAATTGCGCGCGGAGGCTCTGAGTTCCGGGCGGCAGTTGCGGACGCTTGTGTTTATGGGCATGGGCGAGCCGATGCAGAATTACGACAATGTCGTCGCGGCTGTCGAACGCATTGCGGGCGAGGACCTCGGCGAATTTGGTTGGCGGCAGATTTGTATTTCGACTGTTGGGATTGTGCCGGGAATTGACCGGTTGGCGGACGAGGATCGGAACGTGGTTCTCGCTTTGTCGCTGCATGCTCCGGACGATGAAACGCGGTCGCGAATTGTGCCGATGAACAAGCGTTATTCGGTCGCGGATATCATGGCTGCGACGCGGCGGTATGCTGATAAGACGAAGCGGATTCCGAACATTGAATACTGTCTCTTAAATGGGGTCAACGATTCGGATGAGCAGGCTCAGATGCTGGGCGACTTGATGCGCGGATTTCGGGCGCATGTGAATTTAATTCCGTACAATTCGATCGGCACGGGCGTGAGCGGGGCGGAGTACAGCCAGCCGACGCCTGAGCGGCTCGACTCCTTTATGTCCATATTGCGCGCGGCGGGAGTTCATGCGCATTTCAGGAAAACGCGTGGCGAAGATGTGAACGCGGCTTGCGGGCAACTGCGCGAGACGAGTGTAGCCGTGTGAGGGGGGAGGCACTGATTTAATATTGCGAGCTGGGATTAATCAACGCCTACCCCTCACCCCGCGAGCCGAACAACAGGCTCGTCGGCCCTCTCCCCCAAGGGGAGAGGGAACAGCGGCGCAAGTCCTGCGATGCACCCGCGTTCAATTCTTCGTACAGATTCATCTTTACCCGCGTTGCTTTCGTGTTATTCTTTTCGCTCCAAAAATCTTTAGCGAGGACAGTTTTATTTCAGCGATGCTGTTTAACAATGTATGTCTCGAAGCCTTCGGCTATGCCCTGCCTCCTCACGTCGTCACGTCAGTGAGTATTGAAGAGAAGCTGGCGGCTTTGTATGAAAAACTCAAGATGCCAACCGGGCGGCTTGAAATGATGAGCGGCATTCGTGAGCGTCGCTTCTGGGATCCTCAGACGACGCCCAGCCAGGCCAGTACGTTGGCCGGGCGCGAAGCGTTGCGGAACTCCGGCGTCGATGCCAGCGAAATGGAATGTCTGCTGCACACGTCGGTGTGCCGGGATTTCATGGAGCCGGCGTCTGCGACGCTCGTCCACAAAGCGTTGCGACTTGCTGACGACGCGGCGGTCTTCGATATTTCAAACGCGTGTCTCGGATTCTTGAACGGCATCGTCACGCTCGGCAACATGATTGAGCTGGGGCAAGTCAAGAAGGGCTTGATCGTCGCGGGTGAAGGCAGTCGGCAGCTCGTCGAAAATACAATCGATCATCTTTTGGAAATGCCGAACCCGACGCGCCACAGCATCCGCAATATGTTTGCATCGCTGACGCTCGGATCGGGTGCATGCGCGTTGGTGATGGCGCACAAAAGTGTTTCGAAATTCAAGCATCGCCTGGTGGGTGGCGCGATGCGATGTGCGACGGAGTTTAATCATTTGTGCCAGGGCGACGTGTCGAACATGAACACGGATTCTGAGACGCTGCTTCAAGAAGGGTGCAAACTTGCGCGCGTGACGTGGGAAAAAACGAAGCGCGTGTTGGGCTGGACGAACGAGCAGGTGGATCGCGTCTTCTGCCATCAAGTCGGTAGCGCGCATCGGCGCTTGATGTACAGCTCGATTGAAATGGATCTGGCGAAGGATTTTTCGACGCTCGAATATCTGGGCAACGCCGGGTCGGTGTCGCTGCCGATCACGATGGCGATCGGGATGGAAAAACACCCCCCGCAGCGCACTGAAAAAGTCGCGATGATGGGGATTGGTTCGGGGCTCAACTGTTTGATGCTCGGCGTTGAACTTCAGAAACAAACGCGGACGCTGGACTCATGACCAACTTGCAGCCGGGCAACAAGTGGAAACCCGACAAGCCGTGGCACCCGCTTTACCCGTTCGATCCGCACTATCACAAACTGTGCGCTGAAAAGCATATCAGCATGCACTATCTGGACGAAGGTCCGCGCACTGAAGGCCGGGCGGTGGTGATGCTGCATGGCAATCCGACGTGGAGCTTTTATTATCGCAATGTGATCCTTGCGTTGCGCAATGATTTTCGCTGCATTGTCCCGGATCATGTCGGGTGTGGATTGTCCGACAAGCCGCAGGATTATGCGTACACGCTGAAGCAGCACATCGACAATCTCGAGAACTTGCTGGACGCGTTGAAGCTGGACGAAGTCGATTTGATTTTGCACGACTGGGGCGGCGCGATTGGGATGGGTGCGGCGGTTCGGAAGCCGAAACGGGTGCGGAAAATTGTCGTGCTGAACACGGCGGCGTTTTTGTCGAAACGGATTCCGTTGCGGATTGCGATCTGTAAAATCCCGGGGTTCGGTGATGTTGCGGTGCGCGGATTGAACGGCTTTGCGGGTGCGGCGATTTATATGGCGGCGGCGCATCGCGAGCGCATGACTCCCGCTGTCCGAGCTGGGTTGTTAGCTCCGTACAATTCATGGAAAAACCGCATCGCGACGCTGCGATTTGTGCAGGATATTCCGATGAATCCTGAGCACCCGTCGTGGGCGACGTTGAAGCAGATCGACGACGGTATTGCGCAATTCGGCGATCGTCCGATGTTCATCGGCTGGGGCATGAAAGACTGGTGCTTCAACGAGAGTTTTTTGAAGACGTGGATCGAACGATTTCCGAAGGCGGAGGTCACGCGGTATGAAGACGCGGGGCATTACGTCCTTGAAGATGCGCACGAACGCATCGCGCCGCAGGTGTTGGCGTTCTTAAAAAAGTAGTCGCAGTCAAGTCTACGTTAATCCATCCAACATTTATTATTTCGGGCACACGAAGATGACGCCGCTGACGCGGTTATTTGTGCTCTCGTCATCGAATCCGTGGCTGCGCCAATTACTATGGGGTAATACCCTATTTTTAAAAATATATCGTATTAAACATTATTCAACATTATTCTCCAGCAAGATTCATTGATTCTAAATATTCATCAAGAAACACATGAAGAATATCGACATATAACCGTCTGACATCCGATCTTGGCTGTTCGGATCTGGTCGTTTATTACGTTAATTTACTTTATTTAGTAGTAGTATGTACTGAATTAATGAGTTAACGTCATTGCTCTTGGAAACAGCATCCGAACTTTTCGGATGCTGCGCGTTCTTTTTGTTTTGAGGTCTGAAAACGTGATGCTGATAACACGGTTCGTTTCGTTGGCTTTGGTTATTGGGGTGTGTAACTGGTTGACGGCAGCTGACGGTAATGACGCAGCTAAGCCCGATGTGTCAAAAGGTGCGCCTACCGTACCGGTGGAGATTGTTAAACAGAACATCTTTGTGTTCTGTCCGCATGTTGAAGGCCGGGGCGCGTGGTCGCTGTTTGTGCTCTTCGATAAAAGCAATCCGTCCAAACCGTTGTCGATCGGACTCGATGAATTGCCCGGCAAGAACTCCAAGGAACTATCGTACAAGGGTGTGTTGGATGCTCAAAAAGAGCCGTCCACGCGTCGCACTGAACTGGCGCGATTGGATGCTAAAGATTTCGCAACCGGTTCGCTGGAAGTCCGCGAGAACAATTTGCTCAGCGTAAAGGTCGCAGAAGCGGTAAACGGTTTAAAACTCAGCGTAGATGCGCGCATCGGTATTGATGACCGATTTGTGTTTGGCGGGCCTGGGGGCAACCACGGCGAACTTCTGGTGAAATACAGTGGCGTGTATCAATGCTGGCAGACGCAAGCGTTGCGACTTGAGAACACGGACGGGCGGAATGTCGTCGGCAAGTACAACCTGACACTCTCGGGCATTATTTTCAACGCAGGATCGACGCGTGTTTCGCGCATTTGCGCCGTGGATGAATACGGTTGCCCGACGATTTTGATGGATCGATAGAAAGATGTTTTAATACGAACGGATTTATCAGGAGGGGCGGCAGGATTGCCGCCCCTCCTGTCTTGCATTTTTCCATTTCAAAACGATTTCCAAAACCTTTACGATACGGCATCATGTCGAACATGGATGCGACTGTATCGAGCCCGTATGAGAGCCCGCGCGTGGTGGTGCCTTCGTTGTTTTTTGCGGCGGCGGTTTTGATTTGGGCGAATTGGAACAGCCCTTTTTATAATTACGACGATGCCGATCACGAGCAACAGGCTACCGAGAATTCAATTGCATGGATTTTTAGCTTGGGTAGCGGACAGACGTTTATGCCGGTGACGTGGCTGTCGATGCGTTTGGATCGAGCGCTGTTTGGGCCGCCGTTTTCAGAAAAATATTTCAGTTCGACTGAAGAAGGCGGTGCGCCGCTGGACCCCGTGAAGTTCAGGGCTCAGCGGTTGTGGGCGACGGGGTCACGCGTGGAAAGCGCGATCTTGCATGCGCTGGCCGGGGTTGCGTTATGGTATTTCTTGCGACGCATTGGAGCGACGCCGCGCGTTGCGTTTTTCGTGGCGGTTGCGTGGACGGGCCACCCGATGGCGTGCGAATCGGTGTGCTGGATTTCCGAGCGCAAGAATGTTCTCTCGGCGCTTTTTGGATTTGGCGCGATGTTGGCATGGACGGCTCCGCGCGGGACGTGGTGGCGCTGGCCGCTGGTCTCGCTGCTTTATCTTTTGTCGACGACGAGCAAGCCGACGGGAGTGGGATTTTTTCCGGTGCTAGCGGCGCTTGAAATCATTCAGCCGTTGGATGGATCGACTGAATGGAAGAGCGTTCGCGGATGGCTTTCGATTCTGGGGCGACTTGCCGGGCCGGGATTGATCACGGTGTTGATTGTCTGGGCTGGGATTTCGATGCATCGCGTCCATTTTGTTGAGCACGCGGGCGGGTCGCTTTTCAACGCGCTGTTGACGGACGTAGACATCGTTTCGAGTTACATGCTCAATACGCTTTTTGCCGTTAATCTCAGTTTCTTTTATGGCGTCGACCCTGTTCGCTCGATCAGCGACTCGCGCGTGTGGATTTATGGTCCGTTGATTGTTGGGACGATCGTGTTGTTGATTGCGGTGACGGAAGGACGCGAAAGGCGTTTGACGATTTTTGGAATCGTCTGGTTTTTCGCGGCGCTGGGACCTGTGGCGAATATTGCACCGATCCCGTTTTGGATGCACGACCGCTATGTGTATACTGCGGCGCCGGGATGGTTACTGGCGGTAGTGCTTGGATATTGGGGCGTGATAAAATGGCTACTACTGGAGCGGCATGCGCGGCGATTCGAATTATCTGCAGAGAGCTTTGGCGCTACGCTACTTTTTTTTCTGCTGCTCTCGACGGCACGTCGTTCAACGGACTTCATCGATACAGAACGGTTAAGTTTTCAGGCGGCGAACCTGTATCCAAATTCGAGCTTCGCATTGGTCAATGCGTATGCGGGTGCACGGTATCGATTGGATGATGCGGCAACAATGCCGGGGCCGGAAGTTGTTGAGACGCGCGCGTTGTATTTGAAAAAGGCGGATGCTTATTTTGCGGCTGCGATCGCTCGTGAGGATTTGACGCAGTTTCGTGAGGCGTTCAAATTCCGTGTGGATCATGCGGAGTTGCTGTTGCAAAACGGGAAGTTGGACAAGGCGTTGGACTGTTTGACTGGATTTCTGCCGCCGGCGCATTTGGCGATGCGCGACGTGTCGCAGGAATTTCGCGGGGCTGAATTCAAGACGTATTACGCACCGCAAACGCTGGCGCGGGCGTGGTTGATTCACGCTCAAGTCACGTTGTCACGAGCCAATCCGCCGGAGATGACACTTGTCGCGTTGCCAGTGAAACGGCGTTTTGAATTGTGCGACGAAGCGGAGGCGTCTCTGACGAAATCGCTTGCGGTCTTTGATTGGAACGGACAGGCACAATTTCTGCTGGCTGCGGTGGATTTGACGCGCGCGGAGATCGCGAAATTAGGCGGGCAAGCGGCGGAAGCGGCAGCGTTCTCGGTGTCGGCGCGAAGGAAACTTGAAGCCATTCCGCCACGGTCTCCTTATTATGCGAATGCGCGGCAGTTGTTGGGGACGCTCGGGCGGTGACGCTTTGAAATCTTAAAAATTTGATCCCAGCCAGCGCATGATGTTGTTTAAAATCGCATTTCAGATTAAAACAGATTATTGAATCCTTTAAACGTTTACTGATTGGAAGACCGTCATGGCAGAAACTGCAGAAAACCTTCCGCGCCTCTCCGTCCCGGCGCTTGACGAGATTTTGGGGAAGCCGTTCAAAGTGCTTGATGATGGCTTCATTCGCGTCGTCGATTATATGGGCACGGATTCCGCGATCGTTCAGGCTGCGCGTGTCTCCTACGGTTTGGGGACGAAGAAAATCAGCGAGGATCGCGGCCTGATTCGCTACCTGTTGCGCCACCGCCACACGACGCCGTTTGAAATGTGCGAGATCAAATTTCACGTGCGCGTGCCGATGGATTGCTGGCGGCAATGGATCCGACATCGGACTGCGAACGTCAACGAATATTCGACGCGCTACTCGGTCGCGATTGATGCAGCTCAACGGACGACGCCGGATTTGTGGCGTCAGCAAGCCGCAGAAAATCGCCAGGGTAGCGGCGGGTATTTGGACTCGACGCTCGGAGCCGAATTGACGTTGAAAGAAACGGAGTTGCAGAACCTATCGCGCGCGTTGTACGACGACCGTTTGGCGAAGGGTGTCGCTCGCGAACAGGCGCGCAAGGACTTGCCACTTTCGACGTACACAGAAGCGTATTGGAAGTGCGATTTGCATAATCTGCTGCACTTCGTCGGGCTGCGCATGGACAGCCACGCGCAGGAAGAAATCCGCGCGTATGCGACGGTGTTGGGCGAAGAAATTATCAAACGCTGGTGCCCGTATACGTGGGAAGCGTTCATGGATTACCATTTCAACGCGGAACATTTGTCGCGTTTGGAAATGGAAGTGCTGGCTGCGATCACGTCGGGGAAACCGGATGTTGCGGTGGCCAAGGCGCAGGAGTTTGGCTGGTTGATTCGCGATGACAAGGGCACATTGAAGCGGCATCGTGAGCGGAATGAGTTTGAAGCGAAACTCGTGGAGCTTGGATTGACGCCGCCGTGGAAGTAGAGGTTGCAGTTCCCCTCTCCCGGGGGGATAGGGGGAACTGCAACGCGGCGTAGATTAATCAACACGCGTTGAATCTTTCATACACTTTGAAGCGACAAAATTCACAAAGCAACTACAATGTTCCTTTCGGTTCTGGCGGCGCGGCCGCCTCATTTGAAACATCAGCAAGGATGACAGACATGTCCAAAACCACTCCGCCTGCGGGCGAAAAAGTTCATATTAAAGACGGCGTCCTGCATGTGCCGAACAACCCGATCCTTCCCTTTATTGAAGGCGATGGCACAGGCCCGGATATTTGGAAGGCGTCGCAATACGTCTTCGATCAGGCGCTTTTGAAGGCCTACGGCGGCACGAAAAAGATCGCGTGGTACGAAGTTCTCGCCGGCGAAAAGGCGTTCAATTTGACGGGCAATTGGCTGCCTGACGAAACCGTCGCCGCGTTCCGAGATTTTCTCGTCGGCATCAAAGGCCCGTTGACCACGCCCATCGGCGGCGGAATCCGCAGCTTGAATGTCGCGTTGCGCCAGATGCTTGACCTCTACGTCTGCTTGCGCCCCGTCCGCTACTTCAAAGGCGTCCCGTCGCCGGTGAAGCGCCCGGAAGCGGTTGAGATGGTTATCTTCCGCGAAAACTGCGAAGACATTTATGCGGGCATCGAATGGATGGCCGGTTCGGCTGAAGCGAAGAAAGTCATCGCCTTCTTCCAAAATGAAATGGGCGTCAAAAATATTCGCTTCCCGGAAACCAGCTCCATAGGTGTCAAGCCGGTCTCGAGCGAAGGCAGCGAACGCCTGATCCGCGCGGCGATCACGTACGCGCTCGAACAGAAGCGCAAGAGCGTGACGCTGGTCCACAAAGGCAACATCATGAAGTTCACGGAAGGCGGCTTCCGCGATTGGGGCTACGCTCTGGCCGCGAATGAATTCCGCAACGACACGGTCAGCGAACGCGAATCGTGGATCCTCGGCAACAAGGAAAAGAACGGCGCGTTGACGGTCGAAGGCAATGCGAAGGAAGTCGAACCTGGCTACGACATGATGACGCCCGCGCAGAAGAAGAAGCTCTGCGACGAAATCGAACGCGCGTTGAAGTTGTGGGACACGCACGGCGGCGGCAAGTGGAAGAGCAAGCTGATGATTCGCGATTCAATCGCCGACATCACGTTGCAGCAGGTCCTGACGCGCCCGAAGGATTTCGATGTCATCGCGACGTTGAATTTGAACGGCGATTATCTGAGCGACGCGTTGGCTGCGCAAGTCGGCGGCATCGGCATCGCGCCGGGCGGCAACATCAACTACTTGACCGGCCACGCGATTTTCGAAGCGACGCACGGCACGGCTCCGAAGTACGCAAACCAGGACAAGGTCAATCCGGGCTCGGTGATTCTCTCCGGCGAAATGATGTTCCGCCATTTGGGCTGGAACGAAGCCGCCGATCTGATCATCAAGGGCATGGACGGCGCGATCGGTGCGAAGACGGTGACGTACGATTTCGAACGCCAGATGGAAGGCGCGAAGTTGGTGAAGTGCAGCGAATTCGCGCAGGAAATCGTCAAGCACATGTAACGGAATGTTTCGGGTTTCGGGTTGAAAGCGGGCGTTGGGATGAATGATCCCAACGCCCCAGTTTTTTTGACGAATTACGAGACCGTTGTTTTTGGCATTATCGCGCGGGCGCTTTCTGCATAAGCCGCTGCATCAACCGCGTTGATCGGTTCGTTGAATCCTGTCGCGGCGCGGGTGAATCATCGCTCTCGGAATTCGTCAATGTCGTCCATGGCGAACTGCGCTGGCCGTGGACTGGCTGGCGTTGGAGCCACGCGTCAATAAACGTGATCTGCTTGCACTTCATTCGCCGTTCTCACTTTCCTGGAATTCTGCCGCCGGCCACCACCGGAATGTTTTCTTGAATTTGCCGCTGCCTGATTGGCCCCAGCGCGAAATGAATCCGCGGCAATCGATGTGAACGTGGCTGCGCACGGAGTCGTCACCGCCCCATTCGTAGACACCGATGCCGCCGGGAACCACTGCGCCTTCGAGTTCTAATTCTCGGCACGCGTTGGCGATGACTTCACCGTCTTTTCGATCAAATTTTCCGTCGCCGTTTAAATCGTCCATGTGGTGGTCGTTCTTTTCGTCGATGTAAATATCGACCGCGTCGCCGTAACAATGACGACTGAATGGCACGCCGCCGATCTGCTTGTTGTAGTCCGGTGTCCGGAAGCCGCTGGTCACCGCGAAGCTCGTGATCTTGACGCCCTTCTGTCGCAGGCGTTCGCGCAGCTTGATCAACTTCTCGATCAATTCGATCCGCAGCGGCAGCACATCGGTGTGGCGGTTCGTGGTGAAAATCTTGTGGCCATCTTTGTCGCGATCATCCATGTACGCGATGAGTTGTCCGAGTTCAAAATCCGGCCCGAGACGAATCTTCGCGGCTTCAGGCGTCAGCGTCGCAAAGAAGCGCGGGACCTTATACTGCGACGCGTTTTCGCGCACGCGTTTGACCGTCGATTTGCTCGGATCCAAGTACGTGCCGATTGTTTTGCCGCCGACTTTCAGAATTGTCTTTTCGCCTTTGATTGTCGATTCGGATTCAGCGAGAACCAGAACGTCCAGGCCAACTGAAGGTGTGTTGGTGGTGGTTGAAACGGAATTCGCTGCAGCCGGGACGAGCGATTTCATAGTGCTGGGATTTGAATTCCATCTCAGATGATAGAGACCTGGTTGCGTGGGCGCACGTAGAGGCCCTGCCGTATCGCCACCATTTTTACGCCACGTTCCTGTCGCGCTGTCGTCCTCCAATTCGCCACGTATTTCCTTTGGCTGAGGAGTGACTATAAATCCTGCCCCAGCGGGAACGAAAATTGTTTTTCCAAGTGGATACACGCGGTTGAAAGCTTGAATGGCGTCGTCGCCTTTGGGAGCAGCAATCATGACCTCCCACTCATTGATGGTAACAACAGGCGCCACCGCAACCTCGCGTGTCAAAGGCTTCCGATTGTTATTGAACAGCACGGCAATCAGCGGAAGTGCTACTACTAACGCGCAGACGATGACCCATGCCTGAGTTGGGACTGTTTTTAGAAAATCGAGCACACGTTGAGCCATCATCACGCCTCGGGGACAAAGATTCGACCACGAAGGTATTATCGACAGAACGACACCGTGGATTGAGTCTCAGTTCCGTCATAATTGAACCGTGACTGCGCAATGGACAAGTCGGTAAAATAACTCATTTTTATTGCGCGAAAGCTCACGGCATGTTGGAGTATAGTATCTCAGCGTAGACTCGACGTTCCGCGACACCGTGTCGTAAACCAATTTTGAAGGGCCGCACCCATGTTGCATGTTTCTTCTATGAAAACAACCCGCGCCAGCCATTCGTTGAGCGCAGCCAAACTCCTTCTCGTCTTCTGTGCCGCGCTTGCATTTGGCGCGTTTTCAGCCGATGCTGCGGCGGGGAAAATAGTAAAGGCTTTGTTCCTCGGTGACGCCAAGAGCCACCACACGCCGGTGAAACTCTTCAACGCACTTGAAGAGCCGATGAAAAAAGTGGGCATTGACATCACGTTTACCGAAAAGAATTCGGACCTGAACACCGAGAACCTCGCCAAGTACGACTGCGTGATCATGTACTCTAATTCGGTTCATGCTGAAGAGAGTGAAGTCAAAGCGCTGCTTGATTATGTCGAAAGCGGCAAAGGCTTCGTGCCGATCCATTGCGCGTCCGCCTGTTTCGGGAATTCGCCGCAATTCATCGCGCTCGTTGGCGGGAAGTTCAAGCGCCATCAGACCGGCGTCTTCGATACTGAAATCGTCGCGAAGGATCACCCCATTATGAAGGGCTTCGCGCCGTTTCAGACGTGGGACGAAACGTATGTCCACGACAAGCACAACGACGTCGGTCGCACGATTCTTCAAGTCCGCAAAGAAGGCGCGGGTAACGAGCCGTGGACGTGGGTCCGCTCCCAGGGCAAAGGCCGCGTCTTCTACACGGCTTACGGTCACGACGGTCGCATCTGGTCGAATCCCGGATTCATGGAATTGATCGAACGCGGCGTCAAGTGGGCCGCGGGTGACGACAACGTGAGCGAACACGTCAAAGCCTATCCGCGCCTCGCGCGCGTCGAAGTCGCCGCGCAACCTGCTGCCGAAACGCCGAAGACTCCCGCTTCAGTCAACGATCTTCCGAAGCCTCAGCCCAAGCGCACGGATGTCGCGCCGTTCGAATTCGAAACCGCAGATGTCCCCTTCTACTCTCCGACCGGCAAACGCACGGGCGCGGATCCGGGTTGGGGCAAAATGCAGAAGCCGTTGCAGCCCGCTGAATCCCAAAAGCATCTCGTCCTTCCGGAAGGATTCGAAGCTCAACTCTTCGTCTCCGATCCGCAAATCGTGAAACCGATCTGCATGGCGTGGGATCACAAAGGCCGCTTGTGGGTCTCCGAAACAATCGACTATCCGAACAACAAACAGGCGATGGGCGAAGGCCACGACAGAATCACGATCTGCGAAGACACGAACGGTGATGGCGTCGCGGACAAGTTCACCGTATTCGCCGACAAGCTCAGCATCCCAACGAGCATCACGTTTGCCAACGGCGGCGTGATCGTCCAGCAAGCGCCGGAAACGCTCTTCTTGAAATCCACGAAAGACGACGACCACGCCGATGAACGCAAAGTGCTCTTCACCGGTTGGGGCGTTGGCGACACGCACGCTGGGCCGAGTAATTTGCATTTTGGACCCGACAATTGGATCTGGGGCATCGTCGGTTACTCCAGTTTCAATGGCGACGTCAGCGGTGAAAAATTGAAGTTCGGAGCCGGCTTCTACCGCTTCAAACCCGATGGTTCGAAACTCGAATTCATCCGCAGTAACAACAACAATTCCTGGGGTCTTGGCTTCAGCGAAGAAGGTATCGTTTTCGGATCGACGGCGAACGGAAATTCGAACGTCTACATGCCGATTCCAAATCGCTATTACGAATCGGTGCGCGGGTGGTCGAGCAGTGTGTTGCGCACGATCGCCGATGATCTCTCCATGCACCCAGTCACGGAGAAAGTTCGCCAAGTCGATTGGCACGGCAAGTACACCGCTGCCGCCGGTGGCGCGCTCTACACCGCACGCACGTATCCGAAAGAATTCTGGAACCGCACGCAGTTCGTGAACGAACCGACCGGCCACGTGACCTCGACATTTATTTTGGAACGCAACGGAGCCGATTTCATTGCACGCAACACGCCCAACAATCTCGTTGCGAGCGACGACGAATGGACCGCGCCGATCAGCGCTGAAGTCGGCCCCGACGGCAACGTGTGGGTGATCGATTGGTATAACTACATCATCCAGCACAACCCGACGCCACACGGTTTCAAAAACGGACGCGGCAACGCGTACGATACGCCGCTCCGCGACAAGTCGCACGGACGCATCTATCGCATCGTCTATAAAGGTGGCAAGACGAATCCGCAGCCGAAGCTCGATCCGAAAGATCCGGCCACGCTCCTCGCGGCGTTGAAGAACGACAACATGTTTTGGCGCACGACGGCGCAGCGGCTGCTTGTCGAACGCGGCAATACCGATGTCGTCCCCGAATTGATTAAACTGACGCAAGACCAGACGATTGATGGTGCGGGCCTCACGCCCTGCGCGATTCACGCGCTGTGGACGATGCAGGGACTCGGCGCACTCGATGGTAAAAATGCCGACGCGACAGCCGCTGCCATCGCCGCGTTGAAGCATCCCAGCGCGAGCGTTCGCCGCAATGCGCTGCATGTGATTCCGCGCACGGAAGCAGCGTTGAACGCCGTGCTCGCCGCCGGTTCGATCAAAGATCAAGACGCTCAAGTCCGCCTCGCCGCATTCCTGGCTCTCGCAGAAATGCCGCAATCGGCGGTAGCTGCGACAGCTTTGTTGGACGCGTTGAACGACACGGTCAACACCGGCGACAGCTGGATTCCCGACGCGATCACCAGTGCCGCTGCAGCTCACGATGTTCCGTTCTTGAAAGGCATGATGGAGAAGAAATTCGCAGCGTCTCCCGAGAAGAAAACGCTCGATCTCGTCGCCCGAATTGCAGAACACTATTCGCGTGCCAAGCCCGAAACAGTCGCAACGCTTATCTCCAGTTTGGGCGGAGCCAATGCGAAGATTCAAGAATCGGTTCTCGCCGGGATGGCCAAGGGCTGGCCCAAAGATGGCAAGATCAAAGTCGATGAAGCCTTCGAAAAATCGCTGGCTCAATTAATGACGCAAGCCTCGTCCGGATCAAAAGGATTTCTCTCCACGTTATCCTCGCGCTGGGGCAGTGTTGAGATGGAAAAGCACAGCGCTGAAATTGCCAAGTCGTTGCTCGAAAAACTTCAGACCGGCAAAGACAGCGACGCGGAGCGAATCGCGACGGCTGAACAATTGATCGGCCTGCGCAAAACTGACGCGCAATCTGTCCGCGACCTTTTCGCGTTGATCACGCCGCGCTCATCGCCAGAATTCAATGTGGGTATACTTGAAGCTATCCGCCAGAGCGACGCGGTTGAAGGCGGCGAGATTCTCGCTGGTGGATTGAAGTCGCTCCCGCCGTCCGCGCTTGGAACCACGATTTCGATTCTGATGGAAAAGACGAATTGGACGCCCGCGTTGATCACCGCGTTGGAATCCGGCAAGGCACAAATGAGCGATTTATCGCTCGATCAAAAGCAGGCGCTCGTCGCGCATCCGAACAAAGACCTCGCTTCTCGCGCTAAGAAACTTCTGGCCAGTGGCGGTGGGATGCCGGACGTGGATCGTCAAAAAGTCATCGACGAGTACGCGCCCAAAGCGCTCCTTAAAGGGGACGTCGCGAAGGGCAAGGAACTCTTCAAAACCAATTGCTTGAAGTGCCACACGCACAACGGCGAGGGCGGAAAGATTGGTCCGGATTTGAGCGGTATGGCGACGAAACCGAAGGCTGAATTGATCGTCGATATTCTTGATCCGAGCCGCAGTGTCGAAGGCAATTTCCGTCTCTACAAAGTCTCGACGACCGAAGGCCAGGTCTTCAACGGCCTGCTCTCATCCGAAAGCAAAACGACCGTTGAACTGCTCGACGCGGAAGGCAAGACGCATCCGATTCAGCGCGAAGACATCAAGAAAATGGAGACCTCAAACAAGTCGCTGATGCCCGAAGGATTTGAAAAGCAAATCCCCGCCGAAGGCTTCGCCGACCTGCTCGAATTCCTGACGCAGAAAGGCAAGTATCTGCCGCTCGATTTGCGCAAAGTAGCTTCAGTTGTGACAACGAAGGGCATGTTTACGAACCGCGAAAACGACGCTGAGCGCCTTATTTTTCCGGACTGGAAACCAAAGACGTTCGAAGGCGTTCCGTTCAATCTGGTTGATCCTCAGGGCAGCAAAGTTCCGAACGCGGTGATGCTGAATTCGGATCACTCGGCGCTGGTCAAGGCGATGCCGAAGTCTGTTGTGCTGCCTTGCAATACCGCTGTGAAAGCGATTCATTTCCTGAGCGGCGTGGGTGGTTGGTCGGCAAAAACCGAGCGCAAAGACGGCAGCGTCAGCATGATCGTGCGCTTGGATTATGACGACGGCAAGACGGAAGACATTCCATTGAAGGATGGTGTCCATTTCGCGGATTACATTGGGCATTTCGATGTGCCGGAATCGAAGCAGGCGTTCAAACTGCGCGGCCAACAGATTCGATATTTCTCTGTGAAGCCACAACGCCCGGACGCGAAGATCAAACAGATTCAGCTCGTCAAAGGGCCGGATCATACAGCGCCGGTGGTCATGGCGGTCACGGTCGAACCGGGCGAATAGATTCGTTCCCCTCTCCCCTTGGGGGAGAGGGGTTAGGGG
>Ga0194061_1000974_pt1 | contig 17259 bp, 16 predicted proteins | sample SepL2221m_MetaG_FD_163423 | JGI IMG/M metagenome (GOLD analysis project Ga0194061, IMG submission 163423) | Anoxic zone freshwater microbial communities from boreal shield lake in IISD Experimental Lakes Area, Ontario, Canada - Sep2016-L224-21m | ecosystem: Environmental > Aquatic > Freshwater >... | reverse complement strand
TGCATATTCATTACCTGGGTGGCGAAACTGCAGATGTGGGCGATGTAGTGAGAACCATTGCTGTAAATGGTACCATGACTGCCCGTTGGCCTAAGAATAAATTAATCACCAATGAAAAGATTACTGAGGGTAATGTGATTGTTGGTTTTGCAAGTTTTGGTAAAGCAAATTATGAAACGGAATATAATAGTGGATTAGGTAGTAATGGTTTAACCAGTGCGCGCCATGATGTACTTACTAAACGTTATGCAACTTCATTCCCGGAAACATTTGAACCAGCTTTAGAAGAGTCAGTGGTTTATTTGGGGAAAAATGGGATGACCGATCAAATTACAATAGATGGTCATGAAACCACTATTGGAAAATTGTTGTTATCGCCTACCAGAACATACGCGCCGTTAATGAAAAGAATATTAGATCAGTATTTCGATGCTGTTGCTGGTGTGATACATTGCAGTGGAGGTGGACAAACCAAGTGTATGAAATACTTGCCTGGTCCGATGAAAATTGTAAAAGATAATTTGTTTGATACCCCAGCTATTTTTAAACTGATACAATTAAATTCAGGTGCGGATGATCGTGAAATGTATCAGGTGTTTAATATGGGACATCGTTTAGAAATATTTACGGATGCAGTTACAGCAGAAAAAATGATTCAGGATGCTGCTGAATTGGGTATCGAAGCTAGAATTATCGGAAGAGTAGAAGCATCAGAGAAAAAAGAATTGCTGATCAAAACCGGTGCAGCAGAACTTTTATATGAATACTAGTTTGGATATCCTCAATCCCTAGTTTAAAAACCAGGGTAAACAGTTTTGACTTTTTAATTTTGATTTTTAATTTATTATATGTCTGAGCCAATCGTTTCCATACAAAATGCTAATATCTATCAAGGTGGCAATCTTATATTACAAAATGTAAACTTTGAAGTTCATAAAGGAGAGTTTGTTTATCTGGTTGGTAAAACCGGAACTGGTAAAAGTAGTTTGCTCAAAACTTTATATGGGGAATTGAGTTTGACAGAAGGAAGTGGAAACGTAGTTGGTTATGATCTTCGTGAGATGAATTGGAAAAAAGTTCCTTTTTTAAGAAGAAACCTGGGTGTGATCTTTCAGGATTTTCATTTGCTTACGGATAGAAATGTGTACGATAATTTAAAATTTGTTTTGAAAGCAACTGGATGGAAAGATGAAGTATTGATTGAAGAAAAAATTAATGATGTGTTGGATAAAGTGGGCTTGAAAAGCAAAGGGTTTAAAATGCCTTTTGAAATGAGTGGTGGAGAACAACAACGTGTTGATATTGCTCGTGCTTTACTGAACTCACCTAAATTAATTCTTGCGGATGAGCCAACAGGAAACCTCGATCCTGAAACCAGCGATGAAATCATGCAGCTCTTGATACAAATAGCTAAAGATTATGGAACAGCCGTAATCATGGCCACGCACGATTTTATCGTCATCAATCGATATCCTTCTAGAATGCTTAAGACTGAGTTGGGGAAGGTAATAGATAGTGCTGCTCTTTAGATAAAGTGACTGTTAACCCTAGGCTTCAGCCTTGGTAGAAAATAGTAAAAAGCACTGTTAACCCTAGGCTTCAGCCTAGGGATTGATCAACTTGGCCTGAAAGGGGCTTCAGCCCTAACGCTGTGGATCATCCAGCTGAAATCAAATATTCTCCTTCCCCCAGATCCACTCAACTTGTAGTTGTGCATTCCTTTCATTATTAAATAAATTGAGCAGAATAGGTTCCCTGACTTGCCTTTCCTGAAGGGTAAATGGTTTCTCGAATAAACCAGTAATCACTTCTTGAAATTCATTTTTGGTATTTGCTAAGTGGCATAAATTTTCTAAGTGAGTGCCAGCTATTGTAGCATCATTAGCCACACAATGTTTCCCATTGCTTAACGCATTCAAAAGTTTTACTTTCATGCCCGTGTGGGTAAAGGAAGGAATCAGATTTATATGGGCCCTGGTAATCATATCCTGCATTTCTTTGTCAGAGGGATTTTCAACAATACAAGTATGACTTTGCTGATGAGCAATCTCAATCAATTCATCAGAGGGATTTTTCCCGGCAATTACTAAGGGAAGTTTTAGATCAAAGAAGACTTCTTGTAAAAGCCAGGTTGCAGCCTTCTCATTGGCGTCAATGCTAAGGTCGCCATGGTATAAACAATAACTGCCCATACCTTCTGAGCAACTCATATCCCAATTCGGTATATATAAGGGCAACAAATCAATTTGAGTGCATCCAAATTCATTTCGATATACTTCATTATCTATTTCAGTTACACCCCAGAATTGTACCTTTTTAGCTAGTTCTGATTCATACTTTCTTAGTAACCTGCTTTCATTCCAGTAATACAGTTTACGGAAAATCGATTTAGTACTTTTACTTAGATCCTTATAATACTGATATTCAACATTATGTAGTCGCACATAGAGTTTTCTATGTTTGAACCTTTCATCAAAAACCAGATAAGTACAATGAACACCCTCCATTAATATTGGATAATCATCCAGTAAAAGATTTTTTAATAAATCCTCATTTCTTCTACTCGCAACTATATAAGGCAATTTTAGTGAAATGGCTTTATGACCTATTTCGCGGGGATAATAGTAGACCGACTCACAATATTTTTTCAATTCTTCTTGCTGACCCCGACCATAATCAAAACAGTGCAAATGAATTTTAACTCCTGCAGCATGTAAAGCTTGCAATTTATAAAATACATCTACCACACCTCCATAGTTTGACGGGAAGGGAACATTAAATGAAATGATATGTAGGGATTTATTCAAGTAGTTTGAAATATCTTTTTGTAAAAGGAAATTAACTGTTTTTCTTCCTGATCCCAGTTTAAATGCTTTCTTGCCTCCAGACAATTTAATCTGAGCTTATCGTATAGAACAGGGTCATCCAATAATTTGTTCAAAGCTGCTGCAATTGTTTTGGGATTTGTATCTGGAATCAGATAGGCAACTTCCCATTGTTGATTGATGGCCCGGTATTCTGGAAAATCAACACATAGCTGAGGTATGCCCGCCATGATATAATCAAAGAAACGATTAGCAAGGCTATGTACCTGGCTCAATCCAAGATCATCAAATAGCGTGATACCGATGGTTGCCTGGCCTGTAATTTCTTTTAAAATTTCGGGAGGAAGTGGCTGATACACTTCTATTTTATGTTGAAGTGAATATTTGTAAATTATTGATTTAGTTTGTTTTATAAAATTTCCTGTTCCATAAATTTTTAATTTTACTGGAATATCTTGCATGGCAGGAATGAGCTGTTCAAAACAACGGCCTTCATTCACTGCTCCTTGATATATAATGAAAGGTTCATCCGTTGGTTTGTCATTATAGGGCCTATTTAAGGGGAGATTCCTGATAATGGCATATTCCACCCCATAAACAGATTTAAAAGCATCTGCAATCCATTGGCTCACCGTATAACCCCATGAAAATTGTGGTACTGCAAATTTTTCAATGGCTAACCAGATACGTTTCACAAAGGGGCGAGTGGCTACTTCTTTTTGCTCGGTGAAGTATTCATGTGCATCGTAAACTCGAGGGCAACCCTTTAAAGCACTGGCGAAATAACAGGCTAGAATGGTATCCAGATCAATGGCGCAAATAAGATCGGCCTTTTTGAAAATCAAGTAAAAGAATAAACGGAGGTTGAATTCGATATAAAAAAAAGGTCCCTTTTGAAGCCAGCAATTCAATCTTACCTGTTTGTATTGTTGAGCGGGTAGTTTGGAGCTGTTATTTATATTCCTTCCAATTAACCAAACATCAAAACCCTCCATCGACAAGGATCTGCAGATTCTTTGCATGCGCTGATCGAAGCTCAATTCGTTAGTAACAGTGAAAACTAGCGTAGGCAAATTGATGTAACTTTTGGTCTTCAAATATAGCCCCTTATAACAAATTTTAAGCAGGTAATTGAAACTAAAATAATTTTCAAGTAAAGTCTATAAAATAATGATAATCAATATATTAAGTTGTTTATTGGTTATTAAAATGAAATTTAAAGCCTTTTTCTCCACCTATTATGCACAGCATATAATTTTGAATCGTTTTTCTTCCTCTTTTCTTGTATGTTCGTATACATAAATAGGAAAACTGTGAGATTAAAATCGCTAGAAATAAAAGGGTTTAAAAGCTTTGCCGACAAGACCATAGTTAGTTTTGATGAAGGTATTACCGGCATTATTGGACCCAATGGTTGTGGAAAAAGTAATATCATCGATAGTATTCGTTGGGTTATTGGGGAGCAAAAAATTTCTGCTTTAAGAAGTGAAAACCTGGAAGCGTTGGTTTTCAACGGAAGTAAAACAAGAAGCCCGAGCGGTTTGGCTGAAGTAAGTCTGACCTTTGAAAATACCAAGAATCTGTTGCCAACAGAATTTAATACGGTTACTGTTACGCGTAGGTTTTATAAAAATGGAGAGAGTGAGTATCGCCTAAACGATGTTACCTGCCGACTGAAAGATATACATAACCTATTCTTAGATACAGGAGTAAGTACCGATAGTTATGCCATTATCGAATTGGGAATGGTAGATGATATTATTAAGGATAAGGAAAATAGCCGTAGACGAATGTTGGAACAGGCTGCTGGTATTACGATATACAAGACGCGTAAAAAGGAAGCCAAATCAAAACTTGATGCAACCGAACAGGATTTGGCGCGTATCGAAGATTTACTATTTGAGATTAATAACCAACTTAAAACGCTCGAAAACCAAGCAAAAAAAGCTGAAAAATATTTCGAGATTAAGAAAGACTATAAAGAGCTTTCCATAGAATTAGCCAAAGCATCATTGGAAGGTTTCAATATTACTTATCATGATTTGAACGAGCAGCAGAATCTTGAAACAGATAAGCGCTTTCAACTAGAAGCTGAAATTGCTACCGATGAAGCCGCCATTGAACAGGAGAAACTGGGCTTTATTGAGAAGGAGAAGTCTTTACAAACCATGCAACATGCTTTCAATGATTTGTTGCAGAATCTTCGGGGTAAAGAAAACGATAAGAATCTGGCTACTCAGAAATTGCATTATCTGAAGGAAAAAGAATCCGGCTTAAAGGAATTCTTGGATAAAGCAACGGGTCAATTAAAAACCATTAGCGATTCTATTGAGTATACACAATTACAAGTAGGGGAAGAGGAAACCAAATTGCAAGACCTGCAAGACAGGTCCGAGACCTACAAAATGGATGTGGAAGATAAGCGCCGCATTTTTGATGAGCGCAGAACTGGGGTAGATGCCTTAAGAGGACAGTTCCAACAAATTCAACGCAATCAGTTTGATGCAGAGAAAAAAGTGGCTGTTGCTGATACCAGTATTCAAAACTTACAGCGTGCCCAAACACAGCAAATAGACGAAAAGCAGAACAGGCAATATCAGCATGAGCAATTAACTGTTGAATTGGAAGAAAAGGAAGCCACTTTAGAAGCCAGGCGAGCAGACTTGTTGAACTTACAAAATGAGCAAGAGAAGACAAAAGAATTGATTTTTGAAACGCAGGCTCAGATGGAAGCATTGCGAAATGAGCTGGCAGAAGAGAGCCGTAAGCTCGATTCTAAACGCAACGAATTTGCACTGTTGAAAAGCTTGATCGACTCGATGGAAGGTTACCCTGAGAGTATTAAGTTCTTGCATAAGAATCCAGAATGGAATCATCAGGCACCGATCTTATCTGATATCATTTATGTGCAGGAAGAATTCCGAGCTGCGGTTGAAAATGTATTAGAACCTTATCTGAACTACTATGTGGTGAAAGATTTGCAAGAAGGTTTGCAGGCAGTTCATTTATTGGATAATAATAAGAAGGGTAAAGCCAATTTCTTCTTGTTGGATAAATTTAAAGACAATCAAATTGAAACACATCAGCCGGCCAATACTATCAAGGCATTAGATGTTATTGAAGTGGATGATCAATATTTGCAATTAGCCAACTATTTGTTGGGCAATGTGTATATCGCCGAAAATGAAGACGCATTAACCAATAGCAATGGTGCTATTGTATTGGAGAAATCGGGTAAGTACGTTAAAGGTAAATACACATTAACAGGTGGAAGCGTAGGCATATTTGAAGGTAAAAAAATCGGTCGTGCTAAGAACCTTGAGAAATTGCAAGACGAAATTATTCTTCAGGATGCAGTTGTAAATGCACTGAAGAACGAAATCAAAATAAAGCACAACGACGTAATGCTTTATAACGAGCGTTTGAAAGATACTGCCATCAAACAAACAGAAAACGAAATCAATCAATTAACCAATCAATTGTTTGCAGCTCGTAACAAATTTGAGAATCTGCAAATGGCTCAAACTGCTGGTCAGCAACGGTTAGAAGATATCGAACAGCGTTTACTGGATGAACAGGAAGCAATTGCAGAAACAAGAGATGCTTTAATTGGTTTGAACGATCAATTATTTGCTACTACGGAGCAAATGAAAATGGTGGAGCAAGATTATCAATTGGCTGAGCAGGAATACAATTATGCTTCCGTACAGTTCAATGATATCAATCTTCAATTAACGCGTCAGCAAAGTAAAATCAATAGCTTAAAACAAGAATTGGTTTTCAAAGAAAATCAATTGAACGATTTGCATAACCAAATCGCAGAAAATACCAAGCAACTATCAGAAGCTTCTGGAAATATTGAAGAGAGCGAAAATGCAAAATTAACTGCTGAGCAGGAATTGGTTGAATTGCTTAGAAATAAAGAAGTTGAAGAAAAAGTATTAGGCGAAGCAGATCAGGCTTATTATAATTTGCGTAATGTTTTGCAGGAGAAAGAGAGTACGTTGAGAATGAAGGTGAAGAGCAAGGAAATGATTGATCATTTGGTTACTGAAATTAAAGACAGGCTGAATGAATTGAAATTGCAGTTGGCTGGAATGAAAGAGCGATTGAGTGTTGAATTTAAAGTAGAGTTAGACGATATTTTAGATCAGCCAAGAAATTCAGAAACGCCAGTTGAAGAACTACAAGGCAATTCTGATAGAATGCGTAAGCGTTTGGAAAATATTGGTGAGGTAAATCCAACAGCGATTGAAGCTTATACCGAAATGAAAAAGCGGTATGAGTTTATTTTGGAGCAGAAGAACGACCTGGTATCTGCAAAAGAAAGTTTGTTGCAAACGATTCAGGAAGTAGAAGCTACCGCTAATCAGCAGTTCTTAGATACATTCAATAAGGTTCGTGAGAACTTCCAGAAAGTATTTAAAGCATTGTTTACGGAAGAAGATACTGCAGATATGATTTTGGTTGATCCAACCAATTTAGCAGAAACTGGAATTGATATAGTTGCGAAACCAAAAGGTAAACGTCCATCTTCAATTACACAATTAAGTGGAGGAGAGAAGACATTAACTGCTACTGCATTGTTGTTTGCCATTTATTTAATTAAGCCAGCACCGTTCTGTATTTTGGATGAGGTGGATGCGCCATTGGATGATGCCAACGTTGGTAAGTTTACACAGATGATCAAGAAGTTCAGTGATAACTCACAGTTCATTATTGTAACACACAACAAACAAACCATGAGTTGTGTGGATGTGATCTATGGAGTTACTATGCAGGAACCTGGTGTGAGTAAATTAGTACCGGTTGACTTTAGAAGTTTAGCGAATTAGTAAATAATAAATATCAAAAAAAGACTTATCGAGGAAACTTGATAAGTCTTTTTTTTAAATGCAATCATTTGTACAAAGGCTTATTTATATTATACCTGGTTTGTTTCGGAACCTATTTGTTGTTTACCAGACAACCTGATTATTTTGATGGGGAAAAAGTTCCAGCTACTATATTTATGGTAAAAGATAGTGCAACTTCAAAGTTGATTTCAGTGGCAACATTTTCAAATGGATATCAGAACTTTAGCGTGAAGGCAGATTACTATTTAAGGTCCTGGAAATCTGGTGAAAAAACAGAAGTGATCTATGAAACAGAACATCCTGAAAAGGGAGCTATCTATAGTTTTTGGGGATATTGGATTGGGTTGGGTGAGCTGATAGCTTCTATTGTTTTTATAGTAGTGAGTTATCAGATAGCCGTTTCAATTACAAAAAATCCAACTCCCGAAGCATTGATCGAACAGTTGGATTATAAGGAGCCGAATAAGCCCAGATATGACTAGCATTATCTTTTGAGTAATCGCTTGATCTCTTTATCTACATCTCTTCCCTTGATGGTTTCTCTTTTATCGTAATTCTTTTTACCACGGCCAATGCCTATTTCTACTTTCACCAAATTTTTATCTGTAAAGAAAACTTTTAAAGGAACAATAGTATAGCCCTTGTCCTTCATTCGGTTTTGTAGTTTTTTTAATTCTCTTTTATTCAACAACAACTTGCGGTCGTGTACTTCAATGTGGTTGTTATCGCTTCCATGAGAATAAGATGCAATAAAAAGAGCTCTCACCCAAAGTTCGCCCTTATCAAACAGACAGAAAGAATCATTGAAACTAACTTTGCCCTCACGGATTGATTTTACTTCAGTGCCCATCAATACAATCCCAGCTACGAATTTTTCTTCAATAGCATAATTAAAATAAGCCTGCCTGTTATTCATTTCCTTAGTCATACCGAGCCAACTGGGCAGATTTAATGGGGTTGATTATTTCCTGAGAAGACTAATCACTTGAGACAATTTGTCCCTTAAAATTTTTCTATCAACAATGAAATCAAGGAAGCCATGTTCCAGTAAAAATTCACTGCGTTGAAATCCTTCGGGCAAATCGCGTTTGATGGTTTCTTTGATAACTCTGGGTCCCGCAAATCCAATCAGGGCTCCTGGTTCTGCAATATTCATATCGCCGAGCATTCCAAAGCTGGCAGAGATTCCACCAAATGTAGGGTCGGTTAATAATGATATAAAAGGCAAATTAGCATCACTCAATTGAGAAAGTTTGCCACTGGTTTTTGCTAACTGCATCAAACTAAAAGCACTCTCCATCATACGGGCACCACCACTCTTACTGATAACTAAATAGGGAAGACGGTGTTTGATACAATAGTCAATAGCGCGACTAAATTTTTCACCCATCACAGATCCAAGGGATCCACCAATGAATTCAAAATCCATGCAAGCAATTACCAGTGCTTCGCCATTAATGGTTCCGACTGCTACACGCATACTATCTTTTAAATCAGTTTTGGAATGAATATCATCCAGACGTTTCTGATAAGGTTTCAGATCAGTAAATCCAAGCGCATCCTTACTTCTGATATTAGAATACAATTCTTTGTATTCTTTATTATCAAAGAGAAAATCGTAATACTCTTCGCTACCAATACGATGGTGGTAGTTACACTTAGGACATATGTATAAATTCTCTTTTAATTCAGTTGTGGTACATATAAAATTACATTCCGGACATTTATTCCAAAGTCCTTCAGGCGTCTCCTTTTTATCTGCTGTAGAGGTAAGAATTCCTTTACGGATTCTTTTGAACCATCTAGGCCGATTCCCATCGCCTCCCTGCGTTTCATCGCCTGTTAAATTCGATTCAAGGTCTTCTTCACGTTCTTTTTTCATAATAGCTTGATACAATTGGGGCGGAAAGATAATATTTTTTTAACCAAGGGCACAAAAAAACCGCCCCGAATAAGTTCGGAGCGGTCCATTCTGTTTAACTCTTATGCGTTCCTATTCAGACAGTTAAGGTCGTTAAAGGCAATTTCCAAACGCTTAATAAAACTCTCTTCACCCTTACGTAACCAAACGCGGGGATCATAGTATTTTTTATTTGGTTTTTCTGCACCTTCAGGATTACCTAATTGGCTTTGCAGGTATGCTTCATTCTTAGTATAATATTGTTGGATACCTTCCCAGAATGCCCATTGCATATCGGTATCGATATTCATCTTAATGGCTCCGTAACTGATGGCTTCGCGAATCTGATTTTGAGGAGAACCACTACCACCGTGGAATACAAAATAAACAGGCTTTTCTTTAGTGCCTAGTTCTTTTTGAATATAGTCTTGACTGTTTTTCAAGATCTCAGGACGCAATTGAACATTACCCGGACTATATACTCCGTGTACATTACCGAAAGCAGCTGCTACTGTAAATAATTTACCTACTTTACTTAATTCAGTATAAGAATAAGCCACATGTTGTGGTTGGGTATAAAGTTTGTCGTTTTCTACATCGCTATTATCAACACCATCTTCTTCACCACCAGTAACACCTAATTCAATTTCGATGCTCATACCTAGTGGAGCCATTCTCTTATAGAATTCAACGGATGTATGAATATTTTCTTCGATTGGCTCTTCTGATAAATCCAGCATATGTGAACTAAAAAGGGGCTGACCTTTTTCTTTGTGAAATTGTTCACCCGCATCAATCAACGCACTGATCCAAGGCAACCATTTTTTTGAAGCATGGTCGGTATGTAACACAACTGGTACACCATAATATTTTGCAAGGGTATGCACGTGCAATGCACCAGAAATAGCACCTTGAATATTGGCTTGTAATTCGTCGTTCTTCATTCCTTTACCAGCAATGAACTGAGCACCGCCGTTAGAGAACTGTATAATTACTGGAGAGTTTACTTTAGCTGCTGTTTCTAATACGGCATTGATAGTATTAGTACCAATGGTATTCACTGCAGGTATTGCAAAATTGTTTTCTAAAGCATCATTATAAAGGGCTTCTAGTTCGGCACCGAATAATACCCCGGCTCTGTATTTGCTCATGTTTAATTTGTTGTTTTATTGGATGTTTTTATAATCATTTATGGATGGTAAAGATACGTTTATTAGCCCAAACGCTTGTTAGCTTTGAATAGAATGTACGGAGTAGAAACAATCGATTCTAATAAATGATTATTTAGCCAGACTTTGAATTACATCATATTTAGTAACAATATGAAAATCGCCTTTTTCATCCTTGGCTAATACGGCTCCATTTTCTTTGGTTATTAAATTTCCCAAACGTTCAACGGGTGTATCGAAAGCCACAATTGGATAAGCAGCTTCTAATACAGATGCCACAGATTCATTTCTTATTTCCGGATTGGTAAAAACTTTCATAAACAAACCAGTTTCGCTCACGGCTCCTATTAATTCTCCTTTAGATACTACAGGGATCTGTTCAATATCATATTTCTTCATTAACTCTACGGCTTGAGAAACAGTAGCAGTTGGGTCTACTGTTACAAGTCTTTTACTGCTTCTTCCGCTCACGATATCCTTGAATGTTTTTACATCCAGAAATCCTCTTTCCATCATCCACTCATCGTTATAAATTTTTGCTACATATCTACTTCCATGATCATGAAAAATACAAACTACCACATCCTCTTTTTTAAGATGATCTTTCAATTGCATCACGCCCTGCAAACAGCTGCCCGCACTGTATCCACAGAAAAGGCCTTCTTCTTTTGCGATGCGTCTGGCCATTACAGCGCCATCTTTATCTGTTACTTTTTCGAACAGATCGATCAAGCTCATATCATAATTGGCAGGAACAAAATCTTCACCAAAACCTTCAGAGATATAGGGGTAAACTTCCTTCTGATCTTCTTCACCGGTTTCGAAATATTTTTTTAGGAGGGAGCCATAGCTATCGATGGCCCAGATTTGAATAGCCGGATTTTTTTCTTTGAGATATTTTGCAGTGCCTACAATGGTTCCACCAGTACCTGTGGCAACCACTAAATGAGTGATTTTGCCTTCGGTTTGTTCCCAGATTTCGGGACCCGTTTGCTCATAATGCGCCAAACGATTTGCGAGGTTATCGTATTGATTTACATACCAGGAGTTAGGAACTTCAGTGGCCAGTCTTTTCGACACAGAATAATAGGAACGGGGATCAGAGGGCTCCACGTTTGTAGGGCATACAATTACTTCTGCACCCACAGCTTTAAGTATATCAGCCTTTTCTTTTGATTGTTTATCGGTGGTAGTAAAAATACACTTGTATCCTTTTACCACTGCGGCAAGTGCTAGACCCATACCCGTATTTCCACTTGTGCCTTCAATGATGGTTCCACCAGGTTTTATTTTGCCTTCCTGTTCTGCCACTTCCAGCATTTTCAAAGCCATACGGTCTTTGATGCTGTTACCAGGGTTGAAATACTCCACTTTGGCTAAAACCGTTGCGGGAATATCTTTTGTGATCTTGTTGATCTTAATAAGGGGGGTATTGCCAATCGTCTCTAAAATATTATTCAACCACATAAACTAACACTTGTTTGCGACAAAGATATAGTTTTGAACACACTCATTCAGCGTGTTTGGCTAATAATTAGGCATTCTAGAACTAAAGTCCATTAATCAAACGAATCACGCCAGTTGTTTGATGTTGACCACTCATGTCATTTGTATTTTCAACCTTCACGGTGTTATTTTCTTTTGGAGCATCATTGTGCAAATACGCATAAGTGATAGCTGGAACAAAAGCGATGATTGCGAAAAACTGTACGGTAAATAGGAACTTTTTCATAAAATTGTTTTTAATTGTTGTTGTTTTTTTACTTTGATAGAACAAAGATAAGGACAATTTTAGAACTATGCAATACATAATACCGTAGAAAGGATAGTAATAGTCTTACTAAAATAATGTGTTTAGCTTTGGAATGTAGTAAATACAGGGGTTTCAGCTAAATTGTCTTTCAAAAATCAATTTTTAGCTTTGTGATGAGTGGTAAATTCTCGTTATGGAATGACGGAAAAATGGTATGTGTGACGGTGGAAAAAGTAAAAAGTAAAAATTAAAAAGTAAAAAGAGGAAAGAAGTAAGAGAAAAAAAATATCTTATTTCCCTGCCCTATGTAGGGAGGGGTGCCCGAAGGGCGTAGTGGGTAAGATCTTTCAAATAAAGGAATTAGTTAATAGCCTTGAAGCTTTCTGCCATTTTGGTACAGATATCTGAAGCCACCATCTGCACTGCTAAGCCGATCATATTATTGAATGCCTTAGAACTGCTGATGCCATGTCCAATGATAACTGGCTTTGCAACTCCTAACACAGGCGATCCGCCGTAGTTCTCGTAGTGAAAACGATTAAAATATACATCCTGATCAAAATTGCGAAGTGCCGCAAGATCATAAACGCTTTCGGCCATTTTAAGGATAATATTGCCGGTAAAGCCATCACATACTATTACGTCGGCCTTATCATAAAAAATATCCCGGCCTTCCATATTGCCGATAAAATTGATCTGTGTATTTTCTTTTAGAAGTGGAAAAGTGGCTTGTGCCAGTAGATTTCCTTTTCCTTCTTCTTCGCCCACATTTAATAAACCAACTTTAGGGTTGTTTACTTTTAAAATATGTTGCGCGTATAAACTTCCTAATAATGCAAACTGATTTAATTGCTCTGGCTTACAATCAGAATTCAAACCCACGTCTAAAATAACGCCCGTTTCTCCATTTGATTTTGGAACTACCCCTGAAACGCAGGGGCGAAGGATTCCTGCAATTGGCTTGATGCTAAACATGGCACCCACTAACATGGCTCCAGTATTACCTGCACTAATAAAAGCATCAATCTTTCCTGTAGCTAACAGATGATATCCTATACTGATAGATGATTTCTGTTTTTCCTTTAAAGCTTTGGTAGGATGTTCGTGGTAGCCAATTACCTCTGGGGCATGTATTAAATGCAGTAAAGGTGATAAAACCTGGTGTTCATCCAATAATGGTTGAACCAAGGCTTCATCACCTATACAAAATATGTTAGCTGCACTAGTATTGACAGACAAGAAATGTTTCAGGCCTTTCACCGCCTCAAGCGGTGCAAAATCTCCACCCATCATGTCTATTCCAATATTCATGTGCGGTAAGCTAAAGATTAAATTGTAACTAAAAGGTTATGCTTTCAGAGGAGCTTTTTCAGCTACTAACTTTCCTTTGTAGAACAATTTGCCTTCGCTTACATGCGCACGATGGCGTACATGTAATTCTCCAGTGGTGGTGTCCTTGCTTAAGGTCACTTCCTGAGCCTTATAGTGTGTTCTTCTCTTAGCACTACGTTGCTGAGAATGTCTGCGTTTAGGATTTGGCATAATTCGAAATTTATAATATCAAAAAAAATTATTCTAAGTTTTTAAACTGATCTAAACCCTTCCACACTGTATTTGGGGTGGTATCCCTTGTTGCTTCCTCTTCCATTTTTCGTAACTTCTCTAACACTTCCAAATTGCATTTTGGTCCGCCTATTTCATTTTCCTTACACATTTTTTGTAATGGAAAACTCAAGTTGATGAATTCGAAAATCCAATCGGCTAAATGCAAATGACTTTCTCCTCTGCTGATATAATAAATATCAGGGTCCTCTTCCGATTCATTCATTTGTAACGGATCTTCCACCAACTTTACGATGATGTTGAATTCGTCCCAAAGCTGCATGGGTAAAGGGTTTCCACAACGATCACAATTTACATTAGTTGCTCCGTCAATGTCAAATTTCAGCTGCATGAATCCGGAATTTTTTTCCAGACTCAGCTTGACATTGGCTTCGAGATTAATAAAATCCTGTTCGCCATAGGGTACAAAGAACTGATCGTCTATTCGGTACTCGAATACATGAATCCCCGGCTTCAAACCCACAAATGCTATTTCAAATTCCCTCCGATGACTCATATCCTCTTTTTAAAGGCTCGCAAAGGTAGTTCAATTACGCAAAACTGCCAAAGGAAAATCGCCATTAAAAGAGATTCACTTATCAACAGTACTGAATAACAGATATAATACGCAAATTTGTACCTATGAAAACCGAGGCGAAGATACAAGTAAAGGCATTGATTTCACTGGGATTGTTGTTAATTCCAGCTATTTTGATCTTTATTTTCTCCTTTTTCAGCCTTCAAGTAGAGGAATATTACTCTACCAATTGGTACCCCGCCATTGGAAATACCCTTCGGATGATAACAAGGTTGGTTCCCTTTAGTATGGGGGATATTTTCTATGTTTTGTTCGGTTTTTCACTCTTTGTAGGCCTAGTAAGGTGGTTTATAGCTGCAATTCGTCTGGGTTTAAACTTGCAGGTATTAAGTGCAGGATTGATTTTGCTCTGCAGAAAATTGCTTTGGTTTTATATTTTTTTTAAGCTGATCTGGGGATTGAACTACGACAGGATGGGGATTGCCTATCAGTTAAACCTGGATACCGAGCCCTATCAAAAAGAAGCAGTGGTTCAAATTACCAGAGACCTGATGGATAGTTTAAACGCCTGTAGAAAACAGATCAGTGATACTATTATAAAGGAACAATCATTCGACCTGATTAATCGGGAAGCCTATCGATGCTACCAAAACCAATCGATGCAATATCATTTCCTGAATTATAGAAATCGATCAGTCAAAGAAAGCCTATTTAGTCCTATTGGCGATTTTATGGGTTTTACTGGTTATTTCAATCCTTTCACAGGCGAAGCACAGGTTCGAAATGATATTCCCAGAATCATGGTGCCCTTTATTACCTGTCACGAAATGGCGCATCAAATGGGCTATGCCAGTGAATCGGAAGCGAATTTTGTAGGCTATTTAACTGCTACCAGTTCTAAGGATGTTTATTTCCGATACTCGGTCTATCTGGAATTGTTTAGCTATGCACAAGGTGCCGAGATCCTATTGTATGGAAAAGAAAAGGATTTCCCAGCTTTTGAAAAAATGATCAAATTCAATAGAAGCTATCTGGATAGTTTAGTAAGAAAAGATCGAAAAGAAATCAGGCAGTTTTTTCAGAAAAGAAAAAATAATATCAGTCCGGCTTTCAATAGCATGTACGATCAATACCTCAAATTAAACAAACAGGCAGCCGGGATCGACAGCTACGACGATGTAATAGCATGGATGATTGCATACAAGAAAAAGTTTGGGAAAATCTAATTTAGAATTTATTCTTCCACATCATACTTTCCACGGGTCTGTTGGGCTGACCGCTATATTTTGCATTACTCTTCTGATTATATTTCACTTCAATTTCGCCATCCACAGGGAAATAAATCAGCTGACCAATTGGCATTCCATAATACACTCTTACTGGTTGTTTCACTGAAATTTCTAAAGTCCAATTACCGCAGAAACCCACATCACCTTTACCAGCTGTTGCATGTATATCAATGCCTAATCTGCCAGTAGAAGACTTACCTTCTAAGAAGGGTACATGAGCATGTGTTTCGGTATATTCTTCTGTAACGCCTAAGTATAGAACGTTTGGTTGCAAAACAAAACCTTCATCAGGAATATCGAAGTGAGAAATGGTATTGTGTTTTTTAGCATCTAATTCTTCACTATCGTAAGTAGCTAAGTTTTTACCTAAATGAACATCATAGCTATTACTACCCAGATCTGCTCTGTTATAGGGTTCAATTTTGATGGTGCCTTTTTCTATTTCTTCTAAAATGCGCTTGTCAGAGAGAATCATGTTATTTTTGTTTGAATTGCAGTGCTATAAAACTAGTGCTGCAAGCTAAATTCTAAATTGTAGCTGTGGCATTGTTTTATCAACAAAATATCAACGAACTAACAAAACTGGCCATTTGGGAATTGACAGAAAGTGAAGATTTTTTTGCTGCTTCAGTGATGTTACAAAGTAATGTTACACACCCTCATAAAAGGCTACAACACTTAGCAGGAAGATATTTGCTTCCCTATTTATTCCCCGATTTTCCTTCCAGTGCTATTGCTATTGCCGATACACGCAAGCCTTATTTACCTGATGAGCAATACCATTTTTCAATTTCGCACTGCGGCAATTATGCTGCTGCTATTGTGAGTAAAGATGAAAGAGTGGGTATCGATATTGAAATATATACCGAGCGGGTGCACCGAATCAAACATAAATATTTGCATTCTCAGGAACTTGCATTTGTAAACAATATAGTAGAAGAAAAACGCACTCAATTACTCACCCTTTTATGGAGCGCCAAAGAAGCCATGTTTAAATGGTGGGGTAATGGCGAGATTGATTTCAGTGAAGTACTTCGCATTGATCCCTTTCTCATGCAACATGAAGGTATCATCCATGCAAGATTTGAAAAAGGAAAGAAAATCATCCCTTTGGAATTGAATTATCGGATGATGGAGAGGATGTGTTTAGTTTGGGTGAATAATGAAAGTAAAAAGTAAAAATTAAAAAGTAAAAAGAGGAAAGAAGTAAGGGAAAAAAAATATATTATTTCCCCGCCCTATATAGGGAGGGGTGCCCGAAGTGCGGGGTGTCTAAAAAAACATGTAAGTAAAAAAATATTTTATATTTCCCCACCCTATGTAGGGA
>Ga0194061_1000973_pt1 | contig 17267 bp, 10 predicted proteins | sample SepL2221m_MetaG_FD_163423 | JGI IMG/M metagenome (GOLD analysis project Ga0194061, IMG submission 163423) | Anoxic zone freshwater microbial communities from boreal shield lake in IISD Experimental Lakes Area, Ontario, Canada - Sep2016-L224-21m | ecosystem: Environmental > Aquatic > Freshwater >... | reverse complement strand
AATATGGCCTGATCGTCGCCGCCAATTTGGACGCCAGCTTGGACGAAGGGCTCGTCGGCGCGTTGATCACCAATGTCTACCGCACGGCCAGCAACCACTCCGTGAAACTCGGCGTGGGCCAGTTTGAAGAAGGTGTCATCGAAGGGGCCGACGGTAATATTCATATCGTTCAATTCGACGACATGATCCTGACGATCTTCGCCAAATCCGACGCCAAGCACGGACTGCTCGAAAAGAGTATCCGCGACTTCGCCGAAACGGCGTTGAATAAATAAAGGCGGATCGTCGCCACCGAATTTCGAAACAGGAGTGAGTCCGCATGCGCGCGATTTTGGCACAATTGAACAAGACTCAAGGCGTCTGGGGCAGCATGGTCGTAGGCCGCGACGGCATCATCATCGCCAGCGACTTTTCGATAGATGTCTCCGAGCAGCAGATGGGTGCCATTGCGTCGCAAATTCTCGTCGCCCTCGACGGCGCATTAAAGCGCATCAAGTTGGGCGAGTTCAAACGCTTCATGATCGGCGGTAGCGAAAATAAACTCGCGTTGATCAACGTCGGACAGACGATCCTCGTCGTCCTGCTGCGCCGCGATGTTAACATGGGCCTGGTCAACGTGGACATCAAAACCGCTGCCGACGCTGTCGCCAAAAACTCGCGCTTGTAGTTCTGCGTCGTAAAGTTTCTATTGCGACGGGTGCCAAGGACCAGTAATCTGGTCCTTGCCTTTTTTGAAAACACGTCACGGTTTAAATCTGTCCAGTTTCCCTGCACGGAGCAGGGTACTGCTCCATGGCAACCACATCGTTGAGATTCCTACGTGCTCATTTATTATATCAATGCGTTCTTAAAAGGCGTGCTCGAAGGCATCACGGAATTCCTCCCGATCTCCTCGACCGGACATCTGATCCTCGTCCGCGACTGGCTCCCGCTGACGCCTGATACAAACATCGAACACGTCAAAACACTCGACGATATTTTCGACGTGATCATCCAACTCCCGGCCATCCTCGCCGTCATGCTGCTCTATCGCGCGCGCTTGTGGGAGTCGGTGAAAACCATTCCGACGAACGCGAAATCAAAAGCGTTTTGGATCGGCCTTGTCGTGGCGGTCATGCCTGTCGTGATTCTGGGACCGCTGGTTCATAAAAAGCTCGAAGCCAATTTCATGGCCATGGTGCCCGTCGCCATCGCTCTGATTCTGGGCGGGATTATTTTGATTCTCATTGAACGCGGAGGCGACAACGGAAAATACACGACCGCTGAAGACACGCCGATTCTAACGGCCTTTTTCATCGGCGTCTTCCAATGCTTCAGCATGTTCCCCGGAACCTCGCGTTCGGCGTCGACGATTGTCGGTGGCCGCTTGATGCACCTAACCCGCAACGCCGCCGCCGAATACTCGTTCTTCCTCGCCATCCCGACGATGTTCGGCGCGTTCGCATACAAGATGTTCAAGAGTTGGAAACTGATTCAAGCCGAGCACGTGCCGGTCCTGCTCATCGGCAGCATCACGTCGTTTGTTGTGTCGTGGATCGTGGTAAATTGGCTGATCGGTTACGTCCGCAAACACAGCCTCGCCGCGTTCGGGTACTATCGCATTGCCCTGGGACTGATCGTCCTAGCGTATTATTATGCGACGCACAAATGAATGAAGTGTAGATGAGTGTGAGTGTGAGTGTGCGGCGTATATAAATGAACGCGTTAAACGACGCAGCCGCCGTCATGTGTTCAAAACTTTTTAATTAGGAATTCCATGTCGCTCAATCGTATCCTCGCTCTGATCTGCCCGCTGCTGCTCGTCGCAGTTGCCGTCGTTTATGTCGGCAAAGCCAAGACGTCGACCGAACCGACGGTCGCTCCCACTGCCGAGACTGTTGGCGCTGGAACGAAAGTGGCCGCGACGTCGTCCAAGCCTGCGCCTGAGGGCATGGTGTGGATTGCGGGCGGGACGTTTGCGATGGGATCGAAGGACGGCAAGCCTGATGAGCAGCCGATTCACGAGGTCGCCGTCGACGGGTTTTGGATGGATAAAAACGTCGTGACCAACGAGCAGTTCGAAGCCTTCGTCAAAGCAACCGGTTACGTGACCGTCGCAGAAAAAAAGCCCGACGCGAAGGATTTCCCGGACGCTCCGCCCGAGGCGCTTGTTGCGGGGTCCGTCTGCTTCCGACCGCCGCCAGGCGACGTGCCGTTGGATAACCATATGGTCTGGTGGGCATATGTGGCGGGAGCCAATTGGAGGCACCCCGACGGCCCGAATTCGGATTTGAAAGGCCTCGAAAAATACCCAGCCGTGCATATCTGTTATTTTGATGCAGAGGCGTACGCCAAATGGGCAGGCAAGCGTCTGCCAACGGAAGCCGAGTGGGAATACGCCGCGCGCGCCGGATTGAAAAGTCAGACGTATCCGTGGGGCAGCGAGTTGAATCCCGGCGGGCGTTGGATGACCAACATTTGGCAGGGGCGCTTTCCGAACGAAAACACAAGCACCGACGGATACAAAGGCGCAGCTCCGGTCGGCACGTTTCCTCCCAACGCGTTTGGATTGTACGACATGTCAGGAAACGTGTGGCAGTGGGTCGCTGATTGGTATCGCCCAGACTACTACAATTACAGCGCGTCGAAAAATCCAACGGGCCCCGCCGACAGCGCCGACCCCGAAGAACCCGGCATTCAAAAGCGCGTGACGCGTGGCGGTTCGTATTTGTGCAGTGATTCGTATTGCGTCGGCTATCGGTGCAGCGCTCGAATGAAATCCTCGCCCGACACCGGCCTCTGCCACACCGGTTTCCGCTGCGTGAAGTGAAGTAGAGCCGAATTCCGATTCGGCTTGTTTAGCGCCTGGACTCACTGAGCCGAATCAGAATTCGGCTCTACATTGACAATGTTGGAATCAATAATAGCCGCCCTAGATCACTTCTTCGGGATATTGATTTTCATCTCGGGCATCGTGGCGGCACCCGTCGGAGCGCTGGTAAATTCCGCGCGCGTACCATCGCTGAAGCGGACGTCGAGATACAGCTTGACGACGCTTTGAGCTTTGGCTTCGTTGTCGCATTCGCCGACGGAGACGAATTGAAGATACTCGCCACCGTTGATTTCTTCGGAATTCGGCGCGAGGTTTCGGACCGATTGGTCACCGATCAAATCTTTGACTTTCGCGCTGAATCGGTCGTATGGAAACGACGCGGTCGTGAGTTGCGGGACGACCAATTGGTTATCGCGGTCTTTGAAGAAATTGTAGACGGTGATGCGTTTACCGTCATTGCTCTTGTTGTAAATCTGGCAGTACGCGAACACGAATTTACCGATGCGTTGAAGTTTGGCGATGACGAGCGGCGGCGTGTTTTCATCGATGTTCGCAAAGATTCCGTTCTTGTCTTTGAGCGGTTCTTTTTTGGGCGCGGCAGCAGGCTCGGCGGGATCGCCGTCCTTGGCCGGAGCTTTCGTCTTCGCGTTGGCCGCAACATCACCAGCGTCTTCGGGTTCGTCGACTTTCTTAGCCGCTTTCGGTGTCTTGCCAATGGCTTCGAGTGCTTCCTTTTTGCTCGCGGCCATTTCGGCGTCTTTGACGGCTTCCGCTTTGCGCTTAACGGCATCTTGATCCACTGTCGCAACGGGGGCGGATGAAGTGGTCGCCTGTCGGGCTTTGGCGTTGGCTTCACCTGCGACTTCTTTGGCTTTGAATTCGGACGCGACTTTTTTGGAGCGAGCTTCCTCTTTCAATACGGTCAAACGCGCGGCTTCGTTGCCGATGGCGAACCCTTCGGCGGAGCGGATTTCACCGAGCGCTTTTTCGTATTCAACGACGGCGAGTTCGTGCTTTTTGTAACGCGCGAGACTGTTGCCGGATTCGATCGCTTCTTCAGCGGCGCTGATTTGCTTCTTCGCAGTCTTGACCACCGGCGGCGACCCGCAGCCGGATAAATCAAGCACCGCGACAGCGAGGAGCAGAGTCCATCCCAACACGTAAGACACCTTCTTCATTGCGGATTCCTTTGGCGATGCAATACACATGGCACAGATCAGATACCATTAACGATAGATAATTTTATACAGCACACCGCTGCCACGACAAGTCGGGCAACGCTGGCCGGCTTGGTTGCCGCCCGGAAGCGTCGTACCGATCATGCCTTTGTTCGCGCAGGTCGGGCAGGAGACTTTCGAGTCGCTGTATTTCTTGAAGACCTTTTCGGCCATGAGCGCATTCAGAAATTTCAGTTTTGTATTCTGGGTTTGGAACTTCCACCAGACTGACGGGTCGTCGGTCTCATCAGCGGTTTCTTCATCCTTCTGTGTCTGCATGCTTCCATTCGTGTTGTTGTTGCGATTGTTGCGGTTGTTGTAGCTGTTCCGGTTCCCGTTGTTGCCGTTGTTTCCGTTGGTGTTGGTATCATACTTGATGTACTTCATGGGCTTTTGCGCGCCCGGGCGCAACCAGCTGGCGTAGCCGTAGTCGGCGTCGTGGAAGCTCGCGTAATTGTTGGTGAAGGTGAGTTGACCGTCTTCGTAATGGGCTTCGCGCGAGAGGCGGCCTTCGAAAATCTTCAGCACATCAGCAGACGGGATTTTGACAACCTGCGAAATCTTGCGGCACAATTCGGATTTAAGGCCGTCTGCGCCGGTGATGTATTCCTTCAATTCGTCGTAGTTGATTTCAGCCTTTCCGGACGCAACGCTTAAATCGATGTCAATCATCGACAGGACATCTTTGCCCGCAATGGTGATGGTGGTGTCTTCCATTTTAAGGATGACATCATCAGCGCTGCCGCCTTTCGGTGGCGTGTTGGCGGCCATGTTTTTCGGCGGGACGATACCTTCTTTTTTCTCGTATTCGTCGGGTTCGGAACTGGAGCCTTCCATCGCGTTGCCGCCGACTCCAACCAACTGGCCCCGGAACGAGCGGCCTTGTTTGGTCGTCACCAGTTTGCCGGGAATGGACGGGACGATGTTGCCTTTGTCGTCAATGCGGAGTTTGGTGAAGTACTTTTTCTGCACCAACTCTTGGGCGAGGCGGTAAGACATTTGAACAATCTTTTTGTTAATTTCGGTTTTGCTACCCGCTTCGATCTGCGGACGCAACGCGTCCCAGCGGCTCTTGAGATCGGAGTTTTTGAAGCCGCGATCAAGCTGTTGCAAATGGTCGAGGGCGGAAAGGCAGTCGTTGGAGCGCATTTCAAGCAGCATCATATCGAAGAGGTTCTGGGCCTGCTGATTGGCGTTTTTCTGATAGAGCTCAGCGCGGAAATCCTGATTGCGTTCTTCCGTGCGCGGGTCGATGATTTTGGCTTGTTCGAGGTGTTCGATGGCTTTGCCGTAAAGCCCAATGCTCGCGGTCCAACGGGCCATGGCGAGGTGGTCGGAGGCGTTGGATGTGCTCGGCGGCTTTTCGAGAAGTCGGCGATCATAGACTTCAAGTGCGCTGAAGAAGTCGCTCTCGTAGCGTTCGAAAGGCTCTTCGCTCACGACGTCGGCTTTGTTGATAAACATGACAGCGGAGGAGGTGCGGAGTGCAAGCATGCCGTTGCGGTCGCGGTCGGGTTCGCGAAAGCCTTCGAGGAATTTACCGCTAACGAGCTTGTATTTGACGCCGATCATTTTTTCACCGAAGACCAGACGGTTGCCTTCGACGACTTCCATACCGTACATTTTCTGGACTCGTTTGCGTTCGGATTCTTCGAGGTCGCTCCAGCGGAAACCCATGACGGTTCCGGTGTCTTTGAGCTTGAATTTGAATTCAGTTTCAGAGGCAGGGAGGACGACTTTGCCTTGAGTCGGCAGTCCGCGAATGATGATGTGAACGTCGTCTTCGCCGACAGTTGGAGCGGTGGACGCGGCGTTCGGTTCGGTGGACGGTTTCTGGTTGTCAGCGGCGGCGAACGACGGCGCGCAGAAGAGGCCAGCCGCGAGGGAGGCGGCGAGCAGTAGCGTTTTGGAGCGGAGAGCGATGACCATAGCGAATTCCTTTTTTTCAAGCCCGGTCCTTATGGAGCGGGTGAAACGTCAAACGTGTGACGATATTGAAACCCGAATACTGCAATAAAACCTACATGAAATGGAGATCAATGTCTCTTCGTCTTTGCAATAGGTCACTTGTTCACTCCTGCAACACTTCCAGCATCTGCTTCGACCAGCCTATGACTTCGCGCAACGTTCCAGCGAGTTCGTGTTTGGCACCGGGGGACATGTATTCTTTGTACTTCATCAGCATCTCGATTTTTCGTTGGAAATCGCGTGCGTTGACGGCACGGGCAGCGGCGTCGATGGTGCTGAGTTTGCGTTCGTCTTCCGGCGCGTCTTCTGGGACCATTTCGGCTTGGGCGTCGAGCGATTTCTCTTTCATCTTGCCGATGCTGCCACCGCTGCGAACGTGATCGGATAGTACGCCGGCGACATGCTTGGCGACTTTCTGTGCCTGATGCCTGATGCTCTTGCGTTCGTCTTCGGTCATGTCGGTCGGGTCATCGGCGCTTTCGAGGCCATCTTTGACGACGGCGCGTTCAACCTTGGCGACTTCGCGCTGGATGCCTTTCGCGGCGGTGTGAGAAAGTCCGCTGACTTGTTCGCGCTTGAGAGTGCCGCGATCAAAGAGGATGAGGCGTTGGAGCGATGAAGCGACTTTGTCTTCATTCCATCCGCCGCCGAGGAACTGGCTGATGTCAGCGGCTCCGATTTCGTTCGCGGGCGTTTTGGTTTCGCGCTGAATGTATTCGCGCGTGACACGAACAGTCTCGTCGATGATGTCGGATGTGACACGGTATTCTTCAACGTTCTCGCTGGCCATGATGCGGATCATGGTGGCGTCGTCGAGGTTGCGGACGGGGAGTTCGAGTTCGTAATCGTCGTCGATGACGTTTTCTTTGACGAGTTCGCGAAGGGCTTCCAGACGATGGTGGCCGTAGGCGACTTCGTAGCTGGAGCCACTTTTGCGAACGAGCAGATTATCCCAAAAACCGGTGGTACGGATGCTGGCCTTGAGCATCTCAATTTTCTCGCGATGCATGGGGTAGTGCGCCATATCGCGGTAAGGGTTGGGCTTGAGTTGTTTGAGTTTGATCTTGGTTGACATGTGGGTTCCGGTGGTTCAAAGAAACAGATTCAATTCCATGCAGACGCGCAAAGGGGCACGAACGCTCGGAAATAGAAAGCGATGAAAATAGGGTCAAAGTGTCATTAAGTCAATGTGCCATTAAGTGAGGCACTGAATTTTTTAAGACCGCGCAAAGCTCTGCGACTTCTTTGACACATTCATTGGTACGGCGTTCTGGTGACGCTTGAATCCGATCATTGAGCTTTTCAAACGACAAACACCAACTATCGAGGAGTTCCTGTTTCAACTCGGCGATCCGCTGTCTGTAGGACAGGAATCCAGCGCAATATTTGTAGTCCTCTGGTAAATTATTCAATAGACCGGTCAGAGCGTCAATTTCCTCGCGAATAAGAGTTATATCCCTTGGCGAATCATCATCGTCGTACATTATTTCAACCCTCCAGCTTTTATCCACACACGTCCTTTGGTCGTCTTGTATCGCGTCATTCCAAACAACTGTGTCCAAACTCTGACGTAAGCCTGCGTGAAATTTTCGTAATTGGGATCGTGAAATGGCAATGTGTAGATGGCATAAGCGTCGCACTGAAATCGGAGTTTCACGGAGTCGCGGTCAAACAATTCGTCGGCTGGGTGATCTCGCATGTCTTCTATTTTAGCGATAGGCACCTCAACGGCAATATCAATATCACCGGGCGATGACTTGGAGGTCGTGAAACTTCCGTTGATTAACATCCACGCTGTCTCCGGAATTCCTGTATCCAGCAACGCCCGACGGTAGCGGTTCAACCCTTCGTACAGAAATTGCCGACGCTCTCGGTCGCCTGTTTCCACGAACCGCTCTTCAAAGTCGGACAGTCCCGGCGCAAAATCACCCGGTGGGAGAACACCGTCGGATGTAAACGGCGGTAAACCATTCAAGGCCGCTGAAGGAAACGCATCCAGAATTCTCAACGACATGCCAATGCCCCCAGCGTCTATTTCAAATTCGTCCCCAGCTTCGACATCTTCTGATACGCCGCTGAGAAATCCGCAAAGAACATCGCTTCGTCCAGCGCGTATTTCTTGACCCACTCGAAACATTCCGGATCGTGCGCGAGGGCTCTGTCGGTGCCGAGCATGTGCTCGGAGCTTTCTGCGCCTTGGAGTAGTTGGCGGAAATAGCTGTTGTTGAATTTGTACCAATCGTACGTGAATGGCGCACCGCGATTGTGGCCGACGGTGTGAGCTCCGGAGAGCGCGACCATGTCGCGGATCGTCAGGCCCATGCGCAGGAAGCGCTCTTTCAAGCGCTTGATGTCGTAATGCTCCAAGTCCATCACACCGGGCTGCGGGACTTGGTCCTTTGCGTCCTTGCGTCCCAGGGCGACCGGAATATCGGGACCGCCCAACGTCTTGACCGCGACGGATCCGGCGACGATGAACAAGTCCGCCCACGAGGCACCTTCGAAATGCTTTTTGATCGGCATGAGCAAGTTGACGACGATTTCCAGACCGGCGTTTTCCGGGCGCGAATAAACTTCGGGGAGATGCAACGTGCCGCTGCATCCGCCCGTGTTCGTGACCGAATCATACGTCCCGGCATCGTGGAACGCGGCGCGCAAAAAGAGCGGTGCGCTGCGCAGCGTGACCACGCAGCGCAGGGAACTTGCGATCCAATTTCGCATCATCCCGGTGCGTGTCATGACCACCGTTTGCTCGCGCAAATTGAGGACTTCGTGGAGCGAGTACGAGCCGGATTTGCCTTTCAACACCTGGGTGAACGATCGACCAATATCGACGCGTCCGCGCAAACTGTCGCGAACGGCATCGGAGATAAGGATCGGTGCGCCGGCTTCTTTCGTGGCGGATTCGATACGGCTGGCCATGTTGACCGTGTCGCCGATGACCGTGATCGAGCGGCGGCTGGGGTGGCCCATTTCGCCGATGATGAGTTCGCCGAAATGAATCCCGATTCCGATCTTGAATTCGCGTCCGAAGTTGCGCTTCATGTAGTCGTTGAAGCCTTCAAGTTCCGTGAGCATTTGCAGACCGGCGTTGACGGCGTTGCGGCAGTTGGTTTCGGCGTTGTCGCAGTTCAATCCAAAGAGCGCCATCAGGCCGTCGCCCATGTATTTATCGATGTAACCTTCGTTATGCAAAACGGCTTCGCCCATCTGATAAAAGTAGCGGTTGAGGATGTGGATCGTGTCGTAGGGCAGCGATGTTTCAGAGAAGGTAGTGAAGCCTCGGATGTCGCTGAAAAGGACCGCGATTTTAGCTTCGCGTCCGGTGGTGCGCTGGTCGCCGGACATGCAAAGCCCGGCGTCCTGATCGTCGAGCGTGAGGCGGCGGACGGTTACGGGGCCGGTGACCTGACATTGGCACGCGAGGCGGATGTTGTCTTCGAAGCCGAGGCGCGTCGCGAGATTCTTTTCAGCGGTATTGCGAGGCGACAGATTTTCAGGATTTTCAAGCACCATGACGCGGCAGGTCGAGCAGCGTGCCATACCGCCGCAAACGTGCATGTGGGGAATGCCGTGCTTCTGCGAAATCTGCAGGAGCGTCAACGTGTCATCGGATTCATCAATGACGGACTCGTTTTGAAATGAAACCAGGGGCATGAAGGTCGATCCTCGGATAGCCTGAGCGCTGTTCGATTGTATTAAGCCGTTCTTTAATCATAACCGGATTGCCCGCGTTTTAAAGAATACAGCGCGAGAATTTTGCCCGGAAGAGAAAATCAGTATTCATATCTGTGCTGTGTTCACGGCAACAATTCGATTTTCAAATCGTCAAAAAAGACCTCGGCGGAAACGTCCGCCGCGCTCAAACAGATTTTGGCTTCAACCACGTTTTGTGGAATCGAAGCAGAGAAACTCAAGCGCTTCCAATCCGTTTCGCCGGGCTGGAGGACGCTGCTTTTTTCGGGCGCGCGCTTGCCGTTGGCAAAGAGAATGTGAAGCTCAACACCGGGCTTGGATAACGGGTTGCCGGCGAGCGGTTCGTAGCCTTTGGGGCAGTAAACGAGGACGGCGACGCGGATGACGCGGCCACGGATTTTGTCGGGATCGAGGATGAGGTTCAGACGCGGTTTGGCGGGGCCGACCGAATGGTTATTGATCGCAAGAACGTGGCCATGATCGGGAAACGCGAGCGTTGAAATTCCGCTGGAATTGACAACGGACCAACCCGCGGGCAATTCGGCAGGACTGAACGCATCGAAGTTTTCGTCCGCGAGAATATCGGATGAGGGCGCGGTGGGCGCTGGCGCAATGCGGGCTGAAATGGGCGTGTGTCCGGATTTGGTGGAGATGCCGCCGTGAGGCGGTAAACCGATGATGCGTGGCGGCGTCTCGTTTCCAAATTTAGTTCGAACTTGCCACGCGATGGCGGCAGCGATCATGAAACCAAAGAGCGCCACGACGACGTACAGGCCGTATCGTTTTGTGCGGGAGAGGCCCCACGTGCCGACGATTTCGTTCTTCGATGGTGTGATATCTGCGGTCGAGGGCAGGTAAAGCGTTTCGTTGGGTTTGACGCGGGCAGCAGCGGTGGCTCGGCGCAGGGCTTCTCGGCGGCGCGCGACGGTTGAACGGCTTTCATCTACGGGCGAACCGATGGGTGCTCGGCCCAGCAGCACGTTCTCCAGATCGCGGATGACCTCCACGCAGTCGTTGTAACGATCACACGGGTCCTTGGCCATCATTTTTTGAATCACCAACACGACACCGTCGGGGATGTCCGCGCGCATGTCCTGCGGACTGACGAGCGGGTCGCTGAGATGCTTTTGAATCACCAACTCGGCGGAGGCGGCCTTAAAAGGAGCCTCGCCGGTGACGACATGATAAAAAGTGGCTCCGAGCGAGTAAATGTCGGAGCGGCCATCCACGTCGCTGTCCCCGCGCGCTTGTTCGGGCGAGATATATTGAGGGGTGCCGAGCAGCGCACCTGCTTCTGTTTGGAATGTGGACTGGCTGCTGTCAATGTTCTTGGCCAGGCCGAGGTCGAGCAACTTGGCGACGGGCGGACTGCCTTTGTCGCTGGACGGCACCATCATGATGTTGGCAGGTTTGACGTCGCGGTGGATGAAGCCGTGGCGATGAGCGCAGTCGAGGCCGCGCACGACTTGTAACATGATACCGGCAGCCGTCATCCACGGCAGACACGTTTCGCGAGCAAGGACGGCGTCGAGTGCTTCGCCCTGACACAGTTCCATCGCGAAATAATGGAGGCCTTGATCCTCGCCGTATTCGTATGCGGCGACGATATTTTCGTGCTGGATCGTTTGTGCTGCGCGGGCCTCGCGTTGAAAGCGGATCAGGTATTCGGAGTCGTCGGCGTGGCGCTTGGGGAGTGTTTTGAGTGCGACTTTATGTTGCGTGCGCGTGTCAACGGCAAGGTAGACCATGCCCATGGAGCCTTCGCCCAGTTGGCGAATGACGCGGAACGGGCCTATCATTTTCAGTGGCCCGGACTGCTCGGCAGGCATGCGTTCGATGCGATCACGAAGGGCAGGGGTGAGGTCGCCCATTTTGACCAATACATCACCCAAGGGCAGAAAGGTGCCACTTTGAGCGAGAATATATTGCTCGTCCTTGGCGTCCTGGATGCGTTCGTCGGTGAGGAGTTGAACGCGGAGCACATTGAGGACAAAAGCGTCGTCTGAAATGCGGTCGTCCATACGTGTATGACTCCGTACACAGTTCAATTACTACACAGTACAGTATAATATCTCGTGTTTCATGTCGAATTGTAGAGGGATCGATATAAAAAAGGGTTTGTTAGAAGCGGCGGCAATCCTGCGGTCGCTCCAGATCGTGAAGGAATTAGGGCATTTTTGGCTTGCAAACGCGCGCCAACTGAAAATAATTTAGAAATCTTTAAGATTCCGGGTCCGTCTTTTGATTCTGACGCTACACCCTATTAAAGAAGTCGGCGGAACGAGCGTCGGCGGACGGCTGAATAAACAGATCGAACAGATCGATTATTAAAATTCGATGTAAACACGTTTTGGGCATTTTGGTATTTTTGGAGGATCGAACCGTGAGCACCGCAAAGGGATCAAGATCGATACGACGCGGCCAAAAAGGCGTCACATTGATCATGGTGGCCGGAGTGTTGGCTGTTTTGGCGGCGATGGGAGCGGGATTCTATACGCTGACCATCTCGCAGAACAAGTCAGCTGGTCGATACACTGAGAGTGTACGAGCCGACATGATGGCTCGTGCAGGCATGAGTGACGCTATCGCGCGATTGCAGGAACAGGCGTTCTTAAAGACTGAAGACCCGACCGATCCGTGGTACCAAACGGACTGGTTGAATGGCGCTCAGCGCCATGTGTCGTTCCCGGCTCGCAATCCCACTGGCGTCGTCGGTTCGGCGGACGAATTTTTATCCTACACGCGCGCACTGAGCAGTTCAGCAGGTCCGAACAGCGACCGGTTCATGCTGGACATCGCTGACACTTCCAGCCGCATCAATGTGAATGCTGGCGACAATGTGGGCGTGTTGCTGGACAATCTCTGCCGCGTGATCGGAGCGCCTTTGGTGGCTGCCAATCTGGACGCGCTCCAACCGCGCCGCTGGCTGGAAGAAGGCGCACCGGCTGAATTCTATGACACCAAATTCAACAAGGACGACACCTCGGCTCGTACCGATTTGTACTATCGCAAAGACGGTGGTAATTATCCGATTGCCGGGCCGGATGGCAATGCGTTGTATGGTGATGGCTATGCCATCGCTGCGTACCGCGGTACCCATGGCCGGTTTCAACGCCTTGAAGACGTAAAAACTGCATTGTCAGCCGTTTACAATCCGGCTCACCCCGAGTTGGAAGAGTTGGAGCGGTCCGTAAAATTCAATGCGATTCGCGACTACATCACGATCGATTCGTGGGTGGATACGAATACAATCGGGATGGGGAAGTTTGAATTCTCTGACGATTATCGTGCCATTGACCGCGACAAGAGCTGGGTGTCGTCGGTGGACGATAAGGGCAAGCATATCGATGATCCGCAAAATTCACGTGGCTCGCTGGTAGGCTCCTATTTGTCGATCATCAATGGCCATGGTGCGGGCCAGTTGCGCCGGATCAAAGAAAACGGAATTGATTGGATCGAAGTCGATTACGAATTCGCGATTCCGCCGGGTCCGACCAGTGCGTACATGATCATCAGCAAAGAAGATGCGATGCTGACGAAAACAGCCAACGATAAGAATTTCGGCGAACCCGTGCTGAATCCTGATGGACATCTTCAGGACGATCCGAATATCAATTACAAGAAGTATCCGCTGTGTATTCACCGCGCTCCGATCAACATCAACACCGCATCAGACAAAGTTCTGATCGCGATGTTCATGGGCATCAACGTTCAACACGGCACGCCGTTGTCGATTGGAACGGACGCCGTTGAAGACAAGATCATGAACAAGAAGACGGCCAAGAGCTGGGCCATCGACGACATATTCAAATTGTGGCCGGACGGTATTCCGTCGGAAGCTGGCCAGAAACGTGTGCCGCAGGACAGTGGCAAACCGGTTTTGAATCGCCCTGAACCGTGGAGCGACAAAACGGCGTTTGGGTATTTGAATAATTATGGCGCACTGGCCGCTCCGAATTTTATTACGGGTGGCGGAAAGTGCACCGAAGCGCACGAATTGGCGTACCGCATTATCGTAGCGCGCCAGGCTCGAATTGATCCGAGAACCCGGATGCCGTTGACCAACGATTATGATCCCGCAGTGAAATCCTATCCGGCTGCTCGCGGCCCGTTCCGAAGCTGGGATGATTTCTTCTTCCGCGTGGTGCAACCGTGGGATGAAGACCGCATTGAAAAGGGACCGCACTACGAAGATGGTCGCCCGAAGCGCTTCTCGCTTGCGCCGATGATCATGGCCCATTTCAACTCCAACACGGATTTGCTGAAATTCAATCCCAACATCGAATGGATTGATCGCTGGGGCCGCAATTTCACCAGCATGGAGCCAGTGATTACGGGCGAAAATTTTGACCCGAAGTCGAAACCAGGCGCGCCGATGATGCCTACAAACAAACCAGAAATTGCAAAAAAATTGAAGGTTGGACCTGTCACGAAAGATCGCGAGCCGATTGACACGCCCAATTGGCCAGAGCCCATGTTCCCGAACGATCCTCGCATTCCGCCAGCACCGAATGATGGCGAGATAAGGATTATTGCTGCAAATCCGGGCGAAGTGGCACCACCTCCTATTACAGGTAAGGAAAATCCGTACCAAAAGGCACCGAATGGTCGATTCTACTACATTCGCAATGTTCGCTATCGCTTCGATGAAATGATCGATAAGTCGGACATGAACCGCTCGACGACTGAATTCACGATGGACGCCGGTGGAGTATACGAAATCCATTCCGTGGGACAGGTCGTCTTGGGCGGCGAAGTGCGCGCCGAACGAAAGCTCGAAGCGTTGGTTCAAGTCTATGACGTTTGGCGCGAATCGACTCAACGGCAATTCGTGGAAGGCCATTTCACGAAGGCACCCGGAGAGGGCTATGGCAATACAAATGGAGACAACCACTCCGGCATGACGGATCGTGGCAAGATTACCCGCGATGCAGACAATGTGGGTGATTTCCTGTCACTCGATACGGGTCCTGAACCTTTGGTCCCCATGCGTTATCGTTTTAAGCATGCTGATAGAATGAAGGACTGTGTCGATACAAGCGCGAAGGATGCAACCGGTCGCAATACAAAAAAGTCCTGGTCGAATATTGGTGCAGGATCGGGCTACGCAGTTCCTGATGTGATTGCCAACCATGTTCTGCCAGCCGGTTACGATGGACAACTGTTTTTGGCGTCGAATAGCTTGGTTTTCGATCCGAAAATTGGAGCGGAAGATCATGCAGACACGTTCTTGGCCAGCTTTGACGGCGATCTGGATTCAGACAATTGTCTTGGAAACGGGCGCGAGCAAGCCAAGAATCCGATGGACGCGACGAAGCGTGTGTGCGACACCATCAGCTTGCTGGGTTTCATGAACGATGGCATTCAGGAGAAGGATCCAAGCAAGTCCATCGAAATGGACTCCTTCTCGGTCGAAGATTTGTTGCCGGGTATGTCCGCGCCATTGACTGGATCCAAAAAGACAAATCCGATCTTCCTGTTGAATCTGCAGCCTTCAGGATCATTGAATTCGTTCCCGACCGACCCGCAAAAAATGCGCTACGAATACTGCATGAGTTGCCGAGTCGGCGATTTGCGACCGGACGGCGTTTATCTGGGAGCACTCGGCGTATCCTGCAATGATGCAACTTTGAAATATGCGTTTGGGGGTGGACGAATTGGAAATGGAGACGAAGCGGCAGTTGCAAATGGTAAGAATCCGTTGCGCTCCGATTCGTTCCTGTTCCCGGTCGGTAGCACGTTTACGATCGCAGCGACACAGTCAAGAATTGACAATCCGCCATATTTACGAGGGGGTGGACACGGCAGCATCACCAATCCTACTTTTCCGACTGGAACTGCATGGATGAAGCCATTCAATGATCAGAAAGATGCTTATAACTACATGCCTGGCCACAAAGATGGCTGCACGATTTCGATGTGGGTCAAGACGACGTGGCATGCGAATGATCATCAGGAACATGAATTCTTTAACGGAAGTTCAGCCGGTGCCGGTACGGGTGCTCGTGGTAATAAACTTGCAAAGAATGGGTACGTGCGTGGCGTCATGGAGCCGTTGTCTCCGACGATGGTGGGTAAAAAACGACCTACATTCTCAGAACCGGACAAATACTGTGGTACTGACTTCTTCGACGGTACGTTCTACTGTGTTTTAGAAGACCGGCATGACAATGGTGTGGGAGTTGGATTGCACGCTGGCACGTCAACGCAGGATTGGGGCAAATACCCAGTCGTCAACGCGAACGGCGTTGTTGTACCTCCTAAAGGAATGGATCAAGACCCACGAGACTCGATGAATCTCTATGAAACACCGAGTTTCTATGTGCAGCCTTTCCGATGGACCTATGTGGGGCAAGTCCACAAAATGGGGACCGCAAAGCCGGTTGGTGTTCCGAATGCAACACGGGTTACGGATAACAAATATAAAATCGATTCTCAAATGATGGGCATTGCCAACATATCGTGGGGTACAGGATTCATCGGACCCAAATTCGCCGATGGTCTGCTCTTGGATGGATTCTACGATTACGAAGTCGCAAGAGTATACTTCAGCGGAGTGATCAAATCGGATACGTTTGGTTTTTGGGAAGCCAACGACGGGCGCAATGATTGGATAATTGCAGAGGCCGCAGCAACCAGTGCAGAGGCAAAGCAGCAAAACAAGCGTGATCCAACTGTGACTGCAGTACCGGATCGAACCAAATCGCCAGATGATCTGCAGATTCGGCTCAACGGTGAGAAAGATGCTGAAAATGTGGCACGCAACATTATGCGTCCGTTCATCAGCACCTCTCGATTTCCGGAAGGTAAAGACTACAAGGCGTCAAATGTGGTGGTGAGCCAACGTTTGTATCCTTACTTGTACGATGTGACGAAAAATAAGAGACAAGATTACAATGCTGTCTTGCTTGATCGTCCTACTGAGGGAACGTATCAGGCCATGTGCGATGTCTGGCTTGGATCGCAAACCGATCGAGAAGGCAACAGTACATGTAATGGATGGGCTTATAATACCGATTTGGAAGGCCAACCCGCAGCGTATACGTTTGCGCAGCGCAATTCGCCTGATTATTTGACGGCGTGTTTCTCGCTGAATAACACGAATCAGGGCTATGCGCCGAACAATCCGTATCCTCAGCCGCTGCCTCCGAGTCCGCCGCCGCCGACGCCGGCGCCTCCGCGCATCCCTTATCCGCCAGGCCCTCCGGGACCGCGACCGCCCCAGTATCCGCCGCCGCACCCGCGTCCGCCCCGCCCGTTCATCATGTATGGCCCGATGAACAAGGACGAGGCCGAGAAAGAAGCGCCAAACTCGGATGTGAAGGAGCAGGCAACGACTCCGCCTTTGTCCTGCATCAACGAAGAGCAGGACAAGACCAACACCGCGTCTGGAGTTGCGAACCCTGCGGCCGAAGCTTTGCCAATGGCAGAAAAGCGTGCGTTGTACTACACGCATATCTATAAGATCCAGCCGTGCGATACCACCATGGCGACGGTCGATGAGTTGAGAATTTCTAAGAAGGCGTGGACGTCGAAGATGATTTCTGAAGAAATGACGCTCAGCCGGTATTACC